>TARA_R110002110_G_scaffold18609_1_pt1 | contig 18546 bp, 23 predicted proteins | sample TARA_R110002110 | Tara Oceans TARA_R110002110 (sample SAMEA4397330) | marine metagenome | biome: Polar Biome; feature: [SRF] surface water layer (ENVO:00010504); material: water (ENVO:00002006), including particulate matter (ENVO:01000060) such as... | depth 5 m
CAGTAGAGCCAATTTGTGTTGTCTCTTGTGTAATAAAAGAATATTCACTAGCATTTGGAAAATTAAATAAATACAAAATCATATTAGCTACTTCTCCTGTACCTGTACCAACATCATTTATTTTAAAACTATCAATATTAACTTCTCCATTATTTGAAAAAGTAGTATCTGTTCTTAATTGTTTAGTTGCATAATCATATTCTGAATCTGTTTGAGGTGTACCACCTTTAGTTACTCTAAAAATTGGAGTAGCCCCGTCTGTTGTAGGTGCTAAATTATTTACAGTAATCATATAAACATCATAGGTAGTATCAATAGGATTTAAAATTAAACTTCCTGTTGCTGATGATATAACAACTTCTTCAATTAAAATTAAGCTACCTGCCATTATTTAACTCCATATATATTAACTGTTATGTTTGCACTTGTTCCACTTGTACCTGCTTTATACATATGAAAACCTGTAATAGTTTCAGCAACCTTATGAACACCTATATATTTTTTTCCTTTAAATACTCCACCTACATTAAAAGCTCCTTGTCCTTGTATAAAAGTAAAACTACTGCTATCTTCTGCATTAAATACTGTTATAACTGCATTAGCATTTTCACCATTTAAATCACCTTCTCCAAATGGCTCTGCAAAGTTACTTGAATTTGTTTGTCTACCCTCATTAAAACTTGCATCTGATTTTAAATATAGTTCAGCTTTATCATATTCACTATCTGTTATAATATTTCCACCACTATCTATTAACCTCATATTTAAAAAAAATGGTGTAGAAGTTGTTGAACTATAATCAGTATGTATTTGATAAATATTATAATCAGAAGTAAAGCAATCTGTTACAGATAATGAAGTTACGCCACTTCCACTTGCTGACTTAATAAATTGTAAATTAGTAGCCATTATGAATATTCCTTTATTCCATATAGGGATATGCTTCCATTATCCATAGCACCTGTATTAATTTTAAATCTTATAGCATTAATTGTTTCAGCAACTGTATAAACACCACTTCCAAAATAAAATAATTGTTTAGAGGGGCTTTCACTATTCATTTGACTACTGTGATGAGTTGCAAAAGAATATTTTGTACTATCTCCTAAATTGTAGAAATAAACATAACCATTATGACTTTCATTAGTATCAGCACCATTACCAGAAAAATCAATAGCAGTTGCAGAAGTACTTTTGCTTTCCCCAAAACTACCACTTGACACTCCATATTGCCTAGCATATTGATAACTAGCAGAAGTTACAAAAGAACTTCCACCATTGTTTGAAAACTGTCCTGCTAAAAAAGCATCAAGAGTAAATTGTATATTGTTGTATGTTGCAAAATGAACATTGTATGTACTTTCTTGTATGCTTGTAAAATCTATTGTACTTGAGCCACTTGCAGTTTGAGTTTGTATTAATTCTAATTGTCCATAGTTAGTGTATTTATCTGCTCTTGTTAAATCATAAATATCTTTAGGTGTAAATATCCCTTTATTATTTCCAAAACTTTGTTCTTGGCTTTCTGGTATATATCCAAATTCACTCATTATGTTACCTTGTACAAAACGAATGTACTTCCTGCTTGAAAGCCACCACCACCTGTTTGGTTAGTATTTATTGCTATTCCGTCATGAGAGGTTGTTTCTTTTTTAACTCCACCTTGAACAAAACCTGACGCAGTATCGTAAGAATATACATTTTCCATTGTGATAAAAGCATATTCATTAGAGTCATACCAATTATAAAGATAACATATAGAATTTAATGAATTTGGGGCAATTTGCATTCCGTCTGTAAATCTAAAAATATCTTGTGTAGCATTACCAAAGTTTTGAAAAGATCCACCTGAATTAAACTTAGTCCACGCAATACTTATGTTGTTGGTTGTATCAGCAGAGCCACCTGTTGTTGGTTGCATATCACATACTCCACCCGACCCTCCAACGTGTACATTGTTCATAGCTAACATATATACTGAATTGTCTGATATTCCTGTCATAGTAACAAATCGTGTTTCTGCACCTGCTTGAATTATTGTTTTGTTTACTTGTACTAATGCCATTAATCCACTCTCAATCCATAAACTGCTACTGAGAATTTTTCATACTCTCCCGAAGCATTAAATTTGAATTTTATTCCTGTTATACTATCAGTACCTTTATAAGCTCCTATACCTTTTCTTCCTACTTCTGTATTTGAAGTTCCTGCTTTATAACCAATTTGTAATGTATGATATGTATAAGATGTAATGAATGGATTAAATATTGTCATTACAGTTCCCATACCCTCATCATCAGTTTGAATACCATACCCACCTAATGGGGTAGAAGTTTGTCCTGTATTTTTATCAGTTCCAAATCCAGTTGTAGAATACATAATTAGTTGTGCATATTCATAATAAGATGATGTTAATTCACTTCCACTACTATTTATATAAGTAAATCTCATAGTATCATCTGCTGAAGCAGTCATCTTTGTAATTACTACTTGATAAACATCAAAATCAGCTGAAAAAACATCTGTCATACTTACAGTACTAACATTAGAAATAACATTAGTTTTACTAATTAATCTTAGGTTACTCATATCTTTTTTACTCCAAAAAGTTCTGCAATACCTGTTATAGTTGTGCTTATCCCAAATAATCTAATTCCGTCAACTAAACTTGCTTGTGGCAATAGACCACTACCAAATTCAAAAACTTCATTATTATCTACATTTGTAGCAGTAGAATTAAAAGTCATAAAACTATATTTAGAACTATTATTTAAATTATAAAAATATGCGTAGCCACTACCTCGCTCATCTGCTGCGCCACCTATTTCATTTATTGCTCTTAAATCTGAAGATGAAGTACTACTAACTTCGCTAAATGACCCAGTCGCGTTACCACTTTGAGTTGCTACTTGGTAAACTCCTGCTTCTTCAATACTTCCATTTTCAAAAAGTCTAAAACCTGCTCTCTTGTTATCTGAGCCAACTGTGAAATTATAAGTCATAAAGTGTACATCATATGCCCCACCTTGAATGCTAGTAAAATCAACATTAGTAACACCACTAAAAGTTTGTTCTTGTATAAGTTCTAATGAGCCACCCCAATGTCCATCTTTTTCTAATTGCAGTATGTCACTAGGTGTGTATAAACCTGCGTTTTGTTTTAGATTATTTGGTTGTGTACCTAGATAAGGCATGAATTACCTTTCTAAGTTTGTCGTAAGAATGAAACATTGTACTCTCCACTAGAAGCTGCTGAACATAAACCTTGTAGTTTGTCTCCAGTTTCTAGCACGATCTTAGTTGTTATTTCTATTGTTGTTCCAAATGGTAACGAAACATTATTTAAAACATGTCGTAAAGTTCCACCTGATTTAATAACACTTAGATCAATAGTTACATCTGCGCTTGATCCACTTACATTTGAGACTAAAACACCTATAACTGTTTCAGTAGTAGATGATGGAACTGCGTCAACAATATCTGCCGTTGAAGTCCCAAGAACACCTTGAACTGAATGTAATGTATCTGCCATAATTTATTCCTTTCCTACGATAAAGCTAATACTAAACCTAATGAAACTCCTGCCGGAGCAAGAGCTACTATATCTGCTACTGTTGTTTTCTTTACTGCGTTGCTATCGTCTGCGTCGCCAATTAAAACTAAATCTGCTGAAGCCACAGTAGCTGATGTTGCGCTATTTGGTGCAATTACTAATGTTGACGAGAAAGCACCTGAAGTTGCAGTTGCACCTCCGGATAATCCAGAAGTTCCTGCAGTTGTAATAGTTACGCCTGTAATATCTCCCTCGCCTATAAAACTAGCCCAAGAAGATCCATTGTAAAATTGTAATGTATTTGAATCAGCTAAAAAACAGAACATTCCCTCTTCTGGACTACTAACTGCACTATCTCTAGCAGTAGAATTAGCAAAAGTCATAATAACTTGTTCTTGAATGTAATTGTTAAAATCTGAAGCAGAGATCAAGTCTCCTGTTGTCCATACTTTAAATCCTGCCGGCATTGTTCTCCTAAATTAATTTATACTCTATGTTAGCACTAAGCGTATGCAAATCGAGTACCTTCTCCTAATTTTGCCTGTCCCAATATCCATGCAGAAGAACCTGCAGGAGAAAGAGAAATGTTATAGTTCCAATTTTGTTGCGCACTTGATATGTTGTGTTCAATACTTTCTATCCAAACTTCGTCTGAAAAAGTTGATTCGTTAGGGTTTGTTATATTTACCTTGACTCGATCTCCAAAACCTAATCCAAGTACTTTAGGCCATAATGCAGTATCTTGTCTAGGACTTATTTCTAATGCGTCAATTCTTTCAATTGGTGTAGAAGTTTCACTAATCTTTTGTTCAATTATTGATTTTACATTAGCGTCACTTGTATTAATTGTGCTTGCAGTAGATGTTTTTGCAGTATATCTATTAATGCTATCTGCGTCTGCAACATATTGTGTATTCCCATTAGATCGTGTCCACTCATAAACATTTAAAACTTCGTTTGTGTCGAATGATGTTACTACATCTTCATAAGGTAAATTGCTTCCCGAATTATCAAAAATAGCCTGTACTGTTATGGCTTTTGCATTTGATAGTTTATAATCTCTATTTCTAAAAGTAGCTTTCCCATCGGGTCCAATAAAGAATTGTGCGTTTTCTGCTAATTCACATTCTCTCATAGCTGCTAAAAGATTTTTATTAATTGCTTGTTGTTGAACATTCATTGTTCCTGTTTGAATTGATTTTAAAGCACTAGGGAAGCCTATACTATCTAATAATCTTGAAACCCTTACTGAACTTGATTCTACAACATCTGAATAACCTAATCTTGTAGAAGAACCAATTTCACTAAAGCCTACTTGTCCTAATTTCCAACCGACTGATTGAATTGTTTGACTCTGAAATATTTTAAAAGCGTCAACACAACCAAAAGTAACTACACTATCTGCACCCAACGCAGGATAACTTACAGGAATCTGATCTAAAAATCCATAGAATAAATCGTAAGTTACTGAATTATAAGTCGCTCTTACTCTTACAGTTTTTAAAGGTTGTATTTTTGTTCTTTGATTTGTTGAGTCATAATAAACACCTGTTTGGGTTGGGTTAAATCTATTATCTGCATTAGAAAGAAGTAAATTGCAAGTACCTGCTACGAATTGCCCTAATTCGTTTGATCTTCCTTTACGCATAGTTATACCTCGAACATATTCACTTACATCAGTAAAAGATTGTGAATTGTCAAATGGCTCACTATCAAAGCCAATCTCTACAGTTAAATTTACATCACTGTCAAAAGCTACTGTCATGTTGCTACTAGGATTCCACGCTTTTTAGCTTGATTCAAAGCATTTGCTACTGCGAGCTCGACTTCTTCTTTACCATTTACACCTAACGCTTTTACATTTGCGTTAATATTTACAACAGTCATTGGTCCACTACCACCTCTAGTATTTTGTAGTGCATTAGTAACAGTTGTTGGTGTAGATACTACTGCCGGATCTTCTGTGCTTGGACCAGGGAATTTTTTAGAACCAGTGCCATCTCCTAGTGGATCATCTCCAAAAACTTCTGATTTATTATTTCCTGCAACTTGGTCTGCTTTAAATCCACTCATATTCATAAGGTTTTGAAAATGTGAAGCTAACTCATCAAATCTACCACCTGCAAATTTAATCATTTGGTCGATTCCCTCTTTAAATCCATCTATGGCTTTTACATCAGCTATAGCTATGTCTAGCTCTTTTTTTGCTATCGCTATATCTAAAAGATTTTCCGGAGTCTTTGCAGTTGCTTTATTATAATCATCAGTCGCTTTTGTTAATTCAGCTTGTGCTTCTGTTCTTTCTTTTTCTAATTTAATAAGTTCTTTTTCAAGTTCTACTACTTCTTCCTCTGCCTGTATGCTTTCTCTAGATCGTGCAATTGCTTCTTCTTCTAACTCAATTAATCTTTCTTTTGCTACTGCTAATTGAAGTTTTTGTATTTCGTCCTTTTCTTCTATCTCGATTAAATCTTCTATTGTTCTTTTTTGTCTTGCAATGGCTAGATTTTCTTCGTTTGTCTTTTCAGTTCCATCACTAGCTAGATTTAATGCTTTTTCTTTTGCTATAGCTAAATCATCTTCTGTAACATTTAATTTTGTATTAATAGCATTTACCTTTTCTGCCATTTTTAATTCATCTTCTTTTAAATCGTTGTGATGTTCATAAATAGCATTAAGGTTACGATAAGCAGTTTGTATGTTCTTTAATCCGGATAAGCCCTTTTCGATTTGTTCATCTCTAAGTTTTTTAGCACTTTCTTTAGCCTCGTCTTGTGCCTGTGTTACTGCTTCAATACTAGGTCTTAAATCTTCAAGTCCGGCATTGTATGCTTCTACTGCGTCCCGTTCATCATCATGTGCTTTTTCTAAATCTATACTTAACCTATACATTTCTTGCATGGGTACTAATGTTCCAGAAATCATGACCATTTTAGTTCTGTAAGCATAAACAGACCTTTTGATTCCCTCTTCTTCTTCTTTTTGAGCTACTTTAATATCAATTATCGACTGTACAATTTTATTTAATACTCCAACTAATCCTTTAGCTGCACCCTCGAAATCTTCTCCAATCATTTGTTTTAAAACACCAAAATTATTAGATAGTTTTTCTGTTTGCCCTATAAGGCTTTGCATTTGCTTTTCTGCTACTTCTTGAGTAATTCCTCCACTATCTCTAAGGGCTTCCTCATATCGTCTTATTTGTTCAGTTGAACCACTTAGAATCTTAACTGCGTCTGCTACACCACGATTTAGTCCTAATTGATCTAGTGTTGAAGCCTTTAATTCATCGGACATAGGGCCAAGAACAGAGTCTAACTGTTCGACTATATCAGCAACATTTTTCATATTGCCTTGTGTGTCAAACATCTCTAATCCTAAAGCTGCGAATTCTTGTTTATTCTTTGCAGTTGCTCTTGGTATATCCCTTAAAACTTGGTTTAACTTATCTCCTGCTTCTGCACCTTTTACACCACGATCTGCGAAAACGGCTAATACTGCAACACCCTCTTCTATATCTTTATTAACAACTTTCAAAGCCGCACCTGCTTTTGTAGTTAATGCTTCTGAAAATTGTTGGACTGAAGCGTTTGCTAATGTATTACCTTTAACTAAAACATCTGTAACTCGTGTAAGGTTTTTAAGGTTTTGTTGACTGTCTGAAACTGTTAATCCTAATGCTGATTGTGCGTCTGTTGCTAAATCTGTAGCAGTTGCCATATCGAACATACCTGCTTGAGCAAAAGCTGCAACTTGTGGTAAAGCTGCTATAGATTGTGTTGCGTCTAGACCTGCTGAAGCTAAGAAGAAAAATGCTTCTGCGCTATCATTCGCACTTATCCTTGTTGAAGAAGCAACTTCTCTAGCTGCTTGGGCCATCAAGTGTTGTTCTTTAGTAGTCGTTTTCATTATTGCTAATGACTGATTTAACTTGTCTTCGAAATCAGCGAATTCTTTTACTGCTGAAGATATACCTTTAACTAAAGCAACACCAACTGCAAGTGCGGCTATCTTTGCCATATTGCTTAATTGTGCTAAATTCTTTCCTGTTTTAGCCCCTGAAGAACCTAAGTTATTTAATTGCGATTTAGCTAAATTTGCACCACGAGTGACAATATTTAAGACAATATCTGAGCCAGCCATTATCTTTTCATTTTCTTAGCTTCTGCTTCTGCTAAAGCTATATTTCTATCGTTCATTTGTTTTTCCCATACATAGTAAGCTATCCAATTATTGTATTCCAATGAACTCATTCTAGTAGTTAGATCTGCAACTGTCATGCCTAACTCTCTTGCTAGTTTAAACTGAAATGCTAGATCGTGATTAGTTTCAAAACTGTTCTGCTTTTGCAGAACCTCCAACACCATTTAAAGCATTAATTTCTACAAAGATTTCGTCAATAATTGAACTATCTTTTTCATATAGATTGTCAACATCTTTATCAGCTAAGACAGGTTCGAGAATACATGCTTTTAATAATTCTTTTTGATAATCGAAAGCGTCTGTATTTTCTCCATCAATAATTCGACCGAGTTCTATTTGTGTAGCTTTATTAATGCCTTGTATTATGATCGATACACCCCATTCTTTAATTTCCAATTCTTTAGTTGGAACATTAGGAAGTGAGTTAATATCTTCTAATTTTAATCGTTTCAATTAATCTCCTTTACTTAATATAAGTTTAGTCGATTAGTTTACTTAGTGTGTTGCTCTTGTAACTGCACCTGAAACTTGCATATCTGCTGAATAGGCAACAACATCTCCAACAGGAGAGGTTTGACCATAGTTAGTGACAATACATTCTCCTGTATATTTGATTTTTCCGGAACCAGTTCCCTCCGGGCTATATTCAAATGAAAGAGTTGCAGTTTGTCCTACAACAGCACCAAAAATTGCGTCCACAGTAGCGTCCCATAAACCAGTCACACCTAAAGTAGCGTCTTTAAGACCTACAATGTAACTTTTGTTAGTTGATCCAAGGGTGCTAGTTTCAGCAACATCGGCAGTTTCAGGGAAGTCTACATTGTTCACATAAGCAGAAATATCAGTCAATGAGGCAGACGCGTTGTCTAACTTAAATACTGAACTTTTTCCGTGTACAAATGCCATTTCTTCTCCTATTAATTAATTCTTGCTATACCTACTATAGCATTAACTGTCGGAGTATTGCTACCACCGATAGTATTATATACGCGTAAATATCTGTTGATTGTTGTTCCGTCTTGCACTTGATTTATTTGTGACTGTGCAGAGTTTGCTACTCCAAAAGAAAGTAAATCGACCCATGTTGAATTGTCTGCACTGTGTTGTATCTTTACAGTAGCAGTTGGACTTGTTCCACTTACAGAAGTAACTAATAAAAAAGCACCTAAACCATTTGATGTTGAAGTCGCATTATCTTGAACTGAACCTTGAACTCCGGTTGCAGTAAAGGCACCATTTATTAAAACTGAACCATTCCATAATCCGTCATCACTTTGTAGATCAAGACTACTTGCTACTATATCTCCGACCGGACTTGAAGCACCATAATTTGTAATCATTGTGCTACTAAAAGAAGCTCTTTTACCGGTTGTTATTCCATCATGACCTATGACTAAATTAAAAAAGTCTGTTCCGTAAGCAGAATTAAAAGCTCCATCTGCAGTTGCGTCCCAAAATCCAGATAGACTAATTGTTCCATCTCTTTCTCCGGTTACATAGGTTTTATTTACATTTCCAAAAGTTGTACTTTCAGCAATATCTGCAGTTGAGTTAATATCTACTGAACTAAAATATGTTGAGTAATTATTTGAATTCCAAAAAACTACTGTGTCTTTTCCGTGTATAAAGGCCATTTATTTTTTACCTGTTCCTCGTCTTCGTCTTCTTCTTCTACTTGAAGGCTTACCCGTTCCGTAAGGCATTATTCTTCTTCTTGTTCTATATTAGTCGGTTTATTTGTCCCGTCCGACTTTTCAATTATATTTTGTTCTAGCAACCACTTTTTTGATTTCTTTGGAATTGCATTATCATCAATAACTGAACCTGCTTTAATTTCTTTATCGTCTACATATATGCTTGTCTTTACTAAATATTTCATGCTACTACACTTACCTCAAATTCTACACCTAAATAGTCTATGTTATTTATAGTATAGACTCCATAATTCGAAGCTTCAACTACTCTACAAGACATTGCAGAACCATCTAAGGTATCATCACTTTCTATTTGTGCTTTGATCGAATTGGACCCACTAGAAGCTAAATATGAGTCTAAAGTCTCTTGACTGTCCTGTGCGTCTACCCTTGAAACATATAACAACACTGGTATCTCGTATGTATCAGCACCACGAGCCATTGATGTATCATATTCGACTGAATCAACGACACCGACTATCGCCGTTGGTGGTTCTATTGAATCCGGAACATATCCATAAACAGATAAAGATGATATGTTTCCTAGATTAGTTGCTATTCCATTTCTTATATTTGTTAAACTTGCCATGCAATTATGTTAGCAGACATAAAAAAAACCACCTACAAAATTAATCATAGGTGGTTTTTAATTATTTAGAGTCTACGATCTACTGTTCTAATAACTTTCCTCTCGGATTGTTTTAGTTCCAATGAATCGTAAAATACAGTATCCACATTTCCGTTATGTGAAAAACGCTTCACAGAACAAGGTTTGCAAGTTGTTAATCTCATACCGGATCTTGTTTGATATGAACTAACATCACAAGTTGTTTTGTGATCTCCACTTGGACATTTATAAGAGCGCTTTTTTCTCTCAACTCCTCGTGGTCGAAAAGTTATACTACCGAGATTGCTAATCTCAGTTGGTATTGTTAAAAGTTCTCGCATGTATGCAGGAACTTCTGAACTGAATTTCTGAGTCATGGTTTCACCCCCTTTATTCTCTCTGTTTTTAGAAGTTTTGATTATTCTTTGTTTAACCATAATATAATTATAACTAGGATAACTTGTTTGTCAAATCTTAGATTTAAATAGAAATTACTTTTTAAGTGTTCCTCTAGATTTTTTCCATTGTGCTTCTACTCTTTTAGAAGCTAATTGTAATGCTAATTTTCTTTCTTTTTCGCTTTGTTCATAACCCATTTTTATGAATGGAACGATTGCAGTTCCTTTTTCTGATATAGCTTTAGCGACTAAGAACACAGGTATTCCTTTTGCATTTGCCCATGGGGCCAAAGCCTTTAATGGTGGCCAATGAGGTTTTGTTCTATCAAATTTATCTTTGTCTTTAGGATATTTTAAACCCTTATATTTGTAATTCTTGTTCATATCTCCATGTACAAAAGGTGCGTAAGGAGTATTAATAAAAACTCTTACACCACCGGGTAATCTTCCACGATCTGCTACTTTTTTATACTTTATTTGTGATTTAAGTTTTCCAGAAAACTCCGGTGTGTTTTGTTTTGCTTTAGCTTTTACAACTTTTCCGGTTTCATTAAAATATTTTCTTAATGGAATATAAAGTAAATTTCCTGCGTCTAACCTTTTTTTGAGTTGTCTTGCACCTAATACTTCTATTTCAAAGTCTTTATTTCGTGCCATTACAAAGTTTTCTTAGCGTAACCTCTGATAAGTTTTAATGCGTCCGGATCGAATCGATTAAACAATTCTCCTGTACCTGTTTGTGGGTTGCCGTATGTAGAAAAAGGGCTATCTTTTCTTTTAAATAATCTAGTTGCTTGTAAAAATGTAGCTTGTTTTATAGAATCCGGTACTGCTGAAAAGCCAAATGTACCTGTTACTTTTACATTATTAATAATTTTGGGATCAAATCTTTCTGAACTTCTACTATCTAATATTCTTAACCCTGTAATTGGTTGGTTTTGACTTACTCCATTTGCTCTATTCTCGGGTGTCACAATAAAGTCTGTATTAATTGTTAATGTCTTATCGTGTGTTCCGTCATCAGTAGTATCAAGTTTAACTACAAGACCTGTTGTAGAGCTAACATCATTTATTTGTACTTCGAAAAAGTTAGTAGGAGTATAGTGTTGACTTACACTTCCTGTGACATAAAAAATTCTATCACAATATTGGTCTATTTCTCGGCTTGCGCTTTCTACTGCGTTCTCCAAGTTAGCGTCTTGTCCACTACCTGTTAAGCCAATGTAAGTCTTTATTTCTGCAAGAGTACAGTAACCATTAGTAATGGACATAAGTTTTTACTTTCCTTTATTCTCTGCAGGTGCTTTAGCTTTAGAACCAATGCCCCACTCTTTGGCTTGTGCGTCTGTAACTTCTTGACCTTTAGCGCCTAATAACTTTCCTTTTTTCCATTTAGAAGGCATTGAATCACCCTCAGCTATTTTGCCGTCATCATCAATCCATACGCTTTTCTTTAAAATTGCCATTTTTACCTTTCCTACTTGGTCCACTCCCAAACCGTAGTTTGAGAGTGATACCATAGTAATTTTTTATCTTCCTTAGAAGTTTGTTATTGAACAGAAAGCACTTGCTCTGTAGATAGGAAGTCCTAATCTTACAGAAGCTTTCATAACAACAATATCTTTTACAAAGTTTGCATCGTGTGAATCCGACATGCTTACTTCCATTCCCTGTCTTGCGACTAAATGACAAGCTTGTCCTCCACCGAATACACCAACTAATGCAGTTCCTGCACTCAACTGTGTGGTAGGTACCACAGGCAATCCCCAAAGGGTTGCTGCTACGCTAGAACCAAAGTCGCCTGCACCAACGAATAATGGATTATGTGATCCACTAGTTGTTACTGCTGATGTTTCAGTTATAACTTGGTACCAGTCACTTGGGTGCATAAGAATTGCGTCAGGATTCAAGAAGCTATCTTTCTGAATTTCAGTAATTGCTTCTAAAACTTGACCGATTCTTTTTAGCCCAGTTGCCGGAGTGTAGTTTGCATAGTTAAAGGTATTGATTCCAGTTTTATTTAAGAATCCAGTAAGGTTATTTCCTGCACCAGAACCACCTAAAATTTGGTCTTGTATGTTGGAATTAACCATGAATTGCAATCTGCTATCAATATATCCCTGTGCTGCCGGTACATCTGCAAGAAGTTCATCAGTCATAGGAATGAATGAACCAATTTTTCTAATTACTTCAGTTCTTTCAGTAAATGCTAATGTATCTTCTGCGTATGTTCCACCTTCAGCGATTGGCCCACCTGCATTTGTAAATGTAGTTTCCTCTAGATACTTGTATGATGTTTGATCTGTTGTGATCGTATCAATTAAGTTAGGAAGTGCAAAAGGGTCTCTTTGTGCTGATTCCTGTATTCTAGGGCTTCTAATTACGCTTGGAGGCATTGTGCCAGTTGTTGTGTCGGCTTTATAGCCAACATTAAACTTCAACTCAGATGTAATGTTTTTTTGACCGTTCTCAGCAAATGCTTTATAGGCATTTGATTCTAGAAATTGACCACCAAGAGTTAAAGGTGCTTCTGATTCAGCTTTTTCGAAGTGGATACCTTTTGGCTCCACAACTTTTCCTGCCTCAATTGCTTCTTCAAGTTCTTTTTTTTCACTTTCTATTTTAGTAGCTTCTTTTATTGTAGTTACTAACTCGGACATTCTTTCATTACGCTTGTCCCATTCGCCTTTTTTCTCAGCATCGAATCCTGTAGACTCTAATGTTGAAAATTCCGACATTGTGGACTCTCTAAGATCTTGAAGTTCTTTCTTCAAATCATTAAGATTTGCCATAATTGTTATCTCCTTATTGGACTTCCGGATCCATTGTTTCCAATAGAATCTTTTCAGTCTCTAATAGAATTGTCGTGTCGTCTATTGTTTCCTCTTCGAGTTTAGGACTAGCAATATCAAGTAGTGTGTCTATATCTTGAAACACTTCTTGTAGTGTGTCTTGTAACTCTTCAAGTACATCAGTAGATTTCTCCGACAATAGTTTTTCTTTTTTTAAGCGTAAGGCAGTAAGCTCCTTAGCTCTTTTTAACACAGTAGACAACTTGATAAGCAACTCATCTACATCTTCGTTAAATCTTTTTGGCTCTTTTATTTCCTCTATTTTTGTATCTTTGACACAATCTTCTCGAAGTTCTTCATCACTTTTTACTAATAAAGTTGAGGTGTTTTGATTGGCCCCTACTAATACAGGACTAACTTCCCATACTTTTACATTCTTTAGATACCTAACTTCGATCTCTTGACTATCTTTTTTAAACATTCCGACTTCGTAATCGTCTACTTCATAGCCAAATGACCATTGTTGTAAATCTCCCATGGCTTTTACTGTATTAAAAGCGTCTCTGCCTCTTTCAGTATCCATAATAAATTGACCTTTAAAAATAGCTTTATTGCCATCATCGACAATTTCTCCTCTACCAACTACATCTTTCCAATCATGAGCCCAAACCATTGCGACTCCTCTTTCTCCGTAACCGGATTTAATTGAATTAGGCAAAACGACATCTCCGTCGCTATCCACTTCGTTGAATACAGAAAAAACTGCTTCTACTTTTCCCTCTACATCATCTGTTGTTGAGAGTTTAAATTCTTTAAATTGCTTTGTCATATTGACTCCTATTATATCCTACTTTCATGAAAAATCATGCTACATCTACAATTACATACTAGCCCTGCCGGTGCTCCTTGGCTACTATCTCCAGGGTAATTCATTTTGTAACCTTGAACAGTAAAGTCACTATTCTGATTTACTCTCACAAGGTCCATGAACAAATGACTATCTCGAACTAGTCCATCTCTTCTAGTTATCCATTCCTTTTCAAGTATTAATCCTGTAGCTTTAGCACTTTCCTGCGTACTCCAATTAGATAAAGCGCTACCCTCTGTTCTTGCAATATTCATAGCCCTACCAAGATTCTTTTTACCAAGACTATTTGAAATCCCTTTCCTAATAAAGTCATCTAGATCAACACCTGTTAATCCTAGTTTTGTAGCTTCATCTAAACTTTTTCTTAATGACCGGTTTAAATTATTTTTCATTGTTGCACTCATATCCGGCAAGAATGTATTTAACCTAGATTCAATAAAAGATTTTGCACTTCTGTTGTACCTTGTATTGTTAATTGGAATTGACTGCCCTCTTTTTCTTTTAGGGTAAAAACCCTCTGTAAGTATTATTTGTCTTGGTGCTCGTCTTCTAGCTCTAAGTATGTCTTCTTGTTCAGTTTCATTAAATACAAAGTTTTCTTTAGCTTCTTCGGGTAACAAGAGATCAACTTGAAAATAAGCAAAATCTATTGCCATACTTTCATAATAAGGAATTAATTCATCTTTCCAATCAATGGTTGTTTGTCTGTCTATTTGTGCATTTATTAAATTAGATATTCCTGAAGTTGTAGAAGTGTTTTCTGCTAGTGTTTTACTAATCATTCTTACTTGTTTTTTTAATAAATCATAATATACACCTGCAAGCACATAATCCCAATTACCTAATAACCTATCATAAGCTGTCCATATGTCATTCTTTACTTCTACATTCTCAAATCTTGTAACACGAGCTTCTTTCTTCATTTCTCTTAGCGCATTTCTTCTTTCGATTAACTCTCTAGCACTGGCAAATTTAACTTCATCATCTCGTTTGTTCATGGCTCTAACTAATTTAGCACTCCAATCTCTACCGGCATTACCACCCCATAAAGCCCAAGCAATTCTTCCATTACTTGGATAGCCATCTTCTCCTACTGAATAACCCTCTGCTCGTTTATCAATCTCATGTCTTGGGAAGTATTTAGCTATATGTCTAGCTTTTTGAGGACTTACAGTTGTGTTATTTACTATATATCTTGCCGATGAAATACCAACTGAAGTACCACCACGACCATATTCTTTTCTCCAAGCAAGACCTTTTTTAGCTTCTTCTTTAGCTCCTTTTGGAATACTGAAGTTTATATCGTCATAAATTCCTTTTGATAGTGATTTTTTACTTGATAAAGGGTGCGCACTAGGTAGTAAGTCTAAGTCAAACTTTCCACCTCTAAATTTTAAAGTTCTACAAGCATATAAAAAAGCATTTACTCTTGCATATGCCCATTGATCTGCTGATGTAACTGTTGGCCTTACTGAACTTGGATTTGTATTATAAGCACCAATTCCTCTTTTAAATACTGCCGTAAGCATTCTAAGTGTTACTTTTTTCCTAGAGTCATCTCCGTGCTTTTCGTTATGTTCCTCTACTTTTTTTTTGAGGGCTTTCTTTACTCTTTCACTAATCATTTTTAGGATTGTTTGAATATCGGCTTATCTGATCGAGTCTCTGTTGAGCTAATTTTCGTGTTGGATAACAACCCATGTTTTTTCCACTATCTTCTGCTATTACACAGAATTGATCTTCTATTTTTTTAATAACCTTAGTGCCTTTAGAGTTTTCCTCATCATCTTCAGTAACTACTTCCGGTGTGTATTCCGGTTGTTCAGTCTCCATCTCATCTCTATTGGTTGGTGGTTTTGACATTTCCATGCCTTTGTAGTGTAGATGAACATTAATAGGCAAAATATAATATTCCATTTCATCATCAAATGGTAAACCTGCTTGTTGTCTTGCTTCTTTAACTGTAATCCAACCACCTTGTACTCCGACATTTAGTCTTTCATACATTTCGTTTTGATCTGCTTGTAAAGCTCTTACTTCACTAAAGTTATAGCTAGCTTCATACAAGGGATTATCTGTGTAATCTCTTAATAAAATTTGTTGTGTGATTTCTTCTCCAACCATTCGCCATAAAGGAATTAGTTTATTCTCTGTGAAAAATTCTCTTAATTCTCTAGCGTTAGAGTAAGTTGCATGTTTTAAACCTGCACCAAGACCTGCAAGAATAGCCGGAACACCAAGCACGGCACTTATTCTTTCTTCTGGAACTTGTCTTAAAAGTCCTATATCTAAATCTTTAGGACTAAAAGAAAGTTTTTCTACATTCATAGCACCACTCATTACCAATGGTTTGCCTTTATTCTTACCACTAACTTTTTGTTGATAAGTTTTAGAAATCTGTTCTGCTTCTTCCGGTGTTGGCCCAAAGTCATCTTTTGGTGTAATCATGACACTTGGAACTCCCATGTTAGATAATAAAGCAGTTGCCATTTGTCCTGCTGATTCATCTCCATATATTTCTCTTAATACTGTTTTAAGTGGACTTGATCCAAGTTTGTGGTTTACTGAATCTAATCCTAATTTAAAGTGAACGACATCATTTGCTTCAAGTTTTATTTTTCCACTTTCTGTTTCGTAAATGTAATATGTTATTAATTCGCTTTCAGTTCCTTTAGGTGTAACTTGATCCGGCATAAGAGGATATAAAGCAACTAATTCTCCACTCTCATTGTGTTGTTTTAATAAATAAGCATTGCCCGAAACATGTAAAGCATTGATAATATATTGCTGAACTATATCTCCGGACATAAAAGGATTTGGTCTTCTCATTAAAAGTGCTAGTGGGTGGTTTGGAACGACTTCTTTTTCTCCGTCTTCGTTGTAATAACAAACTTCAAGTGTGGCTTCTGAAAATGATAATCCTAATAATTGAAGACAAGCCGTAACTGCTGAGTTGCTTTCTCCGTTACCTAATCCATTAGTATCCCAAGCACCTGCGACTGTATTATATCCTTGAATAAAGCTTGTTGCTCCCCAAATGCTTTCATTGGGATCATCTCTGAAAAAGCTTCCTGTATTTCTTTTGACTTCGCTATTTCTACCGAAGATTATGTCGCTAAATTTTCTTCTCTCAGCCAATTTGTATCCTTTTAAATCTTACAGTAGAATAGTAGTCTATAAATCCCAATTTGTTTAGTAAGCAACCCACTTTTTATTTCTCTGTGTTTCAAGTATAGCATAAGCCAAACTATCTACTTGGTCGTCATGTTCTCCCTCAGGGAATTGTAAAAGCTCTCTTTCTAATTCATCAAACCATAAAGCATTTTCTATAAAGTGAACTTGACCTTGTTCCATTCTTGCCGATAAAGGCATAGCTCTACTTACCTTATCTCGATCTGCTTTTAACTCAACAACCGGAAGTCCCTCTCTTCTAGCTATTTGAACTAAAGCTAATTGATATCCTGCTCTTTCTATTCCTATATAATCTAGGTTCCAATCAGCTAATGCCTTTTTAAGAACAGGTATTATATCCGGTGCTTCTAGTCTTTTTCTTATGACCTCAAGAACAACGATATTATTTTTTGGAGTAACGCCCGAGATCGTAACCACTGTATAGTCTGCTTGCTCTTTTGTTGAAGTAGCAAGGTCAACTGTTGCAATTTTTCGAACATCTTTTGCTTTAATTGTTTCATCATTAAGCACATAATAGTCGTTTGTTTCATAATTTCCGTCTTTATTAAAATCAGTAATGGCTTTGACTCTAAACCTTTGCAACCACTCTGATTGGAACATTCCACCTGTTAACTCTACAAATTCAGCTAAATATTCTTGACTGTATAAATAACTACCTATTTCTTTTCTTGCAATTTCTAACTCTGTTTTAGGTACAAATGGATTAGAACTTGTAGGAATTTGCCATCTTTCCCAATCATCTCTATTTTCTGCTTCATGATATAGCTTTTCGAACCAGTTATAGCCTTTTGGTGTACTGATAAACAAAGCACCACCTTGTCTTTCAGTTAAGGTAGGTCTTACTACTTCAGCCCATGTATTTTCTTTCATGAAAGCACACTCATCAAGTACCACGAAATCAAGTCCTGCACCTCTCAATCTATCCGGATTATCAGCAGATTTAATTGATACCATTCCACCAAGTGGTGTGATAATTGTTTTTTCACTTTCTTTAATTATTGTTCCATGTTCGACACCTATATTTCTTAAATCTTTCCACCCCTCTAAAGCCATACTATATGTAGGGGCTATCCACCACGATCTACCACCTTTCCAAGCTTGTTCTAAACATAACCACACACCGAGTCTTGTTTTACCCCAACGCCGACCTGCAGCTAAAACTTTAAATCGGGCATTAGAAATAGCAACATCTGTTTGGCCTTTATGAAGTTGTGGTAATTTAACTTTATATTTAGGTTT
>TARA_R110002110_G_scaffold267107_1_pt1 | contig 18520 bp, 12 predicted proteins | sample TARA_R110002110 | Tara Oceans TARA_R110002110 (sample SAMEA4397330) | marine metagenome | biome: Polar Biome; feature: [SRF] surface water layer (ENVO:00010504); material: water (ENVO:00002006), including particulate matter (ENVO:01000060) such as... | depth 5 m
AACTGGGAAAATTTTGATCTTATCAAAGTGGTAGCCCGCCAAACCTGTAATCTGCTGGCGCAGGCCGATTCACAGAACCGTTTATCACGGGCAATGCAGTTCGAAGCCGTAAGCAAAGCATCCGCCTTCATGGTGCACGACCTGAAAACCGTGATTGCCCAGCTGTCACTGCTGGTGAATAACGCCCAAAAACACCGGAACAACCCCGCCTTTATTGAGGACATGATCAAAACCACCGACCATGCGGTCAGCAAGATGACCAATCTTGTTGAGCACATCCGCAAACCGGGTGAAGAAGCCAATGACGACTCCAAAACACTGGACCTCACCAGCCTGGTATCCAGCCTGTTGGAGCACTACAGCCGACAGCTTCCCTTACCCAAACTAGAGGGAAATCCGCCGAGAATCATGATTAAAGCGGATTCGGAACAATTGCGGAGCGTTCTTGGGCACCTGATCCAGAACGCGCAGGATGCAACCCCGCCTGATGGAGAAGTCACACTGTCTCTTAAAATTGCCAAAGGGAACGTCGTGCTCTTTATTCAGGATACCGGTTGCGGCATGACAGAGGACTTTATCAGCAGCCGACTATTCAAACCGTTCGAAAGCACCAAAGGCCTGACCGGCATGGGCATTGGCGCTTATCAGGCCCGAGAGTACATTCAGAGACTCCGCGGCACCATTGATGCCACAAGCGAACCCGGTATTGGCTCCTGCTTCTCCATTCGGATTCCGCTGGTGAATGAGCCGATACACAGCCATACAAATGGTGAGGGTGGAGAAAACGGCGAGAGTGAAGGAAGTGAAGAGAAGCGATCAAATCCCGACGCTCCAAACCTTCACGAATTCGCCAATTAAATGGCAAGAACTCTCAACAGCTCAATCGACCATTGCAAAGTGTCAATGTTCAGTTAAGAATCAGAAGTGGTGGAACACTCAAACAAAGGAATTGTTGCTGTTGTGACTAGACGACTGCTAATCGTAGAGGATGACCCAGGGCTACAAAGCCAGATGCGCTGGTGCTTCAGCGAAGATCTGGAAGTGACTGTCGCCTCGGACAGAGAAGCCGCTCTTACAGCACTCAGGCGCGAAGAGCCTGGTGTCGTGACGCTGGATCTGGGCCTCCCACCGGATCCGGGCGGCGCGACAGAAGGTTTCGCGCTACTCGAAGAGATACTCCGGCTTGCACCTTTGACCAAAGTGATTGTCGTCACCGGTCGCGAAGACAAGGAAAATGCCGTCAGAGCAATCGGCATGGGCGCCTCCGATTTTTATCAAAAGCCTCTGGACGCCGATATCCTTAATTTTGTGGTGAACAGGGCCTTCCGGCTTGCTGAGCTGGAAAAGGAAAACCAGGACCTGACTCATCCAGGCAACGGCACAAACATCAAGGGCATTATCGCAGCAAGCTCTCAAATGATGGCCGTATGCCGCACACTGGAAAAGGTCGCACCCACCGATGTAACCACCCTCATTATCGGTGAAACCGGCACAGGCAAAGAAGTCCTCGCCCGCGCCTTGCACGACCTGAGCCCTCGGGCCGGAAACGTATTTGCAGCCATCAACTGCGCCGCCATTCCCGAAAACCTTCTCGAAAGTGAGCTGTTTGGCTTTGAAAAAGGCTCGTTCACCGGGGCGACTCAGGCCAAAAAAGGCAAAATTGAAAGCGCCAACGGCGGCACCCTCTTTCTCGATGAAATAGGCGATATGCCAATACCCCTGCAGGCCAAGCTATTGCGGTTTCTTCAGGAGCGTGTTGTCGACAGAGTGGGCTCAGTAAAGCCGATACCCGTGGACGTACGCGTGGTATGCGCAACACACCGCAACGTACAGCAGTTGATCGAGAAGGGTGAGTTCCGCGAAGATCTTTACTACCGGATAAGCGAAATAACCCTCGACGTCCCCTCCGTCAGGGAGAGAGACGGCGACGCGCTGGTAATCGCCCGGTCCCTGCTGAAATCTCTTGGCAAAGCCATGGACAGACAAAACCTCACGTTTGCAGAAGACGCCGTCAACGCCATCAGCAGCTACGCCTGGCCCGGCAACGTGAGGGAAATGATCAACAAGGTGAAGCGAGCCACCATCATGGCCGACGGCAAGCGAATTACCAGTGAGGATCTGGAACTGCCGGGCAGCGAGCAACCAGGAGAAAGCCATCTTAACCTTCGCCAGGTTCGCGAACAGGCCGAACGCAAGGCCATCATGCAAGCGCTGCAGACAAGTGGCTTCAACATGACACAAGCCTCCCGGCTTCTGGGTGTAACCCGCCCGACCCTTTACAACCTCACCGACAAATACAAAATCGACACATCGGCAGAAGCGTCGGAAGTCTAGGAGCAGACACACATGATGAAAAGGCAAATACTACAAAAATCACTGCCGGGGCTGTTGCTTGCTGGCAGCCTGCTATTTACGCTCCCGCTGCTATCAGGCTGCAACAACAGCCCGGATTCATCCGAGGCGCTATCGCATATAACCCGGGCTGAGACCTACTCCCAACAGGGTCAGTTCCGCTCTGCTCTGCTGGAAGTCAAAAATGCCATCCAGAAAGATCCGAACAACGTTGATCACATCGTGCGGTTGGCGGATCTGTATCTGCAGATAGGGGCAGCGAAAGAAGCCTCCGAACTCCTCGCACCCTGGATGGAAGAACAACCTGATGCCGTAGGCCTCACCCTCGCCCGCGCTTACGTGGAACAGGGCAAACAACTCTCAGCAACCGAAACCCTTGCACTGCAAACGCCAAGCTCCCCACAAGACCAACTGGAAGCTTCACTAATCCGCGCAGCAGCCTTTCGCAAATCCGGAGAAGCAGCCGAGGCGCTGGCGCTATACAGCAGCCTCGCAGCGAGCAACTCCTCCAATGTCCGGGCGATAACCGGAGCCCTTCAGTCGCAAATAAACCTGGGCAAAAACGCACAGGCCATCGAAGCGGCCAATGAATGGCTCACTAAAAACGAAATGGCTCCGGAAGTTCTGTACTGGAAAGGCCAGGCTCAGTACCGGCTGAATCAACTGGAGCAGGCATCCGCGACACTCACTGAAGCCGTAGGCGTGCTCCCTACATCCGATATTTTTCTGCCTATACGCCGCAATGTACTGACCACCCTTTCCCGAGTACTGACTGAACAAGGTAAGGTTAGCGAAGCACAGATTTATAACCGGATACTGGCAGAGAACATCAAATCCGGCGCGCGGGAACAAGCCGAAGCCGCTGTCGCAGCCCTGAAAGAAGGCAATTTCGACGAGGCCAAAGCGATCCTGCGCGACACTCTGAAGCTCAACCCTGAAAACGAGCAGGTAGCCATGATGCTGGGCGCGATCTCGGCGGGCACCGGCGACCTGGATGAAGGCGCCCGGTTGCTCAAAGAAAATCTGGACCCTGAAACAACACCCGTCCAGTTCATACGGGCCGCCATCCTGGCCCAGATTGATACCGACGACCGGGAAGCTGCCCTGACAACTCTGGACCGGGCCATAAAAGCACGCCCCAACGATAACGAACTCCTGGCAATGCATGGCATTCTTGCACTCAGCCTTCCAGGCCACGAGAACGATGGCATTGCCAGCCTCAGCAAAGCCATCGGCAATGAGCCCGGGCGCGTGCGCCTCAGGCTTGCGCTTGCAAGGTATTACCTGCAGAACGACCAATCCGAGCAGGCACTCGGCCAGTTGCGGATGGCCTTTACTTCCGACCCATCAGACTGGGCCACCACCAGCACCTATCTGAACGCGCTGATCCAGCAAGGTGAAGAAAAGGAAGCCGGCGAGATCCGCGACTCTCTGCTTAACGGATACGGCGACCAACCCCGGGCCGTCTTGTTGGCCAGCCTTGCGGATACCCAGTTGGGCAACCCTGATGCGGCAACAAAGCGGCTTGAGACGCTGGTTAAGGAAAACCCGGAACTTCAAGCTCCTAAAGTCGCACTGGCCAGCCTTTATGCGCAATCCGGCCAGCGAGAAATGGCCGTTAACATGCTGGTAGACGCTGCAACCCTGACCCCGAATGCAATACGCCCGCTGCAGCAAGCCGGCCAGATCTACATGCAGGACCATAGCGTAGCGGAAGCCAGAAACTGGCTAGCAAGTGTTGCCAAAGCTCACCCGGAGCTTAAACGAAACACAGACACGCTCACCGCACTGTTAGCGATAACCCAGGGCGAACTGGCAGATGCCAGAGCGATCCTTTCCCAATGGAAAGATGCCGACTCTGCGACGGTGAAACGTGCCCATGGCCAATTATTGGTAGCTGAAGCGACAGCAGCGGCAAGCAATAAAGAATGGGCCAGAGCCAAAGCCAAAGCCGCCGAAGCCATTGCTCTCGAGCCTGAAAACGTTGGGTTTGCAATGCTGCCAGCAGGAATCGCCCAGATGGAAGGCAAATTGGACGATGCCTTGTCGGCACTGGATGCCGTAGAGAAAACTCACGGTGAGGTGTCAGCAACAATCCTTTCCCGGACAAGCCTGCTGAAACAACAAAAAGGGCCAGACGCTGCATACAGCTATCTTTCTGACAGATGGCAAGCCACCAGAAACCTACAACTTATGCCCTCCCTCCTGGGACTGGCCAAGGAGAACGCCCCGAGCTCACTTGATGGCCTGACAGAAGGCTGGTTACAGGAAGCACCACGAAGCCTTGCAGCGCACTTGGCACGCGCCGAGTGGCTTATGACAAACGGCCAGGAAACAGCTGCAACGGGCCACTACGATCAAGTACTTGCCCGGCAGCCCAATAACGTAGCGGCACTAAACAACCTGGCCTGGATACTTCGAGAGGAAAATCCCGACCGTGCTTTGAAACTCGCCCTGCAAGCCAGCGAACTGGCGCCTAACAGCCCTGCCGTACTGGACACCTATGGCTGGGTTCTCCACTTGGCCGGAAATCATGCAGAGGCAAAAACTGCGATAGAAAAAGCGCTGGAACTTGCTCCGGGTAATACGGAAATAGAAGTACATCTTGAGGCTGTTAAAAAGGCAATGTAAAGAAATTCGACAGTCCTGTCGGACTTCAATACACAAAAGGCCTGGGGCAATCGCGCTCCAGGCCTTTCTTTTGGGACCATGTCGAATTTCTTTACATTCCCCACAAAAAAATGATCACTTAACGCGTAAAATCAAAAGGTTGCAGTTTTGGCACGCTAATCGCATTGTTTTTGTCATGGAATCGGGTAGTACCGATCGTATGCCAAACCACTTGCGAGAGTGGGACGGAAAGCCAAGGATCTCTAATAACAAAAAAGAGACAGCCTGGTTGCAAAGCACACTACAGGGAATTAGAGCTAGACAACCGGAGAACAAATATGAAACTTAAACTTTTAGCAGCAACCATTGCTTTGTCTGCGTGGACGGTTTCCGTTAACGCAACGCCCGTTGACGTCACTGAAGCCAACGGTGAAGACTCACTCCAGACCATTCTGGATAATCTTACGGTCGGTGGCTCCTCATCAATAGATGTTAATGCTGATCAGGCAGCACCTGATGACGTTTGGATCAATACTGACTCTGGTATTTCTCCAGTCAGATTCGTAGCGGAAATTGCTGGGAATGCAGGAATTAACTCGTTTGGTATTTACGATCCTAATAACCCCGGAAACATGTTTACTATTTTTGGCGGTGCAGCAACTCCGGGGGCACTGAGCACTTTCGGCCTTGATGCTGATGGTAGCGTTTACGCGGATCAGGGTGGAGGCTTTTCAGATACTGGAATAGACTTCTCGTCAACTAATTTCGGCTTCTTCATGAGCACCGCTGGCAATACATTCTATTCCCAGATGGCTCTCAACACGAACCAGGAAGACCAGATGGTCGCCTACCAAGGCGGCAAGGGCGATTCAATTGATCTGCCAGGCTTTGGCGGCCCATCTCCTTGGACCGCAGGCGGCTGGGTAGTAGCGTTTGAGGATCAAGTGTATAGCGGCAGCGATAAGGACTTTAATGACTTGGTAGTCTTCATTGAGTCCGCAATGCCAGTCCCCGAGCCCGGCACCCTTGCCCTACTCGGCCTCGGCCTTGCAGGTCTTGGTGCAGCTCGCCGTCGTCAGAAAGCCTGATTACGGTAAGTTAGTAGAAAGCCAGCTTCGGCTGGCTTTTTTTTTGTTTTTGACTTTGAGTTTTATGAACACCGCATACACAGTATCCTGTCGATTGATAAGCAGTCTGGCGGACAAGCTATGTTAAGGAAGACATTAGACAACCTACCTCTCTCCAGGCCTTATCTGGTCGTTACAACGATTGCCGTTCTGATTTTCTATCCCACCTGGATACGACTTGTGCAAGCCTGGCTGGAATTCGAACAGGTTCTTGCTCACGGCCTTGCGACTGCCATCATTTTTATTGGTTTGCTGTTGATCCATCCACCAAGCCAATTCGATCGTCAAATCCAGATCAAGCCCTACCACTTTATCGGCGCGGTACTGCTAGTTGCCACAGCGCTTATCTGGGGCCTGCTTGAGCTCGTCCGCATCGACACGCTTGCTTTCCTGCTGCTCCCCGTCGGCCTTACTACAGCAGCTTGGGCGTTAATGGGATTGGCTCGAACCTTATCCTTCCTCCCATACGTTCTCCTTTTATCGCTCTCGCTGCCAATCTGGGCAGACATGGTTCCAGCTCTGGTGGAGCTCGCGAGTATCGTTGTAGGAACCTGGGTAGGCTGGTTCGGGATGACCGCCCTTATTGAAGGCAACAGCATCACTCTACCCTACGGCCGCCTTCTCATCGCCGATGGCTGCTCCGGTATTCGCTATTTTGCAATTTCCATTTTGCTGGCAATGATGACGTCTATCCTCAACGACTACCGTTGGCGCAACTGGCTCATCACCCTGCTGGTTGCCATCACTCTCGCCCTTATCGCCAACTGGGTGCGTATAACCATACTGGTAGTCGTTGCCTACGAAACCGATATGCAAAGCGAGATGCTGACAGACCATGAAGCTATGGGCTGGATGGTATTCGGATTTTTCGTTTTGCCAGCTCTGTACTTCTCTCCGGTTCGAAAGAGAAGTACAGAATCCCAAGACACTGCCGCGAAATCGAGTTTCAACAGACTTGGCATTTGGGCCGTTATTGTCGCCATTGTACTGGGCCCTGTTGCGCTAACCATCACACAAACTTCAAGCGCGCCAGCTAGTGCTTGGGCGCTGAATTTGCCTAACGCCATATCAGCAAACAACAGTGACATGCCCATACCTCTCGACCTGCCAGATACACTTGAAGATCAGGTATGGCGTACTGACGGGATCTGGATATCTCTTGCACAAAGCCAGAAAACCACCTCCGATGAAAAGCTTGTGCCCTACCTGCGCCCTCCGTTCGATCGCTCCCTCTGGCAGGTTCAGGAAACTTACCAGCCAGGCCTCCAGCGCGTTCGTAATATTCTTACACGAAAGCAGGTCATAGTTGGCCAATGGTTCCAGGTGGGGGCGTATCGCGCATGGAGCTATAAAGAAGCCAAGTTACTTCAGGTTTTAGCAATGCTGAAAGGAGAGCAGAGATTTGCGCTTGTGACCTTGCAGGCCGAATGCGAGCAAACTAGCTGTGACAAAGCGATTTTTCAGATAGATCACCAGATGACGCTAATCAGCAGTCGCCTGCCATCCGATAGCGAATGATAGCTCCAATACCATGACAACCAGCTTGAGAGTTCTCAAGAGTGCTGGCTTGCTGCTTGGCATGCAACTCGTGCAGCGAGGCCTCGGAATTGTCAGCACTCTGATCCTGGCCCGTCTGCTATTACCTGAGCACTTCGGCGTTGTCGCCCTTGTTATCATCGCTCTGCAGTTTTTTGAGCTGTTAGTAGAAATCGGAAACCAGCAGTACATCATTCAAAAAACCGAAGTAACCGATGCAGACCTCAACACGGCCTGGAGCATGGACATCGTTATCAAGTCCACGATGTTCGTTTTGATTCTGTTTCTTGCACCCTTCCTCGCTGACTTCTTCGAAACGCCTGAGCTCACAATGGCATTAGCCGTTGCCGCAATCACACTGCCGCTCAGAGCGCTGAAAAGTCCGGGCATGATGCTGTTAGCCCGGGAAATAGATTATCGCCCAATCTTTCGCCTCACACTTTGGCAAAAAGGACTCTCTTTTATTGTTGTGGTCCTTTGGGCTTTCACAAACCCCAGTCATTGGGCAATCATTTCCGGCACTTTGGTCTCTGGATTCGTGTTCACCATAGGATCCTACCGCGTTCATGACTTCCGACCGCGCTGGACTCTCGTCCACTTTCGCCAGCAGTGGCAATTCTCTCAATGGCTGCTTTTACGGGGAATCGTCGGGTTTACTCGCTCCCAGATCGACAATCTTATGGTGTCTCGACTGTTCGGGACGGCCCAGCTAGGCGGCTATAACCTGGTACGTGAAGTCAGCCTCTTACCAGCACTGTCCGCTATAATTCCGATGAGTGAGCCCTTGCTGGCGGCCATTTCCGAAAGTAAAACGAATCACCAGGCTCTCGCTTACCGCATACGCTTGAGCCTGGCGCTGATGATAACCGTACTCACACCCATAACCGCCTTCATCATGCTTTACCCTGAGCTCATCGTCCGTGTACTGCTGGGCCCGGACTGGTCGCAATTCGCCCCTTTGCTGGAACCATTTGGGCTGTTTTTCTTCACCTTCTGCCTTTTTGCACTGATCAGCGACGCAATCATCGCCCAAGGAAGAGTAAAACTGCTTTTCTTGTTCGACGTTGTTTCGACCGCAATCATCGTCGCTGTCCTCTGGCTAACCGCCACAGGTGGTCTGGAAATTATGGCTTGGATTCGCGGCTGGCTGGCTGTTGCAACCACAGTTGCACTGCTACTTATTCTGGCGCAACAGACGGGATTCTCACTAATCAAGCTTCTGTTCTTGTGTATTCCAACTCTCGCAGGAACATCGCTGGCAATTGTCGTGATTCAATCATTAAATCTTTCGGGCAGTCATTATCTGGTGCAGTTTTTATTACTCGGCACACTGCACGTAACAACAGCAGCCTTTGGTACAGGCATTATCGGTTTATTCTTACTCAGGGGAACAGAAGAATGGGGGCAACTTCGTTATCTGGTGAACCAGGCCCGCGGAAAATGAGCGCCGCCAAGTTGTAGCACCGCTAAAATACGACTTTATGTTACCTTATTAGCAGATTATCCTAAGCCTTACACAGGGAGTTATGCAGTAGGCAAATTTATGGAAAAAGTAGTCATTCAAATAAAGGAACAAAACGGAGCCGCTCGCATTAATGAGCGAGTTGGCTTAGGCATACCGTTACCTGAAGGAGCCGTGCAAAACACCCATAATCTCGGACTTTTGGATGGCAAAAAACCTCTCACTGTACAGCTAGAATCTCTCGCTCACTGGCCAGACGGCAGTATACGCTGGGTTTACGCCAGTGCCTTGATCAGCCTGGATCCGAACGGCCAGAAAGACCTGGAACTGGCCTGTATACAAACACCCTCCCCCAGCACTACTGAGCCTGCCGTTAATCAATCAACGGGCAGCGTTGCGATCCATACCTCAACCGGTAGCGTTACTTTGCAACCAAACGGCCTGGCTTGGCGGGTTTATAACCATAACAAGGAAGGTGTGCCATCAGCGGTGACTCTGAGCGATGGCACCGGGGCGCCATGCACAGCTAAACCAGATACTGGCTGGGAAATCACCAGAGAAGGCCCGGTTTTTGTCGCCGCAGTTTTAAAAGGCAAATGGCTAAAACAAAACAACGAACCTCTCGCGCGGTTTGAATGTGAACTGCGTATTTTTCTGGAAACCGGGCTAATTCAGGTGGAGCTGGTAACACACAACCCCAAGCGTGCCCACCACCCTGGTGGTTTGTGGGATTTAGGGGATCCAGGTTCCGTTTACTTCCGGGAACTTGCGGTAGAAACAACACTACCAGCCACTAGCAAAACCAAGATCACGCCGCAGGCTACAGATAGAAACCCAAGTTCGTTTGATCTTTCTGAATTCAACCTTTATCAGGACTCAAGTGGAGGCGAAAATTGGCAAAGCCGGAATCACGTAGGCTCTAACGGCGAAATAACTACACAGTTCTGTGGTTACAGGCTCACCAACACTGGCGAGCTGCAACACGAGGGTAAGCGTGCTAACCCACTCGTTCGCATTGAGCATGATTACGGACAACTTGACCTGACTGTACCCAACTTCTGGCAGAACTTCCCAACCAGCGTGCGCAAACAAGAAAACAAGGTAACAGTCGGTCTGTTCCCGAAAGATGCAAAGAATACTTATGAGCTGCAGGGTGGCGAACGGAAATCCCTGTGCTGCCTAATGGCTTATCACTCCAATAACAGCATCTCCGCAACGGCATACACACCACTGGTACCGGCACTTGCTCCAGAGTGCTATGAACGAGCCGATGCTTTCCCATGGTTCAAGGCCAATGTTCACCCTGGCCCTCTCGATAATCTTATAGCCGAAGGCCTGAATGGGGAGTCCAACTTCTTTGCCAAAAGGGAAATTATTGACGAATTTGGCTGGCGTAACTTTGGCGATATTTTTGCGGATCATGAAACTCTTTACCAGAGCGAGGGGGAGCCGCCATTTATCTCCCATTACAACAACCAGTATGATCCTATATACGGCTTTGCAAGACAGTACGCCCTAACCGGGGATAAGCGTTGGTTTCAGTTGATGGACGATCTTGCTCGCCACGTTGCTGATATCGATATCTACCATACTGAAGAAGACCGGGCGGAATATAATAACGGCCTGTTCTGGCATACCGATCATTACCTGGATGCGTACACTGCTACTCACCGAACCTTTTCCACGCACAATAACACCAGCTCAACACCCGGCCAGACCGGGGGTGGCCCGGCAGCGGAACATTGCTACACCACCGGCCTGCTCTATCATTATTTGCTTACTGGATCTGCCACATCAAAATTAGCCGTATTGGAACTAACGGGATGGATGGTGGCAACTCACGAAGGAACCGGCGGGTTTCTGGAAAGCTTACTCGGTGTTAAGAATCAAGACATCCCCAAGTTGAAAGCCTTGGCCAAAGGACAGTACGTAACAACGCACAGGTACCCCTTTACCCGTGGGACTGGCAATTATCTGACCGCGTTGATCGACGCGTCAATCCTGGAGCCAAACAGCGATTGGCTATCAAAGGCTGATACCGTTATCCGTGCGACCATACATCCAGAAGACAATATTCCCAAGCGCAATCTATTGGATGTAGAAACCGGCTGGTCTTACCTCATCCTATTGTCGGCGATCACCCGTTACCTTGATGAAAAGCGCGCAACTAACCAGCTGGATGATGCATACCAATACGCCGCCCGCTCTTTTATCGCCTACGCTGAGTGGATGCGTGATAATGAAATACCATTTTTGAACAATTCAGAGCAACTGGAATTTCCTAACCACACTTGGGTCGCACAAGATATTCGCAAGGCAATTCTAATGTTCCAGGCGGCTGAGCTTATTCCAAAAGAAGATGCGCATCGATTCCAGAAAACCGGAGAGGATTGGCTCACTAACACATGCAAGACCCTTGTAAAAAGTGAAGAGCGTGGATTCTCGAGGATCCTTGTCATTGTTATGCAGAACTATGGCCCCCACACGAGCTCTCATTCGATACACAAAGCCACTCTTCAGAACTCCATCGATATACCAGGCCAAAATCTTCATCTAACTTGGATCAGCCTGCTTTACAGGGTGCTATTGCGCACGGGCAAAGGGATCTACGGATTGAACCCAGCCCGCGAAAAAGCCTGGCTCAATGTAAGGTTAAACCGTTAATGAATCTTCGAAAAGCTCTTAAAAAAATTATCAAGACAGGCTTCCTTATTATAGTTTCCCCTGTCTACACTCTTTACCTATTGCTACGCATGGCAGGTAACACCGACGCAGTCTTTCTGTCGTTTTCGCAAGCTCTAAGCCTCATTCCAGGAAAAGCCGGGATATATATCCGTGCGGCTTTTTATCATCTTGCGTGCACAAACACCTCTGATGAAATTTCAGTCGGCTTCTTGACGTTATTCTCCCACGCGGATACGACCGTCGAGAAAGGAGTTTATATTGGGCCCCAATGCAACATCGGGCAGTGTTCGATCGGAGCAAATACTTTGATCGGTAGTGGAGTGCATGTTCTGAGCGGCAGCCAGCAACATGAATTCCGAGATACAACAAAACCTATTCAAGAGCAAGGCGGAATATACACAAAAGTTTCCATCGGCAAGGACTGCTGGCTCGGCAACCAATCTCTAATAATGGAAGACCTAAAGGATCACACAATAGTCGCTGCTGGAAGCATTATTACAAAACCGTCTAGAGCTGGTGATATACTCGCAGGCAACCCTGGGCGGGTAATAAAAAATCGGTTCAATGCACTCAACGAAACAGCCGCCGATAACATAACGTCTGGATCCGCCTGATATGACTTCGCCCTCAGAACGCCTTTATAATGCGTCACCCACCTGGCTCCAAAATGTCATGGTTTCCGCCTACGGGTACAATCTATACCGAAAGCGCTATACAGGAATTTATCATAAGATCCTTGAACTCGTTAGGGAATCAAGAACCTGGGGCCATGAGCAGATTGAAGCTCATCAAAGTGAACAACTTTACCTCATGGCCAAACACTGCCGTCACAATATACCCTACTATCAGAAGTTGTTTTCTGAGTACGGTCTCCATGAGAACGACTTCACCAGTTCGAAGGATTTGAGACGCCTCCCGGTACTAAGTAAGCAGACGCTGCGCAGCAACATCGACCTTTTCCGTCAACCGGGCGCCAAGCCCTTTATAATCCAACACACTAGTGGTAGCACCGGTACACCGCTCGCCCTGGAAGTAAATGAATATACCTACAAACTAGCAATGGCCTTACTGGTAGACCACGAGGAGTTACATGGTATCCCATTCGGAGCGCGTCGCGCGACGTTCGCAGGCCGCATGGTCCAGCTCTCCAGTGATATGACCCCGCCATTCGCACGGATGAATTACGCAGAAAATCAAAAGCTATTTTCCAGTTATCACCTAAATTCCGAGACCTTTCCGTGGTATCAAAATCACCTTGAGCAGTTTCAACCATGGGAAATCATTGGCTACCCATCCGCAATCTGTGACCTTGCGATGCACTATCATAGAACAGGATCTGAGTCTATATTCAAGCCAAAGGCCATTATAACAAACTCCGAAACTTTACTTCACTGGCAACGAGAGGCTATCGAAAGCGCATTCGGCAGTCGGGTATTTGATTACTACGGAACAGCAGAGTACGTGTTATTTGCCGGTCAGAGGAGCAAAGAAAACTATCATCTCGATTTTATTATCGGGATAACAGAGCTACTTCGGGATAGGTTGGAAGATAAAGCTGGCCGTTTGATTGCAACCTCACTAACAAATTATTCAATGCCTCTACTCCGCTACGATACGGGAGACACGGCAATGGGGAGTAATGTTGAAGAAAAAAGCACCGTCGTCCGTACTCTTGAACAGATTAACGGACGCGTTGATGATTATATCGATACTCCGGATGGACGTCGCATTGGACGGATCGACCATATTTTCAAAGGCCTCCTAGGTATCAAAGAAGCACAAGTTATTCAAGATCAAACTGGTCACTGTACTCTAAATATTGTGCCAAGTGATGCCTCCCAGGAGGTTGATACTAAAAGTCTACAAAAACGATTTTCAGCTAGGGTAGGTCTCGGCATGACGATGAAAATAGAATTTGTTACGCAGATACCGCGAGGTTCTAACAGAAAATTTAAAGGTGTAATTAGAAAAATACCAAACAGTTAAAGCCAGTTAATTTATAATAATACTAGGCTTTACATATAAAACTATATGCATACAATAACACTAGACTAACAGGAACCCATAAAATGACTTCAAATTGTATTAGTGTTGTTATTCCTTCATATAATGAACAGGAAAACATATCACAATGTTTGGAGTCTCTACGTTCTCAAGACTATCCTAAAGAAAAATATGAGATTATTGTTGTCGACAATAACTCAGAAGATCGGACAAAAGAGATAGCTAAAAAATTTAATGTTCATATCATCGATCAGAAGACAGGGCCTGTCGGCGCAGTAAGAAATGCCGGCGCAAAAAAGGCACGAGGGGAATACCTTGTATTCATCGATGCAGACTGCATTGCACCTCCAGATTGGCTTGCACGAGGAGTTGAAGCACTTTCATCAGATAATTCAGTTTACGGCGGTGGTTACGACGTAAGACCAAACCCCCACTGGATTGAGCAAGCATGGTTGCTCGAAAACAAAACTCCACCGAAGGAGCTTTTAGGATGCTGTATTTTCATCAAAAAAGCAGATTTTTTTCACGTTGGGGGATTCGACGAAAAAATAACATCCGGTGAAGATACAAAACTTTCGGTTACGCTGAGAACGTGTGGTTTTGATGTGAGAATAACAAATGAATTAAGCGTAATTCACTTGGGCAACCCAATCACATTAAGACATTTTTTTATTCGTCAGATTTGGCACTCAGAAAACTATATCCAAAACTGGGCAGACACCAAAACCGACCCAACTTTTTATCTTTTGTTGGTATTCTTGCTTGGATTGGCCTCACTAACCCTCAGCCTATTATTAACAATTCCCAGTGCGATTGCAGTTTCATTTTTTGTCTTGCTTGCAGTGCCACTGCTATTCACATTCAAAAGACTACACAGATCAAAAAAACCCGGAAATGATCTGCGTAATCTACCAGCCATATACTTTCTTGACTTCGTTTATCTAAGTGGCCGAGTTATTGGTCTCTGTAAAAGTTTGTGGAAAATAGCAATGAAATTCAATTCACGTTAAAACCAGCGGGTGGATTAGGAGGAGCAACAACGTTCTCTGAATCAACATAGTCGGGAATATCATTGCGGATGACTAAATCGTCTATTGAGTACCACTCTTCACGACGATCCTCATTGGGGTACGTTTGAAAAAAATCATTACCGCCGATTGCAACTAAATTCCACTTGGCATTTTCATCACGAGTCTCTGACGGGCGAATCCATGGAATTTCGGTGCTAACAAATATCTGTTTGTCGTTCAACCACTGCCGGAAAACACCATCTTTGACGCCAGGAGCTGAATTCATCTTCACGTAGAACGCCAGTTTTGTCCAAGAGTCGCCGGGGCCAAAAATCTGATTGTGACCCACCACACCTGAAGTGTTCCTGGTTATAAACCCACCATTAAGGCGATCAGTGATAATCGGTTCGGCCCTATTTGGCCCCATTCCTGCAAGACTACTAGAGTAGTTCAGGTTAAAGTCACCCAAACTGCCTGATATGAGGTACTTCCCTACATCTGGGATGTCAGTGGCGGTAAGTTTGTAATTATCACTATGCGGCCCCCCCCTAAAAGCAAGCGTGTTTCGAAGGCCATAGTTATTAACGGAGTGATCCCATAACGCTATTGGACCAATATTTCCGTCAGAAAATGCGCCATACTCAGTCCCATCACCACTCCAACTGGATACGCGGAAGATCTTTGACGTAGCGTTGGGTCTGTCAGGCACTGCTACTCGTGTCCAGTTTGGGTCGAAACTTATCCAAAATTCAACATAAAGTTCAGTATATCCTTCTGGAAAATACTTCAGCAATATCGATTCAGACGCCCAATAACTCCAACCTTTGTTATAAGAGTCTCTCCAGCTAACAAAACTTTTACCATTTCCTCCACGAGCTTTATCGGCATTAGACGAAAGTATTTCGATGGTCTCATGCTTATCCGGATAACCTTTCGATGGAGACCACGTAGGGTCTTGGCGAACAGAGAACCAGCCTTCAGGAATTGTATGTGTTGTTGCTCTCTGTACTGTATCCGTACTGTACATAGCGCTGGTCCAGTCCGGCTGATTATCAAAATTATCTTCGAAGATAACGTCCGCATGAACAATCGATGGGCCCAACAGTACAGCACCTGTCAAGATACTATTAATGAGTAGTTTATTTTTCAAAAGCATGGTTAGTTCCTTCGCTCGGCATGAACGGAAAAATATCTTCTGGCAGACTACACGATCTCACCTTTAGCCTAAAATCCAAACAGCTTTGGCCCTTTGTCGAACGAAAGGAACCTTAAAGCGAGTCAAGATGACTACGGTAAATGATAGCCGGTGTCAGTTGTACCAAAAGCGTTTTCGTAAAACTGCGATGCACCCCTGATTACCTGACACTATTGCAAAAACCTACAATTTGTTACCAACTCAATACGTTAAGCACCGCCACGGTAGGGCAAGCATCAATGCTTCTAACGTCCATCCTATCCATTTAAACAGATAAACTACCTCAGTAAGCGTTCCACGAACCCCACCTTAACCGCCTGGCGCGAATTCCCCAGAATCAAAGCCTCCCAATAAGGAGGCTGATGAACCAACAACCCACATCCACACCGACGTTCTTGGCTGGGGCACCTGCACCACGCTTTCCCACTGGGCCAGCCGCTATGCTCATGAACAATGTCGTCGAGTGTTTAGGCGTAAGGTTAACATACAAGGGGTGCGATGGGGTTGCTGGATCACTTACGCACTGGCGATAAACGGAGTGACACCCTAGAATCACCTTTGTGCGGTAGCGTCTCTGCATCACTCATTCACTAAAAATTTCAAGGAATCAGGAAGTTCATGCCAAAGTCCACCGCTATGCAAGAGCAGTTCTTCCAACTTGAAGATGTGTTGCAGGCCCCCATAGCTCAGCTCGATGACTATAATCAAGCCGCCACATTACAAAAGGCAAAGCAGCTTCTCAACACATCAACCCAAAGCTGTATCGTTGTGGCTACAAGCACCAGCAATCATAAGCTTCAGAACATCAAAACCCTGTACAGAAGCATGGTTGCACTGAAAATTTTGCAACGAAAACTTTGTAACGAATATCCCTCCTTGCACACAAGCCTGATTGGCATCTATCCGTCCTTGGAGTACCCTGCATGTGTTTACGAACTCAACACTAACGCTGATCGTTATGTATCAGCCAACGTATTGCCTTACACCGGTTCCGCTTTGATAAGCACAGTCAAGTATCTGATCGATAAGTTCCTTGGGGCAAACCCTGCGGTTGGTGGATTAGGTCTTACCTTGTACAAGGAGTAGTCATGCTATTCATCAAGCGGCTACTCTCTGCCGCAGGTTTGGTTAATGACCAACAGGTCGATCACTCAATCGCCTGTATAAGCACTACCCGACCGATCTATCTGGTGTTCGGACATGGATCTGACTATCCAGCGTACGTGATCCGTAAAATGAATGACAACCACGCTTTTCACACCCACCGAGTTCACAACCACTTGTATCAGCTGGCCGGCAATCAGGTTCCCGAACCCATCGGAGTTTATGAATATGCGGGGGAAAAATATGACGTTCAACGTGGAGTAAAAGGTGCACCCTGGTTCCAGATCAAATCAAAGATCCGCACTGAAGATGCACGAGTAAGCCTCGAGAAGAGACTATGGCAAACATTGACTGACTTTCATTATGCAATTGCCGGTGATGGCGCTCACAAAACCAGCGATCTTCAACCTCATGAAGAACTGCGACAAGCCTACTCAGAGTATAAAAACACAGAACAAACGGTGAATGTCGAGCTTGAGAAGGTCGTTAAATTTGCCATTAGTAATCTGTCACAGATGCCAGGCTGTTCCGCAATACCCCAGCACGGTGATTTCTGTTTGAACAATTTAATTATCGATACGAACCATATCACAGTGATTGATTTTGAAGATTTTTTCATAACCACAATGCCAATGTACGATCACTTCACTTTGGCACTTTCACTGCCCTCCTGCGAACCCGAGCCTGCTAGTGCTGCAAAAATCTGTAATCAGGACAGTATTATTAACATGGCAGGTATTCTTGGTGTCTCGAGAACTGCAATAAAGTGGCACTTTTTACATCATTTACTTTTACGGTTGGGGCCATGGAGCGTCGGAGATAAACGAAAGCCTTATCGCACCTGGCTTATACAAGTACTGGAGTGTTTTCTTGCTGACGAGGGTAATGTAAGTGTCAATGGCCATTTATTTTGACCCACCTTTGGCCAATAAAATTGACCCACCTTTCATAGTTTAGTTCGTGGTTTTCTGCTTCAGTCGATAGCTTTCTCCTCCCAGCATAAAGATGTGTGAGTGGTGGATGACCCGGTCGATGATGGGCACCGCCACGTTGTCGTCGTGGAAGAACTCGCCCCAACTGGTGAAGTCCTTGTTGGTGGTCAGGATGATCGACCGGTATTCGTACAAGCTGTTGATCAACTGGAACAGGTTGTAGCGGGCCTGCCGGGTCATAGGCAGATAGCCCAGCTCATCGATGATCAGCAGGTCGTATTTGACCAACTGGCTGACCCGCTTTTTCAGTTCCCCTTTCATCTCGGCCAGTTCCAGTTCTTCCACCAGATCCAGGGCATTGCGGAACAGCACTCGGTAACCGGCTTCCACTGCCTTGTGGCCGATCCCGATGCCAGGTGGGTCTTGCCTACACCCGGCGGGCCGATAAACACCAGATTGTTCCGTTCGTCGAGGAACTGGAAGTCCAGCAAGGCGTTCACCTG
>TARA_R110002110_G_scaffold64529_1_pt1 | contig 18517 bp, 32 predicted proteins | sample TARA_R110002110 | Tara Oceans TARA_R110002110 (sample SAMEA4397330) | marine metagenome | biome: Polar Biome; feature: [SRF] surface water layer (ENVO:00010504); material: water (ENVO:00002006), including particulate matter (ENVO:01000060) such as... | depth 5 m
TTAGTATTATGTTTTTCATAATTTTATATTGTATATCTAATTGTTATGCCAGCGTTATCTTCATAAAAGAAACACGAGTTTGATTTATTGGTAGCAAATAATTCTACCCCCGGTTTTATATCTAAACTAAATGAGAGAGGTGTCTTAGGTATCCTATAAGATAACCCCATAATGAAATCTAAACCAACAATATCATACCCAACGCAATTCTCCATCTTACGGATGATATTCTCCCCCACAACTGTTTCATCAAAAGTATTATTGCTGTGGTAATAGTGACAACCGATGCCGACAAAGGCTTTTAATCCATCAATCTGTGAATGGTTGATAAGTTTTTTATATAATACTGTTTGGTTGAAGTTCTTCTTATTGACTAATATTATATTTTCTAAAACAAATCTTTCGTCTTCACATTGTATTGAGACTCCACCAAAATATCCATTACGTATTCCTATTGAAACATTTTTGGATTTATTTATAATCTCTTCATTGTGATTTTCATGTAATTCTTGTGCGGAGATTTGTGATGATACCAATAAGAGTAATATCAGCGACATAATGGCAAATACCACACCAACAATACCATCTTTTATTTTTTCTTTTTTCATATCCATATTCTTAAATTTAAACTGTGAGTTATATATAAAAATATGCATAAAAAATGGAATAGTCTACCCACTTTCGATGAAGTGAATGACCATATAGATGAACTCTATTTTAAAGGAGATGAAATTAAGGTCTGACCTCTGTGACTGTACCTTCTAATGGTAAATCATAACCCAATGGTTGCCAGTTTTCTATTTGATTTGACATTGCTGGTTTGCCTTCTGGTGAGACTGCAATTGTGATGTGTGGTATTTTATTTGTGCTGGGATATCCGTCCACTCTGACGGCAATGGCATCATCACCAATGCCAACATCGGTCGCATATAATGTTACTTCTTGATCCACATTTTGTTGTTGATCCTCAGGTAATCCTTTGCCGAAAACTATGGTCATATGGTGAGCATAATCTCTCCATCCTTCAGGTATTAAATCAGCAAAGACCTCTAATAGTTTATTATGAGAATCTTTGCTTAGTACAACTGCAGAATATAAAACTCTATCTTTAACATCTTCACTTATTAAAGTGCAGAGTTGTTTTGTTGTTACTATTATTTTTTTCATAATCTATAATGGCGGTCCAGGACTAGTCCATTCAGGTGTTGCCATTAGTGTTAATGCATCTTCGTGATTCATTACTGCACTTGGTGTAACCGTTCCATCAGTTACGAACTCAGGTTCTGATACCCACTTAGTTACAAATAATGTTTCGTCAATGCTTTTACGTATTGTCTCTGCACTCGTTGTTATCACTTGATTGAAGTTGATGTTTGGCAAGTCTGTTGCCACGTTGCAAATTGCGTATGTATAATGATTACTCATGTCTTTAGTTTTTATTTATTTAATTTATGTTGGCGCATCCTGTACTATATCTGATTGGGTCATGTTTATCATCATAGTGCCTCCATTACCACCTGGAGTATCTCCTTGTATCATTACTGCTGCTGATTCATTATATGCAGTTACCCATCCGTTAGGAGTATTAAGTTGTATATCGGATCCCGACATATTCTCCGCAGTGCCATCATTGCTTCCCACGCTATCCGTTAGTGTAGGGAAGTAATCACCATCTCCCATTTTATAATAACCCACTAAACCTGATCTTTCAGCCTCGTCTTTAGGTTTACCACCATTATATATATCAGTAACATCAGAAGCCGATAATGCACTACTGAATATTGAAACATCATCATAATGGCCAGGAGCATAAGCGGAAGAAGCAGCCCCCATTCGCCCTAGATACATGTTTGTTGATACTGCACTTAAATTTGCAGTTTCGTCTGCCGCTGCCGAAGATGCTGCCAAAACATCATTAACGTATATTTTTATATTAGCAGAACCTAATGTACCATCATATACTGCACAAATATGAGCCCATTTACTTCGTATAGGGGCATCAAAAGTAGAACGATGCCAATTACTGTAATGATTTACCCAAAAATATATGTACGGGTCTTTATAATAGATGCCACAACCATCAAGCTGAGATGCACTTGATGTATTACTGATCATCGTGTCATAAGCGGCAAGGGTAGTTGCTGATTCAAGAAACCACAAACTAATACTAAAGACATTGGTACTACCCAACCCATAACTGGTTGGTGTTGCTAAGGTTACATAAGAGCTTACGCCATCAAAGTTCATTGACTGCTTACTATAAGCCATCTCATTAGGTATCTGTGGGAAGATAGCACCATCTCCCATTTTATAATAAGATACTAAACCACCCATAGAACTGATGTCATTGGGTGCGCCATTATTATATATAGATGTTACATCTGATTGTGAGAGTGCAGTGCTGAATATTGATACATCATCAAAATTGGCTTCAATGGCATGAGCATAGGGCGGATTATTTACTCTTCCTATTACTATATTATTTCCTGTTGCGTTTACATTAGCCGTAAAATCATCTGTTGTGGCCCCTAACACCCCATTTATATAAATTTTAGTATTCGCTGAACCTAATGTTCCATCGTAAACACCTACCACATGAACCCATTTTCCAAAGTTAGATGTAATAGCATATGCTCCTGTAGCACTATTAGTATAAGTATTAATCCAAAAGCTCATATTTGAACTCCCCGAATTATATCCTATCCCAAAACCATTAGTCCATGAGTTATTGCTTGAGCTCCCTATAAATCCATCATAATTGGAAAAAGCTGCGGGATTAACCCATAAAGAAACAGAAAAGACATTTGTTGTCCCTAATAGTTCCCCAAAGGTAGGAAGTGTTACCACGTCATCTACCCCATCTAAATACATAGAATACTTTGAGTATGCCATCTTATTGGTAAGGTATGGCCAGCCTGATTCATCTCCCATTCTCCACCATGCAGTTGGAGAGAGGTCTGTTAAGTCGGCAGGAACACCTCCATTGAAAATCGTTGTTACGTTGCCTGAAGTGAGAGCCGTATTCCATGTGGCTACCTCGTCAATATTTCCATTAAAATCGCCATAAGCAGTCGATGTTTCTGCTCTGCCAATCATAAAAGGACTTGTTGTAGTTGTTATTGCTGCCGCTAATGTGCCATCTGTTCCTACTCCTCCGTTTTTATAAATTTTAGTATTTGTCCCATCATAAACACAAACAACATGAACCCAACTATTAGCCTCTGTTGTTGTCATTGGGATAGTTGCGTATGTACCTGCGGTATTCCATCCATTGACCCAGAATCGCAATTGGTCAGGAGTTGTTGTTGTGAGAAACATAACACCAAAACCATTAGCCCAACTACCACTACTAGTGCCTCCTAAAAATGTTGCATAGTTTGGTAAACTCCCTGCGTGTTTTATCCAAAAGGAAACGCTGAAAGCAGTTCCTGAAATACCAACATCAGCAAGAGTGCTTGCCTCAACATAATCATCCACCCCATCAAACTCTGTTGAGAATAGGGAATAGTCTGACCATCCTTTATATTTAGCTCCTACATCTGACATCAGTCTTGTAAGTTCAGGATATCTGTCTTCATCGTAGTATATTATCTCTTGGAGATAACCGTATGACCATTGAGAATTGCTTTGCCCTATTGTTGTTAAAACAGAAGTTTGACTACTGCTTGAGTTTGCGCCTGCAATAGCATCCCCATCTCTAAAGATATTTTTTGTAGACTCTTGGTTAATCCCTGCCAATAAATATTGGTCGGTATCTGTGTATGTAGACGTACTTGCAAAATATCCCGATGTATCTCTTGTGTATAATTTGTTGTCTGTCCATCTTTGTAATATATATCCTCCTGATGTGCCTCCTGCCAAATTTGGATTAACTTTACCTGAAATTCCAAAAGAACCAACAAGAAGTCCTACATATGATGTTTGATTAGGATATCCTGTATTATCTAAAATAAGTTTCTCTCCACCATTAAAATAAAAGGCAGGCTTACTATTTAATGTATCTACTGTTCCGCTATTAACTATTCTTGGTTGGTCGCCATTTGTTGTCTGAACACCATTATAGCCCAAACCACTCTGGTCATACCAAGTATGAACATAACCACTATTACCACCAGTATGGGCAAGTAAGGCGGTTGTATCTAAATCTCCAGTGGAGTCGAATCCTATATCCGCAAGAGTGTCACCACCTGACTCCCTAACTTTAATACAACTACCCGGATAGTTCTTATCAAGCTTACGTAAACCAAAGGCTCCGGTAGCATAAGGGATATTGTTTAAGAGGAGGTCTACATCGTCAGGTGTTGGTGCAGCTGCAGCCATAAATCCAAAGGGTATAACTATCATGAGTAAGGTATATTTTCTTTTAATACTTTTATGGCACCTTCAATGACATCATTGAATATCTTCCAGTCTCTGGCACCTCCGACTCTATATCGTTTAAGTAAGTATTCTATTCTCTTTTTACCTACTAACTCTTCAATGATCTTGGTAACTTTTTCGTCACTCTCAACTCCCTCACCAAGTTTATGTTCCATTAAATGTTTAATTCTTGTGATATTTTCGTCTTCCATTAAATACTTTTCTATAAATATATCAAAAAATGAGATTATTTACCCTTTTCTTCGATAACAATTTTAACTCCTTCTTTTTCCCATTTCTCAATAAGAGCCATGAATTCTTCACTTAAAATTTCTATCTCCATTAGAATAATATTTTGTGACTTTTGATTTCTTTACCATTAGAAACACGTATAGAATATAAACCTTCAGCAATACCATTACTATTAATTTTATACTCTCTATTTTTAGTGTCTATAGTGATATCTCTAACTAACTTCCCTTCAACCGAATAAAGACAAATATCTAAGTTTTCATAATCATTACTAAAAACCAATGTTCCGTCTTCTTTAACATAAAAATTAAGATAATCTAACTGGAAACAATCATAACTGGTGGATCCGTTGATCGTTAAAGTTTTGGTGTGAGTGACTGAGTTTCCTTCATCATCCCTAATCTTTAACTTAACATCATACACTTCACTATAAGCCCCCGAAACAAGATAGGTATGTTTTGGTTCTTTTTCATAAGATGTACTACCATCATCAAAGTCCCAAACATAAGTTGCGTTATCACCAAAAGAAGAGTTCTCAAACTCAATCTCATATAACGAACAATACTCATCAGATTCTGTGTCGAAGTTTGCCATTAAAGCGTAACCTTTAACTATTTTTGTTTCTGTAAGATAAGTAACCTCAATGTCTTGGTTTACAATAACAAAGGGTGTTAGATTTTTCTTCCACCAACCATTAGCTTCATATTCCGCAATATGTGATATCCCATCAACGAAGAATTCAACCTGTGTTTCAAACGGATCATAAACCCTAACTATTAAATCTTCACCATCTTTAATGTATGTCTTATCAACATCAACGATCGGTTTTGCCATATCATCACTCAATATTTTAATAACAAAATGTGAACTATCAATATATTCACCATCAGTGTAAGAATATTTAACAAAGAAATCACCCGCAGCCGTATCAGTATCTATTGAATACTCATCACCATTAAATGTACCAGGACCATCCATAATGGTAAATGTTATTGGATCGTTATCGACATCGTTATAATTCATTGTATGGATAAACAATCCATTCTGTTCAATAAATGTTGGTACGTCATTGATAACTGTAGGTATGTTATTCTTAGTAGAACTAACCCAATTAAATGTTACGATATTACTCATCTCTGATTCAACGTGATTAGTATCCATTTGTGTCATCCCAAACCAATAGTCCATACCGGGTTCAAAGTTAGAGAACTCAAAGGAACTACTACTTCCAAACAATATGTTCTCACTAGCGTGTGTGATGTCATCTTCATTACTATAATATAATACATAACTCTCTGAGGTTGCATCATCAACACTGAATGTCAATGTGGAATCTGTTGTCTGATATATCAAACCAGTTGGTTTTGATGGAGCGTTTGCACCAACTATTGTGATAGGTGTTGGATAGTAATCGTAATGTTGTTGCCCCAACTCATCTTTAATGATTGCATATAAGTAATAAGTTCCTGTAGGTACGTTGGTGGATAATATTATTGTGTCTTTGTCATCTTCAGATATGTTGTCAGCAATCCAAACACCATCTACATTCTCCTTATCATTATCCAAACCAAACATTATTGTAGCGTCATCATCTATATCGTAATCTTCCCAAATAACTTTACTACCATCAAATGATTTAATTTCAATACTTGGTGGTATGTTTGCTCTCAACACCTTAGTACTATCATCTGGCGTTACGAACTCATACTCACCCAATTCACCTTCTTCAATGTGTATAACAGTATAATCATCTTGTGTGAATGATGTTATGTTACCAGTTGCTGTTGTGATACTATCACCACTCGGTAATCTCAACTTCCATTCTCCGTAACCATACTTCTCAATGAGAATACTCTTCGAACTGGCAACCAGTTCAAATGCCGACACATTTAACTGTGACCTATTTATACCCAACTCATAACGAGCTTCTACCGGCATTATCTGATAGTTGATTCCCCATGTGAAGTTTGCTCCACTACCTACCCAACTAAGTTTATAAAATATCTTAGGTATTGAGAATCCTAATGTCTGAGCGTTCACCTCCGCGACACCTGTTAGATAACTAGTGTTTACATAGTTATCACAACTAGCAATAGTTTGTCCTGTGGGAAAAGCATATGTTAAAGGGTATCTCAAATACGCTGGTAATGAGTCAACTGTTGATTGGGGTGGCATCTTTAATCCAGCACCAAATGTTCCATACATCTCAACAGGATTTGTTGGTGGTTTCTGTATTGTGAAAGTACCATAACCATATATGATGTTCTTAAACCCAACAGAACCATTTACCTTAAACTTATTACTCCACACTTTGAATCCTACATTACCTAAATAATGTTGGAATATTGATATCTTACCTTGAGCACCGAAATACGTTCCCAACTGATAAGTACATGATAGATCTAAGTAGCCCAATGACTCAAATGAGTATGGTGTTGCTGGTACTACATAACAACCTAATGTCATCTCAATAGGTGGTGGTGTAGCCAAATATTGTATACTACCATACCCTGTTGATATAGCTAATCCTGTTGTCCCCAAAGGTATTGGCGTTAAAGGTGTTACTGATAATCCAATCTGATCAAGTTTACCTTGTGATATTCTTACGCTACCACCGATTCCTATTATTGGTGTTGTTAGTTTTGTTGATCCTGTGAAGATATCATCTATAGTATTTAAACCAATGTTTAGATAGTTTAGTTTTAGCTTGTTCATTACCTTCACATTACTAACGTATATGTTTGCGTTGAACTGAATACCATTGCTTTGTGTTATCTTTAAAGCATTTAATGTTGCCGTCATTGATGTTGAACCAAAGGCTGGATTTGATGTCCAACTTGATACGTCGGCAGGTAATGACAAATACCCTTCAATCAATATACCATCACATAAGAACTCAATGTTACTAATCTGAACAGGTAACTTAGCCAATCTGAATATACCATTTATTGGGTTGTTCATATCAGTTAGTGTTGCTCCTGTAATCTTATATGTGAACGGCATGTTTATAAGATTGGTTGTGTCATTAGTGTTACCAACAAAGAATACCTGACAGTTAGCGGTTATCTCACTAGTACCCATCTCTATATAGACATCATCAGAAAAGTGAATGAAACTATTACACCCCGGTAAGCCAATCCTTACATTACCTGTGGCGGTTCTCATATTACCCGTTGGTGTTATGTTGTCGGCGTACATTATTAAACCACCAATATAAAGTGATGTACTACCTTGTTGTAATACATTGATGTATTGTAAATCAGTTTTAGTGTCACTACCGTAAGCATTACCAACCGTTAGAGATACTGTATATAAACCAGCGGTATTATAAGTTATTGTTGGATTTGGTAGGCTTGATGTTGTTGGTACTCCTCCTTGAAGTGTCCAACCATATGTTGTCGGTGAGTTTGTTGAAATATCTGTAAAGATAACCACATTACCTTCAACAACGGAAGTTATATTAGAAGTGAAGTTTGCCACTGGTGGAGCCGCAGCTGCTTGTGTGATTGCCGATGCACAAGATGAGTTCACACTAGCACAGTTACCAACGTTTACACCAATCTTATAAGAATAAGAAAGTCCACTCTGTAAACCACTAACGGAATACTGAATGGACTGTGTGTTACCTACAATGTTATTATTACTACAATCAATGATATCATAAGATGTCGCTCCTTGAACTGCTGACCACGTCAATAAAATGCCGGCAGTAGGATTAGTTGGATCTGGTTGTGCAGCCAATGGAGGGGCGTTTATTGAGTTACCACTACCTTGTGACATTCGCCATACCAAACGATTACAAGTACTACCATTGTTTAAACAACCATCTTCCATGATCAAAACTTTAACTTGTCCTGTATATGTTGCTGTCCAACCAATATAAGGTGCTGTTGAGCAATTCGCTCTGTTTGAATTATCGTTATAACAAACTAAGTTGTTACTATTGTCCAATAATGTCATATCTGTGTTGATTGCTTGCATGCCACCGAAATCGGTACACGTTGTCCACTCATAAGTAGATCCACATTGTACGTCAAATTCCGCATAGTTAGTTGGTGTCATACAATTTGCCACCAATGTCCATCCGTTAGATTGTGTTGAAAATGTGTTTGTTGGATTCTGTAATCCTAGATTGTAACAACCACCGTTATCGCATTGTGGTCCTTGTGAGAACATCATAATGTTCCCGATCATTAAAATTAAAACTAATAACTTCCTCATATTTTTGTGTGATTTAATCAATCTTTATGCATACATAATAAAATAAATATGCACAACTATAAACAAAATATAAGAAAATTCAATATTTTAGAACAGATTTTCTAAAGATTCTTAATCATCAATAATAATGAATCGAATAATCCTTTTTTGACTTCTTCTTTGGGTTTATCTAAACTTTTGTATAACTCTTCAGTGAAACTTATCTTACGATTCTTAATATCGGCAAGATCACCAATGATAGTATTATGAAAACTATGTGGGGATGTCTCCCAACCTACTACAACTTTATCATCGGATGTGATATAAAAATAACATTTATCGATGTCTGGTGGGGTCTCAGACAATATCTTCTTCTTTGTAATAGGGGTTGAATATGTCTATGGAAAATCCTTTTGTCGTGACTTCGTTCTCGAAAACATATCCTAACTCTTCTCCCTCATATTCAATACCACCAATAAAACAATCGTACTCTATCTCTTCTTTACCATGACCGATTCTTTCACAGTTCAATACCAACTTTGAAATATCAAAACTATTGTCCGCTTGGAACTCTACTGTCAGAAACTTACCCTGCTCTTCATTCATGGATCTAACATAAACACCTTTATCATTAAACCTTACAAAGTCTTCTGAAAATGCCGTATTGAATGTTGCCGTAGATTCGTGGTTGATGACTATTTGATCATCAATCTTTAAGGTTAGTTCTGAAGATCCTAAGATTGGACCTTGGACATGAACTCCATTATCAATATCATACCAGTTACAGATTTCCTTATCAGTTGCTTCAAATAAATCTTCCCATACTGAAATAACATCAGTAGGGTTCATATTCCTTACGTAAGCATAATCTTCAATCTTTTCAAAAAGTTCTTTGGTGACTGTGCCGATGGTTAGTTCTCCACCGCACCCTGTAATCTCTATGGTAATCTTTGGCATTTTATCTTAATTTATTTTCTTCAGTTAGTAATGATTTAAGAATCTTCTTACTTTCAGGGAAAATATATTGATGTACATTGCCTACTATAACAGTCTTTTTATTGACTTTCTTTACCTCCCAAATGTAACCACCGAACTCAATTGTATCTCCCTTTTTCAGCGTCATCATTTTCTAATATATATCCTAACTCTTCCAATTGGGCCTTAATTTGCTCGAACTTTTTTTCTAAACCTTGCATTGTCCACCCATCCATATTATTTTTATTGGGCTGCTTACCACACTGGATATCTATCTTCAAGTTGTTAGCTTGTCTAATCAAATTCTCAATTATATTCTCTTTCATATTATTATTTTTATATTTAAAATAAACTCATTTGTGCTTTCTGTTGGTTCTTCTTTGCTATTCTTTCATTGGCAACCTTAATATAATCATCAATCAAATCAATGCCTAAATAATCACGATCCAAATCTATTGCCGCAATAGCCGAAGTACCAGTTCCCATAAAGTTATCGAGAATAGTATCTCCCTGACAACTATATAAATTAATAAAGTAACGAGCAAAGTCACTGGAGAAAGTAGCCTCATGACCTTCAACCTTCCCATCATTGTTTCTCGTCTCAATAAAGTTATTATATATCTTAAAATATTTTTGACCAGTTCTAGAAATACTGGTTACTTCTTTATTTGCTTTAAACTTATCTAACATATCCTTTTTAACAAAAATATAGACGAACTCACATATTCGTGTAAGTCGGTTTGGGTGTCCACTTAATGGAACACAGTTCTTTTTCTTCCACACACAGGTGTCGGCAATCTCTAATCCCGTCTCTCTCCTTACCGCCTCAATAACCATATAGGGTAACATTGGATTGAATGTAGTGTAACTCATATTATATGCAATAACACCATCATCACTTAATAGTCTTTCATATTGTTTGAATATGTCTATACTCCATTCAATATATTCCTCTACCGTCTGATTATCTTTGATTATATCTCTAGCGCCGGGATATTTGTGATTATCATCCCTAATGGATGCCAAATATGGTGGTGATGTAAATACTAACTGAACCGACTTATCATCGATCAACTTCATCGTCTCTACAGTATCACCTTTATGTATCTTGTTTACCTCTAGACCCATGCCTTTCTTTTAATTTTTTAATATTATAACTATATGTAAGATATTCATTGTGTGTTAAATACTGAGTATCTCCATTGGGGCATTGCAACAACACCCCCTCTTTGTCTTCTTTTATTATTGTTGTTTCCCAAATGTCCATCATTAATCGTTTAAGTATTTTTCTATCCTATCTATAAGCTCTTTGTCTTCAATGTCAATACCGCATCTATCGTAGGCTAGCTGTTTTGCCAACCTATATGAAAACTTTACCCTATATTTAATTTTAGCCCACAAATCTTCTACCTGCTCAGAGTTAGAATCTAACTGATGCTTCCAAGTGGATATAAATATAATAACCAAATCTATGGGTAGATAACTAAACCATAGTATTTTTTTAATTATCATATTACAAATATAATAAATAAAAATGAAAAATACAAATTATTTGAGGAATCTTTTAACGTCGGCAGGGTTGGCATATCCAACCACTTGAGTACATACAGAACATATCCATCTAACTTCTTGTTTATCATGGACCATTACAAACTTCAGCTCTTTATCAGAATGTCTACATTTTTTGCGTATATCTTCTAACCTTTGTTTTAACCCTTCGATATCCTTTAAAATACCCTGAACCTCTTTTTTACTCTCTTCCACGTCAAGCTGACTATCTTTATGTGATATGGTTTCAAAGTCCGTTTCTTCTTCACCGTCTATATAACTATACATATCTTCTAATATTTAAAACTACATTTTATTTCTTTCAAAGTACTACCTTCTTTGTCTTTATCCGATAGATTAAAAGTAGTACAGTGAGGCCATTTAATATTCACTTTGGGGTCATTCCATTTTAAACACCTTTCACTAGGTCCATGCCAATAATTATCTACAGCGTAAGTAAATTTGGTGTTGTCCTCCAATGCCATAAATCCATGTGCAAACCCACGTGGAACATATAAAGATTTATTATTAGAGGCACTTAACTCTACACCGACCCACTTTCCATAAGTGGAGGATCCTTTTCGTAAATCAACTGTCACATCAAATACACTACCTTGAGTTACTCTAACCAATTTGGCTTGAGCATGGTTGCCATCTTGAAAATGTAAACCTCTAACGACCCCTTTATGTGAAAAAGATTCCATAAACTGAACAAAATGAACCCCATCTAAATGAGGAACGTGCTTAAAATTAAAAGTCTCAAAAAAATAACCTCTCCTATCTTGATGATATAAAGGTGTTATCTCTATAATATCTGGTATTGATAGTCTTTGTATTTCCATTATTCTTTTTTACCTCCTATTCCTTTCATAATTTCATTAGAAATAAGATGTCTTCCTTGCTCGTAGGTTTTAAAATCTCTAGACATATTAAAGTATACCCTATCTTCTCCATCTTCTATCATTATAGTAGGTATTGTTGTAAAAGGTTTGCCGGCCACGGCCCCCAATTTCTTTACCTCTTCCCACAATTCTTTGTGTTCTGTAATCACCTTCGACTCATACTTCAAATGTATTTTATCCAACCATGTCGTAAATCCATGGCATGCTTTACAACCATTCTTAACGAATACTATAACTTTTTTATTGGTTTGTAGTCCCATCAGCTAGTTCCTTTTTTAATAAATATAAGGCTTCCTCTAGATCTTCAAAATCAACATCCGGAGAAATATATTTACGTTTGCGAGTTTTGGTATCTCTAACTAATAAAGTGGGAACATACTCAGTTCCGGTTAGGGCCTTAACTTTTTCCCAATCATCTTCAAATTCATCCACATCTACAGTCTTAAAATTAATACCTTCTGCCTTTATCATTTCCTTTAAGTCGGCACAATGAGGACATTCTTCCATTGAATATATGTAAACTATCTTACTCATTTTCTATTCCATTTTTAATATCTTTTATCTCATCATAAGATAATTTATTAGCCATTAATAATTCGTATATGTTTTCAAAGACATATCCAACATGAGCTCTGTTGGTCATATCTAACATATCCATATCTATTTCTAAAACGGGCCCTTCATGAAACCCATAACTGACCACGTCATTTTTAAATGTTTGATAGAAGTTATTTAAGCTGTCAATGTCTCCATAAGTCCATCCACCATCAACTTCCATTTTTCTATTTCTTTGTACTATTCTACTCCATGATAAGTCGGTACTACCCCTCAAAGTTATCAACAAATCGGCATTAGGTAAGGCCTGACACGCTTTCCTAAACTCTGCGAACAACAAGTCCAACTCATCTTTTTCTAGCAACCCTGCGTTATAAAATGAGCGACAAAAAATCAATACATCTTCGGGAATGGAACGGTCTTTGACATAAGATTTTAATCCATTCTTACCTTTTAATCTCAACTCACTTCTCATATTTAAAAACTCCATCTGGAGATCAAAACAATATTTCTTTTTGTCACCTAAAAACAACTCCAATAATTTATTATCTTCAGGTTTTTCATATAAACCCTCAATTGATAAACTCCTCTGTAATATTGATGTTAATGTGGATTTACCCAAACCTACATTCCCAGCCACCGTAATCAACTTAGGGTACTTCTTTAAAAACTTCTCTAACTTTCTTTCAACTTCCAATGACTTTATAATGGCATCCGTCTCACTTAAATTAACCCACTCACTTAACTGTGGAACTTTCAATGACAACTTCATCTCCGAAATCTTCTCTGCCACCTTATCGAAAATCATATGGAAATATCCTTTGTTCTCATTGTAATCCTCAATGTTTATTGTAATCACTGGTGCCGATATATGTAAATCTATAAACTCATTATAAAGTTTATTTAGAACCTCCAAATAGTCCCTCTCAATGAGCTTCTCACTATCCCTACCCCTTTTGTCTATCCTTGCCAATAAAGTATCTGAATCAGCCTTTAAGTAGATGTAAAGGTCGGGTTCTTTGATGTGTCTTGTCATTAACTTAAAAGTATCCTGATAACAAATAAACTCAGGTCTACTCATACTCCCAAAATGATATTGAGCCTTACCGAAAACATGATAGTCTTCGAATATTGTTCTATCTTCAAGTATGACTCCTGTGGTTCTCTGTATCTTTTCCTGCCGACGTAGTCTTCCGTTGAAGAACTCTATCTGTGCCATAAAAGCATTGGACTTTGGGTCCTTATAAAATGCATCTAAGACCTCCTCGTTGAACTGCTCTTCAAAAGATAAAACTTCTCCGTTCTCAGCCAAAGCTGGGAAGAACGATAATAACTTTTCTTTGTAAGGGGAACGTGCTGCAAAATCTATTAATGTGGACTTACCAGCACCGATGTTACCGATAATACCTATTCTAAAATTATCCATACACAAAGTTAAGTAAAAAATAACCCAAAATCAATTTAATATTTAACTTTTTTTTAAATTTATTATACTATTTATCAAATAAGAATACTATTATATGGCATTACATGTAGAATCATCAAATGACTATAATCCCAAAGCAAGGAAGATTCCAAAAAATGCAATGCTAGAACTCAAAGAAGTATTAAAAGGATACTACGGGAAAGATACAACAAACCTTATTGGCGAAATAAAAGAACTCTGTACAAAGAAAAAATTGGATCTGAGAGGGGCGATAATAAATAAATTAAACCCCATATTAGAGGTCAAACTATTTTTAGATGGTTCTACTTATTATGTGAAGGTAAACAAAGGGAAAGAAGAATAACTATCTACCCTTTATCCAACTAATGACATCTCTGACGGTATCATAATCTTTACCGTCTATTATCTTTTCTCCTTTTCTCAAGGCAGGATATAGCTTTACCCCATGATCATCCTCTAACTTTAGACGAGCCCTCCAGTTCTGTTCAATTTGGACTTCGGTGTAGTCTATCTTTTCAAGCAATAAAGTATCTTTCAACTCTCTACAGAATTCACAGTCCCTCATTGTATATACTTCCAGACCCATATATTTTAAAACTTTTGAGTGTCTTTATTTTTATACCTTTCGACAATATCATCAACCCATTCTAATATTTCTCCATCATCATCAGTCTGAATGATATCATAGGAATGTACTTTCCTGACAAACTCCATTGGGTTGAGTATGTATTGTTCCTTCAACTTCTTTATATTCCTTAAAAAGCATTTTGTCATGGCCATAATATTTTAATCATCATAATCGTCTATTCTTATACCGCCCATAAGATCATCAAAAAACCCTCTGTCAATATCATCGGCAATGTCAATACCACCTCCAATGGTAATGATCTTAAATTCAACTCCCATTCTTTTAAGAACACTGGTTAAAGATGTGACTTGTGGTAATGTTAGCCCCTTCACTGTTTCCATCAACTCAAAAAATCTAACGCCTACCTTACTTCGATATATCTCCACATTATATGTGCCCATCCTTTAAGTGTTTTAATATAAAAAACATTTGATCTAAAATCAATATTAAACTATCATTATTTAAATTTAGTTATTCAAAAGTAGTGATCAAATCTCTACACGTAATACATCTATCATAATCTTCTATCTCTTCAAATAGGCTTAATGACTTCTCTAATGCATTTTTATACTCATCATAGGGTAACTCAAATACAATATCCAAATCTTGAGACTCGTCCTTAAACCCAACACTAAATAATATGGCAGATGTTTCCTTCGCCACTATTGCATCCTGTAATGATTCAAAAATAACATCGTTAACTTTATATTTATTCTCCTCTAAAAAAGAAAACAAATCACTCTCCTTCTCTAATATAAACCTCTTGTTCATCCCACTATAAATATCCTCTAACCCATTAAAAGTGGGTTATCATTTTCTCTTACCTCCGTTGTATTTGGTGGCATGTCCCTCAATAAGGAGCTGTTGATTTATGGAGACTGGGGCACTAGGTGTGGACTCAGGTAATACCTTAACAAACAACTCCCCCAGACAACGACCGAACTTACCAACACCATAAGACCTCAAATAAAATTCATAATGATTAGCCTCCAATATTTTAATAACTCTATCTTTAGCTGCCAATCCCCTCTTTTTTTCTTCCAAATCTCTTGTCCTACTCTCCGGGGTATTAATACCCCTGAATCTTATAGTCACGTCAATGTGAGTTTTAAACCCCACATCTACCATGGCTTTAACTGTGTCACCATCAACAACATAATAACATTTAGCTTTATATGTGTATAAGTGTTCTTCCATATTTAAACTTTTACGTATAAGATATTACTATGCAAATAAATAGTCTTAAAAGATTTATAATCTATTAGGTGTCTCTTGGCCACTTGGTGTAATATTACAAAGATGTTTTTTTTAGTCTTATCTCTGATTGCCACCATCTGATCATAATATCTATCACCTGTGTTTGTATTGAGGGTTAACATATATGAATATACATTGTCAAACAAAGACTCTTCGTCCTCCTCACTTAACACACTAGGAGTGACCTCAATCTCTGTAGTCTTAGATACCTCTACTACAAATTTGATCGTTTTAATCAAAATACCGTTTACATATAAATATATCGGTCAATTACATAAGACACTGCTTGGTTAGGTTGGCAAGTAGTTTACCATCGGATTTACCGGGGTGTTTATCATTGAACGATTTTATTACTTTCCCCATATCACGCATGGTGGAATAGTCATTCTCTTCAATGATTAATACCAATTCTTTGGATATGTAAACCTCTGACATCTTTTCAGGTAAAAAAGATTGGAATATTTTTAATTTGGCTTCTTCAGAATCAACTAAATCTTGTCTGTTACCTTTTTTGAAATCCACAATAGACTGTAATGATTCTTTTTCTAATTTGGTGAGTACTTGTATTTCTTCGGCAGGAGTAAGGCTACTTTTCCTCTCCTCCTTTTCTTTGTTTATTATATAAGATTTGATAGATCTCAGTGCCATTAATTTTAATGACTCTTTTTGTTTCATTGCACTCTTTAAGTAAGGATTGAGTTTCTCTTTTAGCATATCTCTTTTGGTTTATCTTAACTAATAATAACTGACATGGGTAGATGATTATTGCATAAACTGTCACAATGATGGCATTTAATATCAAAGATATCACTATCAGAGTGAACTCTTTAAGCCACATCCACATATCTTTTACCTTATTTTTCATCGAATAAAAACTGTAATACTGCCAGAGTTTAAAAAATCCTCTTTATACTCAAAACCATATTCCGTTAAGATACCAAATGCAATCTCTTTCATCTTTTCAGATTTACCCGTTATCACTTTAACTGCAGGGTTAGCGTTTAACATATGTTCATATAAAAATCTATCTAATAATCCCTTAACATCTTCATGGTAAGCACCATGTAGATCCAAGGTTAAAGAATCTTTAAGTGCCATATTAGTTCTCATTTTTCAATTCCCTCTTTTCGGAACGAGTTAACTTCTTACCTTTTCTTTTCTTAGGTGTCTCGGTAGGGTTGGGGGATTTGGGTGCCACATTTCTTACTTCTGTCTTCCACAGATTCTTAGGGCAATATTCAAAACCTTGGTTCTTAACTTTAAATTCTGCATCTTCATCAGATACTCTTTTGATTTCTTCTCCTTTTCTGATCGTTTTCATTCCATTATCTTTTTTAATAATATTATCATATCAGGATCCATCGGGTTGGGTAATCTGTCTATTTTAAAATACCCAAATTCCACATGCTCACAATCCAATATAGGAGTATGAAACTGAGGGATCTCCGTATAGTAAAGATAAAACATTCCTTCCTTTTTGTCAATAACACCTGCGAGTTTTGTTGCATTTTCTAAGACAGTAATATGAGTTTCTTCATCCAATTCTCTAATTGCACACACCAACGGAGTTTCACCAACTTCAACATGACCCGCAGGTACTGACCAAGCATTAGGATACTTTTCCATATTTGGACTTCTTTTACATAATAACACATGATCCTTTATTAATAAGGCAATCCCAGCGAATTCCATAACTATTTACTATAAATACTAATTTAGTTCTTCTTGGTGGATAATAAAGACCTCAACTTATCAATCCTATCAAAAATAATCTTGGTTAATTTCTGAAAATCAGCGGTAGGGTTTTTCAAAATATGAAACTCTATCTCATCTAGACGTATTCTAATCTCTTCGTCGCTCATTTTTAATATGGTTGATCAAGCATTAAAAATGACGAATTGGCAAATTCGTCACACATAAGAAATCAATAAGAAAGATAGATTATGGTCTTAACCAAATAAGGTCTTCCTTCTCTTTCTTTTCTTCTTTTTTATTAAAATCTAAAAGGTTTTCTGTAGATGTGATGTCCCTATCTAAAAATAAATAATCAGACTCAATTGTTAAATCCTGAGACTTATTTTCTTCGGAGTTATCAACAACAAAAACAGAAACTGTTAAACCCAATAATAATGTTATTCCAATATACTTCTTCATACTAAATATAAATATATCACAATTCCATAATCCTCCTTATTGCCTTAATAGTTTTTTTAGATTTTTCCAACCAATAGTTAACCCCCTCCCAGTCTTTTACTACCAGATGATCCATACACCTGTCTTTTTCAGATTTCATCAACTTTAAAAGTTGGTTTATCTTTCTTTGTTTCTTTGAAAAAACGTCGGTTATAATCCTAAATCGGACCATTGTGTATTTGAGAATCCTTCGTCTCTTTT
>TARA_R110002110_G_scaffold16722_5_pt1 | contig 18500 bp, 18 predicted proteins | sample TARA_R110002110 | Tara Oceans TARA_R110002110 (sample SAMEA4397330) | marine metagenome | biome: Polar Biome; feature: [SRF] surface water layer (ENVO:00010504); material: water (ENVO:00002006), including particulate matter (ENVO:01000060) such as... | depth 5 m
CTTTGATCCGCTGGACGAAACCGGCCTGTCGAGTCGGTTGCGCATCAATCAAACTGTGGACCCGGATCAGGGCGGGGAACCCTGGCGCATCAGGGACGGGATCAATGCGCCCGCACCCGGCAACGTAGGCGATGCCTCCTTGTTGCAAAACCTTGGCGCAGCTCTGAGCGCAACGCGCATTCCAGCCAGCGGGGGGTTTGGTGGCGGAGGGTTCTCAAGCACCAGTCTTGTGTCGGCCTTCGCATCGGAAATCAGTGCAAACAGGACAAATGCCGAACAAAAACAAAGCTACGCCTCGGCCCGGCTTTCCGAACTGACAGATCGGCAACTAGCTGATGGTGTGGACACGGACGCCGAAATCCAACGTCTTATCCTGATTGAACAATCCTACGCCGCAAATGCGCGGATGGTTCAGACTGTGGATGAGCTGCTCGACATACTCACAAGGATCTAGATCATGATGGTAGCAACTTTGGGCGATCTTTCGCAGTCATATTCAATGCGGCAGCGCAATGTCGCGCTGCGTGAGCAGCTGGCCCAGTATTCCGAAGAACTGGCAACTGGACAGGTGGCAGACGTGCGACAGGTGTTGAACGGCAACTACAGTTATCTGACAGACATAGAGCGCAAGATGGACATCATCGCCGGGTATTCGGTGGCCACGGCTGAGGCCACACATTTTACCAATGGCATGCAACTGGCGATCGGCGAAACATCGGAATTGAGCCGGGATCTATCCGCCACATTGATCACCGCCGGCACCAGCGCGCTTGGTGCGGCGCGGAGCGACATCGCCGGGGAGGCGCGCAATGCGCTGGAAGCCATTGTCGACCGAATCAACACGAATGTTTCCGGCCGGTTCCTGTTTTCCGGCACCGCGACGGATCAGCCACCGCTGCCGGACGCGCAAGTTCTGCTGGACGCGGTGCGCACTGCCATGGCCGGAGCCGCCACGCCGAGCGACATGATGGCCGCGGCCCAAGCCTGGTTCGACGATCCCCTTGGGTTTGCGACAACCGTCTATCAGGGCACAGATGATCCACTGGCCCCCTTTGCGCTGTCTTCAACCGATGCCGTTGGACTTGACCTGCGGGCAACCGACCCAGACATCAAGAGGGTGTTGATGCTGACGGCAGTCTCGGCCCTTGCACAGGACGCGAGTTTTGGCCTTGATGTGGTGCAACAGACCGAGCTTTTTGCCATCACCGGACAGGAAATGCTTTCGGCGCGCGACGGCGTCACCTCCCTGGGAGCGCGGATCGGCTTTGTCGAGGCGCGGATCGACGCCGTAGCCACACAGAATGCCGCTGAGCAAACCAGCCTGAGCTTTGCCAAGGCAGAGCTTCTGGAAATTGATCCTTTCGAGGCGGCGACGCGGCTGGAGGACGTGCAATTCAATCTGGAAAGCCTCTACGTGATTACTGCCCGAAATGCGCAACTCTCTTTGGTGAACTTCATATGAAGCGCCTTCTGATCTTGATCCTGACCTTGAGTTTCGGCGCGCATACGGCATTTGCCGGACCCGTCCGCATTAAGGATCTGGTGGATTTTGACGGTGTTCGGGGCAACGATCTGGTGGGATATGGTCTTGTCGTCGGCCTGGATGGCACTGGTGATGGCCTGCGCAACGCCCCCTTCACAGAAGACATAATGACCAATATTCTTGAGCGCCTGGGCGTAAACGTGACCGGAGAGCAGTTCCGACCAAAAAACGTGGCGGCGGTTCTCGTCACGGCAACATTGCCAGCTTTTGCCCGTACAGGCGGGCAGATTGACGTCACCGTGTCGGCCATCGGTGACGCAAGCAGCCTTATGGGAGGCACATTGATAATGACGCCGCTGAATGCAGCAGACGGTGAGATCTACGCGGTTTCCCAAGGGACCATCATCGCGGGGGGGGCGACCGCCGAGGGCGATGCCGGTCAGGTGACCAGAGGCGTGCCAACGTCCGGTGTGATACCATCAGGCGCGCGGATAGAGCGCGAACTCGACTTTGATCTCGACACGTTGGACGACATGAGGCTGGCGTTAAGGGAGGCCGATTTCACCACCGCCGCCAGGATCGAAAATGCAATCAATGCGGATTTTGGTCGCATTGTCGCGGTCATGCTTGATAGCGGCACCGTTCAGATGAACGTCCGGGCGACTGAAATGCCGTCGGTTGCACATGCGCTTGGGCGGATCGAAAACATCAGGGTAGAGCCTGAACGCAAGGCCCGTGTTGTGGTAGATCAACGCTCCGGTACAATCGTGATGGGCGAAGACGTCCGCATTTCGCGGGTGGCCGTATCACAAGGCAATCTCACCCTGCGCATACAAGAAGCCCCATTGGTCATTCAGCCCAATCCGTTTTCGGAGGGAAGCACGGTTATCGTTCCGCGCACCAATGCCGCCATCGAAGAAGAACCGGGCATCGCGCTGGCAGAAGTGCGCGAGGGTACCTCATTGTCAGAGGTCATTGCCGGGTTGAACGCACTTGGCGTTTCGCCCAGAGACATGATCGACATTCTCAAGAGCATCAAGGCCGCTGGCGCTTTGCACGCTGAATTTGTGGTCCGCTAAGTATGACCCGCTTGCCGGAGACTGCGCGTCCGAATTTAGTAGAGCCAGAGTGACAGAAGGCCGGAGCCTATCGGTCCCAGAGCCTGATCTGGCGAAAGAAAAGCGCAGTCAGCCCTGGCCATACACCCTCACTATAGGCCAGGAGAGCCGAAATTGCCGCAATGGTCCCGATCTGCATCAATCCAAATGACCGCGCCAGCGCCAATAGAGTGACCTGCTCAGAAACGGCGAGGAGGCCAACAAACAACAACATACCACCCAGTTGGAGCAAGGCGGCGTCCCGACGCATTTGTGTGACCGAAGTGAGCATCCGGGTCGCTCCGAAAATCACCGGGGCACAGCTGCCCAAAAGCAGCCAGAGGACCAGGTCGTTCCTGACGATCATATCGCCCAAAGCCCGAGATTGAAGCCATTCGGCCACTGCAAGAACAAGTAACGCCGCTGCCCCGCCCACCAGCATCAACCCTAGGTTTACCCGCGCCATTGTTGGCACAAAGGCACGACCGCCGTTGGATGCCCTGGCGGCAAAAACACTTTGGCGGGCTGACACTTCGAGATGATCAACGGCCAACGGTACGACCCATACCAGACCACGTGCAACCAGATAGGGGAGCGGTTCTTCCCTCGCGAACAGGAACGGGATCGCCAACAGGTCGCAATTTCGGAACCCACCCTGAAGGAGATCAATGACGGATGGGCCCGGTTGGATGCGCGTTCCGCCCGGCTGGCGTAATTGTGGCATGGCCCGCGCAAGGGGCTGGAGCAACAAGAGCAGATACGTCAGCAGGATGGCCAGAATTGCGACATCGGCATCCAGCGGACCAAGTTTCGATATGCCCCACAACACCGCAGCATTGAGACCCATTCGGAGGTTCTGCATACCCGGCCTATCCGACCCGGCCCTGGCAGCGCATATGCGGCAGATCTTCAATAGCACAAGGATCAGGAGCAGCCCGATCAAGCAAACAAGTGCAAAGGGCCGGGAGGTATAGAACGAGGCAGAACGCATCGTGAAAAGGGCAATGATAAGAACCGAAAGGGCCAGCCACCGACCCAGAACTCGGCCCAGCATATCTTGCCCGTCCAGGGGCCGGGGCCCTTCGTCGCTCCCCGCCAGCAGCAGTCGTGCCAGAACTTCGGCAAGGGCAAGGGTCAGTAAAACGACGGTGAGCTCGCCCATGTTCATTTGTTGATGAAGCACGGCAAAAACCAGCACCCAGCCGATCGCGTGTACCCATGCAGAACCGTTGTGGTGCCAGTGGCCCCACCCCATGCGCGCCGCAGCCATTTTCATACTCCACCCCCGGTCTCATCACCCAAGGGCAAAATGTCCGACAAGTGCTTCCAACCGGTTAAGGCGGTAGAGTCGAAAAATGGGGCTTTCTTCTCAAGTTTTCAGGCAACTTGTGTCAAAAATAGCTGCGCACCAGACTTCCTGCAATCAGGCTCCACCCGTCTGCAACAACAAAGAACGCCAACTTGAAAGGCAAGGAAACGATCGCCGGAGGAACCATCATCATGCCCATGGACATCAGGATGGCGGCGACAACCAGATCAATAATCAAAAAGGGGAGGAAGACCAGAAAGCCGATCTGAAACGCGCGGGCGATTTCCGACAGCAAGAAACTGGGTACCAAGACCGACAAGGGGGCATCTGGCGTTGGTTCAGCATTGAGCGTATCGGGACGCAACTCGGCCATGGCAAAGAACGTCTCGGGGTCCAATCGAGCGGCCATGAAGCTTCGAAATGGGGCCAGCGTACGGGAAAAGGCCGTTTCAGCGTCGATCTCCTGATTTGTGAGCGGCGCGATGCCGTCCTGCCACGCCGCCGTAAAGACCGGTTCCATGACAAAATATGTCAGAAACAACGCCAGGCTGACGATCAGCATATTGGGGGGCGATTGTTGCAAGCCGATCGCCTGTCGCAGGATGGAAAGCACCGTGACGATAAAGGGAAAGCAGGTGATCATGATGGCCAGACCGGGCGCGAGACTGAGCACGGTGATCAGCGCAAAAAGCTGGATCGTTCGGGCCGATAGTGACCCCTCGTCACCCAGCGAAACCGTGAAGTCCTGCGCGGCGACAGGCACAGCAAACAGCGCAAGCGTCACGGCACCGAGAGCCAGAAAAAGCAAACGTGTGCTATCGGTCACAGGCTGTCCTGAAAATCGGCGATCTCGGTCAACCTCACCACCAATTGCCCGGAGGTATCCCCCTCTTTTTCTTCCAGAAGGCCGCGCGCAATCAGTCTGTCACCGACAAAAAGTTCAACCGGATCATCGACTTTGCTGTCCAGAATGAGGACGGCATTTTCACCCAGTGTCACCAGGTCGCGGATCAATGGTCGCGCTTTTCCCACGCAGACGTTCACTTCGATCGGGACCGAGGTGAAGGGATTGGTTGGATCGGCGGCAGGCGCGGGCGCACGGGTGGAGTCATCCATCGTCGGTATCCTTCTGTGCTTGGTCAAAAAAGGCTGCCACAGCATCTGCTGTCGCTGTGAGCACTGCATCAAGATTGATTTCGCGTTCGGACGCGCCAACCCGAACGTAGGCTTGTCCTTCGGTCAGGGCGGGTTCTGAAACGATGTTGAACGGGACAGACAATTGGTCCGACAAAACATCGTTGATGGGCCCGAGACAGGCAGGAGCAACCGCCAGTTCAATCGCTCCGTCAGCCTGCGCATCAAGCAATGTGGCGACTTCCTGCAGGATATGTGCATGCAGGCCCCTCTGGATTGCCGCGGGCATCAGCTTTGTCACGAATTGGGTCAGCAATGGTTTCATCGCCAACGCAATCTTGCCGTAGGCCTCGTGATAAGTGAAAGACATGTCCTGCAGGTTCTGCGCGACATCGGCCAGCACCCGTTCGCCATCTTCCTTATGGACCTTTGTGGAATCGTCCCAGCCCGCCTGATAGCCGTTCTCAAAGGCTTCCAGACGCTCATCTTCAAGGCTGTCCGCATTGCGCATTACTGAAGCCTGGTCGCCCTCGCCTTGCGTGCCGAAATCAGCGTACCGATGAAGCAAGGACATCAGGCTTTCTCCTCCTTGTCTTCGAGCCAACCGCGCAGGATTTCCACGGTTTCCTGCTGCCGTTCACCAATCATAGTGCGAAGCCTGTCAACGGGGTCCGCAGCGTTGGCGCTTTCGTCCGGGCGGTAATCTGTCAGGGCGGGTAAATTCCCGGTTTGGGTAGCATTTTCACCCAGAACAGGTCCGTCGGGGTCGGTGATCGCATTTGAACTGGCCGGCTTGGCGGCTTGCGCATGCGGCGGGCTCAGAGGGAGGCTCAACGTCCCTGTCTGCCCATCACCCATGCCACGTGACAGCACGGGTCGGACTACAAAAATTCCAAGTATCAAGGTCACCAAGGCAAGAATTGCCATTTGGATCGCGGACATCAGATCAAGGTCAATTGCACTTAGCAGCGAGGTTTGCACACTGGTCCCCGCCGCCGGGACCGATTGCAGCGCCATGGATTTGATGGTGATGATGTCACCACGCGCCGCGTCAAATCCGACCGCCGAAGAAACCAGCTCCCGAAGGGCACCCATTTCTTCGTCGCTTCGCGGCTCGGGCACGGTTGCGCCATCGGTGTCAGTGGTGACCGGTTCATTCACCAGGACGGCAACGGTTAGCCGTTTTATGGCCCCCGGCGCACGCAGGATTTCGCGCTCGGTCTCTGACACCTCGTAGTTGATCCGCTCTCGGGTTTCACTGTTTTGCGATGACGACCCTTCACCGCCGTTTGCCCCTTCCGCATCAGGCAGATTGCTGGCGACGGTCACGTCTCCGCCACCAGCATCTTCTGAGGTGGTGCTGCGCTCTTCGGTGTCAGTGCTGATCGCCACGCGGCCCTCCGGGTCGTAGGTACGCTCGCGGATCGCCTCGCTTTCTGTCACCGTATCGACACTGACCTCGACAATAGCGTTGCCAAAGCCGACCCGCGCCTCCAGCAATCTTTGTACGCGATCGCGCAAGACCTGTGCCTTGTCGTCACCCCCGATTGCCGGAACCGCCTCATCTGTCTGTCCGACCAACGCACCATTTGCATCAATCACCGCAACATCATCCGGTGCCAGTCCGGCAACCGCCGACGCCACGAGATAGCGGACCGCCTTTGCCTGCGCGGCTGAAATACCGCGTCCGATCGGCGTAAGGGAAACAGATGCCTTGGGTGTGACACCGCGCTGAAACGGATTGGACCCCGTGCTGGCAATATGCACACGGGCCATCGCAATCTGCGGGTTGGCCACAATCGTGCGTGCCAGTTCGCCCTCTTTTGCGCGCCAGTAAGCGGCATCGAACATTTGCGACGTGGTGCCAAACCCGGTGAGTGCATCCAGCAGCTCATACCCCCGGTTCCCATTCGCAGGCAGCCCTTCACTTGCCAGCGTCAGGCGAAGTTCATCCCGTTGCTTGGCGTCGACAAAAATTGATCCTCCACGCACTTCATACACCATACCCCGCTGTTCAAGCGCGCGAACGACGTCTCCTGCGGCACCGTTTTCCAGCCCCGCATAAAGGAGTGTCATGCTGGGCGCCGTGGCCATGCGTGACATCGCGATGATCCCGAAAAACATCGCACCTGTGGCCAGGACCACAATTATCTGACGGCGCAGATCAAGCTGCGTCCAGACTTTTAGTAATTGCTGCACAATTCCCTCCGCCTTGCCCGACGTTCTGTCCGGCCTTGACCTCAGGGATGAACGAACGGGCTTAACATTCGGTTAGTGCAAACCGGTCTATAGCTACTGAAACCACAACTTTGGGAAGAAACATGGCAGACACCAGCCAAGCAACTGAAGACCAGGCCGATCACCCCGCCAAACGTTCCAGAATGCCTCTGGTTATTGGCGTTTTCCTTGCGCTTGCCGGTGGCGGTGGCGGATATTATGCCACGACGTCCGGCATGATCCTCGGCGGCGAATCGGGTGATGAAAAAACGTCCGGTTCATTTGATTCGGAGGCGATGGCGACCAATGTGTCCTACATCGAGGTGGATCCGCTCACGGTTTCATTGCGGGCGCCTTCGAAATCCCGTCATCTGGTATTTCGTGCCAGTCTTGAGGTTGATCCCGAGGCCGCAAGCGAGGTTCAAAAGCTGCTCCCAAGAGTAACAGACGTGCTCAACAGCTATATGCGCGCACTTGATCCTGCGGAATTCGAGGAAGCATCGGCGCTGACCCGATTACGGGCGCAGATGTTGCGTCGTATCCAGGTCGTGACCGGGGCGGACAAGGTGAATGACCTTCTGATTATGGAATTCGTGCTGAACTGAGAGGCGGACATGGAATTAATTGCAGACATATTTCTGGCCACAGGGGCTTTGGGTGCTGGGTTTTATTGCTACGTGCTTGGTCGGCGGCTCAACCGCTTCAATGATCTGGAGAATGGGGTCGGCGGTGCAGTTGCGGTGCTATCCGCGCAAGTGGACGATCTGACAAGAACGCTCACCACGGCGCAATCCGCTGCGGTTTCATCAACCGAATCGCTGAGCGCACTGGTAAGCCGTGCCGAGCAGACATCCCGTAAACTGGAGCTGCAGATGGCGTCGCTTCACGATGTGCCGGAACCGCAAGCCCCGGTTGAGGCGGCGCCGGCGCCGGTTCCCGATGCACCGCCGCCCGGGCCAATGTTCACCCGGCACCGCGATGAAAGGGGGGCAGCATGAAGAAATCCAAACGCCGCCCCGGCCGTGGGGCAATCGTGCTGATTTCATCGCTGTTTGTCCTGTCGGCACTGGTGCGCCTCGGCACAGACGCCGGCGTTGTCCTTGCTCAAGCTGTGAGTGAAACGGTTGAAAAGGCTCCGGGGGTCGCGGTTACTCCGCTCAAGGAACCTGAGAGTGAACCCGAGCCCGCCCCTCGGAACCGCGCCGAGATCGGCAATCTTCTTGAGGCATTGCAAGCCCGCGAAGCCCAGGTTCAACACCGTGAGCAGCAGCTTCGGATGCGCCAAAAGGCGCTGGAAGTGGCGGATCAGGAAATCCGCAAGCGTTTGGTGGAGCTGGAGCAGGTCGAAGCGGAACTGCGGCAGACGCTGTCTCTCGCAGATGGGGCAGCCGAAGGAGACCTGGCACGGCTGACAACGGTCTACGAGAACATGAAAGGCAAAGATGCCGCCGCTCTGTTTGAAACGATGGAACCGGCATTTGCCGCCGGGTTTCTGGGACGCATGCGCCCTGATGCGGCGGCGATCATCATGGCTGGTCTAACACCGGAGGCCGCCTATACCATCTCGGTGATCCTCGCCGGCCGCAACGCAAATGCGCCAAAAACCTGATCGACGATGAGGCTTTCTTAACCCCTGATTGCGACAGTGCCCCCACACAGAAAAAGCGGACAAAGTCATGATAGGTATCGTAGGCATTATTGTTATCTTCGTCATGGTATTTGGCGGATATCTTGCGGCGGGCGGCAAGATGGGGATCATCCTCAAATCGCTCCCGTTCGAAATGACGATGATTGGTGGCGCTGCCATAGGCGCATTTCTGATCAGCAATGACAGCTCGGCGATCAAACACACGATCAAGGACCTTGGTAAAGTTTTCAAAGGCCCAAAATGGAAGCATGAGGACTACCGCGATCTGCTGTGCCTGCTATTTGAATTGATCCGGCTGGCCCGTCAGAACCCCGTCGCTATCGAAGAACATATTGAAGATCCGGACAATTCCTCGATCTTTTCCAAATACCCGAAGATCCTGAAAGACAAAGAAGCTGTGGCACTCATATGCGACACCTTGCGCTCGGCCTCCATGAATTACGATGATCCCCACCAGGTGGAGGAGGTCTTGGAAAAACGCATGGAGGCGAACGCCCATCATGCCCTTCATTCCAGCCACGCCCTGCAAACCATGGCGGATGGCCTGCCTGCCCTGGGCATTGTGGCCGCGGTTCTGGGCGTAATCAAGACGATGGCCTCCATTGACCAACCCCCCGAAGTTTTGGGCAAACTCATCGGGGGCGCTCTGGTCGGCACCTTTCTGGGGGTCTTTCTGGCCTATGGGCTGGTTGGGCCATTCGCGGCCAAAGTCCGGGATGTGACCGAAGACGAGGCCCATTTCTATCAACTCATTCGAGAGGTTCTTGTGGCGAACTTGCATAATCATGCCACCAACATCTGTATTGAGGTTGGTCGCCAAAATACACCATCACATCAACGGCCCAGCTTCACCGATCTGGAAGAGGCGCTTAAGGCGCTCAAGCAGGAAGCCGCATGAAGGTGTTCTGGATGGTACTCCTGGCTACAGTTGTGTTTGCGGCAACTATGGTCCGGGCCGAACCTGCAATCGTCCAATCAGGCGAACATGCCACTTTCAGCCGGCTGGTAACAACCCTGCCCAAGGGGACACGTTGGAATGTGCGCCAAAACGGCCCTGAAGTGACCCTTGAACTGCAAGGCTTCGATGGCGGTTTCGCCACAGAACGGGTCTTTGACTATATTCCGCGTGATCGGATTGCCGATCTTCGCCAGTCAGGTGGAAAGCTGGTGCTCACCCTCAACTGCAACTGCGGTGTTTCGGCCTTTGTCGATCAGGAACGCTTCGTTGTGTTGGATATCGCCAGCCCCGGCGTAACTCTGTCGACGCCTTTCATTGTGAACCAGGCGACCTTGAACAACCGTCTTGCCCTGGCCGGCGGCAAGCCGGACGGCCGCAACCCGACAACCCAGAATGATCTTTCATCAAGGGGGCCTCGCCCGCTGGCAAGAGGTCCGATCTCGACAGAGGAAAGCCTCGCACTCAGGGACATGCAGGATCAACTAATCCGCGAGTTGAGCCTGGCCACCACCCGCGGGATGCTAAAGCCCGCCTATGATCTGCCTGATCTGCAAAACCGCCAGTCACAGATTGACGTCAGCTCATTGCCGATGCCAGCAGCGGACTTTGAAGAGGCGTGGGAGGGGCCGCAAAGGATGGGATTTGGCAGCAATATGAGGATTTCATCCAGCCTGGATGGCCTAGACACCCGATCAGCTACCGATCAGGAAGACGCGCCCGGAGCTGGGGTCTGCATCTCGGACGCCACAGTTGATCTGGCCCGCTGGGGTGACGATCGCCCCTTTCATTCTCAGGTCGGTTCAGCACGTCAGGCCCTTTATGGAGAGTTCGACACACTGGACCGAAGCGCGGCACAACATCTGGCACGGATCTATTTGAGCTTTGGCTTTGGGGCAGAGGCGATCCAAATCCTTACCCTCGAAAATCCGCTGCGCCCAGAGGATCAGGTTCTTGTGGATTTGGCAGAAATTCTTGAGTGGGGCCATGCGTCCAATCCGGAATTTCTGACCAGGATGACGGGCTGTCTGGGTGACGCAGCCCTCTGGGCATTGCTGGCAAACGCGGAGTTGGACACAGATATTGACATAGAGCCCGAGGCGGCCTTGCGCGCCCTGAATAAACTGCCCCCTCATCTGCGACAAATCCTTGCGCCACAATTGGCCGGGCGTCTGCGGAAATATGGCGACATTCAAGGCGCCGAAAACGCCATGCGCAGTCTGACCAGACTCCCCGAACACCTGCCGCCAGCCGCCAGATTGGCGCAGGCGCAGTTGGCGATTGAGCAGGGATATAACGACAAGGCAACGACTCAACTGCGCGCCGTCGCTGAAGAAAACACCAAAGAATCCCCCGAGGCGCTGATCGCTCTGGTTGAGGTCAATTTGAAAGATAATCAACCCATTGACACCAAAACTGCGGAATTGGTCGCAGCATACGCCAAGGAACTGAAGGGATCCGAAATCGGAGATGAATTGCGCCGGGCCCATGTTTTGGCCCTTGTAAAGTCAGGCCAGTTTGACGCCGCTTTCTCCACGAATGTGGCCCTTGGTGGCGACTTGGACGGTGAACCAGCAAATGATCTTCGTCTGGTGCTACTGTCGGAGTTGACGCAGAATGCCGATGACATTGTATTCCTGGATCACGCCCTCAAATTTTCCGACCGCGATGTCGCGCGGCTTGATTTGGACAAGAAGCTCGCATTGACCCAACGGCTGCTTGATCTTGGATTTGCAGAAGCCTCCCAACGTGTGCTCGCGACAGCACCTCCGCGTCCGCGCAACGCGCAACGGCAATTGCTTGCGGCGCAGATTGCGATTGCACTTCAGCAACCCTTCAAGGCCAGAGCCGAATTGATCGGCCTGGACGGCGCGGATGCCAATCAGCTGCGTGCAGAAGCCAGCGAAATGGCTGGAGCCCACGACCAGGCCTATGCACATTATCGGGAGTCAAATGACTCTGAAGATGCCATGCGTGCAGCCTGGCTGGCAGAAGATTGGGATAGTGAAGCCCTTGTTTCCAGTCCGGTTTTCGGCTCTGTCGCGCGTCTTTCCCGAACCCTGCGCGGCACTGGCTCAGGGCTCGACGGCATGCTTGCGCGTAGCTCCGCCACATTGGAGGAAAGCAGCAAGGCCCGGGCCGCCTTGGCGGCTCTGCTGGCAACGCCGGAATTGCAGCTCAATGCAGAAAAAGAGGCCGAGTAATCACCGTGTTGGTTACAGAAAATAAAGGTACACAAAGTAGCTGTTGGGCATCACAGAAAGTGAACTCAGGAGAAACAGAATGTGCCAGACCACGGGGTGCCGCAGCATCGTAAACGGGGGTATCCGTCTGATTGCAACGGTGCTGTTTTTCGGCCTTGCCGCTGCAGCCAGCGTATCGGCTCAGCCCGATCCGGCGGAAATATGCGATCAGGCAGCATTGCGCATTTCCGAGGAAACGCAGGTGCCACTGGATGTTCTGAGGGCAATCACCCGCACCGAAACCGGTCGCCAACGCCGCAACACACTTCAGCCTTGGCCCTGGACTGTGAACATGGAGGGGACCGGTGTCTGGTTCGACACCGAAGATCAGGCCCGCGTTTATGTCTTTGAGCATTTCAAAAACGGCGCGCGCAGCTTCGATGTCGGTTGTTTTCAGATCAATTACAAATGGCATAGTCAGGCATTCAACTCCATCGACGAGATGTTCGACCCGGTAATAAATGCCCGGTATGCGGCGAATTTCCTTGCCCAATTGCACGGCGAACTGGGCACCTGGGACAAGGCGGCGGGTGCCTACCACTCCCGAACGCAAAAATACGCGAAACGCTATGTGGCCAGGTACACCCAAATTCGCAAAACGCTTCCTGAACGGCCGCAGCAATCCCGCGCTAACACGTTCAGCCTGCTGGCAGGAAAATCTGGCACTTCTCGTTTCGGCTCGCTAGTCCCACTTGATCTGGCATCATCCCGCAGCCTGCTTCATCGCAGCGGGGGATGAGCAGTGGAAAATCTATCCCTAAGGGCCCTGTTCAACCCTACAATTCTCCTCGCCGTTGCGCTGATGGGCGTGATCGTCATGATGATCCTTCCAATGCCGTCCTGGGTGCTGGACACCGGATTGGCCGTTTCATTTGCCCTTGCGATCTTGATTTTCACGGTGACCTTATTCATTGAGCGCCCCCTTGATTTTTCAGCATTCCCGACGATCCTTCTGGCGTCCTTGATGCTCCGGCTGTCGCTGAACGTCTCCTCGACCAAACTCATCATCGGACAGGGTCACACCGGAACCGACGCCGCAGGGGATGTGATCGAGAGCTTCGCTTCCTTCGTGATGGGCGGATCCGTGTTTTTGGGGTTGGTCGTGTTCTGCGTCCTGTTGATCGTCAATTTCATGGTTATCAACAAGGGTGCCACCCGCATGGCGGAGGTGGGTGCCCGGTTCGCCCTGGACGGGATGCCAGGCAAGCAAATGGCAATCGACAGTGACATGTCGGCGGGTGCAATCACCCATCAGGAAGCCCGCGAGCGACGCGAACGCGAGCAACAGGAAACCACCTTTTTCGGGTCCCTTGATGGGGCGTCGAAATTCGTCAAGGGTGACGCCATCGCCGGTCTCCTGATTACTGTGCTGAATTTGGCTGCCGGACTGGTCATGGGCATCGTCGTGCACGGAATGGAGCTGGGGGCCGCGTTCGAAACCTACGCCATCCTGACGGTAGGAGATGGGCTTGTGTCTCAAATCCCCGCTGTCGTAATCTCCATCGCCGCGGCGCTCCTGCTGGCCCGTGGCGGCACACAAGGGGCCACTGACCTGGCGGTGTTCAGTCAATTGGGCAAACATCCTTCCGCGCTGGCGGCAGTTGCGATCTTGATGATCGCATTTGGCCTGTTTCCAGGCCTGCCATTTGTACCCTTCATGGCCGGTGGCCTGGGCCTGGGCCTGGCGGCCGTGCTGATCTATCAGCGGTCAAGACAACAGGCCCTTGTACTTGCGACGCCTGAACCGTCAGAACCTCTCAGAAAAGAGAAGTCACTTGGTGATGTCCTGGAGCTCGACGATGTGCACGTGGAATTTGCGCCGGATCTTGTGAACATGGTTCTTGACCCTGGTACCGGGCTTGACGCCAGGATTTCGAAAATGCGCACTCATGTGGCATCAGTATTCGGGGTAATCCTCCCCGAAATACGCCTGACCGATCATCCGGGCCTTCCGACTGGCACCTATGTGATCCGAATTCATGGGGTCGAACAGGCACGCGCGGAATTGAACCCTGATCAGGTCCTTGCCCTGTCTCCGGAAGACCGCAGCATTCTGCCGACGGGAACCGACACAATTGAACCAGTTTACGGGGCGCCCGCGCGGTGGATCAACAGCATGGATCAGGAGGACGCCGCTCTCGCCGGGGTCACTCTTGTCACGCCAACCGAAATACTCGCGACGCATCTGCTCGAAGTGGTCAAGCACAACTTTTCCCGCCTGCTGACACTCAAATCACTGCGCCGGACTCTAGGGGAACTGGTGAACATCTCCGACCCCACCAGAGCCGAAGCAAACCGCAAGATGTTGGATGAGCTGATTCCCGAAAAGGTGCCGATTGACGTGTTGCATGCCGTCTTGCGCCTGTTGCTGGACGAACAGGTCTCCATCCGGAACCTGCCGCTGATCTTGGAGGCAGTTGCTGAGGCCCGAGGCCAGAAGGCGCAGCCCGAGGCTATTTGCGAACATGTCCGGCAGCGGCTGGGGTTCCAGCTGGTTGCCGAACTGCGCCGTGCCGATGGAACATTACCCTTGGTCCAGCTTGCGCCGGAATGGGAGGATACCTTCAACGCCTATCAGGTCGACGGCGACCGCGGATTGGACATCGCATTGCCGCCCGATCTGTTCAACCAGCTCGCAGAAAGCGCTTCGCAAAAACTGGGCGAAGCCAGCGAAAATGGCATCTACGCGGCGGTTGTCACGAATACCCGACGCCGACGTTTTCTGCGCACAGTAATGCGCGCCAAGGGTGTATCAAACCCAGTGCTGTCCTTTGAGGAAATCGGCATCGACGCGCGCCCTTCGCTTGTCGGCATGATCGCAGCATGACAGCAGGGTTGGCTGAATTGATGCAGCTTTCTGCAGACATGCTTTGGCAGGGGTTCGTCGTCTTTTTCCGATTGGCTGCCATTGTTTCCCTGCTGCCCGCCTTTGGCGAGCGCAGCGTTTCCGTTCGTGTCAAGCTGGCCGTGACCTTGGCTTTTGTTCTTATCACCGCCCCGGCCCTGCCGCTTGCGCCGTCTCCGCCGGGACTGGATGGCCTGACGATCCTGGTCCTGACGGAAACAATTATTGGTGTGATGTTGGGGATCGGCATTCGACTTTTTGTAATGGCACTCCAGACCGCCGGGTCGATCGCGGCACAATCAACGTCGCTTTCACAGATCCTCGGAGGGGCCGCCGTCGATCCCCTGCCGGCGATTGGGTACATATTGATTGTTGCGGGTCTGGCCCTTGCAACCATGACCGGTTTGCATGTCAAGGCCGCCGCATTGATGATTCTGTCTTATGACATCCTGCCCATGGGTCAATTTCAGGATGGCGGGGCGGTGTCGAGCTGGGGCGTTGCGCAGATCGCCAACGCCTTTGCGCTGGCCTTCACGCTGGCCGCACCCTTTGTCATCCTGTCGGTGATCTACAACATTGCCTTGGGCGCCATCAACAAGGCAATGCCACAACTGATGGTGGCATTTATCGGCGCGCCGGTCATCACAGCAGGAGGGCTTTTTGTCCTGATGCTCGCGGCCCCGTTCATGCTTGAGGTCTGGCTTTCAGCGCTTGATAACTTCCTCGCCTCCCCCTTGCGGGTGTCCAGATGAGCGGGCGGGACGAAGATACCGAAAAGTCGTTTGAGGCAACACCGCAGAAATTGTTGGAGGCCCGCAAGAAGGGGGAAATCGCCAAGTCGACGGACCTGCTGACTGCTGCGGGCTACACGGGGTTGTTAGTCGCGCTGCTGATGACCGGCGCCTCGGGTATTGGCAAGGCTGGCACGGCGATGATGGTCATGATTGGCCAGCCCGATAAGCTGGCCACCCTCTTTTTCAGCGCAACCGCCGAAACACCGATGGCCGGTCTTTTCATGCCGATTATTGCCGGGTTCTTGCCGTTTTTCCTGCTGCCGGCAATCGGCGTCGGCATTGCCATTGCTGCCCAGAAAGCGCTGGTTTTTGCGCCCAGCAAACTTTCTCCGAAACTGTCGCGCATATCGCTTTTATCAAATGCCAAGAACAAGTTCGGCCGCGATGGGATCTTCGAATTCATCAAGAGTTTCACCAAACTGACGGTCTACTCCCTTGTCGTGGCCCTTTTTATCAAGGTCCGCATGCCACAGATGGTTTCGGTCTTGCAGACCGATCCCCGGCTCGTGCTGTCGTTGCTGGTGGAACTGTGCCTTACCTTGCTCTTCATCGTGGCTTTGATCTCTGGCGTTATCGGTGTCATCGACGCGTTTTGGCAACATTTCTCCCACCTGCGCAAGAACCGGATGTCGCACAAGGAGATCATGGACGAGACCAAAAATGCGGAAGGGGATCAGCACCTCAAACAAGAGCGCCGCCAGCGTGCGCTGTCCATTGCCCAGAACCAGATGATGGGAGACGTCCCGAAGGCCGATGTCGTGATCGTCAACCCGACCCACTACGCCGTCGCCCTTAAGTGGAGCCGCCGCCCCGGAGAAGCCCCGGTTTGTGTCGCAAAGGGCGTGGACGACATCGCGCATGCCATCCGCGGGGTCGCCGAAAAAGCCCAGATCCCGATCCATAGCGACCCGCCGACCGCGCGGTCCCTTTTTGCCACGGTCAGGATCGGCGAACAAATCACTCCCGAATTCTTTCAGGCGGTTGCCGCTGCGATCCGGTTTGCCGAGGCAATGCGGATCAAGGCAAAGGCCCGCATATGACGAAGCTGAGGCAATTGCATCAGATGCAGCACCTTGTTCAGGCCGCATATGACCAGCAACAACAGAGTTTCGGCAAGATCATTGCAGAGGAAACCACGCTGCGCCGGGAGTTGCAGCGGGTGGACCAGATGGACCTGGAAGCACGTATCGCCGTTCAGAGCGACATCGGAATGCGGGCCATCGGCAGTGACGTGATTTGGCAAAGCTGGGTGGGACGAACCAAGACCCAGCTCAATCTGGAACTGGCCAGAGTGCTTGCCATCAAAGAACAGCATTTGGCCGCAGTAAGAAAGGCCTACGGCAAGGTCATGGTGGTAGAAGCCCTGATCACGCAAGAAAATGCGGTGGAAAAGAAAGCCCAGCAAAAGCGGGCATTGGACACAACAATAGACTATGCTGTTTCAATGCGCTCATAAGAGCGGCGGCAAGGATAGACTATTATCTGACGGCATGCAGCGCCGATCTCCGATTGTCGGGCGTGCCCGGCGGCGTCAGGCTTACCTGCCGGGCCGTTTCGACAGGGCAAGCGTCCTGCGTCATCAGGCGTTTACCCGTCAGGCAGGTGCGCGGCCCCCAAACAACCTTCGGCTCTTTCGGAGCACCGCTGAACCCTTGACCCTGGCTGAAACCGGGGGATGCGAGCGCGAGAGGGGACGTGTCGTGTATTCCGTGAAGTGCTCTAATAGTCCTGCCGTGCGATCTCGGTGATTAGTACATTCTTGATCGCGTCCTTGCCCATGTCCTTTTGTCCCATTTCCGTCAGGGCCGCGCGCAACGTGCCCAGATTTCGGGCCGATGTGAACGCCCCGTCGAACCCCCCGACATTTGCATGGTCAAACAGTACCTGCAAAAAGGAATCGCGCAGTTTTGGTTCATGGCGATAAACCTCGTCCTGCCGATTTTCCGGCACCTCAAGGCTCAGAGCAAGTACGACCAGTGCAATCACATCACTGTCCTTTACAACCGGTACGACAAACTGATTGTTCATCTTGATGTACTGTACCGGCGCGTCGCTATCATTGACTTCTTCTTCCGAGTGGCCATCCTCGCCAGGCTGGCTTTCACCGTGTTTCTCTATCTCTACCGGCTGGAGACTTTGGGGGACCGGACGCAGGTAAATTCCTGCACCAACTCCGGCCCCCGTCCCGATCGCCAGCAGCACCAGCGGTAGTATCTTTCCCAACATCTGTCTGCTCCTTTAGAATGGCAGGATCGCATCCAGGATCTGTTGACCGTAACGGGGCTGCTGAACGTCCGTAATCTGGCCCCGCCCGCCATATGAAACCCGTGCAGACGCAATCTTGTCATAGGTGATTTCATTTTGACGCGAAATATCAGCGGGGCGGACGAAGCCGGTTACCAGCAGTTCACGCAGTTCAAAATTCACCCTTATTTCCTGGCGACCTTCGATGTCCAGAACCCCATTGGGCAGGACATTTACCACCGTTGCAGCAATGCGCAGGGTCAGCTTTTCATTGCGTTTGACAGAGCCATCACCAGAGGAGTTGCTGGATGAATTGATCCCCACCAACTCTTCCGAGGATGCCCCCTCCGGCAAGCGTTGGTCCAACCGTTGCGGCAACCCACCGAGGGCCGGCACGCCAAGGCGTTCCTCACCGGACCGCGACCGCCCGGTGGCGTTCGAGATTTCGGCCCGTTCGTCGATTTCAATGACAACCGTGAGAATGTCGCCCCGCTCCAGTGCCCGCCGATCGCCCAGCAAGGAGCCACGCCG
>TARA_R110002110_G_scaffold115696_2_pt1 | contig 18449 bp, 14 predicted proteins | sample TARA_R110002110 | Tara Oceans TARA_R110002110 (sample SAMEA4397330) | marine metagenome | biome: Polar Biome; feature: [SRF] surface water layer (ENVO:00010504); material: water (ENVO:00002006), including particulate matter (ENVO:01000060) such as... | depth 5 m
GCAGACGCTGCCATTCTGAAGCTTATGCTCACGGAAATGCAGTGCGATATAGCCAACGATTGTCTGCAGCTGTTCGGTGGCTACGGTTATACCGTTGAGTACCCCGTATCGCGTTTTTTTGTGGACGCCCGGGTACAGACCATCTACGCCGGTACATCTGAAATCATGAAAGAAGTGATTGCTCGCTCCATGCTGGGCAAATAGATTATTCGTTACCCAGACTTTTATTGACCTGAAACTTGAGGAAACAAACGATGAAACTGACTGATGTAGTAATTCTCGACGGCGCACGCACGGCCATCGGTGCCTTTGGTGGCAGCCTGAGCTCGCTGAGCCCTGCCGAGCTGGGAACCTGCGCGGCGAACGAGGCTATCAAACGCTCGGGGGTGCCTGCAGAAGACATCGACCATTCCATTTTCGGACATATTATTCCGACGGGCCCGGCAGATGCCTACGTTGCGCGTCACATTGGTCTCAATGCCGGTCTGCAAAAGGGTTCTGCGGCGCTCAATGTGAATCGTCTCTGTGGTTCCGGCGTACAGTCGGTTATCAGTGCCGCGCAAATGATCATGATGGGCGACAGCCGGATTGCACTGGCCGGTGGTGCCGAAAGCATGAGCCAGGGCGCCTATATTCTACCCAATGTCCGCAAGGGCTTGCGGATGGGTGATGGTAAAGCGGTGGATATGACGCTGGGCACGCTTAGCGATCCGTTTGGCAGTGGCCACATGGGCATGACGGCGGAGCGAATCGCAGAAAAGTATGGCCTCAGCCGTGAAGACCTGGATACCTTCTCGGCAGAAAGCCACCGCCGTGCCAGCCACGCCATTGAGAGCGGCTACTTTAAAGAGCAGATTGTGCCGGTGACCGTGAAACAGGGCCGCAAGGAAGTGACTTTTGAGCAGGATGAGCATGTGCGTGCTGGCACCACCGCAGAAAGCCTTGCGAGCCTGAAGCCGGCCTTTACCAAAGAAGGCATCGTAACGCCGGGCAACGCTTCCGGTATTAACGACGGTGCGGCCGCCTTGGTGCTGACCAGCGCAGCAGAGGCCGAAAAGCGTGGCGTGAAAGCGCGCGCACGCATCGTGGGCTACGCGTTTGCAGGGGTAGACCCCAGCGTAATGGGTCTGGGCCCGATCCCTGCCGTGCGCAGTGTGCTTGAAAAGACCGGCCTGAGTGTGGCAGATCTGGATGTGATCGAGTCCAATGAAGCTTTTGCGGCTCAGGCACTTGCCGTCAGCAAGGAGCTCGGCCTGCCGGCCGACAAGGTTAACCCGAACGGCGGTGCTGTTGCCCTTGGCCACCCGGTGGGTGCGACGGGTTCCATTCTCATCATCAAAACTCTTGCAGAGCTTGAGCGCACCGGTGGTCGCTATGGCCTGATTACCATGTGCATAGGCGGTGGTCAGGGTATTGCGCTGATTGTTGAAAGCATCGCTTGAGCACGCGGTTTTATTTCTTTTTGAGGCTGAATTGAGTAAAGTTTACGTTAACGTAAAGATTGGCGTGTTTCCGATTCAGCCGACAACACCTGATGCGAAGGGAGAAAGTGATGGAATTCAAAAATATACCGGCCATTGTAACAGGTGGTGCCTCCGGGCTTGGCGAGGGTGCAGCCCGTGCACTTGCTGCTGCAGGCTGTAAAGTTGCCATCCTGGATCTGAAAAAAGAGCAGGGTGAGAAGGTTGCTGCGGATATTGGCGGCATTTTCGTATATTGCGACGTGAGCTCGGCTGAAAGTGCCGAAGCGGCGTTGGCGACAGCCCGTGACGCCCACGGACTCTGTGGCATTGCGGTTAACTGCGCGGGTATTGCGCCGGCGGCGAAAATTCTGGGCCGCGACGGCGTTATGCCGCTCGAGAGCTTCAGCAAGGTCATACAGATTAACCTGATCGGAACCTTCAATATTCTGAGACTGGCGGCCGCCAATATGGCGCAACGCGAGCCCAACGCAGAAGGTGAGCGCGGCGTGATTATCAATACCGCTTCGGTCGCCGCTTACGAAGGGCAGATCGGACAGGCGGCTTACAGCGCTTCCAAGGGTGGCGTTGTTGCTCTGACTATTCAGTCGGCCCGGGAGCTGGCCCGCGAAGGTATCCGCGTGAATACCATCGCACCGGGCCTGTTCATGACACCCATGATGTCCGGCATGCCGCAAGAAGTGCAGGACAGCCTGGCGGCCACGCTGCCGTTCCCCAAGCGCCTGGGTAAGCCCGAGGAGTTTGGCATGATGGTGGACCAGATGGTGCGCAACCCGATCCTGAACGGCGAAACCATCCGGCTGGACTGTGCCTTGCGTATGGCGCCTAAATGAATTCAAGCACATAAGGGAGAGCGCAATGACTAGCACTGTGGATCAAGAAGAACTCGCACTGTTCCGGTCGTCCGTCATCAAGGCTCTGGAAACAGAGGTAGCGCCGCATTACGAGGCCTGGGAAAAATCTGGCGTTGTACCCCGTGAACTCTGGAACACGCTCGGCGATGCCGGCATGTTGTGCGTGGACATTCCCGAGGATTGCGGCGGCTGCGGCGCGCCGTTCCAATACTCCGTGGTGGTCGGCGAGGAACTGGCTCGCATGGGGTTTGGTGCGCTCTCCACCAATGTGATGGTGCACTCAGATATCGTGGCGCCCTATATCAGCCATCTGGGTAACGAGGCCCAGAAGCAGCAGTGGCTGCCGAAAATGGTGTCTGGAGAAGTGGTTGGCGCTATCGCAATGACCGAGCCGGGTGCCGGCAGTGATTTGCAGGCAATGCGCACCAGTGCGGTACGGGACGGCGACGACTATGTCCTGAACGGCTCAAAAACCTTCATTACTAACGGTCAGCATGCCGATATGGTGATTGTTGCGGCGAAAACCGACCCTTCTGCGGGTGCCAAGGGCATCAGTCTTTTTCTGATCGATACCACCTTGCCGGGTTACAGCAAAGGGCGGAATCTCGACAAGATAGGCCAGCACAGCGGTGATACATCCGAGATGTTTTTTTCGGATATGCGTGTACCGGCATCGGCGCTTGTGGGCGAAGAGGGCAAAGGTTTTGTCTACCTGATGCAGGAGTTGCCACGGGAGCGGCTGGTGATCGGCGCGCTGGGCGTGGCGGCCGCAAGAGGAGCGCTGGATCTGACCATAGCTTACGCCCATGAGCGGGTGCTGTTCGGGCAGAAGTTGGCGCAGCTGCAGAATACCCGTTTTGAAATCGCCCGTATGGAAACCGATTATCAGGTTAACAAGGCGTTTGTGGCTCAGTGCATAAGTCAGTACGAAGCCGGCGAGCTGGATGCGCCTACCGCGTCCATGGCCAAATACAGTGCGACCGAAATGCAGTGCCGTGTGGCAGATGGCTGCCTGCAGTTGTTTGGCGGTTATGGTTACACCACGGAATATCCGATTTCCCGTGCATTTATGGATGCCCGTGTTCAGCGCATTTATGGCGGCACGTCGGAAGTCATGAAAGAAATCATTGCCCGCTCCGTTCTGGGACGAGTCTGAAATCAGTGAGGTTTGAATATGAGCGATAACAGCGTTGTGATTGCGGGTTCTGCACGTACGCCCATGGGTGGCTTGATGGGGTCTTTGAGTTCCGTGCGTTCTCCGGAATTGGGTGCCACTGCCATCAAAGCCGCCATTGAGCGCAGTGGTTTGAAACCTGTGGACATTCAGGAAGTGATCATGGGTTGCGTGTTGCCGGCCGGGTTGGGCCAGGCGCCGGCACGTCAGGCTTCTCGTGCTTCCGGCATTCCGGACAGTTCTGGCTGCACCACCGTGAACAAGATGTGCGGTTCCGGAATGCAGGCGGTGATCATGGCTCATGACCAAATCAAGGCAGGCACCAACAACATCATGATTGCCGGTGGCATGGAGAATATGAGCCAGGCGCCTTACCTGCTACCCAAAGCTCGCGGCGGCTTTCGCATGGGCCACGGGCAGGTGATGGACAGCATGTTCCTTGACGGACTGGAAGATGCCTACGAAGGTGGCCTGATGGGCGGCTTTGCCCAGCGCTCGGCCGATGACTACAAAATCACCCGTGAGGCCATGGACGAGTTTGCCATCGGCTCACTGAACAAAGCGCTGGCGGCGATAGAGAACGGCTGGTGCAATCCTGAAATCGCGGCCGTTAGCGTTCCCGGACGTGGCGGCGAAACCCTGGTGGACACCGATGAGCAGCCAGGTAACGCCAGGCCGGAAAAAATCCCCACGCTCAAACCAGCTTTTGCCAAAGACGGCACGGTTACCGCCGCTAACTCCAGCTCTATCAGTGACGGTGCGTCTGCTCTGGTGCTCGCTTCTGCCGCTGAAGCCAAAGCCCGTGGACTGACCCCGCAGGCCCGTATTGTGGCCCATGCGACACACGCCCAGTTGCCGGCCGAGTTCACTCTGGCGCCCATCGGTGCGATCGAGAAGGTGCTGAAAAAGGCAGGTTGGAGCAAGGACGATGTGGATCTGTTTGAGATCAACGAAGCCTTTGCGGTCGTTTCCTTGCTGGCGATAAACGAGCTGGGATTGGATGCGGAAAAGGTGAACGTCTTCGGCGGCGCCTGTGCTCTCGGGCACCCGATTGGTTCGTCCGGCTCCCGGATTATCGTAACGCTCATCAATGCGCTGAAGCAGAAGGGCCTGAAGCGAGGCGTGGCTTCCCTGTGTATAGGTGGCGGTGAGGCGACTGCGGTTGCCGTTGAGCTGGTCTGACACGGTTATTATTGCTGCCGGCTCTGGCATTCCTGATGTTTGAGTCGGCGCATTGACCAGAGTCCCAAAACCGGGCCAGGCAGCAGCCAAAGTGTTACCCAGGCCCCTTGGGATTCCCAGAGATTGCTGGTGATCCAGATTGCCGGTAGGGTCAGTGCAAAGCCGATGGCATTCATTACGGCCAGCGATGCACCAACGAATTCTCTGGGCGCTGCGGCTGCAGCCAGTGCAGAAAACTGGGGAGAGTCGGCAATGACGGTTATCCCCCACAACGCCAGCAGGAAAAGTAGCGTTCCGGGCGGAGCCCAGGGAAGAAACGGGTAGGCAAGGCAGATTATTCCTGAGATTGCCAAGGACCCGTTTGCTACCCATTCACTCCCAAACCGCCGGCTGAGTTTACCGCCGCCTATACACCCCACAAACCCCAGTCCGATCACCACGAACGAAAGTAGGGGTATCACTGTTGGAGATGCTTGCATGCGCAGCACTTCCCGTGTGATCAGCAGAGGTGTCAGTGTCCAGAAAGCATAGAGCTCCCAGCAATGGCCAAAGTAGCCGCCGGCTACTGCCCGAAACCTGAGCGATCTGAGCCCGGCGAGCCCGGTGCGCAATCGCGTTTTTGCAGTGCTGATGGGCAGGTGAGGGCCATCCCCCAAAAACAGAATCATCGTGCCGCCAAGAAGGGCCAGAACCGAGGAGCCCAGTAGCGGCCATTGCCAGGGCAGGCCGGGCGTTATGCCGCGTAACAAGTGCGGCATGGCGGTACCAAGGGTCAGCATGCCAACCAGCCAGGCCAGCGCCGTCCCCGTGTGTTTGGGGGTCCAGCCTATAACCAGTTTCATACCGAGTGGGTAGATGCCGGCAAGACAAAGGCCCGTCAGAAAACGCATGAAAAGGTCAAACGGTGGAGAAGATGCTGTTAGCACAAAACCGGCGTTCATCAGAGCTCCAAGCAGGCTGGAGCATGCAAAAATGTAGCTGGCCCGATAGCGATCAGCCAGCCCTGTAATGGCAATGGCCAGCGTGCCGATGATGAAGCCGGCCTGTACAGAGAGCGTCAGGCTTCCCAGGTCTGATTCAGATAGCCCTAGCTCCCGGGAAAGTGATAGCCAGACCCCGTTTATACTGAACCACAGCGAGGTGCCGCAAAGCTGTGCCAGGACTATGACAAATAATGGATGGCGTTGCGCAGTTTTGCGGAGTATCACGGGGTTTCCCTGTCGTCGTCCGGAACTGTCAGGCTGTGCGGCTTGTTGCAGGTGCCGGGACTGGTGTGGTTAGTATAACCTCTGCCACAGTGTGCAGCTTTTTCAACTGCGATTGAAGCATAGTTAAAGGTCGGGTGCCTTGAACGGTCAGAGCGATATCCAGAACGCCGCCTGAAGTTTCCACCGCCATCTTTTCAATCCGGAAGCCACGGATACGAACCACTTGGCACAAGCGCTCAAGCGCGGCCGCTTCGTGGTTCATCCGACAGGTAATTGTATAGCTGGGCGTTTTATTGCTGCTCTCAGTGGTCATGCAATGTTCTCCTTTTTATCCGCAGTGGAGCGGCGGGTTTCATCAATCATTTCCTTGTTACTTCCACCCGGCTTTACGATCGGCCAGACGTTTTCTTCCCGGGCAATAGCCACATGCAGAAGCATCGGGCCGTTATAGGCGAGTATGGTTTCAATTCCCCTCCGAACCTGATCGGTGCGCTCAATTTTCAGGGCAGGGATGTCGAACGCTCGGGCCATGGCAACAAAGTCCGGATTGTCGTCCAGATTAATCTGGCTTTCCCGGTTGTTGTAGAACAGCTCCTGTTGCTGGCGCACCATGCCCAAACACTGGTTATCCATGATGATCAGCTTTACTGGCAGGTTATATCGGCGAATAGTGGCCAGCTCCTGCGCGTTCATCATGAAGGAGCCATCACCGGTCACGTTCAGAACGGTGCTTTGGCGATCGGCAAACTGGGCGCCGATTGCCGCTGGCAAGCCAAAACCCATGGTGCCGAGGCCACCGCTGGTCAGGTGATGGCGCGGGTGAGCAAACTGGTAATGCTGGGCGACCCACATCTGATGCTGGCCAACGTCGCACGCAATAATCGTGTCGTCCGGGGCAACTCGTGAAAGCTGTCGGATGAACGCGGGGCCGGTAATTGGCGCCATCGGCTCTTCGTTGACTGCGGTCTGAAATCCTCCCGTCGTGCGCCAGGTCTGGCATTGTTTCTGCCAGTCGATGATCGCCAGAGGTGTCTCTCTGAGCGCCTGTGTCAACTCGCCGAGAATGGCGTTCAGATCACCGCGAATCGCGAGTTCTGCGCTCCGGAGTTTGTTGATTTCGGCGGCGTCGGCGTCAATGTGAATCAGGCGAGCGTTGGGTGCGAAGCCATCCAGCTTGCCGGTGGCCCGGTCGTCCAGACGGGCACCGATAACCAGCAGAAGGTCACACTCGTCTACTGCACGGTTGGCCGCGCGGGAGCCGTGCATGCCTAGCATGCCGAGATTGTGAGTGCTGTACTTACCGGGGTTCCCGATACCCTTGAGAGTCACAACCGCCGGCAGTTTTGAGCATTCAGTAAACTTACGAAAGCTGTCTTCCGCATGAGCCAGGCTAATGCCACCGCCGCTGTATAGCAGCGGCTTTCGGGCCGCACGCAGCAAGGCTAACGCGCTCGTCAGATCGGGGCAGGCCGCTTGCGGCTGCGCAGGCGTCGGGATGGGCGCAGTGGTGGCTTCTGTCAGTAATACATCCTTGGGGATGTCGATCCAGACCGGCCCGGGCCGCCCGCTTTGGGCAAGCGCTATGGCTTCTTCCAGAATAGCGGGCAGCTCGTCTGCACTTTCAACCAGATAACTGTGTTTTACGATGCCAAGCGTCATCCCCAATACATCGGTTTCCTGGAACGCATCGGTGCCGATCAGGGGCGAGGGAACCTGGCCGGTAATAACCAGCATGGGAATGGAATCCCGGTGTGCGTTGGCAACACCGGTAATCAGGTTGGTCGCGCCGGGGCCGGATGTCGCAATGCAAACCCCCAGCCTGCCGCTTGCCCGGGCATAGCCATCTGCGGCGAGGGCGCAGCCTTGTTCGTGGCGGCAGAGCACGTGTTCCACGCGTACATCATCCACAAGGGCGTCGTACAGCGGCATGATGCAGCCGCCCGGATAGCCAAAAATCGTCTGGATGTTGTGGCGGTGGAACGCTTCAAGAATGTGCTGTGCGCCGTTCATTGTCGTTTTTCCTGTTTTTTCTTCCGCAAAAAAGAAACCCCCGGGACCTTGCGGTGCCGGGGGTTTCTGGTGTTTTGTCAGGTTTGTCGCTATCTCACCCGCTTATCCACGCAAAATCCCCCGGAAGGTATCACTACCACCAGGACGAGCATTGCAAGAATAATTGATGAGTTGAGATTCATAAAAAGGACATACTTCATCTGAATTCGTAAAAAGATTCTGTGTAGAATCTACCCCACGTTTTTAACCGGTTGCAACCGTTTTAATCCTGTTTTTTTCAGATAACGTCTTTTTTACTGTCGTCATTCACCAATTTCGGGCTGTGTAGGTATTTCATGAGCAAAGTAAAATGGAGTTCGCTGGGGCTGTCTGTGGTGGTTGTGGTCGCCCTGGTGATCTGGATGGCAACGGGCGATATCAAGGTTGCGAGTACTAAAGCGCCCGTACAGCAGGAAGTTGAGCAACAGGAGCGCACACGGGTGCAGGTAACAACCCTCAACGCACGATTATATGAGCCCGGTCTTTTGCTTCAGGGCCAGCTTGAGCCATGGAGTGCTGTAAACGTGAGCGCCAGGGTAGCTGGCACAGTCGAGAGCATTGAGGCCGACCTCGGTGATTCGGTAAAAGCCGGTCAGGTGCTTTTAACCTTGTCTGAAGATGACCGTAGGGCAGGGGTTGATCGCTGGCAGGCAAGGGTCAGGAAACTGGAAGCGGATTTGGTGGCAGTGCGGAAATTGGGTTCCAGAAACCTGACGTCGAAATCAGAAATTCTCAACGTGGAAAGCGAACTGGCGGCCGCCCGGGCAGAATTGAAGAGCTCTCAGCTTGCAGTTTCTCACCTCAGGCCGACGGCGCCGTTTGATGGGCTGATTAATAGCAAAAGCGTTGAGGACGGCAGCCTGGTTGAGGTTGGCTCTCCCTTGTATGAGCTGGTTCGTATAGACCGGCTCAAGGCCAAAGGACAGGTGCCTCAGCAGTCTGTTGCACAAGTGTCACCGGGCCAGAAGGTGCGGGTGCGTCCTCTGGATGGGGATGCGCTTGACGGCGTAGTCACCTTTGTAGCCAGTGCAGCAAACCCCGATACCCGTAGTTTTGCCGTAGAGATCGCCGTTGAAAACCCGGATCAGAAACGCATTGCAGGTGGCAGTGCCAACCTTCGTGTTGCCTTGGCGGATGTTCAAGCCACGTTTATTTCCCCGGCTTATCTCTCCCTTGGGAACGACGGGCGCCCGGGTGTGAAGTATGTTGATGAACAGAATCGGGTCGTTTTTCGCACGGTAAAGTTGCTCAGTGTTTCTACTGAAGGTGCCTGGGTAACGGGCTTGCCAGATGAGGTTCGCCTGATCACCCGCGGTGCGGGCTTTGTAAGCGAGGGTGAGCATGTCGAGCCTGTCGATGCCGCCGATGAGCGGGGCTGAGTAACATGCGCTCACTTATTTTCGCGGCCATAGACCGCAGCCGCACCACGCTTCTCACTCTGTTGTTCCTCACGCTGGGCGGCATTGCGGCATTTCAGACTATTCCCCGGGAGGCAAACCCCGACATCACCATCCCCATGATATATATCTCCATGACCCTGGAAGGTATAAGCCCGGAAGATGCGGAGCGGCTACTGGTGCGGCCCATGGAGCAGGAGCTGCGCTCGCTTGAGGGCGTCAAGGAGATGCGTGGCACAGCCTCCGAGGGGCATGCCTCGGTGATGCTGGAGTTTGATGCAGGCTTTGATCCGGATACCGCCCTGCAGGATGTCCGGGAAAAAGTCGATACGGCCCGCAGCAAGCTCCCCCGGGAAGCTGACGAACCGCGGGTGAATGAAATCAATGTATCCCTGTTCCCGGTATTGTCCATTGGCCTTTCGGGACCGCTCTCTGAGCGTGAACTTATAACGATTGCCCGTGGACTTCAGGATGCCATCGAAGCCATTCCCGAAGTGCTGGAGGTTGACATTGGTGGCGACAGGGAGGATCTGCTGGAGATCGTTGTAGACCCTCAGGTGCTGGAAGGCTACGGCATAGACTTCGACCAGCTCAGCAATCTGGTCACCCGCAATAACCAGCTGGTGGCAGCTGGGTCGCTGGATACCGGCAATGGTCGTATGACACTAAAAGTGCCCGGCGTTATCGAGAATATCGAAGACGTTATGTCCATGCCTATCAAAGTTGATGGCGATACGGTGGTCACCTTCGGTGACGTTGCCATGCTGCAGCGCACCTTTAAAGACCCGACGGGATTCGCCCGCATTAACGGCGAGCCGGCACTTGTGCTGGAGGTGTCCAAACGCACAGGGGCCAACATCATCGAAACCGTGGGCCAGGTGCGCGAGCTGATTGCCCGGGCAAAACCGCAGTTGCCGGATACACTGGATATTCGCTACACCATGGATCAGTCCGAAGACGTCCGCGACATGCTGAGCGATCTTCTCAATAACGTGTTGACCGCCATTGTGCTGGTCATCATCGTGATCATTGCCGCCATGGGGCCGCGTTCGGCCATGCTGGTGGGGCTTACCATTCCCGGTGCGTTCCTTACCGCTATTCTGGTGATCTGGAGTATGGGCCTCACCCTCAATATCGTTGTGCTGTTCAGCCTGATTCTGGTAGCTGGCATGCTGGTAGACGGCGCTATTGTGGTATCAGAGCTGGCAGATCGGAACCTGTCGGAAGGGCAGACGGTGAAAGACGCGTGGGCGGAGGCCGCAAGTCGCATGGCCTGGCCGATCATTGCGTCTACGGCGACCACTCTGGCGGTGTTCGTGCCGCTTCTTTTCTGGCCCGGCGTGGTGGGCGAATTCATGAAATTTTTGCCTATTACCGTGATCATCAGTCTGACAGCTTCTCTGGCAATGGCCCTCGTGTTTTTACCGGTTCTGGGTGGCGTGAGCGGCGGTCGTCGTGCCCGTACCGCCTGTGAAAACGGGCGAATGATGCAGGGCTATCGCCGGCTGCTTTCCACACTTCTTTCCTCGCCTGGTTTCACTCTGGCAGGTGTGCTGGGAGTGGTTGTGGTGGTCTACGTCGCCTATGGCAAATTCAACTATGGTATTGAGTTCTTCCCCAGTGTGGAGCCGGATTCGGCTCAGGTGCAGGTGCGCGCACGCGGGGACCTGTCGGTTCTCGAGCGGGACGCCATTGTGCGGCAGGTGGAGGGCCGTTTGCAGGGGATGCCGGAAGTAAAAGCACTTTATGCGCGATCAATGGTGAGCGCCAGCACACAGATGGCACCGGATGTGATCGGGGTGCTCCAGTTTCAGTTTACCGACTGGTTTACCCGCCGCCCCGCCAGTGCGATTCTGGATGATTTCCTCGCCCGCACGGAGGACATTCCGGGCATTGCGCTGGAATTCCGTAAGCAGGAGAGCGGCCCCGCTGGTGGCAAGCCGATCGAGCTGCAGATCAGCAGCCGCGACAGCAGTAAGCTGAACGGGTATGTGGATCAGATTGTGAACCAGATGCGCGCCCAGAGCGGCTTTGTGGATATTGAAGACGACCGCAGTCTGCCCGGTATTGAATGGCGCCTGGAAGTGGATCGCGAAGCCGCTGCCCGTTTCGGAACCGATGTGCTCAGTATTGGCAGTGCGGTTCGCCTGGTGACCAATGGTCTTGTGCTGGCAACCTACCGGCCTGAAGACGTGCGTGACGAGGTGGATATTGCCGTGCGGGTTCCCAACAACTGGCGTGAACTGGATCACCTGCAACGCCAGACGCTTAACACATCGCGCGGGCAGGTGCCGCTGTCGCAGTTTCTTGATCTGCAGCCGGGACACAAGACCGGCAGCATTGCCCGGGTAGACGGGCAGCGAACGGTCACCATCAAGTCTGACATTCAGCCTGGCGAGCAGGTAGACAGGCTGCTGCAAGGGCTGCAGGCTAAGCTGCCGGAGGCACCGGAAGGTGTTACTGTCAAATTTGCCGGCGAAAACGAAGATCAGCAGCAGGCTTCCAATTTTCTGGTAGGTGCGTTTCTGGTTGCGATTGCCATGATGCTGCTCATTCTGGTGACCCAGTTCAACTCGTTGTATCAAAGCTTTCTGATTCTCTCAGCGATTGTGCTCTCCACGGCCGGGGTTCTTCTGGGGCTCCTGTTGAACGGCCAATCTTTCGGGATCGTGATGGTGGGTATGGGGATCATTGCGCTGGCCGGCATTGTGGTGAACAACAACATCATTCTGATCGACACCTACAACCAGATGAAGAAAGAGGGAATGGCGGCGTATGAGGCGGCGCTGGAGACCAGTTGCCTGCGTTTGCGGCCAGTGCTGCTCACCGCCGTGACCACGGTGCTGGGCCTGATGCCGATGGTGTTGAGTATCAACGTCGATTTGCTGACGCCATCCCTCGGGCTGGGCGCGCCGTCAACCCAATGGTGGGCGCAGCTCTCCAGCGCCATTGCCGGTGGCCTGGCGTTTGCCACCATACTGACACTGCTGTTGACGCCGGCCATGCTCGTGCTTGGTGACAAAATCGGACAGAAATTAAGAGGCTTGGCCGCCAGTTACTCATGACCAATCCGCTTACAGAGCTGTTCCGAAAATTAACGCTTATCGCAGATAGGGTCAGGGATTATCGGCCTCGAGCCCAAACGCGATCTCCAGGAGCGTGCGGTCATCGCCGTGGCGACCCATAAATTGCACTGAAACGGGCAGGTTCTCCGATGTCAGGGCCATGGGAAGTGAAATGGCGGGCGCGACGCAGGCGCCACAAAACCGCCGGCATGCGCCAGAAACCGCGCCGGAACATCCTGTCTAGACCTTGGGTGAGCCCGTCCACACAGCGCTTGTCAAAATCCGGATGAGTCAGCGTGCGGCCATTCAGCTTCATCCCGAAAGGCAACAAGGCCCAGTAGAGGGCAAAGTCATCCGGGAAGGTTGAGTTTGCAGGTATGAGTTCACAAGCCCGTTATGTTAACCGGACTTGCAGGATGTCCAGGGAGGAGTGATGTGTCAGGCGCCGTTTTTGCGGGATTCCTTGATGACATCGTAAGCGTGTGTGATTTCCTGCGTACGCTCTTGTGCCATTTCGCGCATGCTTTCCGGAAGGCCCCGCCCTGCGAGTTTGTCGGGGTGATTTTCACTCATCAGCTTGCGATAGACCTTCTTGAGCTCCGCATCGCTGATAGAAGGGGATACCCCCAGAACTTTGTAAGCATCGTCATTTTGCTGAGCGCTGGACCGTTGGCTGCCAGTCTGCCCGGCATGGGCACCGCGCAACATGGCTTCCAGTTGATCTACCTGGCTTTCAGGCAGGCCAAGGCCGCGGGCTATGCGAACCAGCATTGCGTGCTCAGCCGGGTGCACTACGCCATCCGCCGCAACCGCAGAAACCTGCACCTGAAGAAACATTTGCAGGAAAGCTGGTTGCCGACCGCTGATGCTTAAAAAGTGGTTCAGCTCAGCATCCAGATCAAAGTCTTCGGCCTTGCCACGGCTGAACGCGGCTTTGGCTGTTTCTCTCTGGGCTTCGTTCAGGCGAAAGCGCACAAACATGGCTTCGGCCATCTGTATCTCGTCTTTCGAGACAACGCCATCGGCCTTGCACAGGGCCCCCATAACCGCAAAAACAGATTCAACAAAGCCGGACTGAATGCTCAGGAGTTTGCCCATCAGGCGGCTTTTCGCACGGTTAAGCAGAAATGCGCCAAGAGCTGCCCCCACGAGAAAACCGGGGAACTTGCCAAAGGCGTAACCAATCAGACCACCAATGATGATTGCAAACAGCATTAAAACGTCCTTACCGGAGAATGGATCAGACCACAGAATATACGTGTTTTTCAGTGAATCTTCATGAACAGGCTTTCATTCTGCATATCTGTTTTACTGTGAGTCTGTGAGCTGACAGGTTTTTCATGTTAAAAGTACCGCTTATGACTCCCGATCTGTTTGCTGACCTGCCCATTGAAATGACTACTGAGACTCTCTCGGAGGGTGCCGTTGTGCTCCGGCAGTTCGCATTTTCACAAGGGCGGGACCTGCTGGGTGAGATCAGGCGGATAACAGCAACCGCTCACCTGAGGCGCATGAAAACACCCGGCGGGCACAGCATGTCTGTTGCCATGAGCTGTTGCGGAAGCTGGGGTTGGGTCACCGACGCGCGAGGGTACCGCTATCAGGCGGAGGACCCTTGTTCCGGCGCGCTCTGGCCAGCCATGCCTTCCGTTTTCTCAGCGTTGGCCAAGTCGGCTGCACTGACAGCGGGGTATCCGGATTTCACTCCGGACGCCTGTCTTATCAACTGTTACGAGCCGGGCGCAAAAATGGGGCTGCATCAGGATAAAAATGAACGGGATCTCTCACAGCCGATTGTGTCGGTTTCTCTCGGGTTGCCCCAGGTGTTTCAGTTCGGAGGGCTGACGCGGAGCGAGCGGCCGTTGAACATTCCTTTGGGTCACGGCGATGTGGTGGTCTGGGGCGGGCCTTCACGATTGCGCTACCACGGGGTTCTCACACTGAAGGCCGGAACGCACCCGCTAACCGGCGCCTGCCGCTACAACCTGACCTTTCGTTGCGCCCGTTAGCGATTGCGTGACTACTGAAGCCAGGCTACCAGAAGCCCCGCTCCCAGCGACAAAAGTATTGGCCCGACCACATAGAGCCCTGTTTGCCGGTTACCGATCACCCAGGCCATGCCTGATTTGACCAAGTTGTTGGTGGCGGTCGCAATAACGATGCCGATAACCGCTGTATCCATTGCCAGGCCATTGTTGGACATGCGGGTAAGGGACAGGGTAATCGCATCCACGTCTGCAATGCCCGATGTGGCAGCCAGCATATAAATGCCGGTATCGCCCAGCCAGTTTTTCAGGAAATCGCCAAGAAGCAGGATTACGGTCAACAGCACGCCGAAAACAAGAGCCGATTTCAGGTCCAGCGGGTTCTGGCCAAGCACAGGCTGGCTAACTTGGCTGGTTTCAGAATTCCTGCGCCATATGACAATTGCTGGCACGTAAAGCAGCGCTGCCATCACCGTTACGGGCCAGATCAGGCTCGGCAGGAGCTCGCGGTTGATCACGAAACAGTACACCAGTATGCGCGGGAACATGGTGCCAGAGGCAATCAGAATACCGGTGGCAAACTGTGCGTTCAGCGCCGGGTGCCGTTTTGCCTGGCGGGAAAAATGAAGCGTCAGTGCGGTGGATGAGCTCAGGCCGGCAAACAGGCTGGTAAAAAGAATGCCCTTGCTGGTGCCGGCTACCCGCATGGCGAAATAACCAACGAAGGAGATGGATGCGATCATCACCACCATCCACCAGATTTCGCGGGGGTTGAGTGCGCCACCGGGGCCCATTCGTTCATTGGGCAGTAATGGCAGCATCACCACGGAAATAACAAGCAGTTTGAGTGCCGCATCCAGTTCGTTGGCTTTGAGTTTGTGCACCCAGCCGTGAATTTCTTCCTTGTTATCCAGAATAATGGCGGTAATCACTGCGGCGGTGGTCGCTATCACCGGGTCGACGGCCACAGCTATGGCACCAAAGCAGAATGTCAGCACCATGCCAACCATGCCGGTAATACTGAAGTTGCGGATATGATCGAGCCGTTCGCTGTAACCCACGACCGCCATGGCGACTACGCTCAGTAACAGAACAGGAAACGCCCAAACGGTGATTTCCTGCGCCAGAACCACTGAAATGCCGCCCAGAAGACCAATGAGGGAAAATGTCCGGATACCGGCTATGCGTTCACCCGATTTTTGTTCGCGGGCATCCCAGCCTCGCTCCAGCCCTATGATGGCGCCAAGAAGGAGTGCAACAGCAAGATTCAGTGTGGTCTGATTAGTGGCCAGAAATTGGGATGCAACATCGTCCATGAATGGGTGAAACTCCTTTTGATAATCGGCGTTGCCGAAATAATAGCAGCTGGTAAGGCTGCGAGGACAGGCGCCCTTACGCCAGCACCCGCATTTTGATAGAATTCGCGCCCTTTATTTTGCCGTAATCCGTAATTCAAGTGACGGCAATCCGACGTTCTTTAAACAGCGCAGCCACCCGGGTACCCAAAGCTATGCTAAATACACTGAAAACCACCTGGTTTTCCAACACCAAAGGCGATCTGCTCGCCGGAATCGTGGTTGCCCTTGCCTTGATTCCGGAAGCGATTGCTTTCTCGATCATCGCCGGAGTGGATCCCAAAGTCGGTCTTTACGCCTCATTCTGTATTGCCGTGATCATCGCGTTTGTGGGCGGTCGCCCGGGCATGATCTCTGCAGCAACTGGCGCTATGGCGCTGCTGATGGTGACGCTGGTCAAGGAGCACGGCCTGGAATATCTGCTGGCCGCTACGCTGTTAACCGGTGTTATCCAGATTCTGGCGGGCTGGTTGAAGCTGGGCAGTCTGATGCGTTTTGTGTCGCGCTCGGTGGTGACGGGCTTCGTGAACGCCCTGGCCATCCTGATTTTTATGGCCCAGTTGCCCGAGCTCACCAACGTAACCTGGCATGTTTACGCCATGACCGCCGCCGGGCTGGGTATTATCTACCTGTTCCCGTATGTGCCGATGCTGGGCAAGCTGCTGCCTTCGCCACTGATTTGCATCGTGGCTCTAACCATCGTCGCGGTGTTGTTCAATATTGACGTGCGCACGGTGGGCGATATGGGCGAACTGCCTGATACGCTGCCGATCTTTCTCTGGCCAGATGTTCCGTTGAACCTCGAAACCCTGATGATTATTTTGCCATATTCCATTCCCTTGGCCGTAGTGGGTTTGCTGGAATCCATGATGACCGCCACCATTGTGGATGATCTGACCGATACGGAAAGTGACCGTAACCGCGAGTGCCGGGGGCAGGGTATTGCCAATATCGGGTCTGGCCTGCTGGGTGGTATGGCTGGTTGTGCGATGATCGGTCAGTCCGTGATTAACATCAAATCCGGTGGCCGCACCCGGCTTTCCACGCTCACGGCGGGCGTGTTCCTGATGGTGATGATACTGGTGCTGGACGATTTGCTGGTGCGCATTCCCATGGCCGCTCTGGTAGCGGTGATGATCATGGTGTCCATCGGCACCTTCTCCTGGGAGTCCATTCGTAACCTGAAAACTCATCCGCTCTCCACCAACATTGTCATGCTGGTGACCGTGAGCGTTGTGGTTGTGACCCATAACCTGGCGTTGGGAGTGTTTGCTGGTGTACTGCTTGCAGCGCTGTTCTTTGCGAACAAGATCGGGCACTTTATGGAAGTGCAGACAACGCTGGACGAATCATCGGACACGCGCACTTACACAGTGATGGGGCAGGTATTTTTCAGTTCATCGGAAAAATTCGTTGCAGCGTTTGATTTCCGTGAAGTGGTCGATAAAGTGGTCATAGACGTCAGTCGCGCCCACTTCTGGGACATTACCGCCGTGGGCGCGCTCGATAAAGTGGTTATCAAGTTCCGCCGTGACGGTGCGGAGGTGGAAGTGATCGGCATGAACCGGGCCAGCGCCACCATCGTTGACCGTTTTGGAGTGCACGATAAGCCGGAAGGCATTGATCAGCTGATGGGCCATTAATATGCAAGATACGACAGGTAATCCCCAAACCAATCCGCAGGATACACTGCACGTTGTAGCTTGTATTGACGGTTCCCGCGCTGCGCCGGCGGTATGTGATTACGCCGCCTGGGCCAGTAAGCATATGGACTCACCACTGACCCTGCTGCACGTGCTCGACGAAGAACGCTATCCGTCAGAGCCGGATCTGGCCGGGAATATTGGCCTGGGCAGCCGCGAGCATTTGCTGGATGAGCTGGCGCAACTGGATCGCAAACGGGCCAAACTGGCTCTGGAACACGGTAGCCATATGCTGGATGAGGCTGCCCTCAGATTGCAGGAAGCCGGTGTCAGCGAAATCAGAAAACGCCAACGCCACGGTGATCTGACTGAATCGTTACTGGCCATGCAGGAGCAGATCCGACTGCTGGTGATGGGGCTGCACGGTGAAGGCAGTTCAGACCGTGAGCAGCATATTGGTAGCCAGCTGGAAACCGTTATCCGCAGTATGAGTCGCCCGATTCTTCTGGTGCCGAATGAATTTTCAACACCCAAAAGCGCCATGCTTGCGTTTGACGGCAGTGTCACGGCGTTTCGCGGAGTTGAGCACCTGGCCGCCAGTTCGGTACTCAAGGGTATGCCCCTGCATCTGGTGATGGTGGGTACTGAAACCTCAGAAGCCATGGCCCAATTGCGCAAGGCCGAGGCTATGCTGGCTCCTCTGGAGTCGGAAATTACACTGGCTATTCGAAGTGGCGAGGTAGAGCCGGTATTGCACGGTTATCAGGACGAGTTCGATATCGACATTCTGGTGATGGGCGCCTACGGCCACTCGAAAATCCGCCGCTTTCTGTTGGGCAGTACGACGACCAGTATGCTGACATCGGCTAAAAAGCCGTTGGTGATTTTGCGTTAGGTTTGTGTTCATCCAGACCGTTAGGTAGCAAGGAACAAAAAAGGCGAAGCCGCGTAACGGCTTCGCCTTTTTTTAACTGTGCCAGACGCTTACAGGCCCAGTTTTTCCGCCACGTAGTCGGCGTCTTTATCCCCACGGCCTGAAAGGTTGATCAGGATGGA
>TARA_R110002110_G_scaffold6412_6_pt1 | contig 18439 bp, 35 predicted proteins | sample TARA_R110002110 | Tara Oceans TARA_R110002110 (sample SAMEA4397330) | marine metagenome | biome: Polar Biome; feature: [SRF] surface water layer (ENVO:00010504); material: water (ENVO:00002006), including particulate matter (ENVO:01000060) such as... | depth 5 m
TACACTCCCCTCACCCTTAAAGGAACTCTGATATAATATATATACAGAAGAAGCAATAATCAAACAACTTAGTTGAACAATAGCAAAACTAGACTATAATATAGATATGAATAAACAAACAAACAACACCTCAGGTGTTATTCTACACGGTGAAGCAATGATCTTCCAATCCTCCTTACCAGAAGGAGCTACAGAGATCAAATCATCTTCACCAAATATGCACATCATTGCAGATTCTGAGACTACCGGCAATCACCACGTTATCGATACTGTACCTGGTACTAAGTTCTTTCAACACGGTGATACAATGTACATGGAGAACACACAAGAGACGCGCGTGAGGTGTGTACTAGCTGATCGTCACGACGCTATTCCTCTCGATCCTGGTACCTGGGAGTTTGGGATCCAGCAGGAGTTTGATCATCTGAGTCAACAGTTACATAACGTAGCTGACTAAATTTAAACGCGGGTATAGCTTAATGGTAAAGCTGCAGCCTTCCAAGCTGACTATGTGAGTTCGATCCTCTCTACCCGCTCCACTATCTATTTAATATTATTATAATGCACTATATATTTATCGGTATTACCGCGTTTCTGTTAGCTGTTGCAACTATGGTATTAGCTGCCTGGCTCATCATTGGTGAAGTTGGATACGCTGTAGTTGACATGTCACAATCTAAGTGGCCTAGGCTAGCAGATAAATCAGTCACAACTAATCTAATAATCCCACTAGTAAAGATTCATGTTTTAGGTGATGCAGAGGAGAAGGCTCGGTTTGAGGCTGTCCCTGAAAGTAATAATGTTACGTTTGGTATTAATATTAAACCTAATACTACAGCGTCTGGTGCTCCGGAGCCGGTATTTAAACCGAAGCCGGTATTACCTCGAGGTTGGCATAACAACCTTTTAAAAAACGAATAGTAACTAGTTTACCAGGTGAATTAATTCCCCTCACTTATTAATAACCTAACTATACTCATTTACATTCATTGCATCATGCTCACCTTAAGATAATACTGCAGCCCTGCAGTCATAGTGCAATGCATAGATAATACACTGATTATAATAAATAAACATATGAATAGCGAAGTCGAACTGTGCTACAAGTCAACAACATTCTGTGATGGTAACGGTGGTAGATGTTTAAAGTTTAAAACATGCCCGCTAGCACTAACAGATGAAGTACAGCTTAAAGCTAAACGCTGGTGGGCGGCCACCGGTAATTCTATAGATGATGATGTTCCTCTTGCAATTGTAGCAGCGCCCCGGAAGTTGGATTGTTACGAGCCGCCTATTAAAGTCTCTCCGGTCGCATCGCCCCCGGCAGAAGCTGAAGAGGACCCTCCGGAAGATACTACACTATAATATAAGCTAGCTTAACCACTATAGCCACTACAATATCTGATTATAATATATTATAATCATATTAGTCATAAATTACAGACCCGCCATGCGGAAGGAAAGCTGATATAATAATGGTATGAAAGATCAAAGGAAGGTTGATACAGCTGCAGCACATGTACGTGAGATGATCCTAGCATCACTCACTGATATTAAGAAATCTATCGAGCATGATAAGTGGATGCTTCCAAGCATGTCAGAGGATGAAGATGGCTGGCAAAATTGGGGACATGTTGGCGACCTCAACCGCACTCAAGCTGCTCTATGGGAGATTTGTCATAACATGCAGCTGACCGGGTACCACGAGAACGAATAAAGGAACCCTCATATAATAAGAGAGTAGAAGCAATAACCAGATAAACAAGATGAAGAAAATTACCGAATTGACAGATGAGCAAAAGGCAAAGATGCCTGAGTATGTGGAGAAGTGGATCAAGATCGGGACTGATACTAGCCGACTTGACCCTATCGACACGGAGAAGATTGTTAAGAACATTCGAAGTCTGATTGATATGGAGCCAGATGTACCATGTTTGATTGTTGATAATCCCCTAGAGGCTTGGGCAATGTCGTACCTATCTCTTAAGCAAGAGGTAGCTGTGGATGATCTACATTCAGAGATGGTAAGTATCTTTAATGGTAACCCTAAGAAGTATGATGTTCCTAGGTGTGAGCTCCCATGGATGACTGGATCGTTTTTCGCCTCTACGTTTGCATTTTATGACTTTATGATTGAAGAGCTTGGTGTAGAGTTGGAGAAAGAGCTCTGGACTAAGTACAAGATTTGGGAAGCCTCCTCCCATCTCGGGTGTGTATATCCCCTAGATGGTTGTACGATTGTCAGTCAAAAGCCTAAGACCCTTCACTTAGAGGCCGGTAAACTTCACAAGGACGGTGAGCCAGCTCTAACATATGATGGTCTAGGTGGGTTAGATATCTGGTCGTTAAATGGTGTTGAGGTACCGGAGTGGGTCGCTAAGACACCCGCGCAGGATCTTACACTAGATGATTATAGCAAACTAGATAACGCGGACATTAAAGCTGAGTTCGTTCGGAAGGTTGGTATTGAGCGCTTTATCGATCATGGTGATATTATTGATTCATTCGATAGATACGATATCACTACTCACGATTGGTGGCACAAGTCAGAGTACGAGCTCGTAGATATGAACTCGTTGTTTAGTACGTTAGACAGCGCGCCATATCTTAAGATGGTTAACCAGACAACTGGTATTTTCCATATGGAGGGTGTGTCGCCATCATGTCGAACAGTCGGGGAAGCTCTTAAAGAGCGCTTCGGTGGTAAGGATTTCGTTATCAACTCAATCGCCTAGTAAAGGAACTCTGATATAATATTAGTATGAAGCAATTAACTATAGACCGTGACACTACTCACAATAATCTGCAGCTCGAGTATTTAGTTGGCCAGCTCGAACGGTGTGTCGACTTAGGGACGAAGGGGATGGTTGAGGAGGGTATTATTCTCCCAGAGCAAGCTGATATGGTTAGAAACTACTTAGTAGAATCTCTCAATATCGCATTAGATCCGGAGAGCCAGAATGTGGAGCCACCATGGCCGGAAGCAGGACCGTTTCCGGGAGGAATTTGCTGGTAAAGAAAATCTGCATCATCAAAGGGGAGAAGGCGCCATTGGAAGTTTCTAATGGATAGCTAATTATAATAATTAGTTGCTTTAAATTAAAACGACATTATAATATATAAACAATTTACGGGCCTGTAGCTCATCGGTTAGAGCAGGGGACTCATAATCCCTTGGTGGTGGGTTCGATTCCCACCGGGCCTACCATTTTAACCCCTCACACAATAATAACGTATGAATATGCAATTTTTAACCTCAGTATTTACCATAATTGGTGTTATAACAGTAACGGGAGCCTTCTCAGTTGGGCTACTTTTTCTTCTAGAATATCTTAGTAAGAAAGGTGAAGATAAGGATGAATATGGAGATGGAGATGGAGGTGGAGATGAATAGATTATATATTATTAGCGCCGCGTTGCTATTTGCTGGTTGCGCGAGCAATCCACAAAGTAACTATTCACCGATTGATCAAGCCCGGGCAGTGCTAGACTTAATGGGATTCTATGACAGAACCACCCCGGATCCGGAAGCCACCTCAGCCGCACCCATATGGCTCCCGCGTGAATCGCCCTGATAGCTTAATGGATAAAGCACCGCGCTTCTAACGCGGCAGACCTACTGGGTCGCAATGGGGGTTCGAGTCCCTCTCAGGGTATTATTATTTACAAAGAAATTAACTTAGAGCAATTAACAAAGAGGAACATTGATATAATATTAATATGGAAACATATAGCAATAGTGCAGTAATGGTATTAGTAAATGAAGAGCTCAATTGGTAGAATGGATCGCCCTAGAGAGATACTCAACCCAATTATCCGAGAGATAGCTGAATATTATGAGATGTCCATCGATTGGGATAAGTCTCAAGACTCAGACTGGTGGAGATGCACCATCACACATGAGGAGATGGGTAAGCATTTCTACTGGACCAGCGATGGTAGATGCAGTAGTAGGAGATCGTTTGAGCTGTTTATGGACAAGCTTCAAGAGTTCTTTATCGAAGTTGGGGAAGAATTCAGCCCCGTGCCGAAAGACAACGGTGCACCATGGTAGGGAAAAGGAAACCTGATATAATAATAGTATGATCAACAACTTGCGGGATTACGAACGATGCAATACGAAGCTGGGTGAGGACCTCGAAGCGACACTCACGAGGGGCCCCGTACGAGATAGAGCTGAACTGCTTAGCCTGATTGAAGCATTAGGGTACAATAACTTTGAGAACTTCTTTGATGATAACCCTGGAGCTATCGAGGGTGTGGTTGAGTTTATTGCTGGCTATTCGCGTGCATATTGCACCCGCCTTCGCGGTCATCAAGACGATATTGCAGACTGGATCGAAGAGCAGACCACCTAAAAGGAAACCTGGTATAATAATAGTATGATGAGAGTCAATTTGAAAAGACCACAGTTCGTTAAAGTTTGGAAGTTAGACGAAGAAACACAAGAAATGGTTGCCTATCCTATAGGCCGCCACTGCTAGATTGAAACTAAAAGGAAACCTGATATAATAATAGTATGAACAAATTAACATATAAGACACCAACAGCAAGAGACGTTAAAGTAGCATTCACCGCACTTGGGCATGATGTTACAGGTGCGCGCACCTTTAATGACCCTCGTAAATTCGGACGTCGAATCAAGCTTACAACAACTGTAGCATCAGCTGATCTAAACAATGTATCTGAGCTGCTAGTGAAGATGTTTCCAACATATAAATTTAATGTGAGTGAGTGTACCAATGCAGGATTAAGTTGCTATAACTACACCTCAGTACAGTGCTTTTTAACCAAGTAGGACAAAACCAAAACAAACAAACAAACAAACAAACATATGAAACGTAATAAAGAATGGCTCGCTAACAAGAACGCAACTAAGAATCCTAAGTTGTTTAACGTTAACATCTTTCGCGATGCATCTGGTGAACTGCACCTTGTAGGTGGAGACACGGAAGTATATGATAAGCGCACTCAGGAATGGGTGCCAGTTAACACACGAGCATTTGGCAATATGATTAATAGCCAAGGGATTCATACAGCATAAGGTAGGACGTCCTGAGCATGACATAAAACTGCTCCGTGTATAGCCCGGGGCGCACGTTAAAGATACCCGGGCACACTTTTAAAAGGAAATCTGATATAATAATAGTATGAGCGATATAAACGAGTTAGTTGAGTTGTTTGAAGATGCAGTGTTTGAAAGACCTTCCGAAAGAGATAGTGTATGTGCTGTTACTACTGCAATAGGGTATAGTTGTTTAGAGCACTTCCTAGATGATAATTCAGGCGCATGTGAGAAGATTCTGGAATTTATCACTGACCATAGCAAACTCTATGTTGAGTTGAACGCAGATGAGCCGGCATTCAAAGAGTTTGTAGGTGATGATGAAGAGATATATTAAGGAAATCTGATATAATATAGTATGAGCAAATTACAACACGACATGTATCAACGAATTGATGGGCTAGTAAATACAAAAATGGTTGAGGAATTTATCGATCAATTTGCGGCGATCTGCACTGATGTACAGAATGAAGAGCCATTTGAAACAGCAGATGTTATCAAATATCTCACAGCAAAGATGAATGAAAAGGAAATCTGATATAATAATAGTATGAAGATACCAGCATATGAACAAGCAGAAATCACTAAACGTGTTAACGCATGCTCTAGACTGAAACGTCTAATTAAGGAAGCAACAACAAGGTGCGGTTATGAGATGAGGTTAGATGACGTCATCGATATTCAAAATAGGTTCGAGCAACGATCCATAATTATGATCAACCAATAAAGGAAATCCGATATAATAATAGTATGAAGATGATCAAGTTAGGTAAATTTAAACTAGTGTTTGGCCAAATTGGCAATTGCATTACCAACATCCTCCACGTGAAGCTGCACAAGCTCGCGACTGGTCTTAAGACTGTTAAGGTTGGATGGCGTGGTAGTGATTGGGAAGATCTTGATGCTAGTATTACACTCAACAAGTGGTACGTACCAATCGGTGCCAACTGGAATTCAACAAAACTAGCCAAACGATTTGGCACACCATTCGAAGCTCCGTTCGGCACGTATCATGTCTGGGACTCAAAATTCCTCGGTGAACATATCGAACTCTAAACACACAACACACACAACATAATGAATAAGGTCCTATTACTACTAGTATTGTTAATCGTCAACGCGTCCGCTAACGAGAACTTCGCGAAGTTAGAAGCAGGTATGAAACAGAAAGAGCGGGTCCAGCTCCGCTTAGAACGCGCTCGCATGTCTGAGATTACCAAGTACTCTCCAGCATGGTTTAACGTCACCCGTAAAGAAGCAGTATCCATCTCAACCGGCGATCGCGTACGTTGTGCAGTAGTTCGTCTACGCTCCACTGGAGCTGTATATAAGACTATCCTATTCAAACCCTTCCAAGCGTCGGTGTTAGAGTATTGGAATCCGTCCAAGTGAAGGAATACAGACAGCTACACCTCCCCATACACGTTTTGCTTATAGCATTAATGAACCTAGTAATTAGCGCAGCGAATGGAGTTATTGGCGTTTGGTATTCAGCTAGTACGTTGGTAATGACAACACATATTTGTATGTCATTTATTGGATTAGGTGGAGTAGCTCTATGCACCTATGCAATTCTTAGGAGATAGTTACACTCCAGACATAGCAATATGCATACGCCTTCCCGGCTCGAACTAAAAGGAACTCTGATATAATAATAGTATGAACGATGTGAAAGTAAAAGCAGCAGAAGTTAACAACATACTACAACAACACCCTAAGGGGCTAGCAGCTCTCAAAGCTGGTGGTGAGTTTGATGAAGATCTGTTTGATGCGCTTTATAATCACTATATGACTACTGGTGAGATGCCTTATGGCACAGCAAAAGGTAGGGATGGCGACCCGGAGGAGTGGATAGTTAATCAATTGATAGAGAATGGAATTCCGGTATAATAATAGTATGCACGATAAGAAAGAAGACAAATTAGCTCAATTAGTAGCACGATATTTAAACGATCAACTTGAGGTTGGTAAACTACGCTGGCTGTGGCGCCACGTTGAGGATGGTGATATAGATTGCCGATTGGTGTACAAAGCCGCGATTGAGCAGCTCAATCAGGGTCACCGCGCCGCATGCAGCGAAGAAGATTTCACCGCCCTCGTAGACTAAAGTATGAGCAAATTACAACATGTTGCGGAAGCTCAAGCTCGAACACCGGCGAAGTATGGCGCTCTAGATGATCCAGTAAAGATGTATTTCAAGCAGATGGGTCAAGCTCCTCTGCTGACCCGAGAGCAAGAGGTTGAGATATCTAAGCGCATCGAGACAGCAGAGAGTAAGGCCATCATGATGAACGACTGCTCCGAGCGTCATCAGCATTGGATGCATGAAGCACAACGAGCCAAGACTGAGATGGTTGAGGCTAATCTCCGGCTGGTAATATCCATCGCCAAGAAGTATATGAATCGTGGGCTGCCATTCCTCGATTTGATCCAGGAAGGTAACCTAGGGTTGATGAAGGCTGTGCGCAAGTTTGAGTATCGCCGCGGGTACAAATTCTCAACTTACGCCACGTGGTGGATACGTCAGGCGATCACTAGCTCAATTGCTGATCAGTCGCGAACGATTCGAATCCCGGTGCACGTGCTCGAGATGATTACCAAACTTAGGCGTGTGGAGAAGCAGCTCGTGCAGGAGTATGGTTACGAGCCAACCACTGAAGAGATCGCAGCAGAGGTTCATCTACCCGCGCATCGTGTACGCTCTGTCTTGCGCATGGCCCAACAGACCATCTCCCTCGAAGCGCCTGTTGGTGGCAGTAATACCACGTTTGGTGATTTCATTGAAGGTCAGGTCGCGGAAGATATAACAGAGGGTAATGAAGCCTTTCACCTACGTGATACAATTCAGGACGTGATGAACACTCTGACAGATCGTGAGCGTGAGATCATAGTTCAACGCTCTGGGTTGATTGATGGTCGCAGCCGCACCCTCGAGGAGGTAGGCGTCCAGTTCGAAGTTACTCGGGAACGTATCCGTCAAATTGAAGCGAAAGCTCTCCGGAAGATGCGCGCGGTTATGCCACGCTAGCAAAAAGGAAATCTGATATAATAATAGTATGAAGGAAGACAAATTAGCTCGATTGGTTAAAGAATATTTCAACGACGAACTCGAATGTGCCAAGGGCGCTCGATTGGTTAAACTCGAATGTGCCAAGGGCGATCCCTGGGACGAGAAGAAGGTCATTATCGATGATGCAAACTTCAAGCGAGATGTCTATATAGATGCAATTGAAATGCTCATCGCTGACATCGATTCGATCCAACGCTGTGAAGAAGATTACGAATACGTAACAGGTGACAGACGCTAAAGGAACTCTGATATAATAATAGTATGACCGATAAAGAAAAGAAGACACGTTTCATCTTAACACGCCGCCCAGAGTTGCTAGCTAAGATGACCAAAGAACAGCTCATAGCAGCACGTGAGCATGTACAAGAGATGGACAGTACAGCGCTGTGGGAGTGTTGGGTAACACATTTCAAACCTCTGTATGAGCATAAAGTATCTAGTGTACGTTTGTCCAAACCTATTGCTAGAAAACATAATAGTCTCTAGCACACCCCCCTCTCAGAAAACGATGCCTATCTCTAATACAACCCTCTCTGAGAGAGCGGGGTCTATAGACAACAGCGTTCGAGATTGCTGTATATATGAAAGGGGTGCAAGAGGCAGAGCAGCCATGGCTCCACACCATTTTTTTCGCAAAATATTCTCCTGGCTCCACACCATTTTTTCGCGAAATATCTTACCCCTACTATAAATAAATTTATACATGAGCGCAAAAGATTTACAGTACATTAAAGAGGCCTGGGAAGGTATGAACTCGACCCCGGTTAAACCCCCGGTTGAAGCAGCAGACGATGTTATCGATATTGAGGGATGGGCCGAGGAGTGGTCTGATACTTTAGGTGATGCTTCTCTGGAATATATTATTAATAACTTCGAACTAGTTTCAGATACTCTAAGAGAGACATTAACAGATGAGCTCCGGTACCGCAGAACCGGATATCCGGTACCGGACTAGTCCGAGAGACTAACTAGCCTTAGGCTCAGATATTCTATTACCAGTGTAACCGGATATCCGGGTTACTGATCTCTAGAGCTTCCGAATTCGATATATATAGATCATGCAGCTCGCACGGCTCTGGATAGTGCATACCCCGCGGTATACTGATACAGCAGATCTGTACAGTGGAACCCTTAGGGAGTCGGGTGACAGTAGCAATCAGGGTAGTGGGTCGTGGGGCGCATGTACGTATTTTAGGAGTGGGGAAGATTCGTCGCCGGCGGACCTTCTGCGAAGGGCATGCTTAGTACAACTTTCTCTCCAAGGTTCTATACCTCATATCAGAATGCCATACTTCTTGCTTCTGTGGAGTGTACATACCTTCAACTGTCTGTATCGGACGTCCCGCCTTTATTGTAATCGTAGACGGCTGATAAACGTTTAATGTACTGTTTCTCGTCGACGAGGTCAGCTTGCAGGATGTCAGCGCGCTGAGTAGAAGACTCAGACTGATCAGAACGTAATTTTTCGATGTCATTAATTATATCTCGTTGTCGTTTTTTTGATCTTGTATAGATGTCGTAATAAAACGTCTTATTACGCAATTCTAAATACGCGTATACCGCGCGTACAGTACCGCTTATTAGACCAAACATACTATTTATTCACTGTCGGGTTTACTTGCACCGGTGTCTTTAGCTTTACCAACATTAATTGCGATAATATCAATAAATCGGTATATTTTAGATGCTAGCGTACCCTCTGTAGGGGTAGGTGTAGCTGCTGCAATTGCAGATGCTAAGGATATGATAGATGCTACAATAGCAAACCATGGCTGTGTCTGTAGTAATGTAAAAATAATTTCCATAACACCAATATTTAGGCAATTTAACCTTGTTTCTAAAAAGATTTATATAAATAAAAGTATATGTCACTCAACGCCATCACTACAGCAATTCAGAAACAAGCTGGTATACTAGTGCCAACAGGTAAATTTAACGAAGCGACAGCAATTGCTGTAGTTGCGGCGCTAGACTTTGATCTTGAGGATTTGATAGAGATTATTCAGCGGAAGGTTGGTACAATCCCTGATGGTATATATGGGTCGATGACCGGTAGAGCAATCTTACACAACATCGGTTCGCCAGATATAGATGATAAGGAGCATGCCGAGAATGGTAACACATACACTGAGGTTAATAGGCAGACGCCGAACTATAGTTCGGGCACTACAATTAGACCATCTGGTGTAGTGCTTCATCATAGTTGTGGTAGTTATGGAGGATCGGTCAGCTGGATTCTACAGAAAAAATCTAAAGTATCGTATCATGCGATTATAGATACAGATGGTTCTAGAACTGTATTTGCGCCAGATAATAAGCGGTGTTGGCATGCTGGTCGGTCTAAATTTAACGGGCGATCAAACTGTAATAGCTTTCTATTAGGCTTATCGTTTTCTGGTGATACAAATAACAGGGAGTTAACAGAGGCTGAAGTAGAGTCAGCAGTTGAGTGGCTGCTACCTAGGTTTAAAAAGTGGGACTGGCCTACAGATTTATCAACTATAACCACACACGCTAAGATATCTCCCGGTAGAAAGAATGATGTTGACGTGCGTGCATATGATCGAGTAATTAAAGAACTTAAGAAAAAATTATGATTAAAAAATTATCAACAAACAAAGTACGTGTCTGCTGTGGGAAGAAAAATTGCCCGGTAGTAGAGAAATTGAGTGATGGTCGTTATCAAATCACCGACGATGACGGTAACGTCGTAATAGTTAAGAAAGAAGAATTACAGTTAATGGGTGATGCTGTTACTACAATCGATCATAATGAAGAGTTACTCCTTGGTTGATTTAATAATATACACTGTTGCATCGTATGGGCTATGCTTTATATTGATGCATGGTGAAATATTAACCCCTATACGAGAGAAGTTGGTGAAGATTAAGTTCTTTCACCAACTTCTCTCCTGTGCTCTATGTACAGGTTTTTGGGTAGGGTTGCTACTAAGCTTAGGCATGCCTATCATGGCTCTCTATAGCTCAGCATCATGCTACCTACTTTATCTAGTAACTGAGATACTTATTAATTATGCATATGCAGATAAGAGCTCTACCGACCAGTAATATATTGTAGGAGAGAAGTCAGCTGATAAACAGTATAGTCAGCACCATCTATATTGGACTGATCAATTAGCTCTTCTATCTTCCGTATAATACGCACTGTACCAGCTGGTAGTTCTTCATCACTGTTAATTACAGCTATACCCTGCCCGCCCTGGCCGGCATCAAATCCCCTACCACTACCTGAGCTAGCAGTGCCTAGAGGTAAGTAGCCTCTCTTGTAACTGTAACCCGGGGGCGCTTCAGCTGCAGTATATTTTCGGTTTGGTCCTGGATCATAAGAGTCGTTTATATAGCCCTCATACAGTTCTCTCATGTTCTTATAATCATTCACAATTATATTTATTGATTTATACCTAAAATATACTATAATAATGGTATGGATGACGTCGTATTAAGTTATAATGATATACAAACATGTGTATATAATTTTGTAGAACAGTTTCAAACAGATAATAAAACATTTACACACGTGGTGGGTATCGCGAGAGGTGGTCTAGTACCAGCTGTAATGCTTAGCCATAAGCTAAACATTCCTATGCTAACTTACAGTGTGAGTTCATATATAGGTAGAGCATACAATCTACTCAAATCAAACCAAGATGAAAGTGTATTTGATGTCTTGGATCAAGATAGTAGTGTGTTGATTGTGGATGATATATGTGATACTGGGAAAACTGTACAATATATGTTAAAGCTATTAGCAGACATCCCCGTCTCGGTAGCTACTATTACTACGAAGTCACAGTCTAAAGATAAGGTTGACTATCATGGTGCAGTTGTCGGTGAGCGCGAGTGGGTAACTTTTCCTTGGGAGGTATAATTAGATATGTCTAAGCGTAACCTAACATGCACTATTACTGGCAGTCAATACACCTTTGCGAAGGATTATTATAACAAGAAAATTGAAGAGTATACCGATGAAGATAATTTAAGAAAATTCTTTATTACCAAGAAAGCGAAGACGTATCTTAATAAAGGGTACAGTGTTAGAGAAATCCGGAACATGTTAAATGTTGATAGTTCCAACTTACCGGGGCCTGAATCTGAAATGATTGTAGAACTTATTGATTTTCATAAAGTTAAAGATTATGCAAAAAATAAGAGAGTATTTAACACTTTAAATTTTGCTACATATAAATCTGATACAGCTGTGTCTGAATTTATAAATAATATAAAGACATATGAATAGAAAATCGCGAAGTGTATACAATTTTTCCTCCACTACCACCTACTACCTCCAACATAAACTTTAAATGGAAACAAATATTTTTACCGAACAATTCTCGCGAAAGCCAAATAATTACCCATGGACTGAAAAGTTCATCGAGTCTATGCACAATGGATTCTGGACGGATAAAGAATTCTCGTTTACTTCTGACGTTCAACAGTTCAAAACTGTCCTTACCGATCAAGAGCGTGAAATTATTGTAAGGGTATTATCTGCTATCGGTCAAATCGAAGTAGCAGTTAAGACCTTCTGGGCTAAGCTCGGGGAGAACTTACCACACCCTGCACTTCAAGATCTAGGCTATGTTATGGCTAATACAGAAGTTATTCATAACAATGCTTACGAACGTCTTCTTACTGTACTTGATATGGAGGATGTGTTTGAGGAGAATCTTAAGCTCGACTTTATTCAAGGCCGTGTTAAATATCTACGCAAATATACACATAAATTCTATAGCAGCTCTAAGAAGCAATACCTCTATGCTTTAACTCTATTCACTCTACTTATTGAAAATGTATCATTATTCTCTCAGTTCTATATTATTAACTGGTTTGCTAGATATAAGAACGTTCTTAAGGATACTGATCAGCAAGTGAAATATACTCGTAATGAAGAGAACATACACGCCCTCGTTGGTATAAAGATTATTAATACAATCCGTGAAGAGCTTCCTGAGCTCTTTGACGAAGAATTAGAAGAGCGTATTAGAGATGAAGCTGTTGAAGCATATAAGTCTGAAGCAAAGATTGTTGACTGGATGGTTAATGGTATTGATGAGCCTGGATTAAGCGCTGACATACTTAAAGCATTCATTCAAAATCGAATCAATTCATCACTAGAACAAATTGGCTTTAAGACCGTATTTGAAGTTGATAATAATCTTCTAGACTCTACCAACTGGTTCGACGAGGAACTTTTAGGTAACAATATGACTGACTTCTTTCACTCACGACCAGTTGAGTACTCAAAGAAGAGTCAGTCGTTTGGTGAAGAAGATTTATTTTAATAAACTAACAATTAACTAGCAAATTACTATTGTTATTTTAAATACATAGGATATTATATATATAAGCATATGACTAGCGATAACATTTATTGGTTAAATAAAGATTCAAGGCAATTTTTGCAACGGGGGTATCTGTTACCTGATGAAACTCCAGAAGGTCGTATATCTGATATTGCGCAATCTGCACATAACCTTCTTAAAATAGGTGGATTTTATGAAAAATTTAAAGGTTATCTAGAGCGAGGATTTTATTCTCTATCATCACCTATATGGTCAAATTTTGGTAGGGATAGGGGTCTACCTATTGCATGTTTCGGGTCGTATATTCCGGATGATATGGAGAAGATTTTGGATAAAATTTCTGAAGTAGGTACTATGTCAAAAGTAGGTGGTGGAACGTCCGGCTATTTTGGTGATATTCGCCCCCGTGGAGCTAGTATCACCTCCGGTGGCACCGCAACCGGCGTTCATCATCAATTAACTGTATTTGATTCTCTCATTAATTACGTATCACAGAGCAATGTAAGGCGTGGTTCTTTTGCAGCATATTTACCTATTGATCATCCAGACTTTGAAGAGTTTATTAAAATTCGTTCAGAAGGTAATTCAATTCAAGATATATCTATAGGTGTATGTATCACTGATAAGTGGATGCAATCAATGATTGATGGTGATAGTGATAAAAGGCGGTTGTGGGGAATGGTTATTAAGAAACGATACGAGTCGGGGTACCCATACATCTTCTGGTCAGATACTGCGAATAACAACGCGCCACAAGTCTATAAAGATAAAAATAAAAAGATTAGAGCCAGTAACTTATGCACAGAAATCTTTCTATCTACTGAAGAGGATGAATCATTTGTATGTGATCTATCGTCTTTGAATTTAGCTAAATGGGATGAAATTAAAGAGACAGACGCCATTGAAACATTGGTATATTTCTTAGACGCGGTTATGGAGGAGTTTTTGATTAAAACTCATGACATGCCACATATGGCTGCAGCACATAAATTTGCGCGTACACAACGCGCTCTAGGTGTAGGTGTACTAGGATGGCATACCTTACTACAGCAGGAGAAAATTGCGTTTGAGTCGTTTGAAGCTAAGATGCTTAATCTAGATGTATTTTCAACTATTAAAGAGAAGTGTGATAAAGCAACCCGTGAGTTAGCTACACAATTCGGAGAGCCAGAATTGTTGAAAGGTTACGGTATTCGCAACTCTACTACAATTGCAATTGCACCAACAACCAGCTCATCATTTATACTTGGCCAGGTAAGCCCATGTATTGAACCGCTCAACAGTAATTACTTTGTTAAAGACTTAGCAAAAGGTAAATTTACTTTTAGAAACCCGGTTCTAGCAGCTATATTAGAAGAGAAAGGCCGTAATAATAGTTCAACATGGAAATCAATTCTGGTTAAAGGTGGGTCTGTACAGCATTTAGAATTTCTAACAACCGAAGAGAAGGATATATTTAAGACGTTTGGCGAAATTTCACAGAAGGAAGTAGTGATACAAGCTGCTCAACGGCAGAAATATATTGATCAAGGGCAATCTGTTAACTTAATGGTACCACCAACCACCAAACCAAAAGAAGTTAGTGAGCTGTTAATTTTTGCTTGGCAGCAAGGTCTGAAGTCATTATACTATCAACGATCTGCTAACCCAGCTCAGGAACTGGCTAGATCAATCTTTGAATGCTCATCATGTGAGGGTTAGAGTAATTTATGAAATGGAAATATAATTCTGCAACAGCAGAGGACGATAAAGAAATACAGGAAAGCCCATTAATAATTAATACCACTATACCAAATGGTGGTGGTAACGTTACTCGGGTTATTGAAAATGATATATACTTTTATGGTGATATCACAGAGCAAAATGCACTGGAGCTTAACTCCTTACTATATGAAACCGATAAGCGATTACAGGTAGCGGCACTATTTTTAAATTCAACCCCTACTATTAACCTCCATATTAATTCATATGGAGGGTCTTTGTTTGCTGGGTTAGCAACAGTAGATGTTATTAGAGGTTTAGGATGTGAGGTACATTCATATATAGAAGGTGCTGCAGCATCAGCTGCAACTATTATATCTGTATCATGCAGTAAGCGGTATATTGGGCAATATTCTAAGATGCTTATACATCAACTAACATCATGTGCTTATGGTAAGTATAATGAGTTAGAAGATGATATGGAGAATAACGCGCATTTAATGCAAACAATTAAGGCAATTTATAAGAAATATACAAACGTGCCTATGAAGAAACTAGATGAGATTCTAAAGCGTGATCTATGGTTTGATTCAGGGAAGTGTTTACAGCTTGGCTTGGTCGATCATATTATTTAAAACAACCAAATAGCATACCGGTGGGTTAACCCACCGGTATGCTAGTAACACTACTACCAGAGTCTACACGTGTACATGGGATACTAGTGAGATACCGCTCGCAACTACATCCCCATTAGGTACAGTTATACCAGTACTACCATTACATATAATGTCACCTTCGACATGTAAATCTCCCTGTACCCGTAAATTACCCTGTATATGGCAATTGTTAGTCAGTAATGTTTCCGGCGTATGAATAGTGTATTGTGAGCTAGCTACCACGTTAATCCATGGCGCATTCTGTGTAATGAGAGACCCACTCTCTTGATATATATCTTTATCCGTAACTATAGTTACTCTACCACTATCCCCGGTAGTACCGCCACCTATCGCTACCTCAGCACCGCCTAACGTGATACGTCCTGTGCTATGTAGACCTAGGTCTCCAGCAGTATTAATATCAACTCCCCCGGAACCACTTTGTAGCTTAAGCTTAGTACCAGCTGTTATGTGTATATCTCCAAACGGTACTGCAGAGGATGTATCCTTACTTTCATATACCGGTACTGATGTTTTAACTTCTTCAACAGAACTACCATTAAACTCATACTTCTGAGTAACACTTCTACCATTATCAACTATAACTCCGGAATCGTAATTTGTTGTGGATGTACCTGCTTGTAATAAAATATGCTTACATGATAGTAAATTAATATTACCACCATTCCCCATCTTAGACTCAATGTCAACATTTACTTTAGATTGTTCCTCTAGAAGTTGTTGAATATTTTCTTGTGATTCGTTTTTAGTAAAGCTACCACCGTCTACACCACCGGATGAATTTGGTGTACCGTCTATACTAAATGCGGCCCCGGAATTATTCCCGGTGCCACCATAATTTAGCTCCGGAGCAGTTTTTGATACAGCCAACTGTCTATTGCTCTCAATCCAATCTTCTGCTATAACATCAGTAAAGAAATTCGACGAACCTGTTATCATAGTCATATCACCATATATTCGCTGCTCTTTATTCTTTCTTACTTGCTCAAAACTATTACCTATACTAGTAGAATACTTTACACCATGTATTAATTCTTGTGAGTTGTTTGGTGCAAACACACTCACTGTTTTATTATTAAATGACATGTTCGCACCAGAGAAATGCGAAAGCTGAAACCTTTCTTTCCCCGTTGTATTATCAAATACAACAGCTCCGGAGCGATTATTCCACACCACCTCACCACGATCTAGATCATGTTCACCAGCATTATTAATTTCTTTATCTATAGCCATTATTGTTGTTTTATGTTACTATATGCTAAAGGTAGATTTGGATATATACCATCCACACCAGTACCATGTACAGTGTTAATTGAATCATACCCGGGTATAATTCCAAGTACAATTGGTAGGCCTCTCTTACTATTAATAAACCCTACCAATACAGTACAACCTACAGTAGGTAGAGCAAATAATCCCTTACCCGCATTCGATCTATTATCAGGAGTATAAGCACTGCTGGTTGTATTAACGCCAGCAGTACCTATTTTAGTTTGATTGAACCCATCATAGCCATTCCACACACCGTAATTTGCCGCCGGCGGCCTACTGTCTATATCATCCGGGTAGTTGGAATCACTCACACTAACCTTGTCAGACGAGGCGTTATACCTTACGTTCGAACCGGTTGCCATAACAGGTTGGAGAACATACGCATATACTTCCTTATCAATTAACTCTAACGTTCGTGAGGATATACTCCCACCTGCATTAATACCACGTGGGTGTTTATATGACACATAGTTTGGATCCATATCCGTCTTACCTTCAATTAAGACCTTTACCCTGTTTAGCGGCCTTTTGTTGGATGTGTCTGCTAGATCACTATCGTAAATTACTCTACCTACATATATACCAGTACCTTCCATATTTAAAAAATCGATGATGCATCAATAATTTTACTAGCTCTATTAATTTGAGCTGCCTGTTTATTGATAAAATTATTAATAACGCCTGTAGAGCTAGTTATATTCTTAGTTATATTACTTGTTATACCGGCGACAGAGGAGGTGCCTTTTGATATATCTATAATAGCTTTCGATGTGACACTATTCAGCGATTGGTTGATAATACAACTAGTAAGAGTCGCTGCTGCAAAATTACAGTTATCTTTATCACTTATAAAGGATTTAATATCAGCAACTCTAGCCTTTAACCCGTTGACAAATATTTTGCCAATTTCGTACGTGGCTGCTACACTTGCAATTGCACCCTGTACGGTATTGACAACACTAACAGCGGCACCGGTTAGTAAGCTTACTTGATTTTGAATTGTATTAACTATAAGTGAGGTTACTGTCGACGTCAGTTCTGTAATCGATTGGCTTGCACCTGCAAGTATACCTTTTATAATTGATGAGCTCGACGTGACTGACCCCTTCAGTATGGACGGTAGACATAAAACACCCTTAGCTAGTGTGGTTAACTGATCAGCACTATTATTTGCCGCGTTAACCACACCATTAATGTTGTTTATAATATTTGCCATATAATATTATTTAATATAACAACCCCTTACCTCAATATTATTACACTATACCTCAGACTCAGGCTCATGCCCTATCATAGCCTCCGGTGGCAATACCCAACTAGGGTTGAGATCC
>TARA_R110002110_G_scaffold89030_1_pt1 | contig 18361 bp, 25 predicted proteins | sample TARA_R110002110 | Tara Oceans TARA_R110002110 (sample SAMEA4397330) | marine metagenome | biome: Polar Biome; feature: [SRF] surface water layer (ENVO:00010504); material: water (ENVO:00002006), including particulate matter (ENVO:01000060) such as... | depth 5 m
GGCAACGACGGTGGCTCCGGGGTTACTGCGCTTACGCTCGATATGTCTGAAGCAGGTGCTGCGACGTTTAATGCAGGCGTCACAGCAAACGGTCCAGTCACTATCACAACGACGACGGGCGCTCTTTTGCTGCCCCGGTTAACGACTACCCAGCGCAATGCTTTGACTGCAGCCAATGGCATGATAGTCTACAACACAACTGATTCCAAGTTTCAGGGCTACGCTGGTGGTTCCTGGGTCAATCTTCATTAGAGGTTTCTATGGCTGTCTCGATGACCACTGTGGACGGCAGATTCAACGACACCACTATCGTTGACACTGACACCGACGAAAACGCTGTCTTTGATATTACCGGAGGCACAGGCTCGATTTATTACATCGAAGCTGTCAATGCTTGGTCCGGCAGCTCTGTGTTCCTGAAGATCTACGACCTCAACGTCGTCGCCGTAGGAACGTCTGACCCAATCTTTGTCATGAAGATCCCTGCCAGCACTACAAAAAGCGTCGTTATTCCAGATGGAATCCCTTTCACGACAGGTCTTTCCTTCGCAGCTACTGATCAAGCAGGATCGGCAGGGGCAGGTACACCTATTCCGACCAACGACCTCACTGTTCGCATCATTGCGAGCTAAGGAACAGCTATGGCAGTCTTTACTGGAACCGTGCCCGCGGCTCCTATCGGCACTTCTATCGTTGAAGATACCTCCTCAAACAACACTCCCGAGGATGCTGACTCTTCTGGAGGTACGCTCCACCAAGTCTATATCGACAACACGGGAAACAGCGGGCAGGTATACGTCAAGCTCTACGAGTTGGTAAAGGGATCAGTGACGGTTGGAACCACGCCTCCCAGCTTTATCTTCTCGTGCCCCGCCTCAAGCACCCGCCAGTTCAACTTCCCTACAGGCATCACCTACGCATCTAAGCTCAGCTTTGCTTGCGTTACAGCCGCTGGAACAGGCGGAACATCAGCCCCGACCAACCCGGTCACTGTTCGCTTGGCCCTTACCTAAGCCTCGACGGGGCTTCTATAGAAGGTATCTATGATCCTCTCGTGGAGACCTTCTATTGCTTCGAGCGGGCATTCGTTGTAATAAGCGAGAGTGACTACCCCCTCCACGAAGAGGACCCAGTACCCGTCGGCCCATGAGAGCTGACAGCCGCTAAATCCGCAGGTCTCCATGGCGCGCATTAGGTCTTGCGCTTCGTCAAGGGCCTCCTCGAAAGCGATATCGTACTCGTTCATAGAGAGCGCTTAACTCTAATCGAGTCCCCTTGCTTCTCCTGCCAAGCGAACCAGCGCTCCTGCCCAAGCGTCGAAGCCTTTGGGTTCCCCCTCGCTCTCTCGTAAAGAGGAGTTGGCGAATGCTCCTGCCAGGGCGACGACCTGGCGCAGAGAAGGGGGGCGGATCTGCGCCAAGACTCGACTGAGCTCTGGCTGTGTCAGGTCAGCCCGTCGAGCAAGCTCTGTCATGTTCCAGCTCCTGGTTAGCATGTGCCGCTCAAGGAACCCTACAAAAGAATCGCTCATTTCAACAGCCCCTTAGAAGAAAGATCAAGGTAAAGCATCTCCAGAACTAAAGCATAGATAGCAGAGGGAGACCCCTTGCCGTACCTCCAGCGACGGATGCTGTTCAAGGAAGGAATCAATCCGCCAGGTAGGTAGTTCTGCATCCCGAAAGCTATCTGCCCGTCGCTATATCCGCTCTGCCGCAAGTGCTTCACTATCTCTTGGTGCTTCTTCGAAGCTGCCATTTCTCTGTCCCCTTCTTCCTGAAATAGTATGCCCCGATTCCTATCGCGTCCCATGCATCATGTGTCGCCTTCTTCTCAACGCTCTTTAGTTCCTCAGGAGACAGACGCGACTTAAGCCTCTCGTGAACCACCTTCTTAGGGGTCTGCTTCTTCCACTCGGCGGGCTTATAGCCCACGAGGTTTGCTCCCTTAAAACGCCAGGACAGCGCACCAAGGACACCCGTGAGTTCGAGAAGGTCATCAGCGTTAGTCTTTCGGTCCTTGTAGACCTGCATCTGCTCAATAACAAGCACTGAGATATCAGGGGATAGCTTGATCGCGTTGACCATCCTGACCCATGCGGCGGGACCTCGACCACTCCCTCGGGCACGAGCTGTCCATGCCCGCTGTAGGGTTCCGTCAGGAGACCAGAGCGCACAACCGCACTTGCGCAGTCCAGGGTCAATGCTCAGGACGGTTCCCAGCACAGGAGCCTCCCCTTGTCATCGCGCACTTCCTCTGCTCCCTTGAGCCAACGAGTCATCGCAGCGGGCTCAGCGGATATCTTAACGTCAGGAATCCAGACCTCCATAGCCGAGACCATCACTTCCGCCAGCCTATCCGCAGCAGCGGTCCTCTCCTCGATGCCCTCAGGAACCTCGACAAGAAGCTCATCGTGGATGAAAGCAACAGGGCGACAGCCAAACAGAGGGCTGTCCTTCTCCACGTAGCATTCCTTCGCCACTTCCCAGATAGCGTTCTTCGCTCCATCCGCCGCGAGCCCTTGGAAGAGGGTGTTGCAGCCTGCGCAATAGTTCGTACCCCCGCGCAACCTGCCCGAGCGAAGCTGCTCTATGGTGAAGTCGTTGCCCATCATACTGAGTCCGCCGATATGGCGGAAGTACTCGCGCATCTCGGGCCAGGCAAATAGCCACTCTTGTTTCAAGCGTTGTGCCTCGTCCTCGGAAATATCTACACCGTAGTTCTTGGCGAAGGAGGAGAACGCTGCCGCTCCCATGCCCCCGGGGACACCGAAGTTAAGGGCCTTAGAGAGCTGGCGTTGCTCCTTGGTTTCGGAGCAGCCCACCTCCATGTTCCTCAGCGCTTCTTCGTATGTAATGCTCAGGAGACTGGCGGCCACTCCTAAGTGTAGATCTCTCCCATCGTTAATCGCACGCGCCATCTCAGACTCCGCGAATAGGTCGAGGCACACCTGAGCAAGGGCACAGAGCTCCAGCGTAGAGTAATCGCAAGCCACGAAGACCGTGCCCTCCCGGGGCACATAGCATTCCCGCACCCCACCCGTTCGGCTCACGTTCTGAATGTTTGGCTTAAAAGAAGAGGTTCTACCTGACTCTTTGAGAAGTCCGTACCCTGGGTTTAGTGGATGGACTGTGCCCCCGCGGAGGGCTGGAACATACGTTGTGAGGAGCTTCTCTGCGTTCGTCTCGGAGCCAAGCTCAGCGAGTAGTTCATCTCCGCTGTCCTTTAAAACCTGACGGGCTGTAGAGATCGCACCCTTCTCAGTCAAGGGAGCATCGAGACCTATCTTCTTATACGCCTCCTCGACACGTTCCCGTAGTGCCTTCATGTTCTTGGACTTCTTCATCTCCCCCTTGACCTTCTTCTCCCGCATCAATCCCTCTTCGAGGAGGGTCGCATGGAGCTTCTCGACACGGGGCTTCAGGTCTGCTTCGAGCTTGTTGACACTCTCCGTGTCCGTGCGAATGCCCCACAGGGTGATAAGGTGCAGGCCCCAGGCGGCACGCATCTGCTCGTCCTCATTAGTTACCCCGTCGGGGCCAGCATATAATCTTCCTTCCCATCTGAACGGTTGGGCTTGGTCTTGGTAAACCGCGTATGTCCAGCGGGCGTCATCCAGCGCATAGAGAAGCGCCTCCTCTGGCCACTCCTCTAAAGGAACAGCATCGAGCTCATGGTACCTGAGTCGCCAGACATCCTCGCTGTCCTTCGTGCTGCTGAGGTCTACCTTGAAACGGTTGAATACTACCTGCGCCAGGTTGAACTTAGCGGGCTTTCGAGTCTCGTAATCGAAGGTGAGCCTTCCTTGAGCGAGGAAAATGAGCTGCTCTCTTATACGAGTGTCCTTTATTCTTCCTGCCTCGATGGCAGCGAAGATGAGGGGAAGGAGGGTTGCGTCCTCCGCAGCCAATACACCCAGGTCGTAGCTGACGTTGTGCCCAGCGAGCGTGATGTTCTCATCAACGAGAGTGCGCCGTGCCCACTCGATAGCGTCTTCGCGAAGTAGGATGTCTTCGTTCTCCCCGTCATAGGACGTGAGGCAGACAAGGCGGGGGGCCACACACCCGGGCTTTATAAGATGAGTCTCAGTATCAAATGCAATAGTCTTCATGGTTTCTCCGAGAAAAGAAAAGCCCCCGGCAAGTTTCCTCACCGGGGGCAGGGCGTTCCCACTCCCTCTAATTCTCTTCCATCGTAGACCAGTAGTGCTTGCTGAAGACACCGCCTCGCTTCGTTGCCACCTCTTCCACAGTGCAGGCGATCTTGCGACCTGAGATCAAGTCGCCAGCTCCCTCCACCATCTCTTCCATGAAGGACTCGTCTACCTCCCCTTCGTCTGCGCCAGATGCGGCGACAGCGAAAGCCTTGATGTCGCTGAGCGCCATCTCAGGATAGTCACCGCCGAGTCGAACAACCCAGCTGGCACGAGCGCCTGGCCGAAGGCTATCGGAGCTGGTCTCTGTGACCGTAGACTCCACGATAAAGTAGGTCTTGTTACCGACCTTCGAGTTTGCGATCTTGCAACGCTCAACCACGAGCTCGTGGTCTCCTGCGGGAAGGAAAACTCCCTTCTGCTCTGCGGTCTTCACGCCGCCGATTCCACCAAATACTCCCATTTCTATCTCCATTGCCTGTTCTATTTCAGGTCTGTTTCTTGTTTCTGGGGTACCCATCTGGGTACCCCTTGAGTATAGCCCAAGAGCAAAATCGCGCAAGAGCTAAATCCATGAAGCAACGAGAATCTTCATCCGGTTGCCCTGCGTGTCTTGAATGTAACGTGCTACCTCCCGCGCCTTCTCGATGTCGATGAGAACGCTGGGGTGCTGCTCGAAGTAGTGCACGTAGACCTCGTCCGCCTCTTGTCCTAATCGATGTGTACGTCCAATGAGCTGTTCCAAGGCGGAGCCGTTAGGCAAGAAAGAGGTGAGCAGGTTGTGCGACCAGCGCTGCAGGTTCTTACCTGTGCCGTGGGCTTTGATGGACATGGCACAATGGCGGGCTGGAGCATCGGGTATCTCCACGCCTGCTCCATAAGAAGGGAGGCCCGCTTCTTCGAACGCTTGGAGGAGGGCACGGTGCTCGCACCATACGATGGTGGGGTACTCTGCCTCATCGAGAAGGCGCATAACCTTATGGATAAGATAGTCGTTTATCCATACCGTGCGGACAGGGGGCAAAGGTCTATGGCGGACTTCGTCCCAATCTCTCCAGGCTTGGACAAGGGTGTAATCAGGACAGTCGTCTCGCTGAGCCCAGACAGCCGCAAGAAAGGGGCTATCCCTTCCCTCTGTGGAACGCTTGAGAACTCTTCTCACCTGCTGGTGCCAATGCGCTCTGGCCTCAAGCCACGGGTAGTCGGGCTCGTCATTAGGCCAGACCCACTCGTAGTAGAAGCCGCACAGCAGCTGTCTCCGGTAGCGCGCCATGGTCAGAGCGTCTTCAATCTCCTCTCCCCCAGGCGTGCACCAGGAGCTCTCTAAATCCCTGAGCGACTGGTCTATGTCTTCGGGAAGGTCGAGGTCCCCTCGCTGCATATAGATGGATGCCCCAGAAGATACGTCCCTGGTCAGGGTGACTCCCGGGCATGACTCGAATCTCCTGAAGAATGCCTGGCGAGGAGTGCCCCCGTATTGCATCGTCATCGGTAAGAACTGTTGCCGCTCGTAAAGGTCAGGCTCTCCGCCCACATCCAGGTTGGCAGCCCATATCTGCAACTCCCAGAAGTCCAGAGGGACAGGGGAGTTCTCGCGCAGAGCGAGCTCTACCAGATGGGCATAGTCCACCAGCCCCTTCGATGTAAAGGTCCCGCTCAACCCCACGAACTTAGTCGAGGGGTTGTCCTGGAAATAGCGGATGACACGCTTGGTTCGAGCCGCAGTGCGGTGCCTGAGATGATGGCACTCGTCGGCGATGATGAGGTCCGGTCGATAGTCTGAAAGGAATCGAGCACCTGAGGCTACCGATAGTTTTCCATAGCTCAGCACCTTCAAGCGCGGATGAATAATAAAATGCTCCCTGAATCGCTCTATCTCTTTCTCGGTCTGCTTTACCAGGGAAGGAGGCACCAGGAGAAGAGGTCTCTCAGAACCCAGCGCAGTGGGGGCAAGCGCACTGATAAGGAACTTCCCGTGGCCCACACCGATGGGTGCAACAAGACCGTTGCATTGTTGCATCTCGTATAGAGCCTTGCTCTGGATAGGGCGAAGGACGTGCCTACCACCTGGTAGGGAGTAGTGATTGGTCTGGTCTGGGGCAGTCCCTGCGCTCGTCGGAAGAGCAAGGATGCGCTGGATGCCAGGCATACGCTCGGTTGGAGCGCGTCGCTGGCGAAGTTGTTCGAGGGTACTCACGCTTGTTCCCCGCCGTGGAACGAGACAAACATGGGCGTGTGCTTGCCGACGTACGCGCCTTCGACGTTGAAGCACATGTGCTCCTCGGCAGCGGTCCAGTCCAGCCCCTCTTCCATGAAGACTCGGACGCAGGCATCGCGATCGTAGACAGCGACGATGTCGTGGGAGGGCCAGGTACTTGTCGTGCCGACGAGAGCGTCGTCTAAGCCATCGCACAGGAGAGTGTCGGGGGAATACTCGGAAAGATATTCTCGGATAATTTCAGCGCGTGTCATGGCTCAAACCTTCTTATCGTTGCTGTAGCTATCCTTGAACCAACCGCCGCCCTTCAGAGCGAATGACGTGAGTGATACCACGCGATGCGTGCCCCCTCCACACTTCTCGCAGGGGGGAGAGGCATCGCGTTGCTCGACCTTCCTCATCTCCTCGTGGAGGTGCTGACAAGGGCTGCAAAGATACTCGTATATGGGCACAGAGGTCTCCAAGAAAAGCCCCCTCCCTCAGGGCGACCGAGAGGAGGGGGCAGGCTACCAAGTAGCTACAACTACCTGATGCCCTGAATCACGGCATCGGCTGCTTGGACGAGTACAGTCTTGCAGGCTGCCCAGTAAGGGTTGTCAGAGCTCACAAGCACTGATCCCTTAAGGGAGCTGACCCGCAGAAGGCCAGCCACATGATTCTTCCCTTCCCCGTATGACATAAGGAGAGGCGTTGCCACCTTGTTGTTCTCGGCCACCTTCGCTACGAGAGGAGCGATGAGATCTTCGAAAGACACAGCGCCAGGCAATCCCTTGAGAGGAAGACAGTCCACATACACCGTGAGTCCCGCGGTCGCTTCCTGAACAGGAGCCTCCTCGATGACGACAGGCTCGGGAGCAGGTGCCTTCTTCTTCTTGGCCTTCTCCTCTTTCTTCTCCTCTTTCTTCTTCCGAGCAACAGAGTCCTTTGAAGGGAAGGTCTCTCCTGTCTCGTGATTGTAGCTTCCCCGGTGCGTGGGGAACGCTGACGCTCGAAGGACTGTGCCGTCCGAATAGCTGAGGGTACCCTCCGAGGAATGACACGCCTTCTCCACGTAATAGAGACGAACGCGGCGGAGGTCGAGGACCTTGCCTACGATGGTCTTCGCGGCAACCTTGCCAATACGCTGGACGCTTCGATCCCTCATGTGGGCAAGCAAGGCCTTGGCAGCCTCATCGTACAGCTCATCCGAGAAGTTGTCCTTGCTTGGGACCGGCTCCGTGAAGGCGATTGATCCAGCAGGGGTCTCAGTGAGAACCTCGGCGTTGGACTGCTTGCTCTCAAGCACTGCCAGCTCCAGCAAGGCCTTGCCTTTCCTGCCGAGCGCAGCGGACGAGGTGAGAACCTCGGGCTCTGCTTCGACCGCGCGAGAGGCGGCGTCTGAAGATAGGACTCCTGTGGGGCGAGGGGATCCATTCGTGGGAGGGGCAGGGGGAAGAATCTTCCGCTTCTTCCTATCCCTAAGTTCTTGTAGTCTGCTCATTTTCTCTTCCTTGTTCCTGGTTTCTGACTTCAGGTTCTGAATGCCTGCGAATGGGTTCTTGGCTGGGCCCAACGCAGCGCAGGTATCTGCGAATGGGCACCCCCCGAAAGCTCCGCAAGCAGAGAGGGTCGGGGGAACCTCCTCTACTGAATCCAAGTAGGATGTCTGCTTCATCTCTGTGGCGAGCTCTACGAGCTTCGCCCATTGTTCTGCTACATGTTCCCGAGTCAGCTCGATAGAAACCAAGCGGCCCTCGGGGGCACCCTTGGTCTTCAGCTGTATATGTGCGACGGTAACGTCGTTAGCCTCGGGGTGTTGCTCTAAAGCGTACTGAGCGTAGGCAATCATCTGGGGATCTCCCCTCAACTGCTCTTCTTTCCTCGCCCACTTCCACGCAGAGGTGGTCTTGTAGTCGATGACCACGGGACAGCTGGGGTCCGAGGTGTCGTACAAGTCTATGAACCCAACCAACGGCGGGTCGATAGACTCCATGCGAAGCGAGAGTTCAACATGAAGGTCTGTAGATTCGGGGATGTACTTGATGGCAGGGCGAGCTATGCGACCTGCCTTGGTATCTCCGTCTATCGCTACGCCGTTGCTGACGTACTCTTCCAGAAGCTCATGGACAGCAGAGCCCAGAAGCATGGCCGCTGAAGGCTCTGGCCGGGGAGCGTCCGTGCACTTCTCGATGTACCACTTCCTCTTGCAGAGGCTGTAGGTCTTGAACTGCGACGCAGAGACGTGCTTAATCTTGGAGGTAGGGGTACTCATGTGAGTACTTTAATCAGAGGAACGGTTCGCGTCAAGCTGGATTACTTTATTTAGCGTCTCTATATGGGCGTTGCCGCTCACCACGTCTTCGTAGGTGCGTCCCTCGGGGAGGTTGGCTCCGGGCTTTATCCACTCTCTGATACGAATGCCTCCCTCTTGCTTTCGGTCCAAGGGAGCTGCACTGCACTGGATAAGGAGACGACTCACCCGATTAGTCGATACCGTCAAACTTCCGAGTGCTTTCGTACATGCGTCGGAGATAGTGAAGATCTCGTCCCCCCTGCGCCTCAGCCAGGTGGCCAAGACGCTCAAGTAAGGGTCCTCGTTAGTGAACCTATCCTCCGCGATCCTACGCTGCTCTGCCTCCATGGCCCGTGTCTGGTGCCACTGCTCTCCTGCCCTGTAAGCCTCGACTGCCTCAGCCCACAGCTGCGAACGGTTTCGCTTGAGCCACTCAAGGTTGGTGTACTCGGTGACCTCGACAGGCCAGTAGCGACGTGAGCCCGACGGGTCTGTTAAAGGACGAGCCTCGTTAGATGTTGCCACGATAACTGTGTGCCGCGGGAACTGCTGGACTGTCCTCTTATATGGGGGACGATAGAGATCAATCGGCGAGGAGATAAAGTTCTTTACCTTCTCCGCGTAGGCTTTACGAAATGAGGAGAGCTCTGCGACCTCGTAGATCCAAGCACGGGCCAGACCCATGAAGGCGTCCTTGTTATTCAGGTTTAGCTCGGTGTCGTCGAACCACTGAGGGCCTGCCAGCTCTCTGAGGATAGTGGACTTCCCGAGGCCCTGGTCGCCGATGAGCATGAGGACTGTGTCTACCTTGCAGCCAGGGCGATAGGCCCGAGCTATGCAGGAGATGAGAAACTTCCGGGCGACATCCCTATAGTAGTCAGACTCCTCGCAGCTGATGGCCTTCTCCATCCAGGTACTCGCTCGATTGATGCCGTCCCAGGTGAGGGAATCGAGCCACTCTACGAGGGGGTTCCTTTTATTCTCGGAGCAGATAAGCTCGATTACATCGAACATCAGCTGTCTGTTTGGTTCGAAGTTGTAGTGTGCGCTAATCCACTTCCTGAGCTCGAAGGTATCCTCGTCCCTATAAATACGGTCGTCGCGCATGTTCACGAAGGAGCGCTCGTTAAACCAGAAGCGGCCTTGCCAGCGCGTGTCCAGGGTAAGGACATGGTAGGTGTTGAAGAGGTTGTTGCGGAAGTGCCCGTCGCGATTGGTCTGGAGAAGATTGACTACCTGGACTTGTTGCATAGGAGGAACGAACTCCCCGTCCCAATAGGTGTGCCCGTCTTGTGCAGAGGTGCAGACCAGGTAAGGCTGCCCTGCTTCATTGCGAGAAAGGAAGGCACTGTCCGTGTTGGAGCCTGCATGGAAGGGGCACTGGAGACGGACTCGATGCCCGTCTGTTTGGAGTTCTGCATCCACGAGATCTCTAAGCGTGTGGTACCCCTGCTCGGTCCACTCATCGAGGAGCGTCACCTCAGAGAAGTTCGGGCGGCGAGCGGGTCCTGCGGTATTTATCCCTGCGAATGGTCTACGTAGATCTAAGGAAGGGGTAGGCCCCGCAGCAGAAGAGCCGGTGCGCCTGTCGAATACAACAGGAGGAATGTCGGTAGGCACCCGGTAGACAGGGCCCGTATCAAAGAAGATACGAACCTCGACAGGGTCTCCCTTCCGGTTGAACGTGCCGGGTGCACGGAGGAGACGAGTGCCCGCATCGGCAGCAGAGGTATCCGCGAGGGCATAGCCCGCGGCGGTATTAACGGAGTGAATGAGCCAGCGGGTAGCAAGGTCCATCCGGGGCAGGTCCGTCCCTCCGCACTCCGTCCAGAAGTATACGTGGAAGCCGTAGCCGCTCATCACAACCTTAGTTGGAGCAAGCTCGGCACGGGAGAGCATGGTCATCAGCTCTTCCCAATGCTCTTGAAGAACCTCCTCTACCTCTTCTCGGGAGGACTCGATGAGGATATCTTTCAACTCCCTCGGGCCTGGAGAAGACTCGCCCAGCTGATGGTGCAGGTAATCCGCAGTATCAAAATCCAGGGCAAGAACAGGGCAGCGGAGGAGATCCCCACGGGTGTGCGTAGGCGATCCAACAGGAAATAACCCCGTCGTTATATATGCCTCGCCATTGTGGGAGCGAGGTGCGTACTCCGTCCCTTCGTCTGCGGGAGGGAGATGTGGGTAGGGCATGGAAGAGACCTCAAGGAGGGAGTTTCAAAGGAGGTAATAGTGCAGGGTACACGTATGAACAAGTAGAGGCTAAGCCAGGGGACACCTCTGCCCCCCGGCAACCCTACACTTGCTCCCTTCCCCCCAAGGTCTCCCTCGACGACAGGTCGGTCGTGTATCGGCAGGCTATCGGAAACACCCAGGCTACGCAAGAGGTTTTTCTCTACATGTAGGATTTTGGGGATGAAACGGTCTCTATATGTAGTGGCAACCTGTATGAAAAACCCTACAGTTTTGGTCGAATCCTTAAGGTAAAGCCTTAGGGTTACTCTTGAATAGTCAAGCAACTCCCTCTTGACATGCCAATGAAAGTCTTGACTTGCCTATAGTTTTGTCAAGGGCTGCTAAATTTTAAGAATGTCTTATCTATGTCAAGTATTGATCCGTCAAGAGTGTCAACCCTACATATGTTAGTCAAGCCCGAATCTGCCAGGTCATAAAAAATGGTGACCTGGCAGCGATACGGTAGGTTTAAGCCCGCCTATGAGAGAGGCTGCCCACTACTGAACAGGTGTTCATTTGAACAGGTGGGCAGCGATACGGTAGGTTTAAGCCCGCCTATGAGCCCGCTGCCCACCTTGCCCGGCACTTCAGCACCAACTATCTTTATTGAGGGGAGTAAATAGAATAGGGAGGGCAATATTAAAAACACTAATTATTTAGTGCGGCCATATGCTTTAGAAGAACGTTTTTGACCTACCACGGTGGGCAGCGGGCTCATATGCCAGGTTAAACCTGGGAACCTGCTGCCCAGCAGAGCAGTACAGCGTTCAGACTATAACCCTGCTTCTCCCCGGGCTTTCCCCGAATATCCTCTCAGAACCCTCTTCCTGGACAGTTACCCCTATATATGGTATACTCCCTTCATGGAAACACCTACCACCCTGGTCATAGTCGCGGACACCTCCGCAGGAGCTCTTGCCATTCATCGTCTCCTCCCCCTCCCCGGGCATTTCCCTGCCGGACTTCGTCTCCTCACGTGGGCACAGGCTGAGGGATTGGAGACCTGCCCATTGTGCTCGTCCGCTGTAGGTTCTGCGCACATAGCCACCTGCCATGAGCACTACCAAGGGATCGCGGAAGCGTCGGAGCCTCCCTTCCATCTCACCTCTGCCGGACTCCTCGAAGATACTGCCGCCATCCGGCTCGCCCATCCCCAGGCAATTCCCGCCGACATCCCAAGCACCTGGGCCATCCTCCGGGCAGAGGTCCCTCGACCTGCGGTGACCCCGCCTACACAGATGGGTCTCTACCTCCTCCGTGAGCTGGGCTACACGGACGCGCAAATCCTGGGCATGCCCTTGTCTGAGTGCACTCGGCTAATCGAAGAGGGCATCCCTGCGGAACGCCCGGCTAACGTCCTCCCCTTCCCATAGACCCGGACAAACAACGTGTACTGTCCTAAGTGCGATTCGCCTACCCGCGTCCTTTCCTCCCGACGACCGGACCAGCCCCGCGGCTGCTTGGCCGCTCGCTTGGCTCGGGAGGCGGCTTCTTGGTTCACCCTCGACTGGGTCTCTCGCGAGCGCTCGTGTAAAGATCCCTCTTGCGACTGGCGAGGCGCGACCATTGAGCTCTTGACCGCCGACCTTCAAACAGGCTGGCGGGCTCGCTCTGTTCGCCGGAACAAATGAAAGAGTTCCCCTCAGATAAACCACAAGGATTGGCCCGCGCTGAGGCATGGGGCTGGACCGATGACTCTTGCCTACAGTACCTCCACCCGGAAGGGTACCTCTCTGCTAACGGTGTAGACCTCCGGTTCTACAAGCCCTGCCCTCGTCGTATGCGAGGGAAGACTGTCACCGAGCGAAAGGAGAGCCGGAATCAGCCCACTACAAAGGGCACGTGGGAGGGCTGGTTAGAGGCAGCGAACATCGCCGCTGATTACCCGCACGCCTATAGTGCCCTGTACGTTTCCCTCACCTCCCTCCTTCTCCCGGTGCTTGACCTGGACAACTTCGGGATGGAGTTCTGCGCTCCTACAAGCACGGGTAAAACTACCGCGCTAAACTTCGGCGTCTCTGCCTGGGGCGAGTTCCGAGAACTCTCCTCTTGCTGGGGGTCAGCGGGGAACGCTTTACGGGCGGAGGCTTACCAAGGGTGCGTTCCTCGGACACGAGACGAGGTCCAGCTCGCAGCTAAAGTACCGCTCGGCACCTGGGTTTACGCGGTCTCGGGGGGCAGGGCTTACACTTCTCGATGGCGCAGTGTTTTCCTCTCCGCCGGGGAGACCTCCGCGGGCAAGAGGACGGGACTGGAGGGGATCCATGCTCGCGTCATCTCCCTGCACGGGCCCCCCTTCGGACATGATCCCTCCGCCGGAGGACAGGCCGCCGAGGAAGTGGTCGCTATCTGCCGCCAACACCACGGGCACATGTCCCTGCGGATGGCGAGCTACATGGTCGAGCATCATGAACGGTTATATCCTGCGCTCCGAGCTTCTCACCACGGGCGTTTCGAGGCGCTCGTATCGAGAGAATCAGCCGGGGCATTTCGCAGACACGCTCGCTACTTGGCCGCTATCCAGGTGGCCGCTGACCTTGCCCACTCCCTGGGCTTGCCCGCTCCTCGGAGTTCCTTGAGTCCGGGAGACCTCCTCTACAGAAGCGCGATGGATTCTTCCGGGGCAGCGGACACGCGGCGCAGGTCTTTTGTTCAGCTCTGTTTATTCCTTCGGTCGAGGAGGGATTGTTTTTTAACAGCCACAGCCAGAGGGATCACCTCATCCAAGGACTTCCGTGAGCTGTATCCTTCTTCGGAGTTCGCTGGGATCTGGAACCACGACAGCGCGAAGTGGAAGAGCATCTCTGTGGCTCGTGCTTTCTTGGTCGCGAACAAGGGCAAGATGCTCACCTGGATCCCAAGACACTTCGATGAATGGCTGTCTCGTGGATATGTAGCACACGGAGCAGGCGGGCACGTTCGCTCCATAGAGTCTCTGGGCAAGGAGAACACGCGAAAGAACACACGCACTATAGCAGTTGCACGAGGACCATTCGGGGAAGGGTCACGAACGGTTAGCCTCTCTGGCTTTCGCATCCCACGGGAACAATACGAGCTCGCCATAGCGGAGGCTCCCACATCCCACCCCGTCCTTTCAGCGCAGTACCCAGGCTGACGACCCCCGGGCGGAAGGAGGAGCCCGGCACAATGACGCGGCTACCCCACCGGGCCCCGCGCACACGCCTTGCGCTAATGAGCGGGAGTAGCCGCACCCACAGTAACAGCTCAGGGGAGAGCGGTCGCCCAACAAGGAGGGTTCTTCTTCCCGAGGGCAGTCACGTGCCCTCTATCTAACAGGACCCAAGAGCTTATGACTTCGGCGTGCGTCTCGGTCAGGCGAACAGGCGCGTCTATTTTCTTCGCACGCCAAGCCACCTCGGGCCAGTTGTCACAGACAGCTGCCGTGGGCTCTGACCAGAACGAGGGCTTGTCGGGAAGAGCCAGGGTTACAACCGGGTGCGTCTCGGGAACCAGCCACTTGAGCAGGTCCATCCTTTCGTAGAAGGGGAGCTCACTCACGACATCATGAACGACGATATGACCTGAACGATCCCTTCGTCGAGTTCCCTTGACCACCGTACCGAGCAGGAGATTTCCACGGAAAGACATCGGGGCTGTCTGAAAAGAGATGGGCCTGAACCTAATCGAGCGTCTGAAGGCGTCGTGCACATGGCACCTGCCCACGATTACCTCACGGCGGAGACCGTCGGCAGGTACGAACGGTTGGAGGACCCACCCTTCGGGCAAGGTCCAATCCGCAGGTCTCTTCGAGGGAAAACTCGAGACAGGAGGAAAGCCAGGGCTTCTCACGTGCCTTCTTCCTCGTCCTCGTCCTCGACCCATTCAACTTCCGGGTACTCAGGTTCGCTTAGATCTATGATGGTATACGGGTCGTACTGATCATCGGCATATTCCTGGGCTGCTGCCCAGTTCGGAAACGGGCCAATGAAGTCGTATCCTGTAAGGATATCGCCTATCAGAAGAACACACGGGAAGGTTTCTGTCATCGCTCTTACTCCTTGTTGTATCAGATTCTATTCTACGCTTGACGAACTGTCAACCTTTGCTCATGCCTCTGCTCTCTCGCCTGACATGGTCGAGGCGAGGACAGTAGCGTTGTAGATATCTTCCAGCGCTGCTTTGAAGAAGCTTGCTGCTTGGTCTTCGGTCAGCCCTGCGGCGAAGGCTCCTGCTCCCGCGATTATCATGGTCTCGTACATGAAGTCGAGACAGTCTTCCAGGGAGGTTGCCATGCCGTGTTGCATGAGCACCCTAAGGAGGTCTTCTCTAATCTTCTGCGAGGTTTCCGTTGTTCCGGGTTCCCACCCAAGCTCTTTGCTCATTTGCTTTGTTCCTTCCTGGCTCATGACCAGCAAATTCTATAGTTATTCTTGGCGGCGTATGCGACCAGCTCACTGAGGGAGCGGAGCCTGCGGAGGGTCATCTCGTCTGTGTTGCCCGTCTCTATGAACGTGCATCTCCCGGGCTCTTGAATCACCACGGGCGCAGTGACCAGCCACTCTCGCAAGCCAACCACGTTGCTCACTTGCAGGATAGTTCTCTGGACTTCTGGGAGAGATGCTTGGCTCCACTCTCCGTAGAGTTCTTCGGGCCAGTCACCCACCCCAGGTCCCGAGAGGCGGAGACGCTTGCTCAGGAGCGCGAGGATATTACGGGCATTGACATTGGAGAAGTTACATTCGCGCGGGCTGCTGATAGCGCCGTCCCCTCTGTCACGGGAGACAGGCAGGGCTTCGGGGCAGTAGAAGGTGACGCTCATCACTCACCTTCCTCTGCTTCTGCGTGGTAGTCCCGCGCGCCCATGATCTTACGGAGCGCCTCTTCCATTCGTTTGTTCTCTTCCAGGAGGTCCAGCACATTGATCAGAGTCTTGGAGACCACATGCTCTGGGTTGTCGATGATGTCGATCTGAGGATCGGTACACGGACCCAGCTCATACTGATCAACATCAAAGGGTATCTCAACGAGGAGCACTTTTGTATCGGGAAGGTACACATCCCCCTCCTCGCTGAAGAGATATCTAAAACGACGTTTACCCGTACTCATCACTCACCTCCTTTCGCTTGTCCGCGACAAGCCTTCTTGTTTGCTTTCTTCTTCCTATCGGGCATCGGTCCAGCCCTTCGGTTGTGGGCGTGGACTGCCAACCAGTTGCGTTTGCGCTTCTTCCTCTTGGTCTTACCCGTACTCATCACTTACCTCCTTGGGCCAGACGGAAGCGCGGAACACCTGAAGTGGCTCCTTTCTTTAGGCGTCGAGCGTAGTTCGCTTCTCTAACAGTGCAGATCTCACTCTGAGTTAGCCAGACGGCTTTCCCACTATTCCGCCCTACCCTGAAGGCGGGCTGCCCCATGTCCAGGTCTTCGGCGACTGTTCGATACGCGTTGGAGGTGTACAGGTACTCTGTCTCCACAGTGCCGTTACGTGTACGAGATTTCCTGCTCTTTGTCTGCGAGCCTACGGGGGTACCCACCCTCGGCTCTTCGGGGTTCGAAGCCAGCACAGCGTCTCTCAGAGCGTTTTCTGCTTTGGCCAAGGAGGAGCGCAGAGTTTTTATCGTCGCGCTGAGGGCGAGGATTCTTTCGAGGTCTATAGGTTTATTTACCATGGTGTTTTAGGTCCTTTGCAAGGGCACTGGTTGTCTGAACAATAGCAATCGTCGTCTTCTTCGAGGTCTTCGTCTGCGTCGCAGTCGTGCGGTTCTGGGTCGGTGTGATATTTAGCGTGCTCTTTTGCTTCATCCAGCGTGGCACTCCAGTAATCTGGGTTATTATAGAAGGCGTATGAGTTTTGATACGGTCTATTCATAGCTGGCTCGGACCATGTAGGTTTGAAGGCGTCCCCGAGAATCACTGTAGGTTCCACAGTCAGTTGCTGGTACGAAGTGCCTATGTCCTTTCTTGTGGATAGGGTGCTGCCGCCATTCTTCCTGGTGTCGGTGCTCTTTCACCCAGTCTCCCTTCCAAAATACGGGAGACTTTCCGCCCTTCACGCAGGTCCACTCTGGAACCTGAATACTGAGCCAGTGGCTTTCGTCGCTAAAGTAGAGACGGTCAATCGGATTTTCCAGCTTGAAGATACGGTACCCTGCCCTCCATTCGTGTGCGCCTTTCCCATCGGACATGCACCAGTAAATGTCCTTCACGCCTTCCCAGTGCCGGGCCCGTCGCTCGATTAGGGACCACTCCCTGTCATTGGACTCAGTAAATCGATAGCTCGGCTTGAAGGCGTAATGGTATCGGTAGACGGTGGAGGGTCCTGCCTCGTCTGCGCGCAGGTCGTTTGTGCCAACGACACAATAGTTATTCCACTTAACCTTCGCGGGATTGGATTTCTTCAGCGCGTAAATGTATTCCATGTGAATGACTCCGTTGTGAGGGAGAATCCCTCGGTTCATTTAGAACATAGCAGGGTCCTACATGTAGTGCAAGACTTATTTAGTATTCGTAGTGCTGCACGCTATTTTCCATCCTTTATTTAGAGAAACCTGCACGAGCAGACGAGGTGTGCTATGATCTCTACATGAACTCCAACAGCACAGCCCTTGTCCTCGATACCCCGGGCATCGAGGAAGTCCTGAACATGCTTCGGGAGGACGCGCTATTCGCCAGCACCCCTGAGTTGCGAGCTATTTGTTGTCGTCTGTTGGCCGCCGGGTACACTCCGCGAGATACTGCCTTGAAGCTACGTATCTCCGAGAGTACTATCTGGGGATGGTGCGGAGAGGGGGATATTAAAAGAGCAATATCCGAAGGAAAAGAGCACCGCCGTAAGGTACTATCTTCGCAACTCGAAAGCGCTGCCATGGATGCGCTCGATACCTTGCGAGATGTTCTTTCCGATATAGACGTGCCTGCCAGAGACAAGATTAAAGCGGCGGAACAGATCCTCGATCGCTGCGGAATAGCCCCGGCCTCCCGGGGCAAGACCGACAACCCAACCGGACCAGTCATAATCGATGTTGATTTTGACGAACGACTGGCTCGCATCGTTGCAACAGGACAGACAGGATGACCTGCACTAATCCATTTATCTCCGCCCGCCACGCCGCCGGAGCGCCGGATTTCTCCGGCCCCGGATTCTCCGAGGCCCGCCGGATTATTCTAATCGCGCCGGAGAGTTCCCCGGATATGCCGGATACCTCGCCGGACGCCGGAGCTCAGGTGCCGGATGATGTTGACCGTCGGAGCCGTATAGCTGCCCGCTTAGCTGAGCTAACCGAGGAGATGAGCGCGCTCACTGCGGAGCTCTCCGCACACGAAGAAGCCCCGCCGGATTCAACCGACGGGGCTACGGGCGAGGCGATGGAGCTGGGCTAACGCTCTCCGTACAGGGAGCAGCGGGCATCGTCCATGTCCGCGGCCTTGCGCAGGGCGGGCCCATAGGTTGACTCTTCCACCTCGGCGTGGAACCGTACGTTATCTCGCAGGTCTGACACGTATTCCCAGGGCTCGGACCCGTAGCG
>TARA_R110002110_G_scaffold380192_1_pt1 | contig 18342 bp, 19 predicted proteins | sample TARA_R110002110 | Tara Oceans TARA_R110002110 (sample SAMEA4397330) | marine metagenome | biome: Polar Biome; feature: [SRF] surface water layer (ENVO:00010504); material: water (ENVO:00002006), including particulate matter (ENVO:01000060) such as... | depth 5 m
TGTTTCTTCAAAAGCCCAAATATGCAGCTTCGGGCCCGCTAGGCCTATTGAAGATACAGCCAATAAGTGCGATCGAGCCAGAGAACCCGACCAGGTGTTCCGCTTGATATCTGCAAGCATGGTGTTTGAAACCCGGCAACATCCCTACCTCTCGACAGGCGTTGCCCCGGCAATTTTCACCTGTTGAAATATTTACGCTTTTTTCGTTTAATATCAAAGATCTGAAAGCACATCTTCAAGTAGTTTCAGAACAATATCCTGCGGCACGTCGCTGGTGACGAAACTGTCGCCGATGGCGCGCGCGAGGATGAAGCGCAGCTTGCCGTCGAGCACTTTCTTGTCCTGTCCCATCAGGTCGAGCAACGCCGCGGCCCCCGGCAGATCGCCCGCGATATCGCGCGGATCCACCTTCATTCCCATCGCGCGAAGGTGTTGCCGTACGCGCGACGGGCTCTCCTGCGAACACAGCCCCAGACGCTGGCTGAGTTCGAAGGCAAGGCCACAGCCGATCGCCACACCTTCGCCATGCAGCAGACGGTTTGAGTATCCGGTCGCATTCTCCAGGGCATGGCAGAAGGTATGCCCGAGGTTCAGCAAGGCGCGTTCGCCCTCTTCGGTCTCGTCGCGCTCGACGATCCGGGCCTTCATCTCGACCGAGCGGCGCACGGCATGTTGCCGCAGCGCGATGTCCCCTGCCGCAAGCGCCGGCCCGTTGACCTCGAGCCAGTCGAAAAAGGCGGCATCGCCCAGCAGGCCGTATTTCACCACCTCGCCGTAGCCCGACAGGAAATCGCGCATTGGCATGGTTGCCAGCAGGCCGATATCTGCCAGCACCAGGGCCGGCTGATGAAACGCCCCGATCAGGTTCTTGCCCTGGGGCGCGTTGATGCCGGTCTTGCCGCCGACCGAGCTGTCGACCTGCGCCAGCAGTGAGGTCGGGATCTGCACAAAGCGCACGCCCCGGCGCAGCACCGCCGCCGCAAAACCGACCAGATCGCCGATGACGCCTCCGCCAAGGGCCACGACGATGTCCTTGCGCTCCACCTTCTGATCGAGCAGCCATTCGACGGTGCGGGTGAACTGGGGCCAGCCCTTTGTCGCCTCGCCCGCTGGCAGCGCAAGGGCGGTCATGGCAATACCCTCAGCGGCAAGCGCGCGCCGCAATGTTTCGAGATGCAGGGACCCGACGGTTTCATCGGTGACCACAGCGACGCGGGGGCGGCGAAGCAGCGGGGCAATCTCGGCCCCTGCCCGGCCAAGCAGCCCGTCACCGATCCGCACTTCGTAGCTGCGATCCCCAAGGCCTACCGTCACCACATCTGTCGTCATTTTCATCTATCCTTCCAAAACATCGGCGCGGGTGGACAAGGCCCCGGCAACCCGTTTTGCCATCGCCTCGATCGACAGGTCATGCTCGGCATCGACCCTCAGGTCGGCCAGTTCATAGACCGGATTGCGCAACTGGCACAACTGGCGCAAGGTTTCACGTGGGTTATCCGTGCGCAGCAAGGGGCGGGTATTTTTGTGGCGCACCCGGTTCCACAGCAGATCCAGATCGGCGCGCAGCCAGACCGAAACGCCTTTTTGCGCGATCAACTGGCGGTTGGCGGCCGACATGAACGCCCCGCCCCCGGTGGACAGCACGCATGGCGTGCCTTCCAGCAGACGGGTGATCACCTGGGTTTCCTTTTGCCGGAAAAATGGCTCGCCGTCGCGTTCAAAGATCTCGGCGATGTTGCGGTTGGCGGCACGGACGATCTCATCGTCCGAATCAATGAACGGCACCTCCAGGATGCGGGACAGTTGGGTTCCGACGGCCGTTTTGCCCGCTCCCATCATCCCGACCATCACAACCGATTTCTTCAGCCGCATACCGAAATCGCCCCGCCCTCCTTGTTCAGCCACCCGGCCATCATGCCCCAGATAGCGGGCGCGTTCCACAGGTGTCCAGCCCCTGCTCGTCTGTAGCGCCAGATTAGTGGCAGCGTGCCGCCCGGTCGGGACAGTTTCTTTGCGGTCCGGGGTGAAACCGGGTAAGAAACGGTTTACATGAAATGCTCAAGACCGGTCCGCGGCGGTGGCGCGCGGAAAACAAGACCGGCATCCGAGAAATTGGCAGAAGGCAGCGCGAAATGAAATTTATCTTCAAAGGACTGGCGATATTGGTGGTGCTTGGGCTGATCGGACTGGCGGGCTTTGCCTATCTGGCCGATTTCACCCCCAGCCAGAGTGTCGTGTCCAAACCGGTCGTGCTGGATGTGCAGTAGCGGAGATTTCAGGAACGGGATTTTCCCGAACGGGATTTTCCCGAACGGGGCGCTGCGAAAAGGCGCCTTGCGTTTGCTGACCTGTAGCGCGGTTTTTGTGGCATTGCCGGTCATGGCGCAACAGGCGCCGCTTTCGGCGATTGACTGGTTGTCGGAATCCATCGCCACCCCCGGCGCGATCCTGCGCCCGGTGGAACCAGACATTGCCAAATCCGGTCTTGCCGTGCCGGACGAAGTTGTGACCTCGGTGCTGGACGGGCCATCGCCCGATGCGGCGGGCCTGATCGCGCCGTCGGTGTCCGGCCTGCCGCGCGACCTCTGGGGCCTTGGCAAAACCGCCGAGATCGTGGCGCTTCTGGCGTCCGAACGCGCCGACGCCCTGCCCGCGCTTCAACAACAGTTCCTGACGGTGCTGCTGGCCGAGGCCACGCCACCGGTGGATTCGGGCGGCAAGGGTGTGCTGTTGCTGGCGCGGGTCGACAAGCTGTTGAAGATCGGTGCGCTGGAACAGGCCGGCGCGTTGATCGAGGCGGCCGGCGCAATGAAACCCGATCTGTTTCGCCGCGCCTTTGACATAGCACTGTTGACCGGCAACGAAGATGCCGCCTGTGCCCATCTGCGCCAGACACCCGACCTGGCCCCCACCTATCCGGCCCGCATCTTTTGCCTTGCCCGCTCGGGCGACTGGAATGCCGCCGCGCTGACGCTGCAGATGGCCCAGGCGCTTGGCTATGTCAGCCCAGCCGAAGATCAGCTTCTCAGCCGGTTTCTGGACCCGGCCCTTGCCGATGATGCGCCGCCGCTGCCACCGCCCGACCCCGTGACACCCCTGACCTGGCGGATGCTGGAGGCGATCGGCGAGGGGCTGCCCACTGGCCCTTTGCCACTGGCCTTTTCACATGCCGAACTGCGCGACACCGCGGGCTGGAAGGCCCGGATAGAGGCCTCGGAGCGTCTGGCGCGTGTCGGGGTCATTGCGCCCAATCAACTGCTGGGTATTTACACCGCACGGCTGCCTGCGGCCTCGGGTGGTGTCTGGGACCGTGTCGAGGCGTTTCAACGCTTTGACACGGCGCTTTCGGCGGGCGATCCGGGGGCCGTGGCCCGCGCCCTTCCCGATGCCTTTGCCCGAATGGCCGAGGCGGAGCTTGAAGTGCCGTTCGCCGATCTGTTCGCCGCGCGTCTGATGCGCCTGCCACTGACCGGCGATGTCGGCGCGCTGGCGTTCCGGATCGCGCTGTTGTCGCCGCAATACGAATCAGCCGCCCGGAACCGCTTGCCGCAGGACGGGATGGAGGCCTTCCTGATCGGCCTCGCCAAGGGCAATCTGCAAGGCGTTTCACCGCCTGACAGCCTGGCCCGCGCCATCGCACCGGCCTTTGTCCGCCCGGCGCCGCCGCCGGACCTGACGGAACTGGTGACGCAAAACCGGCTGGGCGAGGCCATTCTGACCGCAATCGACCGGATCAGCCGTGGGTTGGAGGGCGACATTCGCGGTGTCACCGAAGGTTTGTCGCTGCTGCGCCAGATAGGTCTCGATGATCTGACACGCCGCACGGCACTGGAGTTGATGCTGCTGGAGCGCCGCGGATGAGCCGCGAAGCCGACCGCTGGATCTCGGTCTTTCTGGAGGCCCAGGTTGCCGGGTCGGGGGCCGCACGCAACACGCAATTGGCGTATGGCCGCGACCTGCTGGATTTCACAGGCTGGCTGGACCGTCAGCAAAGGTCTTTCGCTGCGGCGGCCAAGGAAGATATTGAAACCTATCTGATCTATTGTGAGGCCCAGGGCCTGTCAAAGGCCACACGTGCCCGGCGGTTGTCGGCGATCCGCCAACTTTATCGCTTTGCGTTCGAAGAAGGCTGGCGCAGCGACAACCCTGCCTTGCGCCTGAAAGGACCGGGGCGCAGCGTGAAACTGCCCAGAACGCTGGAGATCGCCGAAGTGGACCGCTTGCTCGACGCGGCGCGGTGCCATGGCCGCAACGCGGGCGAACGCCTGCGCAACGGCGCGATGATCGAGTTGCTTTACGCCACAGGGATGCGGGTATCGGAACTGGTGGAACTGCCCGTCGCCGCCGTGCGCGGCAACCCCGCGATGATCCTGGTGCGCGGCAAGGGCGGCAAGGAACGCATGGTGCCACTCTCCCCCCCGGCGCAACGCGCCCTGCGGGCCTGGGTGGCAGAGCATGACGCGCAGGCGGCGGTGGCGCTCAAGGCCGGGCAAAAGCCGTCGCGGTTCCTGTTTCCGGGGCGGGGCGCGGGCGGGCATGTGACGCGGCAGAGTTTTTTCCTGCTGATCAAGCAGATCGCCCTGGGCGCGGGTCTCGATGCCGACAAGGTAACACCGCATGTCCTGCGCCACGCTTTTGCGACGCATCTTTTGGCAGGCGGAGCCGACCTGCGGGTGATACAGATGCTTCTGGGTCACTCGGACCTGTCAACGACCGAAATCTACACCCATGTGCTGGATGAACATCTGACATCACTGGTGCTTGACCATCATCCGCTGGCAACGAAAAAACCGGCATCCTGATCCCGTGACCCAAAAATGAGGCTCGCCTTGGCTTTCTCTGATTTTGACACAGCATTTCTGATCTCCGGCGGGATGATTTTACTTCTTCTTGTTCTGTCGGCCTTCTTTTCCGGCTCCGAAACCGCGCTTACGGCGGCGTCGCGCGGCAAGTTGCGCGCCCAGGCCGATCGCGGCTCCAAGGGGGCCAAAGCCGCCCTCGCCGTCTCCGACGACAACGAGAAGCTGATCGGAGCCCTGCTGCTGGGCAACAATGTCGTCAATATCCTGTCAGCCTCGCTGGCCACGGCACTGTTCACGCGGCTGTTCGGCGAAAGCGGTGTGGCGCTGGCGACACTGTTGATGACGACGCTGGTGCTGATCTTTGCCGAGGTGCTGCCCAAAACCTATGCCATCACCAACCCCGAAGCGGCGGCGGCGCGTGTGGCACCGGCGATATCGTTGATCATCCCCGTCTTTTCACCGGTGGTGATGCTGGTGCGGGCGCTGGTGCGCGGCATCCTCTATGTCTTTGGGGTGCGCACTGACCCCAACAGCGCGATCCTGGCGCTGCGCGAAGAAATCGCGGGCGCCATCGCGCTGGGCCATTCCGAAGGTGCCGTGGAAAAGGAAGACCGCGACCGCCTGCTCGGCGCGCTGGATCTCAATGAGCGCACGGTCGAGGAAATCATGCGCCACCGCCGCGAGATCGAAATGATCGACGCCGAGAAATCGCCGGGGGATATCATCACCCAGGCGTTGGCCTCGCCCCACACCCGCCTGCCGGTCTATCGCGGCGATGATGAAAACATCCTCGGCGTTGTCCACGCCAAGGACCTGCTGCGCGAGGTCGACCGTCTGGTGCGCGGTGGTGCCGGCACGATCCGCAATCTTGCCGATCTCGATATCCTGAAGGTCGCGATGAAGCCCTATTTCGTGCCCGAAACCACGCCGCTCGACGAGCAGATGCGCCAGTTCCTGAAACGCCGCACCCATTTTGCCCTGGTGGTCGATGAATATGGCGCGCTGCGCGGCTTGATCACGCTCGAGGATATTCTCGAAGAGATCGTCGGCGAGATCCGCGACGAGTTTGACATCGTTGAAAAGGACCAGACGCTGGCGCGGGCGGAAAACGGTGATTTTCTGGTCGAAGGCGCCATGACGATCCGCGATCTGAACCGCGTCACCGACTGGGGTCTGCCGGATGACGAGGCCAACACCATCGCGGGCCTGGTGATCCACGAAGCGCAGATGATCCCCGGCGAGGGCCAGGTGTTCAGTTTTCACGGCTTTCGCTTCGAGGTGATCACCCGCAAGGAAAACCGCATCGTCTTGCTCAAAATCCGGCCGTTGTGATCTGCGAGGCAAGGAGCGGCGGCTTTATGCGAAGGGCCGCTGCCTTCGGCGCGCCTGTTGGCCTCGTAGGACATGTCGAAACGCATGAGGATCGAGGCGCCGGACCGCAAACCGACCTGTCGGTGTTTGCGGGCAGACACCTGCCGCGATCATTGGCAGCATGACCCACATGTAAATCTGCTTGAGAAACCCCGGGAACCTGTTCGGATAAACCCGATCACCACCCTGTCGCCAGCATCGCAGCATCATCAAATCCGTTTCAAACATGCCTTTGAGGGGTCTGATGCCGGAGGGGGCAGAATAGTACGCTAAGGCGCTTTGATCACTTTTTGGGCCACCTGTATTCGCCGGTGAGAATGATGTGGGCCCATCCAAGTGGCGAGATGTGCGCCAGCAGGTCCGGTGAGCAATCCAAGTTGACGCCACGACGCCCGGCGACAGCCTGACCGAGGTGCTTGGTGTTCCAATAAATGATGATGGCGGCCAGCAAGTTCAGCCCGGCCATGCGGAAGTGCTGCCCTTCGGTTGTTCGGTCGCGAATTTCACCCTGGCGACCGATACGCAGAGCATTCTTGAGGGCATGATGGGCTTCACCTTTGTTGAGACCGATCTGGGCTCGACGCTGCATGTCGGCATCGAGCAGCCAGTCGATGATGAACAGTGTCCGTTCGACCCGTCCGATTTCTCGCAATGCGACCGCAAGTTCATGCTGACGGGGATATGCCGCGAATTTTCGCAAAAGTTGGCTTGGTGGCATAGCTCCCACCGCCATGGTGGCCGCGCTGCGCAGGATGTCAGGCCAGTTCGAGGTGAAAACGGGTTCCCTGATCTTGCCGCCGATCAAGCCTTTCAGTTCTTTCGGGCAGGATGCTGGATCGAAGAGGTAGAGGCGCTTGGATGGCAAATCCCTGATGCGGGGAATGAACTGGGACAGCAGCAGTCAGCCGGTCTATTTTGAGGATGCCGTCTTCGATTGAACCTCCCGGAATGGCACCAGCCTTGGCGGCACGGGCCAGCCGCTGCAAACCATCGGTCAAGCGAGATTTTCGATCAGCCAGCCAGATTTCCGGTTCGAACGGCATGGCCAATCTGGGTGTGGCGCGCGCAACGTCAGCCGGAACCAGCGCGTCCTTGAGATCGCCATACCGGCGGGAATGTGCGAGCCAGATATCGCCAGACCTGAATCCATCGCGGAGGTGGCATAGGACAGCATTCGTCGGGCAAACAGCGCCCCACGCTGTTTGCAAATCCTCCTCATTCCCAAAGCCGGTTTCCATCGTCGTTATTCAGGTGTCGATGCCATTTGGAGGTGCGGCGCAGAAAGGTCAGCGGCCGGATGATCGTTGTTTCCGCACCCGCGATGATTCCGACGGCGGTCAGCAACGGTTGCCTCGCGCCATGTCTTTCCGACAATACGATCATGGGTCTCGACCACCGCGTCAGCAATGGCACTGCGCCATTCCAAAGCGCAGACCGCGAGGATGGAAAGGCGGCGGTCGCCTGAAATATCCCGCAGATCACCGGCGAAATACCGTTCCCCTTGTCGTCGGAGGCGGGCAATGCGGTGGGGTGGCACATCGGCCAGGATGGACCTGTCCAGGGGCATGACCTTCAAGAATTCCAGCCGGTCGAGCAGGCGGTTCATATCGGCCGAGTTCTGGCCGACCTCAAACTGGCGCAGCCAGACAAAGCGGGTGACGGAGCTGTCCGCACTTTCGCTCAGCAGGGCATCAAGCCGTCCGCGCATCTCATCATTCAGCCGGTCAGCAATCCGGGCATCAATCCGCCGCTCAGCGGCGACAAGAGCATCCGCGCAAAGCCGTTCAATAACCGTAATCCCGGGCAGAATGGTCTGGGTCGCCCGGCACTGTTCCATGAAGCGCCGTGCCAAATCCCCGTTCGACCGTACCGTTTCGGCTTTGCTCTCCAGCCAGGCCTTCAGATCGCGCGACCCTCGGCCAGTGAACATCTTGTATCCGTAAAACTTACGCAAGGTCTGCAGGTGTTCACGGCGGGTTTCCTCCCGCGTCGCATAGTCTACCAGATCATCAGGCTTCAGTCCGAGTTGCGCAGCCAAGAAGCGCGTCACTGCCGTAGGAATGACCTCGCCTGGGGCGAGCAAACGACCGGGGTATCGCAATGCGCAAAGCTGCAGGGCGAAGCCGAAACGATTATGGGGGCGGCGACGGGCGCGGGTGATTTCCAGGTCGTCATCCGCCAGGGTGTAGTGGCGCAGCATGGCCGCTTCGTCGATCGGCAGATCAAGCAGCGCCGCCCGCTGGCGGTCAGTCAGCATTATCCGGCGGGGCATGTGATTCCTTCCAAGATCAGGGGAAATGACTGTCCGTAAGAGGATCGGTCAACGGACGGTTTTCCGCCACAGACCAAACCCTATGAAACTGGCTTTAAAGGTGTCTCATATGAATGGTACGGAGTTATTTGCAAAAGAGGGGCCTTATTCGTACAGTCCCACCATGAAATATACCCTCATCGGATATGCTCGCTGTTCCACCGACAAACAGGATTTGGCGGCGCAAAGGCAGGCTCTTTTGGAGTTGGGTGTAAGTGAAAATCGCATCTACACAGATCACGGCCTGACCGGCACCAATCGCAAGCGGCCCGGCCTTGATCAGGCCATTGCCGCTGTCCGGGAAGGCGATACATTGGTCGTGCCCAAGCTGGATCGTCTCGCACGGTCTGTCCCGGATGCCCGCGCGATTGCAGAACAGCTTGAAACCAAAGGTGTGAAGCTCGCTTTGGGAGCTTCTGTCTATGACCCGACAGATCCCATGGGAAAGATGTTCTTCAACATCCTGGCTACATTCGCTGAGTTTGAGTCCGATCTCATCCGAATGCGGACCCGCGAAGGTATGGCAATCGCCCGCGCAAAGGGAAAATTGCGCGGCAAGCAGCCAAAACTATCTGAAAAACAACAAAAAGAGCTCGGGCGCATGCATGCAACCGGCCAGTATTCTATCAGTGATCTGGCTGAGCTGTTCGCGGTCTCCAGGCCAACAATCTACAGAACCCTGCACCGTACAGGGGCCAAAACCAGCCCTTAGCGTACTATTCTGCCCCCTCCGGCATCAGACCCCATAAACGCTATCGATATGCTAATTTCGCCAAAGCAATACGTCAATGATATCAGTGCGCTGCTACAAATCTGCTACGCATGAAAAAAGGGCTCGCAAAATGCGAACCCTTTGTTTTTGTTGAGTAATATACTCGCTCGTAGTTAACGCTTGGAGAACTGGAAGCTTTTGCGGGCTTTTGCCTTGCCGTATTTCTTGCGTTCGACAACGCGGCTGTCGCGGGTCAGGAAGCCGGCGGCTTTCAGGGCGGCGCGCAAGGTGGGATCGTAGAGTTGCAGCGCTTTGGACACGCCGTGCTTGACAGCACCGGCCTGACCGGAAAGGCCGCCACCCGCAACGGTTGCCATCACGTCGAACTGGCCTTCGACACCGGCAACGGTGAAGGGCTGACGCAGGATCATCTGCAAAACCGGACGTGCAAAGTAAGCGGCCATTTCCTTGCCGTTCACGACCACCTTGCCCGAACCGGGCTTGATCCACACACGGGCGACCGCGTCTTTACGCTTGCCGGTCGCGTAGGCGCGGCCCAGTTTGTCGCGCTGCGGTTCACGGACAACCGCCGCCTGAACAGCAGCCGCCGGAGTGTCAGCCACGGCCGACTTCAGATCGTCGAGGGATTTGATATCAGCCATGATCAAGCGCTCCGCGTGTTCTTCGGGTTCATCGACGCGACGTCGAGAACGGTGGGCTGCTGGGCTTCGTGCGGATGCTCGGCACCGGCATAGACGCGCAGGTTGGTCATCTGCTGGGCACCCAACGAGTTGCGGGTGATCATACGCTCGACAGCCTTGACCACGACACGCTCGGGATGCGCACCATCCAGCACCTGTGCCGCGGTGCGGAACTTGATGCCGCCCGGGTGGCCGGTATGCCAGTAGTACCGCTTGTCGGCGCGCTTGTTGCCGGTCATCTGGATCTTTCCGGCATTGATGATGATCACATTGTCGCCCATGTCCATGTGCGGCGTGAAGGTCGGCTTGTTCTTGCCGCGCAGGATACCAGCCACGATGGTGGCGAGACGGCCCAGAACGATGCCTTCGGCGTCGATCAGGATCCATTTCTTCTGGATATCCGCAGGCGTAGCGGAGAAGGTTTTCATTGGATGCCCTATGCATTTGGTAAGGGGCGGACCCCTGTGTCTCGGATGGCGTTATATCGGTCAGGCGGCGCAGACAGTCAAGGGGCACAATGCCTATTAAATCGTTTGAAAACAATACTGTATAAAATGGGTATCATAGTACCCCACAATTCAGCGCAAAATGGGCGGCTTTTCAGGGTCGGTGCCGGGGGCCTGGGGCGGTGAGGGCTGATGCCGGACCGGTTCGGGCAGATCAAAGCGCAGGGCTACCCGCGCCATCGCGGCGAGTCCCGCGTCTTCGGCATTGAGGAATGTGACATCCAATTCCCCGGCCTCGACCCCCGAAAACGTCAGCGCCTCGCCCGCCGCACGCGCCAGTGCGCCTTCGGCACCGGGGGCCGCGCCAAGATAGGCCAGCATGTGGCCCTGCCGCCCGTCGTCATATCGCACACCGGCCAGCAATGCGGCGACGGCCAGCCCCGAAGCCCGTGCCAGCTTGACCTTCAGCGCCGCGATCAGCGCTTCGGGCAGGCCCCGGGGCGCGTGGAACGACACTGGCCGGGCGGCAATTTCCGACGGGCTCGACTCGAGTGTGCGCGCCAGCCACGTCAGCGCCTCGGGTGACACCAGAAAGCCGCTGTCGGCAACCCCGAGGTTGACGCCCAGCGCCACGCCCTGCCCCGCCAACTGCTGCGCAATCACCCGCCCGGGCAGTTCGGCATAAGGCACTGCAGCCCCTGCGGCTTCTGCGAGTCGCTCCTCGAGATCGAAGGCGAGCACGACCGGCCCGTCTTCCAGATCGAACATCTGCGGCGAAACGGTTCCACCCGAGGCCTCCACCTCCAGCATCACGAACAGCATGGCGTCCGCCAGCGCCGCAAAATAGCGCAGGCGGGCGGCGTCATCGTCTGGCACCGCCGCCATGACGGCATGGCAAGTGTCAAGCTGGGTCAGTGTCTTGTCGGTCATGTCATCCCCGCGATCTATCGTATGAAGGCCCGGAACCTGTCTCCTGACGAGCTGCGTTTTCTGGTATACGCCCCGTGATTTCCGGATCGAGGCCCGGATCGAGGCCCGGCTCAAGGCCCGGCTCAAGGCATAGTACCTGCCCGGCGGCGGGGCAAGGACAAGGGCGCAGGTGCAGCGCCAACACAGTCGCGTCATTTTCACCTTGCCTGAATTGTGGCGACCCGCGACAGGCCCTAAATTGACAGTCGAAAACCCCGGCCCGGTCAGGCACCGCCTGAGGCCGCTTTGTCCGGGGATCAACAAAGGCCGATATACCCGTGACCCCGGTTACTCCCTATCTTTCGCGCTACGCCACGGCCCTGCTGCTGGGGGCCGCCGCTGCAACCCTGGCCGTCAATCTGGCCCCGGGAGTTTATTATGATCTGGTCGAATACCCTCTGGCCATGGGCGCATTGCCCGAAGCCCTGCGCCTGTTCGCCCCGGGGCTGACTCCGGGCACGGCCATCTCGTCCTTTTTCATGGGATTTTTCTTTCTGTTGCTCGGAAAGGAGTTGTGGGAGGCGATCATCCTGGAGCGCGGCGGGCTGCATGGGCGGCGGGCGCTGGTACCGCTGGCGCTTGTGCTGGGCGGGGCGGTTGGTGCGGTGCTGACCTGGGCGCTGTTGGCGGGGATATTCGAAACCGCCACCGAAGCCGCCGACACACCCGGCTGGGCCTTTCCGCTGGGCGGCAGCATCGTCATCAGCGTGCTGTTTGGTCGCAAGATTTTCGGCCCCTCGCACCCTGCCCTGCAATTCTTGCTGTATCTGACGGTGATCGAGGCGATCCTGGGTCTTGTCGTTGCCGGTCTTGCCGCCCCCGTCGGCCTGAACCTGCGTCCGCTCTGGCTGCTGCTGCCACTTGGTGCGGCGTTGACGGGGTACCATGGCATCACGCGCCCTCTTGTTGACCCGGCAATGACCGAGCGGTCCCGGCGCCGCGCCCGGCACCTCTGGCCCTGGTTGGTGCTGGGGTTGATCGCCTGGATCGGGGTATCCGCCTCGGGCTTGCCACCGGCGCTCGGTTTTTTGCCGATACTGCCGGCCATGCCGCACGGTACCCGCAGTTTCGGCTTGTTTTCCGAGGCCGAAGGCCTGCTGACCGACCCGTTGAACCGGTTGGAACAATGGTTGATGCCCGCGGTGGTCGTGGTGATGCTGTCGTTTGGCCTGACCGGGGGCGCTGTTGATCTCGGGGCGCTCGGCCCGACCACGCTGGTGACACTGGCGGCTTTCAGCATCGGCAAGCCCCTGGGCATTTTGCTGGTCGCGGGAGTGTTGCGCCTTTCGGGTTCTGTCCTTCCGCGTGGCCTGACCTGGCGTCACATCGTGCTGACCGCAGGCTTGATGGGCATCGGCTTTGCCACGCCGCTGCTGACCATGCAGACCACCCTGCCCGGCGGTGCGATGCAGGAAGCGGCGCGCCTCGGGCTTGCGTTCAGCATCGTTTTGGGTCCGCTTGTGGGATCTGTCGCGCGGGTCTGGAAGGCCTGAGTCGCAAACCCGGCGCACCCTTCGGCCCTCCGGAACGGATTTGCGCATTTTCGCCGCCGCCGCGCGCACTGTGGCAACCAAGGCCATATTCCTGCCCGATTGCCCCCCTAAACACAGGCGGTCAGGTCTGCTATAGCTTTTGTACCAGATCGTTAAGTATAGAGTTGTCGTCAGTATAGAGTTGTATCCCGGACCAAACCGGGAACATGAGGTGCAGACTGGAAACGGGCCGATGATCGAGTTCGAAAATGTAAGCAAGTCCTTCTGGACGGGCAAAACCCGCAAGGTCATCCTTGCCGGGGCTTCGTTCCGGGTTGAAATCGGAAAATCGCTTGGCATTCTCGCGCCCAACGGCACCGGCAAGACCACGATCATCAACATGATGGCCGGGCTTGAAAAACCCGATGACGGCAAGATCGTCCGCACCTCGCGCATCTCCTTTCCGCTGGGTTTCATGGGCGGGGTGTTGAACAAGCATTCCGGCACCGAGAACGCCCGCTACATCGCACGACTTTACGGGCTCGACCCCGACTATGTCGAAAGCTTCTGTCGCTGGCTTGCGGGTATCAAAGAGTATTTCGACATGCCGGTCGGCACCTATTCATCCGGCATGCGCTCGCGTTTTTCCTTTGCGCTGATGTTGGCGTTGGAGTTTGATATCTATCTGATCGACGAAGGCATGCCCGCTACTGCGGATGTCGAGTTCAACAAGAAGGCCGGGACGATCCTGAAACAGCGTCTTGAAAAGGCCACGGTTGTCGTCGTCTCTCACCAGGCCGGCACGCTGGAAAAGTTTTGTCGCTCTGCCGCTGTGCTGCGCAACGGGCGGCTTTACATGTTCGAAACCCTTGAAGAAGCGAAACGTCTTTATGACTACAAAGCTTAAAGCCAAACGGTTCCGCATCCGCCGCCCCGAGTTTCCGCCAGCCGAGGTCGCGCAAGAGCCCGCGCCCGTCGGGTTGTTTGACACCCATGACGATGGCTTCGGCGATCAGAGCTTTCTGGCCGCAGATCCGAAGGGACAGTCAAAACAATTTGCCGGGGATGCGGCGATGGCGGCGGCCTCCAATGTGTCGCTGGCCCCGGAAGTCGCAGCCGAGGCCGATCTGGAGCAGATCCGGCAAGAGGGGTTGACGGGCCGGCAACTGCGCGTCGCCCGGCGCTCGGCCCAGAAACACGGGCTACCGGCCACATCCGATTTCGATGCGGTGCGCCTGTTGCGCAAGGCCGGCATTGACCCGTTCCAGCGCGCCAGCATGATCGAGCTTGTCACGTCAGCCGGCAGCCGGGGCAGTGGCGGAAACGGCCCGCGCCCGCCCTCGACCGCGCTGACCAATGTGCCCCAGGGCGACAACGTGCAGTTGCCCCAGACCATCAAACCGGTTCAGGTGCCCAGCACCGAAGCCCAGGCCGAGGAATCCCATATCGCCGAGGTCCGGCGTATCCAGCAAGATCTGGCGCGCCGCCGCCGCCGCAAATCCCTGCTGCTGATCGCCCGCCTCTTTGCCTTCGTCATGCTGCCGACCCTGCTTGCGGGTTGGTATTACTATGTCATGGCGACGCCGCTGTATTCCACCAAGACCGAATTCGTCATCCAGCAGTCGCAGAACCCCAGTGGGGCTGCGGGTGGGCTTGGCGGGTTGTTCCAGGGCTCGCCGCTAGCGACCTCCCAGGACAGTATTGCCGTTCAGGGCTATCTCCAGTCGCGTGAGGCGATGATGCGGCTGGACACCGACCACGGCTTCAAGGCGCATTTTTCGGACCCGGCGGTCGATCCCATTCAGCGGCTCAATTCGGACGCCACGCTGGAAGAGGCCTACAAGGTCTACAAGCGCAACGTCAAGATCTCGTATGACCCGACCGAAGGCATCGTCAAAATGGAGGTCATCGCCACCAACCCCGCCAAATCGGTGGAGTTTGCCAATGCACTGATCGGCTATGCCGAAGGTCAGGTCGATCAATTGACCAGCCGTCTGCGCGACGACCAGATGAAGGGCGCGCGCGATTCTTATGAAGAGTCCGAGCAGAACATGCTGATGTCGCAACGCAAGGTCGTACAATTGCAGGAGCAATACAAGGTTCTGTCATCCGAGGCCGAGGTCAGCCTGGTCACCAGCCAGATCGGCCAACTTGAATCGCTGCTCAACCAGGACCGGCTGTCGATGCAGCAGATGACGTCGAATTCCCGGCCCAACGCGGCGCGGATGGAACCTCTGAGGCGCCGGATCAACGCGCTTGAATCCGAGATTGCCTCGCTGCGTGGCAGGCTGACAGATACGGGTGAAAGCGGCGAATCCCTGGCGCAGGTGCAAAGTGAGCTGCTGGTCGCACAGGCCGATGTGCAAACGCGCCAACTGATCCTCGCGCAGTCAATCCAGTCGATGGAAGCCGCGCGGACCGAGGCGAACCGTCAGACACGGTATCTGTCGATCTCGGTCAAACCGATCCAACCCGATGAGGCCGCCTACCCACGCGCCTTTGAAAGCACATTGGTCGCCATGCTGATCTTTGCCGGCATCTATCTGATGATCTCGATGACCGCCGCGATCCTTCGCGAACAGATCACGGCCTGATCGACCCTGACAGACGCAGATCGACCCTGACACAGATATGGGCGCGGCGGGAACGGCCCGCGCCCATATTCATGTCTCGCTGGCCAGATGCCAACCCATGCACTCCGTGCAACCCTGTCACCCTGAGATGGTCGTTGTGCTGCAGCGCAGAAAGGCCCAGATATAACCAAGACGGAGGAACAACCAACCATCCGAATGAGGTTACAAATGGCTTATACTGCATCAAACACTTTCGCCCCGATCAACGCAGCCGCGCTCAACATCCGTGGCATCATCGTGCGCCCGTTTTCAGCCGTGCTGAAATTTTTGGTCATGATGGCCGAGGCAAACCCGCGCATGAAGGAAATCAAGAAACTGAACAATACCACGGATGAACAGCTTGCTGCCCGTGGCACGACCCGTTCCGACGAAGTGCACCGCATCTTCAACGGTCGCTATTACATCTGACCGGGCCGCGCGGCGGCGGCGGGGGGCGCTATCATCACGCACCCCGCCCCCCGCGCACACCACCCCGAGACAAGGATGCGGGGCCATGTTACGCTGATCGCGAAGACCCGTGAGGCGAGGCTGCGATGACCCCGATACCAACCGCCCGACAGCTTGTTGCCGCCGCATCGGAGGCAGAGCCTGCCGACACAGTGATGCTGGCGCACAAAGACCGCGCGCTCCGCCTGCGTCAGTTTGAGACCGTGAGCGGCGAAAGCTTTCTGGTCGATCTGCCGCGGCGCATGTCGCTGGAAGGGGCCTACGGGTTCCTGCTCGACGACGGCCGGATCATCCGCATACTGCCCTTGCCCGAACTGTTGCTTGAAATCCGGGGTGATCTGCCGCGGTTGTTGTGGCAGATCGGCTGGATGAAACAACTGTGTCAGATTGAACCCGACCGGTTGCTGGTCAAGGACCATCCCGGTGTCGCACAGGCCCTGCGTGACATGGGCGCGGCGGTCTCGCGCATTTCTGGCCCCTTCGCGCCAGAACCCCCCTACCCTCCGGCGCAGCCACACGGACCTGCGTGTCGCCACGTCGCCCCGGCACCCCCGAACATCCGTGCCGAGGAGTCTCGGACAGAACCCGGCGCCGCGAAAAACGGACCTTTCTGATATTGTCAATGTATTGAAAGCCGGTCTTGAACCGGTCTCAGCCCGCCTTCTTTTCCCAACGGCCGCTTTCCTCCGACCAATATTGCGCCGCAAGACCCGCGCCGGTCAGGGCCTTCCACTGCACCCGCGCCGCGGCCACGGACGCCTGGTCATTTCCGTCGAACAAGATCCACACCCGTTCCAGCCCCTCAGCCTCGGACGGATCCACGCTTGCACCATCCATCAACATCAGCGCGTGGGCGTCATTGCCGATCGCCCCCAGACCCAGCAACACCGGTTGATCGGCATCATGCGGCCCCCCCTCGAGGCCATGCGGCAAGAAGGCATCCGCCGGGCCTTGCCACAACCGCGCATCGAGGTCATCGAGACGCGCGCGGTCGGTGCCGCGCAGCATGACGCGCCATCCGGCCCCCAACGCGCGGCCAAGCAGCAGCCCCGCCGTCTCTTCGGCAGGCGAGGCTGTCAGGTGATAGAACATCACCACACTCAATGGCTTATCCCTCGTACTTCATGCGGATCAGCCGATCCAGGGCCATCACACCCCAGCCGGTCGCCCCCTTGGGGGCAAGCGTGCTGTCGGCTTTCAGCAGCGCGGTTCCGGCAATGTCGAGGTGGCACCACGGCATATCGGGTCTGACAAAGCGCTGCAGGAACTGCGCCGCCGTGATCGAACCGGCCTCGCGCCCGCCGACGTTCATCATGTCGGCCACCCGGCTTTTCAGCTTGGCGTCATAGGCATCGCCCATCGGCATCCGCCAGGCGCCCTCCCCCTCGGTTTGCGCGGCCCGCAGGAAGGCGTTGCACAACTCGTCATTGTTGGAAAAGACGCCCGCGTTCTCATGGCCCAACGCGACGATGATCGCTCCCGTCAGGGTGGCGAGGTTGATCATGCCGACCGGCGCAAAGCGTTCCTGCGCGTACCACAGCACGTCGGCCAGGACCAGGCGGCCCTCGGCGTCGGTGTTGATGACCTCGATGGTGTCGCCCTTCATCGAGGTCACGACATCGCCGGGCCGCTGCGCCTTGCCGTCGGGCATGTTTTCGACCAGACCCACGAGGCCGACCACATTGGCCCTGGCCTTGCGCAGCGCCAGCGTCTTCATCACCCCGGCAACGACGCCCGCGCCGCCCATGTCCATCGTCATGTCTTCCATGCCGGCTGCGGGTTTGATCGAGATGCCGCCGGTGTCGAACACCACGCCCTTGCCGACGAGGGCAAAGGGGGCCTCGTCGCCGCCGCCGTTCCAGCGCATGACGACAACTTTGGTCGGGCTGTCCGAGCCGATGCCAACGCCCAGCAACGCGCCCATACCCAATTCTGCCAGCGCCGGTTCCTCCAGCACCTCGACCTCCAGCCCGATTTCGCGCATCGCGACCAGACGGTTCGCAAATTCACTGGTGGTCAACAGATTGGCGGGTTCATTGACCAGATCACGTGTAAAGAAAATGCCCTCGGCCACGGCGGCGAGTGGGGCGGCGGCCGCGCAGGCCGTTTCGGGTTCCGTCACCATCACGGATACCGGACCAAAAGCTTTGGCCCCGGCTGTCTTGCGCGCGCTGAAATCATAGGCCCGCAACGAAAGGCCAAATCCAAGTTCGGCGACATTGCGCATTGCGCCGGCCAGAACAAGGACCCCGGCCTTGCCGAGCGATCTGCCGATCGCCGCTCCGGCCTTGCGGGCCAGGTCCCTCGGCGCGAGCCGGTCGCATTTCACGATCTGCACCGCCTCGGCCCCCATACCGGCCGGAAAGGCCAGGTCCATCGCCTCGCCAGGCTTGAGCGCGGCAAACGCGTCGGACGCGATGGCCCGGGTAAGCGCACCACGGCACAGCCGGTTCACCCGCTGGGCAGCGCCACCCGGGG
>TARA_R110002110_G_scaffold91007_2_pt1 | contig 18334 bp, 22 predicted proteins | sample TARA_R110002110 | Tara Oceans TARA_R110002110 (sample SAMEA4397330) | marine metagenome | biome: Polar Biome; feature: [SRF] surface water layer (ENVO:00010504); material: water (ENVO:00002006), including particulate matter (ENVO:01000060) such as... | depth 5 m
ATACCAAGAAGCAGTTGAGGCGAAAAAAGATAACGAGGTTGGCAAGCTAATAGCTCTGACTCAAGACTTAAAAATAGATCTATCGCACTTAACCTACCCGGCTATAACCGAAATAGAGAGCCAGATCGATAAGATGCAATACGATATAGCCTCCCTCCATAAAAGCTACCCTTGGGCTTGGTATTATTCCAATAACGTGCATCGCTGCAAAATAATTGAAGATTTTATAGCGGCCAGAGTGCAATAGCTAATATGAAAAAACTTACTTTAAAGTGTAAAGATAAATAGGATGAGCCGCCTAATAATAAAAAAAGGATTCCAACTACTAGCTAAAAAAGTAGCGCTTTTGGTTATTAAGGCCCCAGCCCATGCTTGAAAACAGAGGCCGTATATTTATAATAATGTATGTCGCTCCTTGATAGGCTCAACACCTTTCTTTCGAATCTTAATTCGCGGCTGGATTCAAAAATCGCAAGCCTTAACCAAGAAGCTTATACCCTAAAGTTCTCCCCTCGCAGATGGCATCGGCTTATGTTTAGCATGTTCTTCAGAAAAGCTTCCACCCTAAAGTTTTCTCGAATCTCAAGAGGCTCTAGGCGCGGTACCAAAGCCAATCAAATTATTCATGTATGTAATTTACTAAACCCCTCTACAGTCAAAAGCGAAGGCCTTCGATTTCGAATACAGTCATCACTTGACTCCATCAGCGCTGCTAGAAAGACCAAAGTTACTCTTGTTGGGTGCTCCCCCGAGGATCCTTTAGTTGAGGGGTGGCGCCACCATTCCCTTACTCGAACGGCTGCCTCAGTATTTAAAGAAAGCAAAGACTTTGCCTTCATTAAAGACATGCTTGACGCCGGAGCCCTATTAGCCGGTCCAGACGACTTTATATTTTACTCTAATCTGGACTGTTCCATTCCCCCGCAGTTCTATGAGGATATCTATAAAAGTAATGCCGATATCACAGAGTTTCTTCGAAAAGATGTTGATTTCTCGGCTGATTCAGGCTTTGATATATTCAACGCTCGCTCCTCGGTCTATGAAATTGGCGTCGACGGTCTATGCATAAGAAAGTCCGTTTATATGGAGATTAGAGACCAGCTCCCCGACTGCGTGATCGGAGAGCCTCACTGGGATACCGTATATTCTGGAATCTTGCATAAAAACTATGAAGTTCACCAAAGTACGGAACTCTATCACATTAAGCATGCCCAGCAATGGGATGATAGCCACCTAACTGAAGCGGGGGAACATAATAGACGCCTTTACCGAGAGTGCGTCAACTATGGTTTAATGGAGGACAACTTAATATCCCTCAAAAAGGGTAGCGCCCTAATCCTTCTAGATTCTAGCAGAAAAGCGAGCGAAGTCGAACACTTAGCTGGCCTGATCAACACCCTCTCCTTTTATAAGGATAAAATGGATATAATATTTTGCGAGTTGAAGAATATTGACGATTCTCCCCCCGTTTATGTCTCTAACATAAAATATTTCCCTATTGTCTCTACCAACAAATACACCTCTTGCCTCGATCAAACAAATACTATTATTAATTGCCTCCTTCATCAATTTAGCTCCTTTACTAATGTTATTGTAATCAAATCATCTCTAGACGCCATAAGTTTAACTTTAATAAAAGAAATACAACTAGCTCTTCACCACCATGGACTATTTATAAATGAAGACATATTTGCAATTAAAAGCAAGAAGATATTAGATAATGAGCTTGACATTTATGAAAAAAATGCTAATATGGAAGACGTGAGCTATATAAACGATGATGGCTTACTTGAGTTATTAAATAACCATGATCCAGAACATATTTAATCCAAAATTTTGCCTTTCTACGCAGGTAAGGGAGAGTTGGTGCGCGGGCGTACTAGACTCCGACAGAGGCAAGATCCCTATTGAGGTTGTTCAAGGTATTCCTAGGCTTAAGCTGGATCAAGACCCAAATGCCAAAGAAGATTGGTTTTGCGCCGTCCTTCCACTAGATCCCGTGTGGGGCAGCATAGATCTCGAGACTTTTAAGTTCTTGAACTTTAATTTTTATACTGACTACGGTTTATACTGTCGAGTAGGGCTTAAAGATGCGTCGGAGAACAGCTCACTAGAGCTAGAGCTTTATGGCGAGGAAAACTGTCGCGAGGGCGACGAAAGCCGCCTATCCCTAGACCTTTCTCGTTTTTTAGACGACCCTCCCTCGGATTTCAACCCCAAAGAGTCTCGGCTGTTAAAGTTTATCGGCTATAACGATACTGCTTTTTATATTTCGGAGGTAACTTTATCTAGTGCGCCTTCTACATGAAAAAACGTTTGATTGGCAGCGTCCGGTATTAACTGAAGAAAAATGCCACGAGCTCCTAGGTGCCAACCCCTTAAATAGTACTGTAACTTTTCTCTCAGTGCCATGGGCTACCATTATAGACCAAATAGAGCACGGAGAAGCGAAATCAAAAAAGAAGGCTAAATCGGTACTCGAAGACATTTCGAAATACGATGTGCAAGGAGGCTTCTCAGTATGCCAGCACGACCGCTTCCATACCATCATCCCAACCCTAAAAAAGGCAGGTATAAGCACCCTATTTGCGCCCCATATGGCCTCTCCTGAAGGCTACACCACTAAGGGCTTTTATTTTAAACCCAATAAAGAAGATTTATCAAAAAAAATTTCCGAACGCGCATCCAACCATAGTGGACTATACATAGATGGGATACAAATAGAAACTATTCCTTTGTGGCCGGTATTTATTGGAGACCCAACAATAAAGAAAGACGTATGGTATTCTTATATCGGGTCTTATGGCCCTAAGCATATTTCAGATGTCAGGAAAAAGATAATGGACGATGATCACCCGCTGGACTGCATATCCGTGGCCCGCAAAGGGTGGCAGTTTGATATGGATGTATATCAAGAGCAGATATTCGCCAACACCACCTCTGGCTTCCAGAAATACGTCAACAGAAAGAAGTCGGAGTTTTATCAGAAGGCTTTATCTCGCTCGCGCTTTGCCTTATGTCCCAGCGGCACAGGGCCTGCGGTCATTAGGTTGCTAGAGGCTCTGGGGTCTGGCGCTATTCCCGTTATACTATCCGATGCAATGATGCTTCCCACCTTAAGCGGCGTCAACTGGGAAGATTGCTGTGTAAAAATCCCCGAAAAAGATTACAATACATTGCGCGATACATTAAGTAATATAACTCCAGATAGAGAAGAAGAGATGAGAAAAAAATGCTTAGAGTATTATAAACTTACTAGCGGGGATAATTACGTAAGAAGTATAAGGGAGTACTACGATGGATCTCTATAAAAACATCCGCGAAGAAGATATTTATACGTGGCCCAATCCGCACTTCCCCTTTAAGTGCTTACTGGAGGACGACAAATGTAGAATTTTTATTTTGGAAAACATTTCCCACAATTATTCATGGCTTAAGCAATACAAAGATTTGATCAGAGAAACCGATTTCTTTTTTGTATCATTAGGGTGGCACCTCTCTCCACACTTAGCCAATCAAGGTAGATGTATTATTGATCAATTGAACCTCAATTTAAACAATTTTTTTATTTTATATAATTGCCCCCAGGAGGAGCGCAATGGAGCGGGTTTCGGCCTACAGGGAGAGGTAATCAACCACAATGCGTGGCTCGATGAAAGTAACTTCAATTTCACGGGGATGCTTAAAAAATATAACGCTTTATATATTGCCCGCCCAACCGATTTTAAAAGGCATTACCTTGCGGCCAATGTAAAAAAATTAGCTTTAGCCGCCGGGGGCCACAACCATCGAAACTTACGCACGGAATTGCCTCCCTGTGAGAATGATCCCTTTAAGCGCCTGACTAAAGATGAGATTTGCGAAATAATCAATATATCCAAGTGCGGCCTTTCTTTGTCAAGGGAGGAGGGGGCCTGCTACTCTTCCTCTGAGTATCTTTTATGTGGTGTTCCTGTTGTCTCTACTCGGTCCAAAGGGGGGCGGGATGTATGGTACAACGAGGATAATTCTATCATTTGTGATGATACCAAGGAAAGCGTTGCTCTAGCCGTGGAAGACTGCATTGGTCGCCGCTGGGACGGTCCAAAGATCAGACTTACTCATCAGCAACAGGCGCAGCTTTATAAAGATAAATTTTTAGCAAAACTAAAGGAAACTCTGAGGCGGTTTGGGGCACTTGATATCGACGCAACGCGCTTGTTTTACGAAAATTTCAGGTGGTATTGCAATCCCAACTCGAATGCCACTCCTCACATTGATACATTAAATAATTATTTTAAGTAATATGGACATTGTATGCATAAACGAATGCTTGCCGGCGCATAGGAGCAAATACAGTTTCATAGATCAAATTTTTTCTTTTAATCGATCTAGAAATCCTGATGTTCGTTTTCATTATATCTCCGATAACGCTACCTCGTGCCCCCATGTTTTCAATCATGATATCCAGGAGTACAAGGGTGACGCATGCAACCAGTTTAAAGATGCCTACGTACACCTTAGCGATAATCCTTATGATTTCGAATTGGCTTGTTTTTTAAGATGGATCATTTTATCCGCATTTATACAGAAATTGAAACTAGATCGAATTTTATATTTAGATAACGATGTAGCAGTTTATACTCCCCTCCACACGTGGCCCGAGCAGATATTGAATTGTAGCTATTCCCTTTCTCGGGGATCCTCCCCTCATACTAATTTCATTAACGACACAGGGTATTTGTTTAGATTCATTGATTATTTTCAAAAAATCTATCAAGAGAAATCGGCTGCGCCGATGCAAGACCTAAAAAAACTACGACAGATCTTCATTGAAAAAAAACAATATGGAGGAGTTTCAGACATGACCCTTTGGAATCGCTTCCGCAGAGAGGACACCGTATCTTCCCCCATAGAAGACATTTCTAGCATTATTGTAGATGAATTCACTTTCGATCACAATATAAACGATACCGCTGACTATGAAAGTAGAGATTCAGCAAAAAACATTAAACTTAAAGGGGGACTTCCTTCGTGCTATAACACAAAATTATCAAAGGAAATAAAATTTAATACCATCCACTTTCAGGGCGGCGCCAAAAGACTTATCGCGCATTATATAAATGATTAGCCACTCGCATAAGTTCATTTTTATTCAGATTAATAGATGCGCCTCTAGCTCCGTAGGCAGGGCTTTAATTAAATGTAATCCGCGCTCATCAGGCCACGGCCATTTAAGCAGCTACCCCCCCGAGAAAATAAAGAGCTATTTTACATTTTCGTTTGTTAGAAATCCCTGGGACAAACTAGTGTCACAGTATTTTTGGAATGGCCCAGGAGCCAAAGATGGGATGCGCGGCGTAGGAGTGCCCTCCCACACTTTTCCCCCAGATAAGCAGATAACATTTAGCGAGTACGTAAAAGATTACGTCAACAAAGGGATGCGAATAAGCTCGGCGTGGCCCCTTCAACTACTCCCCTTTATTTCCGATGGAGGAAAAGTGGCGATAGACTTCATCGGAAGATTTGAAAACCTGCAAGAAGACTTCAACATCGTCTGCGACAAAATTGGGATTCCACATCAACAACTTCCACATAGAAACAAAACAAAACATACACACTACACCGAATATTACGATGACGAGGCGAGGGAAATTGTTGCGGAAAAATACGCCAAGGATATTCAGTGTTTTGGTTATAAGTTCGGAAAATGATTAGCCATAAATATAAATGTATTTTCATCCATATCCCCAAGACAGCGGGGACCTCCATTGAGGCGCTACTCTGTGACTCGCAGGACTATGTCGATATGGATAAGCATGGACACAAACAGGCCTTGGGCCTTAATAGAGGAGAGTTGAAAGGGGGCTTATGGAGACAGCATTTTACATATACAGAGCTTTTTTCAAATGGGTTTTCTCGTTGCTGCTGGCATCGTGAAGATAAAAAATTTCAATTAAATCAGCAAGAATACCAAAAAAAATATGGAGACGCGGATAAAATAATAGAGCAAGACTACTTTAAATTTGCATTCATCAGAAATCCTCTCGATAAATTAGTCTCTGAGTATGCATGGAGGCAATATGCATACAAGCGAGGCACTTTAGATATCTACGTCTCAAAGAAAGCCCCCGCAGACTTTAAGGATTTTGTTTTACATCTTGAAAATCATCTAAGCCCTCAAGATGCACACGTACAGCCACAATATAAATTTATTTATGATGATAACCATAAGCTGCAAGTAGATTATGTTGGTCGTTTTGAAGAACTAAACAAAGAATTACAAGAAATTGCTGAATTAATAGGGGCTCCTTTCATAGAAGTTCCTCGTTTACAAGGGAGCAATCATGACCACTATAAATCATACTATTCTCCTGAATTAGAAAGCTATGTCAGGCAGAAGTATAAAATAGATTTTGATCTAGGAAACTATTAATATAAACTATGAAAAATGCATGTGTAATAATGGGAGACACGGTGGGTTATCTAATACAAGCCCTAGTGTTGGCAAAGTCAATTCGCGACACACAAACGGAGTGTGATATTCTATTACTTTATCTACCTTATGATCTAGAAAGCGTAAAAATTTTTAGCGCTGTCTCAAATCGTGGCAAAGCCGAGAAGATCAAACAAAACAGAATAAATGCAGATAATTTCTTAGAAGAAAATTCTGCATTAATAAATGAATTAAACATTCAATTAATTAGAGTAACAGAGAAGCCTTATAACACAACCGCAATTAAAAACCCAAACTATCGTAATATTTTAAATCAAAGCCCAACATGTGCATTAGATCTTCACAAGATATTGTGCTGGAATTACACGCAGTATTCTAAGGTACTTTTTCTTGATGCAGATATACTTGTTAGGAAAAATTTAGATCACCTTTTTGATCTTGATTATGATTTTATGTATTCAGATGGTGCTGCATCACCCTTGAATTCGGGCGTTTTTTGCCTTAGGCCAGACAGCTTAGTTTTTAAAGATTTGAGCCAGATTATCCATGAGGGTAATTTTAGCTATGAAGAGGGGTGGAATAATTTAGGGCGCCAGCATAAATATTTTAATGCTATAGAGGTTTGTCAGGGATTGTTCTATTATCATTTCATCAAGGGCACTAAACAATTTAAAACGCACAAACTCTCCCGAAATATATACAATAATCAAGCCCCTTATGACATTTTTTGTGAAAATAAACTCCCAAAAGAAAGATATTTGCGGCAGTTAATAAGTTTCGATGATGTCTGCATTGCGCATTTTACAAGTTGGGGTCGTCTTTATAAGAAAGGGAATGAGCCTATGTGGAATTGTCCAGATTTCGGCCAAGTTAAAATAAACGGGAAGGTAAACGATAAGTTAAAAGTACCATTTCATCAAGAATGGGTGGATACATTTTTAAGACTAGAGATTAAAGGGGGCTAGCTATGGCAAAAGCTATTATAGTCGGAGCGGGATTAGCGGGCTCGGTCGCGGCAACGCTATTAAAATCAGCTGGCTATGACGTTGAAATTTTCGAGAAAAGAACTCACTTGGGAGGGAATTGTTATGATGAGTTTATCGAAGGTGTTTGTGTGCATAAATATGGTCCGCATGGGTTTCATACAGACAATAAACAGGTGTGGGATTTTCTTAATCAGTTCACAAAATTCAACAATGTTTCATTGAGGGTTCAAGCAGACACGGCAGAAGGAAGGATTCCTATACCCTTCAACAAAGCAGCCATGAAGATCGTTGGAGAGAAGACGCCCGAAGAAATAAGAGCATTAATCTTTGTTGACTATAGTGAAAAAATGTGGGGCCTAAAATGGAAGGAGATACCAAAATCTATTACTGGGCGCCTCCCCACCACAAGAGAAAGCTTTGATGACAGGTATCATCTTGACAAATATCAAGGAATCCCCATTAACGGATATACGGAAATGTTTAAAAACATGCTTGACGGTATAACCGTCCATACAGGAACGTCAAATAAAGATTGGCGGCACAGGAACTATGACGCGTTAGTCTATACGGGCAAGATAGACGAATATTTTAATTACACGTTCGGCAAACTAGGCTACAGATCATTAAGGTTTGAGCAGTTCTCTGCTCCCAAAAGAAATATTATGCAGCTTAATCAATGTAATAAAAAGCCATGGACGAGAGACATGGATCACTCGCATTGGTTAGGGCAAAATGTTGAGAGGTCAATTTTTACTCGCGAATACCCTATAGAACACAACAAAACCAATGTTCCGTTTTACCCAAAGAATTTTGGGGCAGATCGCGAGGCATGTTCCAAATATCAAAAAATTAATAAAAAAAATAATGTAATTTTTCTTGGTAGACTAGCGACATACAAATACCTAGACATGGACGATTGCGTTGCTCAGGTGCTACAAAGATTAAAAAAAATAAAGATCTAGTGTAATATAATACATGGGGCCTATACTTAACACTGTTATCGGAGCCGGGATAAAGCTCGGCTGCAACCTTCTAAACTCCTGGCTAGCGCAAAAGCGCCAGGATCAGATGATGCTTGCGGCTAGAGATGAAAAGATGCTCGACGCTTTAATAGCCAATCAATCCAGTCGCGCAAAAGATCCCTTCGTTAAGGTTACTCGTCGTATTCTATTCATGAGTATCACCTTTACTATGTGTTACCTAATGATATATTATGCGCATAATCCTCACATCACATATAATTTAATAGTGCCCATGGGCGAAGGCTCTCGGCTTGGGTTCTTCAGTTGGCTTTTTGGAGGTAAAGACTGGGAGGTTGTCCAGATGACTGGCGGCTTAATGCTAGCAGGGTTTATGGACTTATGCTTTATGGTTGTAGGGTTTTATGCCATACCAAGTAAAATAAGGTAAAAAAAGTGTATATATAAATACCATGGCTACTCCAAAAGAAATCCCAAGTAAAGTTAATACAGCCGCCGCTCGAGTAACAGCTGCAGCTGGCAACTCTCTTTATATTGTTGGTTGCCTAAAGGCCGGCACCTTAACGATTGATATTTCAGGAGCCGACATATCTTGTGGCTCAGTAGGCCCTGTCGCTATTCCCTCTCCGATTGAATGTCGTTCATTTGTGCCTGCGGCCGTAGGTCAAATAGCTTACTATGAGCAGTAATGGCCAGCCCCAAAGAAATACCTAGTAAGGTCAACAGCGCTATTGGCCTTATAACAGCTGCTGTAGGTAAGTCTCTTCATATTGTTGGGCTCTTAGGTGCCGGTGCATTAACAGTTGACGGAATTAGTTACGGGACGACGGGTCCGTCCTCGTTATTATCACCAATTAAATGTTCCTCCTGCAGAACTACGCATACCGGCCAAATAGCCTATTATGAGCAGTAATATTTTCGGGTAATAGTTCTTGACTTTATTCTTTTGTTGTGGTAATATCCCCCTTGTGACACAAACAGAGAAGAAGCTTACGATTGAAAGATTAGTTAATGTTCCCTCCTCTCAAAAGCGTAACTTCTGGGGTAGAGAGGTCAAGTCTCTAAACGAATTGCTGAAGGTTTATCCAGAGAGGAGGTTTTGGTTAGGTGTCAAATTCCCCTCTAAGATGGAGACCATTATAGTCTTCCGCTCTGGATACTATGCTTTAGAGCTTAAGAAAAAATACAATAGGTTTAAGTATCTGATTCCAAAAAAAGAAGAAGTAGAACTTGGAGAAAAGTCAGGCGCCGATTACAATCAAAGCAAAAAGCCCATTACCTTAAAAAAATTCCTATCATGACCGAAGCATCTGTAGTTAGTTCCCAAAACGCCCTTAAAAGCTTTCTAAAGCAGCACGAGGAGCACCACTATAACTTTGAAGAGGAAATAGACTACAAGGTCTCCAGTGGCAGCCTAAAGGTAGACTTTGAACTAAACGGGGGTCTGGGGCCTGGCCTTCACCGATTCATAGGGATGAACGAGGGCGGTAAAAGCTCGGAAGCGCTGGAAGTTATGAGACACTTCCTTAAAATGCCTCAAACCAAAGGCGTTTACATAAAAGCAGAAGGTCGTCTTTCCAAAGAGATGAGGGCGCGCGCCGGAGTTAACCTCGTAAACAAAGAGGATGACTGGCAAGATGGAACTTGCTTTGTCTTTGACTCCAACATCTACGAAACCGTCTTGGATTTAATGAGAGTTTTAGTAGTCCGAAACCCCGACCAAACTAAATACTGTTTCATTTTAGACTCATTGGATGGGCTCATAATGAAAGATGACTTAAAAAAAGGCTTTGAAGACTCGCACAAGGTTGCTGGGGGCGCTCTACTTGGCGCCAAGTTCATGCAGAAGATGAGTATAGCCTTAGCAAAGCGTGGTCACATGGCTATTTTCATCTCTCAAGTAAGGGCCGACATCAAGCTAGACCCTTACAGTAAAGCCCCAATAAGGCAAACAACTGCTACCGGAGGAAACGCCTTACTACACTTTGCTAATTACATATTAGAGTTCGAGCCTCGCTTTAAAAAAGACTTAATACTAGAGAACCCTACTCAACCAATAGATCAACAAAAGAATAAAATACTAGGCCATATAGCTAAGATAACAGTAAAGAAGTCTCCTAATGAAAAAACCAACTATGTGTTACAATACCCTATAAAATATGGACGAACCAATGGCACTTCCATTTGGGTGGAGAAAGAAATAATAGACATGCTTTATCTATGGGGCTATATTAATAAAAAAGGAGCTTGGATATCTATTGATCCTGACTTTATTGAAATCTTAAAAAAAGAAGGACACGAGGTTCCAGAGAAAGTTCATGGCGAGCCAAAACTAAACGACCTACTAGAAAGCTCTCCGGAGTTGACCGTGTTTTTAATAAATTATTTTAAAGAGCTTATTTGCGCGCAGTCTTCCTGATATGGTATTTAAGACTATCACAGGGGTCACCAAGAGGGTATCCAAAGCTAATCGTTATTCCATAAAATGGAAGGAGAAAAGCAGAAGCAAATTACAGTTCGGAGTAAAGCAATTCCTCCTTCCCTACTGGTCTAGCGACGTTGTTTTTGAGGAGTTTCCCGTGGCTGGCACGAGGCTTACCTTGGACTTTTATAACGCTAACAAGAAGGTGGCCGTAGAGGTTCAGGGCGCTCAGCATTTAAAGTATACTCCCCACTTCCATGGAGCTTCTAAGTCAACCTTTCTCGGGCAAATTCGACGGGACAACATGAAACAGTCCTTTTGCGAGATCAATCGAATAGTGCTTGTAGAAGTGTACCCCAAGGATATATTATCGGAGGAGTTATTTAAAAGTTTCGGGGCTATATTATAATATAGTGTAATATATAACAATGAGTGACGACATAGATCCAGAAAACTTAAATTCTTTCGCTATACCCGAATCCTTGCTTGAGCAATTGTTTGAGTTTAGTGGTGGCGGAGACCATAGTAAGGGGTTTATATTAGCGTTTGTAACGCAGAAAGGCACCCCCCTGGTTTATACCAAAGCTCAAAATCAGATAGTAGAAATGGGCCTCAGGAAGTCGTTGGAGAAATACCTCATAGGCACCGAAGAGGCAGAGAATATGTTCACTATGGATGACGAAGATCCGGAATTGGGGCTTGACTAATAGAATCTTTCGTGTTATCCTTTACGTATGGTATACTCTTACGAAGTGGAACAGCAAGTTCTTGCTGGTCTCTTAAATAACCCCCACAAGTACATAGAGGTAGCTCCCTTCCTGTCGGCCCAGGATTTTGTTTCCGATGTAAATAGCGTGATCTTCAGCTTCCTTAAGGCTGACTATGACCAAGGCAGTTTTATTGACGAGGTTATTTTATCTGAAAGGATTAAGCTTTCGGGGATCTCTTTTGAAGCGAACATAAACATAAGCGACTATACTAAGTCCATAAAGCTAAGGAAAGGTTCCCCCTCGTCCCTAATAGAGGCCGCAAAGGAGCTCAAAAAGCTATCTGTTCGTCGAGGTATCTCAGCAAACGCTCAAAAACTCATCTCGGCAATGTCTAACCTGGATGCCTCCAAGAAACTTACGGAAATTGTAGATACCGCCGACTCTATATACAATTCCAATATAAACTTATACGAAAATGGAGAGAATTTTCCCCAGAATATATTTGACGAGATGGAGGAAATGATAGAGCTCAAAGGCAACAATCCCCAAATCGGATTCGGACCTGCTGGTCCTCACAAAATGCTCAACACCCTTTATGGGTCTATATTAAGGCCTGGAAATATCACTACCATAGTAGCCAGAACTGGTGTCGGTAAAACCCAATTCGTTATGGATTTCTGCACTAAAGTTTCCGTGGCTGAGAATATTCCTGTTTTACATTTAGATAACGGCGAGATGAGCAAGGAGGAGCTTTTAATGCGTCAATGCGCTTCCCTTTCTGGCGTACCTTTAAACCTTTTGGAGACAGGCCAATGGCGAAAAGCTGGATCCGAAACGATAAACAAGGTTAGGTCCGTCTGGAATACTGTGAAAAACTATCAATTCTTCTATCATAATGTGGGGGGCATGGCAGTGGACTCGATGATTCAAATGATCAAACACTTTTACTTCTCTAAGGTTAAAAGAGGGAACCCTTTGATTCTAAGTTTTGATTACATAAAGACCACCTCTGAAAATGCTAAAAATAAGTCAGAGTGGCAGATAGTCGGTGAGATGGTTGATAAATTCAAAAGGCTTATTCAACGCGACGTTACACTTGACGGTGAGCCCATGATATCTATGATGACTAGCGTCCAAAGCAACAGACAGGGCATAACCACCAATCGCAACTCAGACAGTATCGTAGAGGACGAGAGTATAGTGTCCCTTTCGGACCGAATTACTCAGTTCAGTTCTCACCTTTTCTCTCTTCGCCAAAAAACTCTTGACGAGTTGGCCGTAGAGGAGGGCTTTGGAACTCATCGCCTCACCTGCTTTAAGTACAGACATTTAGGTTCGGATATTCATCGCGCCATTCAACCCGTACGTATGCCTAATGGGGATTTGAAGAGGAATTTCATTAATTTAAACTTCGATAATTTTGATATATCTGAAGTTGGCGACCTGCAGGATATGGTAAACTCTCAAGTCGAAGTTGAATTAAGGGACGGCGACTTACTAGGAGGAGGGATAGACATATGACTTCAGAAAAAATCAAAGACATTCTACAGAAGCTTGGTTATAATCTTTCTGATTTTGGATCTCACTGGCGTACTAGTGCATTGTATCGTGGTGGTAACAATCCCTCTTCAGTTCAGATCTATAAAGACTCCGGCGTTTGGGTGGATTACGTAAAAGGGGACGGCTATATGTCTCTTCGCTCCCTAGTTGAAGCCACTCTTCAGACAAATGATACCAAAGAAATCAGTGAGCTAATGAAAGGGTATGACTTTGAGACGCCCGCCAAAGAAACTACTACCCCCCGTTACCCTAAAACAGAGATGGAGAAAACTTACCCTGATTCTATTTTAATAAAACTCCTGCCTCATTATAGTTTTTATAATAAAAAGGGCATCTCCGACGAAGTTCTACGGTTTTTCAAAGGGGGGCTAGCCACCGAAGGCGCCATGTATCAACGGTTCGTATTTCCTGTTTACAATCAGTCAGGGCTCATCCATGGGTTTAGCGGTAGGGATATGTCTACCGCATCAAGCAATCGGCCTAAGTGGAAACATGTAGGAAAAAAGTCCACATGGATATATCCTTATTTTACCCCCGAAGATACTTCAACAAATTGCGTTCAAGACCAAATCTCTCAGAAAAAAGAGGTTATATTAGTGGAGAGTATAGGGGATCTTCTTAATCTGCACCAACATGGAATCAAAAATGTCGTAGTTACCTTCGGGACTTCCATTTCTTCGGCGATCATTTGCTTCCTTTTATCCCTCCAAGTGGATAGCATTGTAATATCATTAAATAATGACAGCTTAAAAGAAAAGAACCGAGGAGAAATAGGGGCTCTGAAAATTTATTTAAAACTTTTGGATTACTTTGATAAAGGCGCGGTAAGTATTAAGCTACCTTTCGCTAATGATTTTGGAGACATGAATTCTGAAGACTTTGACAAGTGGAAGACCTCCCTCTCCATACCATTTGATCAAGCAGACCACGACGCCTTGCACCATAAAATAAAAGGATTAGTAAAGGAAAAGGACATTCCATCTAATTTATACAAAAAGAAATATTTCTCATGAAAGAATGCACTCCTCTTTCTGCTAGCCGAATAAAAACCGCTCAAGGCTGCTCATGGTCCTACTGGTCTAATTACCATTTAAAGATTCCTGATTCAGGCAATGACGGTGCCAATCGTGGATGGATTTGCCACTTGGTATTCGAGATTCTAGGAAATCCTAGACACAGAAAGATCTACGACGAAATAATCTTACGGGATTCTATATTTCTATCACCCCCCATGAGTCGGCTAGTGGGGTATCATGCGCGTCGACTAGGGGTCAATGACAAGGAAAACTTGGAGTTGATAAACCGCATGACCCTGGCTGGCTTGCACTTTGACTTCTTCGGCGCGAACCGAGTAGCTCCAGATAAGGCTATCTCTGAACAAGACTTCAACATAACTGTCTCTGAAGGCGAAAAGCTATACCGAGTAAGGGGTTATATAGACAAGCTGTTTTTATACGAAAAGGATAGTATCGCCGTCATCAGGGACTTCAAGAGCAGTAAGGCTGTCTTTAAAGGCAAAGATATTACGGACAACCTACAAGACCTCATCTATACGTTAGCCGTGAAAAAACTTTTCCCTCATTTTAAGTCTCGTCAGGTCGAATTTCTTTTTCTAAAGTTCGATCTAAACTCTACCGGTTGCATTAAAATGAAAGAGCTATCTCCCGAAGAGCTGGAAGGCCTAGAGCTCCAGCTCACTCAGATTCAAAAGTATATAGATGGGTTCGATGAATATGATGCCGTATCGAACTTTGCAGCCAACCAGTACCCCAACAATAGAGGGTATCCTCCCGACGGTTCATTCGGAGGACTTCTAGCTTGCGGTAAAGATGGCTATAAGATATTTAAAAAGAAGCCCCTTCTAGATAAAGAGGGCAATAAGGTTCCTGCATACATTTGTCCCTATCGAAAGCCTTTAGAGTATTATGTAATTAAAGATAGCGACGGCAGGATAATCAAAAGCGCTCCCAAGGATAAAAAGAGTGCGTTATCTCCCGATTCCTCAAAAGGAGAAACGCTGGAGCTCTTCAATTATTCAGGTTGCCCCCACTGGAACCAGAAACGAGAAAACTTAGATGACTTCTTTAATTAATTGTGTACTTTAGTTATGGATGACAGAGACCATAGAGAATATATGTTACGAATACGCTCGTGACGTCTTGTTTTCACAAGAGGTTACATTTGATGGTGCGCCCGCTCTTATCATTATCTATATACAGGTCCAGTACCTACAAGAGTTATCTGGGTTCTTAAAAAATCATGGGTATAAATTATCCTCTCGCCAGAATAAAGGTGAACGTTATTCTTTGGTTAAATTTGAGCTTATCAATTTAAGCCATCACGATCAAGCTGTCTTAAAGAAGAAAAGAAAAAAGGAATAATTCAATGATCTGGGTTCTCCTTATTTTTCTATCTGCGATCTGCATTTCGATAACCGCCGCCTATTTCAGTATAGTAGGCCTAGCTACCATGTTTCCGGGCTCTTCCGAGGCTGTTATTGTAATGGGGAGCGTTCTTGAGGTAGGGAAGCTAGTGGCTGCAGTATGGTTGCACAAGAACTGGCGAAGCGCTTTTAAATTTATTCGCAATTACCTGTTATTGGCCGTTGTAATTTTAAGCGCAATTACGAGCATGGGTATTTTTGGTTTCCTTTCTCGCTCGCATGTAGAGCACGGAGCTTCCATTGAAAAGGAAGTGGCCATGATAGCTCAACTGGATTCTAAGATTTCTCGAGAGAACGACTTCATCGACCGTACGAACGCGTCCATAGATAAACTAAACTCCCAACAAACATCGTCATCTGGAAGCAAGGATGACGTCATATCCCGCCTAGACATCAGGATAAAAGAAATAAAAGAAGAGGGGGCATCTAATATTAAAATAGAACAAGACTTAATAATTAAATACGAAGAAAGAGAAAGGCGGCTAGATGAAGAGCTAGAAGGCTCAAAAGAAACTGGCCTTTTCGCTACCAACAAAAAGTATACTCAATTATTATCCAGCCAGAAGAAGGAGCGAGGGAGTCTCCTGCAGCGGAAACTGGAGTCAGAGGCCAAGATAAAATACCTCAGAGACGATCTTCTTGCCCTAATCAAGGAAACCCGGTCCCAAATAGACTCCACTAGCTCTCAAAAAGACTCCACCGGAACCCTGGAAATGGAGACATCTCGCCACCACACTGACATCGAGGGGGCTTATGGTAGAATATCTGCCCTAGAACTGGAAAAATTCAACTATGGTAGTGACCTTCGGGCCCTAGAAGTAGAGATGGGTCCAATAAAATACATTGCCAACGCTCTCCAGGATTGGGCTGGACTGGATGTGGACATAAGCGAAGCTATACGCATGGTAATTGTTACCCTTATTTTTGTATTTGACCCTCTGGCTATCCTCCTGCTCATAGCCGCAACTATGTCTTACTCCCAAATAAAGGACGAGGAGCTTCCTCCCGACATTCGAGATATACGCAATAAACTCCTAGAAGAAATGGAGGAGTATTTAGAAGAGGGTGGAGTCGCGGAACATTTTATTGAAAGATGCAAGAAATAGCTTGACTTTACGGCGTATTTATGTTAAATTTCATGCATGCCGATTCCTTTGTTCAAGAGTCACTTTTCAATAGGCAGGTCTATACTCACCCTAGACAAGCCCAGCGATAACCGTGACCCCGACAGTCCAGATTCAATTTTCGAGATAGCGCTAGACCACGGACTTAAAGAGGTCGTGTTAGTGGAGGATACTTTTATGGGTTTTCTCCAGGCCAGAAAAGTAGCCAGTGAAATAGGAGTAAAATTTAGGTTCGGCCTTCGCTTTAATATAAGACAAAGCGCATTAAACGATGCGGACACATCTAGTTCTAAATGCACCCATAAGATAATAATATTCCCTAAAGACTCTATAGGCTGCAAGTCTCTTAATAAAATATATACAGAATGTCATACTAAATATGGCGGCTGGCTCGATCTATCCATCGTCAGGGAGTTATGGGACGAAGACCATTTAACTTTAGCTATTCCGTTTTACGACTCTTTTATATTTAAAAACCTGACATCTTTTGACGCATGTGTCCCTAATTTTTCCTTCACCAATCCCTTTTTCTTTATAGAGAGGAACGGGCTCCCCTTTGACTCGCTTATAGAGGCCGGAGTGAAGAGATATTGCAAAACCTACGACTACCCTTGGGAAATGTCTCAGTCTATTTTCTACAAGGAGAAGGATAACTTCTCCTCTTATTTAACTTATAAATTAATCTGTTCTAGGAGCCTGCAAGGTGGGCGCCCCTCCTCCTTAGAGATGCCCAATTTCGACCATCTTGGCAGTGATGAATTCTGCTGGGAAAGTTATTTAGAAAAATATGAAAGCGCTTAAGTACTCCGACATTGTACTAATACCCCACTATAGCGACTGCTCTAGTCGCTCGAACTGTGACGCATCTGTAGAGATCGCTGGGCGAACTTACAAGCTTCCCGTCATTCCTTCTAATATGAAGTCCGTGATTGGAGTAAGGCAGTGCAAGTGGTTAAGTGACAACGATTATTTCTACTCTATGCATCGCTTTGATGTTGATACTCAAGGGTTTATAGAGGACGCGAACCGTGACTCCTGGAAAACTATATCTGTTAGCTTGGGAGTAAAACGCTCCGATAAGTTACTCATTGAAAACATCCGCGCTTCAGGCGCTCGAGTAGACTTCATAACTATCGATATCGCGCATGGTTATTCAAAGCTAATGTGTGAGATGATAAGGTTTTTAAGAGAAAACTTAGGGAATAAAGTTTGCGTTATAGCTGGCAATGTCTGCACTCCGGATGCAGTTGTTGCCCTATCTTCTTGGGGGGCTGACTACGTGAAGGTAGGTATTGGTCAAGGGAGCCCTTGTACCACCAAGGATAAGACTGGCTTCACTTTGCCTATGTTCACAACTATAAGGAAATGTAAAGATTGTTATGAATCCCATGAAGACTTTAACTTATCTAAACGGATCCCTATTATAGCTGACGGAGGGGTCACCCGCAATGGAGATATAGCTAAGGCGTTAGCCGGTGGGGCCGACTTAGTTATGGCTGGAGGCTTATTTGCCTGCTGTTCTGATAGTCCCTCTCACTCTCTAGAGATAAACGGTATGCTTCATAAGGCCTACTATGGTTCTGCCAGCTTCGAGAATAAAAGAACACGTACCCACATAGAAGGCACATTAAAAAACATACCCTCGTGCGGCATGAACCTAAAGACTAAACTCA
>TARA_R110002110_G_scaffold44416_2_pt1 | contig 18324 bp, 17 predicted proteins | sample TARA_R110002110 | Tara Oceans TARA_R110002110 (sample SAMEA4397330) | marine metagenome | biome: Polar Biome; feature: [SRF] surface water layer (ENVO:00010504); material: water (ENVO:00002006), including particulate matter (ENVO:01000060) such as... | depth 5 m
ATGGGTAAAAAATACAATGTTCAAAAAGCATTAGATGCAGGTGTTACACAAAAAAACATAGATGCGTTTCTCTTATCCAATCCTAAGCTAATTCCTATAAATGTTCCCGCTGAAACAGTACCAACAAAAACAGTTGTAGAACCAGAACAGGGTAAAAAATACAATGTTCAAAAAGCATTAGATGCGGGCGTTACACAAAAAAACATAGATGCGTTTCTAGTCGCTAACCCAAAACTAACTCCTATAAATATACCTGTTGAGGAAGAAAGCTCTAAGTTTGACAGATACATCTTAGACAATGCTATATCAGCTTTTCAAGGTGTTGTAGGGCTAGGCCAAGCAGTGGTAGGATTAGCTAACATACCTACTTTAGGTGGTGCCGGTAAGGGCCTTCAATATGTATTAGATACAACTTTTGGTGGAAATTTAGAAGATTTAAATGGTTGGCTACAGTCGTTTAAAACAGCGGAGCAGTTAGCAGCTGAGAACAGGCTTGCCGAGGTTAAAGGTTTCTTTCCTACAATAGGAGAACTTGCTACTAATCCAGCAGCGCTAGCGGATACAATATTAAAAACTTTACCTCAGATGGCAGGTGGGTGGGGCATTGCAAGGAAAGGGCTTTCTATACTTGGAAACCAAGCTAAGAAAAAATTAGGTGACGTAGCCGCTAAAAAATTAGTCAAAAAATATGGGCTAGCAGCTGCAGCTGCCGGGGAAGGAATTATTGCGTCGGGTGCTATGGCCGAACAATTTAGACAAGAGTCGGAAGACGGTTTAATAACTCCACAACAATCAGCGCTATCAGTAGGTTCGGGTGTACTAACCTCTATTTTTGGTGTGGTAGGCGGTAAAGCAGCAAACAAATTAGGGCTTACTGATATCGATCAACTTATGGTTAGTGGGAATACAGTAGCTACTAAGGAAGCAAAAAACTCTTTATTAGTAGCTATTAAAGCCGGTGTTGCTGAATCAACATTTGAAGAAATGCCTCAATCAGCTCAAGAACAAATGGTAACAAATTATGCTAATGGAAGACCTATACTGGAAGGAGTGCAGGAAGCTATGGCAATGGGGGCGGTTGCTGGCTTTGCAATGGCAGGGACAATTAGTGGTGTAAATCAAAGAATGCAAAATGTATCTGTAGAAGATGCTAAAGCACAGAAAGAACAAGATGAGTATGAAAAATCACAGAAAGAAGGTAAAGATAATCCTGCGATTAAAAAAGTAAAAGATGATGACTTTAAGGACATAGAAAATATAACAAAATCTGAGGAAGCTGAGGTAGAAAAAAAAGCTCAAGCTAAAATTGATAGAAAAAATAAAAAAATAGTTAAAGCTGAAATAGCTCAAGCGCAAAGTGATGGTATTATAACTGAACAGGTATTAAAATCATGGGGCATAAGACCTAACTCTAATCCTTGGAAGAATTTGTTGAATCAAACAATAGGAACTTTAGAAGGTAATAATAAACTTAACGAAGAACTTTCTAAATACAAGGGTAAGGTTAATGAGAAAGAAGTATCTAATTTTTTGAGAGGAGTTTCTAATGAGCAAGCAGTTAACAGCACCGACGGAATACCTAACACAGAGGGAGATAGAGCTAGCGATGGAATACCTAATGAATCAAACGATGCCAATGCACCCGGAAATCAAGAATCTGACGGATCTGGAGCTCGTATCCGTCCAACTGATACTGGAAAACCTGTTAGACGAAAAAGCAAGAAACAGCTTGCACTAGAAGAAAGAAAGAAACAAGAAAAAATTGCTAGTGCAAACGTAAAAAGAGCTATTAAAAGTAATTCTAATCTTAATGACCCAGCGGTTAGAGATTTAGAAGAGGGTAATTATGATAGTGAAGAAGAGGGGATAATACAACAGTTTAAGGGTGATGGTGACATTGATTATTCTATAGCTGATATATTTTCAGAAAAAAGTAGAAAAACTAAATTAGATAAATGGGCGGCTAACTCTCAAATTAGATATAAAGAAGGGCAGCTAGATAATAAAGGGTTTCCTACAGAACCAGGTGAACTAATAATGTTCTATCACTCTACAAGTGAATTTAATGACTTTAATGAATTTAAACCCGGTAAGGCAGGTGCTATTTATGCATCACCCTCAGTAGAAGAATCACAAAGGATTGGATTCGATTACGCAAGTGAGCAAACGGGCTCAAGCTCTCAAAGAAGCCCAACCCCAAACGAAGGTTCACGAGTATACCCTGTATATATTAGAGCTGAAAACGTGTGGGATTATGACAACGTAGAAGATATTGAGTTAGTCGCTGGAGAAATAAGCAAGCGACAAGGAAAAGATGCTGCAAATAAGTTTAGAAAAGGCGTTAGGGAATCTGACTTTAGAGCTATAGAACAACAAAAAAATGTAATAGAAGAAATGGGATACGATGGGTTTTTTGTAATGGAGCCTCCTACATCGGGTAATGTAGCAAAAAATATTGGAGTGTTTAATAGTAATCAATTAAAATCAGCGATTGGTAATAATGGTAATTATTCTAGGTCAAATAACAATATTGACGAGTCATTGACGCCGCAAGATATAGATGCACTTCCGGACGCCGAAAAAATTAAATTAGGAACTCCTCCTTTTAACCCTCAAAATTTTAACGCGGCTATGGATTATATGATGACATGGGCTCAGTCGTCTGCTATGAGCAGAATGTTTACATCTCCTTTATCTTTCTTTAGAACCGGATCAAAACAAGCTCCTACTGTAAGTTCAAAAGTAGCAGTTCAAGAAGCTAAGGATAGATTGATAAGAACAAAAACTTTCGAACTAATATTAGATTTAACTACTAGAAAATGGGAAAATATAAAAAGACAAGTTGCATTTAATGAAAACGTCTTAGAGTCTACAAATGGGTTATGGAATGAAGAAGCAGCACGCGCTTTAGATGTAGTACTTGATCAATTAAATAACGCTGAACAAGAAGGTATTACAGCAGAGTCAGGTATTTCAGATGCATTTCCTAATATTATTATACCTATGATGGCTTTAGAAAATGCAATGGGTATAGTAAGTGCCCTTGAATCAACACCCGCAGTCGTAGCGCCCCAACAATTTAGTGGTTTAAGAAGTGATACTATAAGCATAGTTCCTCAGCTAGAAAATTTTATATCCGCTAATGGTTCATTAAATTTAGTAGAAGCAATGGATATAGCACTAAGTTCTCCCAACGCTGATTTAAATTTAGCTCAAAAAACAATTCTTAAAATATTAAAAAAGGTTCCTGGTCTAAGTGACATACAGGTACAGTTAAGTACTAATGCTGATATATCTCAGAGTGGAACGGGCGGTGCTGGTGGATTTAGAACATACGCTAAACTTGCTCCTAACAGTCCGTTGGTTGGAGGGTCGTATAGTGAAAGCCAAAGAGTTGTTTCACTTGCTCCTCTAATGTTTAATAGTGACCAAAAACTTAGTTTGAGCAACACTGACGTTATGATTCATGAGATAGTACACGCCGCTACAGTTGCAACCTTAGCAACAAACTTTAAAGACGCTAGGAAAAGTTTAGATAAGTTAGAACCAACAACTAAGTTAGGCAGAGATTTATTGGCTATTGCTCAGAAAGCCCAATTTGAGTCAGTTGGCGCAGGGTTTAGTGATACCCTATATGGTTTTACAAACATGAATGAATTTTTGGCTGAGGCTTTTTCTAATCCGCAGTTTCAAAACATGTTAGCTTCTATAGAAGGAGTTCCTAATTTAACTAGAGAGATTTCAAATGATTCGTTATGGGGTAACTTTGTTAACTTCGTTTACGAAGCAATATCAAAGCTTTCTCCTATTGGAACGCAGTACCCAAGAAACTTGTTTAACGATTTAGTTGCGGTAAGCCCTGCTTTATTTAAAGGCCCTGGTAAAGGACAAGGTAAATTTTTCTCAACACCAGACTTTAAGCTAACTGATTTTAAAGCAGAGGGTAATAAACTTCTTGATAAATCTGGACAAGCGCCTGCAGGGAATCCTCCACCACCTAAAAAACCAAAGTATCAAGAGATTGGAGATGATCCAAGATATGATAGCTTCCTAGGTAGAGCGGGAGGAGCTATAAGATGGTTGCAAACTAAGGTGTTTAGTTTTGATAAAGCTCTAAACAGTGCCATTATAAAATCTATGAGAAAACAAGGTGTTACAGCCAAAGAATTTCTTAAAAGTTTTTATATGTTAGATTCAGGACAGGCGGTAAGAGCCGACGATGTAGGTAATAACTTTATTGATAAGGGAAGCATTCGTTGGGATAAAGAAACAAGTAAGGCTATTGTAGAAGAAAGCGGTATGAGCATGAGAGATTTTGAAGCAAAGTTATTAGAATTATCCAAAAATAAAAATGTACCGTTAGAAGACTTGATTGCGCAAGCCCATGCATATTTTGTGTCTAAAAGAAATCAAGGAATGAGAACTAATAACCTTAAAGTTAGAAAAAAAGTACTTAGTTTATTAAGACAGGGTAAGAGAACTGCAGCTAAAAAAATACACGCCGTAGGTTTTAAAGCACCAAACATGACTCTACAGGAACAAAAGGAAGGATTAAAAATAATAAAGCTATATCCAGAATTAGCAGAAATGGGTAACATGTGGAACTCAGTTAGAGAAAATGTATTAAATTTTGCTGTAGAGAGCGGTTTATATACACAAGAAGCGGCGGAAGCTCTTCTGGAAGTTATGGACTACGTTCCATTTTATAGAGCGCTTGAAAATCAACCAGTTGGACCGCAAAGTAATACGAGGGGATTACTAGATGCTCAATCAGATAAGTCTTACAAAGGTTCATACCGACCGGTGCATAATGTGTTTGACAACATGGAGAAATGGGCTAGCTATATAGTTACTAAATCGGTGCAGAACCAAGCAGCGGTAAACAAGGTTATACTTACTCAACGGTATATGGGTAATGAAATAAGCGAAACAAATAAAGATAATAAAAATAGTGGAACTAAGATAACTTTGTGGATGGATGGAGAAAAAAAATCTTTTCAATATAAATCTAAAATATTTTCAGAGGCATTTACAGGATTAGAACCAGCTGCAATACCCATGTTAAGATTCTTTGCTCCTATTATTAATACATTAAGACTTAACATAGTTTTAAATCCTATCTTTGGTATTATACAGATACCTTTAGATGCGTATGGCACGTTTTTAACAAGTGGCGTTAAATTTCCCATACTTCTACCATTACAAGTAGTCAAGGAAATTGCGTTAACTCCGTTTGGAGCAAGCACCGCACGTAAAAGTTTAAAAAAGGCTACGGTTGCAGGCATAAGGGATTACTCTAAAGGTTCAGAGCAAGTTCAACGAGAAATGAGAAAAAATGGTTATAACAAAGATAATACATATGTAGCAACACTAAAAAAAATAATGAAGCCATTGCAGACCTTTGCTATGTTTACCGATAACGTTATAAGGCAGGCTGTCTATGCTCAGACTATGTTGGAGACAAATGATGCTAGGCTTGCTACTATGCGTGGAGCTGAAATAATTAATTTTAGAAGATCTGGTTCTTCTCAAGTTGTTAATATTGCTAAACAATTAATGCCCTTTGTAAACGCTAATCTACAAGCGCTTAATGTAGTGGGTGGAACTTTATTACTTGATGGGATTTCACCACAAACAAAAACTCAAGCTTTGGCAACTACTCTAAACGCGTTGACGCAGACAGTTCCTTTAGTTTTAATGTATTCTTTTTTAATGAGCGACGACGAAGAATATAAACGTATGGACCCTGCTTACAGAGACAATACTTTAGTAATGCCCGGTGGTTATAATATACCGCTTCGACCCGACATGTGGACTTTGATTTCAAAAGTTATACCAGAGCATTTGTTTCAACGTTATATTATGGATAGTGAAGATCCAGAAAAAATGAAGCTAGCATTTAAAAGAGGTTTTTTGAAGGCTGTTGCACTACCCGGACCAATGCCTACTGGTGTTGGACCTGTAATTGAAAATATGTTGAATTATGATTTTTATAGAGATAGACCTATTGTCGGTAGAGGGTTAGAAAAATTCAGTGAAACTCCTGAGTATCAATATACGCCAAACACCTCACAGCTTTCTATAGCCATAGCTTCAGAAGCAACTGAGTTATTTGGGTATACAGTTTCACCTATGAAAATAGATCATGCGATGAGAGGAATGCTTGGGTATTCAGCAGGTTTAATACAGTTGTTTAGTGAACAAGCAATGGCTGATATTAATAATATAGTATTACCTTACAACACTGGTATAGAAGGATTAATAGCAGGTGACCCGGAAGCACTAAGGAGATTTCCAGGAGCAGCTCGACTATTTAGTTCAGAGGAAGACAGTAGAAGTGTAGCTGATTTTTATGAACTGCGGGGGGAGATCAATACTCTCTATACTACATGGAAAGCTTTAGAAAAAGATAAGAGCGTTCCTCGTAAGAAAGTTGATAAGTTTAGAGCAGAGAATCAGGTTATGATAGATGCTTACACAAGAATAAAAGTAATTAACACTCAGATGAATGAGATACGTAAAAAACAAAATGAGCTTGCTAGAATGGGACCAAATGATATAACTCCCAAAGAAAAAAGAAGAAGACTTGATGCTTTAAAAATAGAAAGAGAAGACAGACTTAACTACCTTGTTAAAAAGACTGGTGTAGAAGACGCTCCTATACGACGTCTTATCGATGCGTATCGTAGAGATGTATACGAGGAAGATGGGCTATAGTTATTCTAATCGCCAAACCCTAATACCTTGTACATTATTTTCTAGTACTACTTTATGTGCATATTTAAACTCTAACCGTTCGCTTTCTTTCTTAATAGCAGCAACAGCTGATGTAATATCTACAGCCGGTATAAATATAGAAGTACCGGGTTTAAAGTTGGGCCAATCAATTTGATAGTCAGTTCCGTTAGTTAACATGTTTAGGTATATCCAGTGGTAGGTTTTGAACCTGTATATCTTCAAAGTCTTTGTTATCTATCCATAAGCACCTAACTCCAGGTGCGCTAATATCTAACCCCTTGTGCAAAATCTTAACATCAGAAGAACGTTTTAATACATTATATTTCTTCAGACCTTTTACAAAGTCGGAGTACTCTACTTTGTGAGACTCTAAATAATCTCTCATAATAGACACAGGTATATAGATAGTATGGGTATCAGGTTCTACCCGCACTCTTAAATCTAGAACTGGCCTAAGTATAGGAGATTCAGCTACTCCGGTTCTCTTGTCAAGCTTATTGTTTATCACCAAAGTAGCACTTTTAGATTCATTTAAAAAAGCTCCTAATGTTTGAAGAGCATCGAAGTCACGTTGCTTAACTTCTGTTTTAGCTTGCCTAAACTCTACGGCTATAGCCTTGTAAACTTTATCAATGGCTATATTATGTATGCCCAATTGCTTAGCTATAACAGCACCTAAAAATACAGCTGCAAACAAAGCTGAATATTTTCTATCCGGTCCTACTATCTTTAATTCTCTATCTATCTTAAGCTGCATTTCAGATAACTGGTTTTTAACCTTGTCTAAATTAGCTATTAAGTGCTGCGCAAATATTTCACCAGCGTGTCCATAGTTTTCAAACATCAAACTAAAATAACTATCGGCCTCTTCTTTGGATGTATTTTTATCCTCTGCTATGCGCACTTGAAAAAACCTAGCCATTTCACCACTCGCTTTTGCTTTGTCCGCGAACATAACTGTTCTAAAATCTGTGTTACTGCTTACTACACAGATCAAGTTAAACGTAGTGTCATTTGTTCTTTCATTGTTAACTCCGTTACCTAATCTATTTTTACCACGACCAGTAGAAACAAACTTTAGAAACTCGTGTAGAGCATTGGGTTCTACATTGGACATTTCATCAACAGCTGTTGCTAAGTTGTTCATATACCCTAATCTATTAATAATAGAGTTTTGAGTATCACCCCATAAATTAATTAACTTTGCATCTGTATCAGGGTTTCCATATACACTAGTCATGGCTTGTAAAATTGTAGTCTTACCTTGTCCTGATTCAGGATTATAAAGATTAACAATAGCTGACTTTTCTCTGGACTTAAAAAAAGGCATTAGTAACGAACCAAAAGCACAAAACAAACCAAAAGCTCGTAGTTCCATGCCTGGTCGTTCATATATAGATATGCCTTTCTTCCATAAATCATAACTTCCTTTCTTAGCAAGAGTATGATTAAAGTCATTAAGCGCATTAGAAACTGGAACATACTTAATACCAAAAGCACTTATCTCTCTATTACCTATTAGTATTTTGTTTTTTTGTGCGGCGTCTCCAGTATTCCAACCGTATTGTTTATGCATTTTTGCGGCATCCGTAGTTCTCTGCTGGTTAGTAATAGATGCAACTATATATTCAATTAATAAATCAATTTGTCTACCGTGAACAACTAAACCATAGTCTACTAAAATTTGTCTAGCTTTATCCTTAGTTAGCAGATCTGAAGTTCTAGCTATAAATTCTCTCACCCCATCTTTAGGAAGGTGTAACTTAAACCAAGCACACTCAAGATTAGAATCTTCAAGGCGTTCAACTAGATAAAAATCATACTCATATACTTGTATGCCATCGTCATCGTCTTCGGGTAGTGATTTATATATGCCGCCATTTTTCCCTCTAAAATAAGGATAAGGCAAATCGGGTATGTGATAGGTTACCACTTCATCTAAAGCCTCACTACGTGCCTCTATAGAATTGTCAGAACCTTTAGCTCTAGCAATAACTTTGCCTAATTGAATAGGAGATTTAATATTACCTTGATGTTTACACCCTTTACAACCAGTAGGGCGTAGGCCTTCAAACTCTTTGCATGAATGCGGACCTGGTATTCTGTCGGCTTTATCAACAGTTCTGTCAAAATTATAATCGGGATGTAGTTTAGATATGTTGTGTATAGCTATCTCTCTATCTTCACAGTGTCCTGCTATTGAAAGAGCAGAACGCCATAAAGGTTCTTCTATTGTAGCCTGGTTTACTATGATATGTTCTAGCTGTTTACACCCATCACCTTCTCTAATACGATTTATTATCTTTAAAAACCTAGAAGTGTGATTGCCTAAAATAGCTTTAGTAGCTTCGTCCATAGGTCTTTTAGGTCTTTCTTTTTTAGACACTAAATCAATAGGCACAAGTGACGCTATGTCATCAAATGGCGTAGCCTTACCAGTTTGTAATAGCACAACGTCTTTAGGATTGTCTACGTCTTTAAAGTTTTTAGTACCAGGGACTCTAAGTATCCTACTAACATCACCAGTACAACCGTGGTCAGCACTAAGCTTGTGTTTTATACACAAAAACTTAAAACCGTCTGCTACAGGTTTCCATATGTCTTTGTTAATAGGGTCAGTAAAAGTCCAATAGCAATGAATGCCATTACCGGAGTCAACTATAGTGGGTAAAGGAAACTTCGTTGCATCAGTAAACTCTCTGAGTGCGACAAGTCCATCGTCTTTAGTCCTATAGTCTTTCCACTTTCTTTTTTTAGAATCAAACCCGCAGTCTATGTCTAGCCATAAACATTTTTGCTCTTTAGCATTAGTACCTTGTCTGTTCTCATCCGATACCCATGATGACATCGCAAAATATACATCCTGTTTATCTTTTAAAAACTTGAGTGCTATTTTTTCTGCTAGAGCTATGTCACCTACAAATTTAGGCTGTACTATATTCTGCTGATCTTTACCTACTATGCAGTAGTGCCCCGTGTCTGGCCATACGTGCGCTAAAAATTCTTTTATTTGCATTATTATCCTAATGTTGTAACACTGTGAACGGGGAGATATACCCCCCATCAACTAAATTAAACGGCCTAATTCTTCTATTAAGCTTTTAATTTCTTCCTCTCGTGCTCGTTGTGGTTTAGCTTTACCTGAAAACCAATCATACACGGTCTGTCTAGAAAGCCTAAGTCTTTCGGCAACCGATGCTGCTGGGTATCGTTTAGCTATACAAACTTCCCCCAATTGCAGGGCAAGCGGAGCTTCTCCATCAACACTAAGTAAAGCTTTTTGGTTAGCTTCTATAACTATCTGTGAATATCCTCGCATATTATTCCCCTATGACCATTCAGAAACTAAATCATCAAGGCTAACTTCAGCTGTTTCAGATTTAGGTTCTATAGTTTTTTTAACTTCGGGTACTGGCTTGTCAGCAACCCTCTTCTTAGGCTCAGGTATGTTATCTACTTCCTCAACAACAGGCTCAGGTGTATTAGATACTTCCTCAACAACTGGATCAGGTTTTTTAATAGTAGCTGCTATAGGATCGGGAGTTGAAAAAGCATCACTGCTATCCTGCTCCTTACTAACAGATACCGTTAGCTTGATGGCTCTTTCAGCATCTTCAGTTGTACTTTGGGTATTACAAGTATCATACTCGTCATCAGTAAGTAAACGAATAGGTTTAAATCCTACTTTAGTACTTGATGAGTCCATATCAAAAGACATTCTAGAAACCACTGACATTAAGTTTTGACCATTAGCTCTTACATAGTCTGTGTATTCATGAAGCGGTCTACGTTCTGCATTACCATTACCAAATATAGATTGCGCAGGTAGAGTTACTTGAAACACATCCCCTCCTAAATCATCAGCTTTAACAACAGCAACTCGTCTACTAAACCTACAAGCTTTAGTGCCGTTAGCGCCAGAACCTTTTATGTTTTGTGCACACTCAGCACACGATTGTGATTGTGGATTTGTTACAGCAGGGTCTGGTTTAATACTATCGGATGTCCAACAAGCAGGTGGTGAAACCTTCTGCCCTGGTTTGTATTCACCCTCAAAATACATTCTATGAACTGCTGGTGAAGCATTTACTATAACTACATCAATATGTCTAGCTTCTGACTTATCTATTTCTTTACCATTTACGACTAACCTAAACATACTATTGCGTATAGATATACGTTTAGACGTAGTACTACTAGCTGTAATGTTGGCAGTAAAACCGTCGTTCGATCTGTTAGTTGTCGCAACGGCTCCTGTTTGAAAAATATCTACTTCTGTATTCATGATTTCTCCTCGGTTTGAATTTTACTTTTACGTATTGAAACTGCGTACTCACTTGTTGCTTGTAATCCAGGGGGTGATAGATCAGGATTAGTATTAATAAATTCTTTCATATTACCTTGACTAATTCTTTTTTCCATCAACTCTAAAACATCATTAGACTTTAAGAATTTATACATCTCTGGCCAGTCTGAAGTCCAGTACCTTGTTTTAAGGGTTCTTGTTAGTGTACCCGCCGCCGTCTTTAAACTAGTTACATTAAGCTTTTGGCAAACTTCGTTCAAAGCATTCTGAACTTGAGTACGTTTAGCCTTTATTTCTTTAACCTCATCTTCAAGCTTCTGTATTGCTTCTCTCATTTTAAGTTCTGCAATCATTAGCTTTTCAATTTGATTGTCATTGTCTTCCATAATAGTCCTCTCTTTTTAATTGACATTGTATTGTATTACTATTTATGGACTGTGTCAAGATAAACCTAGTTCTTCTCTATATAAGTCTACAAGCTTAGTGTGATTGTTAATTTTACCCTGCAGCATCTTGTATACTCTGTGCTCTACAGGACTACCTAGTAGGTGTACTACGGTCATAGGATTCTTTTGACCAGCTCGATCAATACGAGCGCAACATTGTATATATGTTTCTACTGACATAACAGGACTCCAAAATACAACTACGTTCGCGGCGTGTAACGTAACTCCGTGTGACGCGGCTTGTGGTTGTATAATTAAAACATGTGGGTCTTTTTTCTCTTGGAAATTTTTAAAAATTTGTGAGCGCTTAGTCATAGTCACGTCGCCATTAATAACATTATTAGTAATTTTTAACTTAGTTAACTCCGTTGCTAAAGTATTAATACTGTTTCTAAACGGGCAGAATATAACTATCTTATGGCTTGCTTCTTGCATAATTTCTTTAAGCGCCGTTAACCTGTTTGTAATATCAAACTCTATAATCTGTCGCGTATCTGTATATACCGCGCCTGCACTTACCTGTAGTAATTTAGTTAACATACTTGCAGCATTGACTACAGTAACTTCTTCGTTAGATGCTTCCATGTACGCATCTTTTTTTAACTTATTATAATACTTAGTTTGTTGTGGTGTAATTGGAACTTCCCTAGTCGTATACAAAACTTTAGGGAGATCTAAACACTCGTCTTTAGTGTGGCGTATAGCGGGCTGCAGAGTTTTAAACACTATGTCTTGTGCGTTCCAACGAGGAAGCCACGTAAACTGACTGACCTTTTGCATAACCATATCTTTAAAAGTACCTGCATATTTAGGCACTGACTGAGGATTGACCAACTTAGCAAGTCCATACGCATCAGCAGGTGATTGAGCTGCGGGTGTACCTGTCATTAGCCAGACCCACGTGTCGTCGGTAACAATTCTGTTTATAGCTTTCCAACGTCTTGTGGTTACGGTTTTAATATAGTTAGCTTCGTCCACTACAATTAAATCAAACCCGCCTTCTTTAATTTCTTTCTCCACAATTTCAATACCGTCGTAATTAATTACGACTACATCTGTGTTTTCAGCTATTATTTTTCTACGTTTTTCAGGTGTCCCATGAGCCAACGCTACAGTTCTATGCATCGCTGTCTTAAAGAAATCAGCTTGCCACGCTGCCTGCATTATTGAAAGGGGGCAGACAACTAACATGCGGTTAACTTTGTTCTGATTCATTAAATAATCAGCGGCCCATATAACACCTGATGTTTTACCTGTACCTGCTTCGCTTAAGCAGTAGGCTCGTTTGTTTTTAGATAAAAACTCTGATGTTTCTTCTTGATGCTTAAATGGTTTGTACACCCCTGGCCACGTATAATCTTTTTGCATACGTGTTGGTACATTTTTTAACTTCATGCTGGTTAGTTTTATTACTTCATCTAACCCCCAATTTACTGCAACTTGATACACACCATTTTCATATACCCCTACTACTTTACTTTTTGATATGTTTTTTGTTATGTCATCAGGTTTTTTTGTATTGACAAGTATTGCTAAGTCTTTATATGTTTCCACTATCTTCCCTGCCCTCTGTATTTTTTATAGTTTAGCTTTTCACCCTTATTCATAGAGGAAGTTTTAACAATCCTACCCCCTTGCTTTGTTCGTTTGTGCACTGCTTCTCTGGGTGTACCTATCTGTTTTATTTTAGCCATTAATCATCCTCAATAAATAAAAAGCATGGGGTGTTTTCACCTACATATGCACCCATCATGTTGTAGTAAAAATATTCTAACGCATCTTCCTCAGTCATTTCATCATCGCGCATAAGCTTAGCAATAACCTGTCGAAAGCTATAACAAACTTTATCATTGTTATCTATACCTTTTACTATGCCAACAATACAATCATTAAAATGATTCATCACCATTAAACCATCATACATTTCGTGTAACATCATTCTTCCTTTAAAAAAATATTTCGCGTCTCAACTCCCACAAATCCGCATGATTGCGATTCTCTAATCGTATCAAAATCAAATTGACTAGGTTGTTTATGGTTAGGTGGTATATTGCTATATTCTTTTAGTAAGCAACTCGCCGCCTTATGTTCTGAACAGTTCTCTTTAAAGTATTGTATAGCCACAGAGCAGTCGTTAAAGTACCCCACAAACTCTAGGTCATCATAATTACCACTTAAACTTACAGTTAATATAAATATACCTTCAGCTAACATATTAAAACCCCCAATAAGTAGAGCTATCTGTACCACCTATACATTCACATTTCAATATGGCTTTGTGGCAATTTTTGCATCTTTTAGTTAATCCCATCTTAGTTTTTTCTTCGTCTTCTTTAGCTATATCATCTTCCCATTCTTGTTTCATGTGGTGCATCGATACAAAATTACTATGTTCAATCATAATAGGTTCCCCGATATTGAAATACGTACACCCGCACTTAAATTTTTAGTTACTAAGTGATCTAGGTAGCTTGGAAATAATACTAGCATGCCTTCTTCAGGTTTGATTATTGCGGGTGATATTAAGTCGTGTATATGAAACACTAAATCACCACACCTTTTAGGACACTTAACATAATAAACAAACGATATAGCGTCTTCTCTTTGTGTAGAATTGTGGTTGTGTCTTTGTGTAGACTCTAAAGGCAGATGCACGTGTGACCAAAACCCATCCAACTTAAGTCCCATAGTACTGGCAACGTTTTCGTCTATTATGTTTAATAGTTTGCGTGATTCGCTACCTTCGGGTGTTTCTAAGCTAAAGTCTTCAAAGTTAGTGTGGTAAGGAGACGTTTCAATTTTTACAGGATTAGCCATAACTTCTCTGGCTAATTTATCGTGGTTAATTTGTGGCTTAAGTGACGTCATGTGACATGTTAATGTAAATAAGTCTTTTTTAAAATATTCATTCACGTAAGAAAGATGTAACCCAGTGCTAATAAAATTAAATATGCGGACATAATATTCCTCCTCTTTAATAGTTTTTTACAGATTGTTAATAGTTTGTTATAGACTGTTAATATTGTCATGGTTATTTATCATATCATAACGATGCAAAAAAAACACCATTTTACTTAAAAAATAGTGTTAAATTTATACCCGCTAAAAGGTAAGGGTTATCGGCCTTTGAGGTATTGCCTATCCACAATTACAGAACCACCTGACTGTAACTTTTTCTTTTTAAATATACCAGGAGTGTTTTTACGTACTGACTTGTCTGAGTTTCTATCAAATGAACTGTTGTCTTCAAAAGAAACTATTTTTGTATTCTTAGGTGAATCACTGCCCCCCTTACTGAGGGGTTTGATATGTTCTACAGAGGTGCCATCACCAACCTTTGCTCGACCTTCCTTTATGGCTTTTTTTCTTAGTTTGTTTCGTTTAACACGTTTCTCTATTTGATCGGGCTTAGATTTATAGTCTCTGTTTTCTTTTCCGTAGTCTCTTGACATTTTTATTTTCCATTGTGTGAACAGCTAGCGACAGGGCACCATCTACATCCAAAGTTTGGAACAGCGTTAAAAACATCGGTTTCGTATGCAGTGTCGATTCTATGTATCATTTTACCCCATTCTTCAAACATATCGTCAACTTTCTTACTGTTATAGTCTTCTTTTATAAGTTCTTTACTAACTAAAAACATAAGAGCAGACTTAATATTATCTACGTCAGGGAAGTGTTTAAATACCCCTACTCCCATTAAGGACAATTGTCGCGTGTCGGCATACTGGCTTGACTTGCCTGTTTTATAATCAATAACCGTAGCTAACTTTTTATCTTTATCTATGATTAATAAATCTATAACCCCACGCCACCACACGTTGTCATCAAAAAAACCTGTTGGCTCTAAGTCTTTGGTCAGTCCTATTTTATGCTCACAATACTTGTCTCCAGGTATTTGTTTAACCTTATCTAATATAGATTGAAACATATCAAACTTTCCAGGAAGTGCTACTCCATCACGAACGTATAATTCTGCTGCTTTGTGAACTTCGTTACCATATAAAAAATGTTGCTGGTTAGGGTCTGTCTTAACATCTTTAGCTACGTACAAATGATAGTACTGCCTAGGGCATTTTTCAAATGTAGTTGCCGCTGAGTACGACCATGTCTTTAGTTTAGCCATTATTTAGCGTCCATATAGTTATCCCCAACTCCTATTTCACAGTTGAGGGGTAAATCGGGGCACCAGTCAGGAGCAGTCGTCATGCACTGTTCCACATATGATACGCAGTTTTCTACTTCTTCATCACGACACACCATCACCAGTTCGTCGTGTATTGTCATCACAACCTTATACTTTTTAGAAACTGATATTAGATGTTCCGCTATAATATCACGTGCTAAAGATTGTATGCATCTCTGAAAGACTTTGGCTGGGTGTATGTACTCAGGTAATATAGACCTACCCATTTTTTTATCATATACCCAAGAGTCTCGACCTTCGTCATTCTTAATCTGTCTTAGGTTTGGGAGGTGTAACACCATACCATTAGGTTTCTTCATGCCATGCATTTTATTATCTTTGTCTACAACAGCTTGTATCGTATCTCCATTACCCATTTTAAAACTTTGCCCTGCTCTTATAGCGTTTAGCATTTCACCTGCGTCTGCCCAAGAAGTTAATAGCTCAGGGTTAGAGTTTCTATAAGCGTATACAATATTTTTAACCTCATTTAATGTAAGATCGACGCCCCCTTGTTTAAGTATGTCGCGCATTTTAACTGGGCCTACTCCATATATACCTGATAAATTTACCACCTTAAATATAAAACGAGTGTCTTTGTTAACTTCGTCATACTCAATATTCATTATCTGGCTTGCTGATTGCTTATATAAATCAATACCGTTTCTTATGTCATCTAATTTACCTTGAGCTCTAGCAAACCAAAAAGCTAAGCGTAATTCAATATTACTTAAATCAGATGCTACAATCTTATACCCCTTTGGCGCACATATGGCTCTGCGTAGTTCGGAGATTCTTGGTAGGTTTTGTAAGTTAATACCGTCGACTCCACTCCACCTATGCGTTACTGCCGCACCTGCATATTTTAGGGGGACAGGCAGTAAACCCCTGTTACCAATACGTATAAAGTTTTCGGTACGTGTTTCTTCTATGGTAGATTTATTACCGAGCCTTGCTTGAGCTATTATCTGTATCGTAGGGTTTTCGTGTTCTAACAGTGCTTTAAAACCTTCATCAGTTTTGGCGAAGGCAAACGTTTCTTTTCCTGTTGTGAGAGATATTTTCATCGGCGGTGTTATACCAACTTTTTTAAGTATTTCAGCGAACTTAGGGTTAGACATTAAATCTACTTTGTCTATACCAGAATTATTTAATAGTTCTTGTTTAACTTTTTTAACTTTGTCTAGATGTTTTAGTAACAAGCCTTTGTTTAATACTAGCGCAGGTTCCGTGAACATTCTTATTGTTAGGTCGATGAGTTTAATTTCAACAGCCGTAAACTTATTAATCATTCCGTAGAATAAATGATATGTTAGATCGACGTCATTGATACAGTACTTACCATACTTATCTAAGTCATTCGGCTTAAAGTCTGTCCTGTGTTTACCCAGTGCATCTAATACTTCAGTACCTTTTTCACCTATGTTATAAAATATAGATAAGTTTTTTAGGGAAACACCCTCAGTCAGACCGTGGAGTATTTGACCCATACCCATAGTGTCCATCAGACCTTTTGGTTTAATATCAAAAATCCAACTTAATATAGCGCCATCAAACCGCATGTTGTGACCTATTACAAAGCTATTAGCAAAATCAAAACTGTCTAAAAAAGTTTTTATTTCAGTGTGTGTTCCAGTACACCAGACGGTGTCTGCTTGTCCTTCTTTGACAGCCACCCCAATAACCTCAAACTGTTCGTCGCGTATGTATTCTTCTGTGGTATATTTATTTAGCCCGTAAGCCCTATCGTAGTAAGTTTCAAAATCAATCGTTATTAGTTTCAATGTTATCCTTTATTTTAATGTTCTTACAACTACCTACCATGTTAAATGAACCCATCTCTGATATTAGCGCACACCACCACTTCTTTTTATAATATAGCTTTGCAGGCTGTTTGCATTTATGGCAAATAGCTTTGCCTGTTTTCATATACTATTAGCTGATACATATGAGTCCCTACACGCGGCGCAACACCACCGCCTTTCATCTTTCTCTTTAATGTTTTCTAAGCACCATAAACACTTGTTCGTAGTGTTTTTAGGAACGTCCGAAACGTCAACACTTTTTAAATTTAACTCCATAGTTCTCTGTATGTGGTCATTAGCCCTGTCTATGTCGTCACTCATTTTACTTTTTTATCCATTTTCTGTTTTATCTTTCTATTAGCATACCAAATCATTTTGCTTAAATCTTCTTCTAAGTCTCCCTTGTGTTTACACCTTAAAAGATATTTACCACACTGCCATAGCAAAGGATCGTCTTTAAAAAACTCCTCTAATATGTCAATAACTTCCCACTTTGTATTAGTATAATGCGGAGGGCTGTTAACCATATCTGTTTTGCTCTTATGCAAGTCTGAATATTTTATTTTAGGTTTCATCGATTGTTCTCTTACCCTTTTTGATATGTGAAGATTTTATAAACACTTCTAATAGTTCTATGCTGTGTTCATCAATTATAAAAGCTTCACCACCTGATTTTTTAATAGCTATTAAATTTTTTGACTGTAACACTGTAGGTTTATTTCCGTTGGCCTTGCACTCTATACCAAAGAATGTACCTTTATAACATGCAACAATATCAGGTATACCTACACTCATGTAACCATTAGCAACAGGGTAAAAGTAGTAGGCGTCTACATCTTTTAA
>TARA_R110002110_G_scaffold4596_1_pt1 | contig 18301 bp, 13 predicted proteins | sample TARA_R110002110 | Tara Oceans TARA_R110002110 (sample SAMEA4397330) | marine metagenome | biome: Polar Biome; feature: [SRF] surface water layer (ENVO:00010504); material: water (ENVO:00002006), including particulate matter (ENVO:01000060) such as... | depth 5 m
TTGGTGCTGCCGTGTTTAGCTACCGCTCCTCTCTACACCTCGACCCTGATGTTACCAGTTGTGAAGGCATCCGGGATGCGGTGTTTGGTCAAAGGTCGTATAATTAATGGTTTTTCGGGCCCTCATCAATGGTGGGCCGATCCAGTTCAGGAGTTGTTGAGTCATGAGCCAGGCCGGTGAAACGGGTACGCTGTTTGTTGTTTCTGCTCCATCAGGTGCTGGCAAGACCAGTCTTGTAGCAGAAATGTTGCATGCAGATCAAAAGCTGGGAGTGTCTGTGTCTCATACTACTCGCCCTATGCGTGAGGGCGAGAAGGACGGCATCAACTACCATTTTGTCAGCCGGGATGAGTTTGAAGCCATGATTGGCCGTGGGGATTTCCTGGAACATGCTGACGTTTTCGGTAATTACTACGGCACGTCCCAGGTTTGGGTTCGGGAAATGCTGGATCGTGGGCGTGACGTTATTCTGGAGATCGATTGGCAGGGCGCCGCGCAGGTGCGACGCCTTGTTCCGGAATGCATTAGTGTTTTCATCGTGCCACCTTCGGCTGAAGTCCTGCGGGATCGCCTTGTGGGTAGGGGTACTGATGCGCCAGAGGTGGTAGAGCTGCGCCTCACTGAAGCGAGGGAAGAGTGTCGTCACGCTGCGGAGTTTGATTACCTGGTGGTGAATGATGACTTCCACGATGCGCTGGGCGACTTGCTGGCGATTGTACGCAGCCAGCGTCTGCAGATGGTTGTCCAGCAGGCACGGCACAGGCACCTGCTCTCGGCGCTTTCAGGGCAAGCCGACAGCACAGCCTGATACGGGCTTTTGCTGTATACAAATTGTGCCGCTGGCAGTAAACTACGCGGTCTGCTAAATCAGTCATTTTTATTTTGTCGGGGAAGTTATGGCACGAGTTACCGTTGAAGATTGTCTGGAACACGTTGATAACCGCTTCCAGCTGGTCATGCTGGCTACCAAACGTTCCCGTCAGCTTGCCACCAAAGGTGCCGAGCCGATGGTCGCAGAAGAAAACGACAAGCCTACGGTAATCGCATTGCGCGAAATTGCTGCAGGGTTGGTTAGCCGCGATCTGCTGAACGAAATTGAAGAAGATTAAGAAAGCATTGAAATCTGCCTCCGCAGTTTTATAGTGTATCTATAGATCGTTGCTGGAAGGATGGAGAAAAGACCCGAATGCATGCATTCGGGTCTTTTTGTTTGCGCTCCCGGTAACCGAGGGTAATTAATATTACGGAGGCGAAGTGTCGCTTGAGGCTACGGTAGAAGGACTGGCGGGCGACCTCAGTACCTATCTGGATACCAATCGCATCAATCAGGTGCGAAGGGCCTACTATTATGCGGAGCAGGCCCACGAAGGCCAGATGCGCAAAAGCGGTGATCGTTACATCACCCACCCCCTTGCCGTTGCACATATTCTTGCCGGACTGAAGCTCGACCATCAGAGCCTTATGGCGGCCATGCTTCATGATGTTATAGAAGATACAGGCATTCCCAAGGATGCTCTTGCCGAGCAATTTGGCGAGGACGTGGCAGAGCTTGTGGATGGCGTCAGCAAGTTGACCCAGATAGAGTTTCGCACCCGTGCCGAAGCTCAGGCAGAGAACTTCCAGAAAATGACCCTGGCCATGGCCAGGGATATCAGGGTTATTCTGGTCAAACTGGCTGACCGCCTGCACAACATGCGCACCCTTGGGCCCATGCCCTACGAAAAGCGCCAGCGCATTGCTACAGAAACTCTCGATATATACGCCCCTATCGCCAACCGTCTTGGCATGCATGCAATTTCCACCGAGCTGGAAGATCTTGGCTTCGCATCGCTGCACCCGATGCGCTCCCGCTATATCTCTAAAGCTGTCGACAAACTGCGCGGCAGTCACCGTGAGATTATTGAAGATATTCGTGGCCGACTGCAGGAAAAGCTTGAAGAGCGGGGCCTTCCGGGGCGGATACTCGGGCGTGAAAAACATTTGAACAGTATCTATAACAAGATGAAGCTCAAGCAGAAATCGTTCTATGAAATCATGGACGTGTACGCCTTCCGCATCATTAGCGATACCGAAGACGACTGCTACAGGATTCTGGGCGCTGTTCACAGTCTTTATAAGCCTATGCCCGGCAGATTCAAAGACTACATTGCGATGCCCAAGGCCAACGGCTATCAGTCACTGCACACAACCCTGTTTGGTATGCATGTGAATATTGAAATCCAGATCCGCACTGAGGAGATGGAGCATATCGCAAACGATGGTATTGCAGCGCACTGGATGTACAAGAATGAGCCGACCAGCGCGACCAGCGTGAACCAGACGAGGGTAGACCGCTGGGTCAAAGGCCTCATGGAAATGCGGGAGCGGGCAGACGACTCTCTCGAGTTTATTGAACACGTAAAAGTGGACCTCTTCCCGGACGAAATCTATGTGTTTACCCCAAAGGGTAAAATCATGGAGTTGCCAAGAGGCGCAACCCCGGTAGATTTCGCTTATGCAATCCACACGGATATCGGCAATGCCACGGTGGCCTGTCGGATAAACCGGAATTTGGGCTCCCTGAGCAAGCCCCTGCAGAGCGGTCAGACCGTGGAAATCATTACGGCACCCGGTGCCAGACCTACGCCTGCATGGCTCAGTTTTGTGGTAACCGGAAAGGCTCGCAGCAGCATTCGCCACACTCTCAATAGCCAGAAACTGGCGGAATCGCTGGATCTGGGGCGGACCTTGCTGAAAAAGTCTCTCAATGGGTTTGGTGCCCGTTTGTCGGATATTGACGATGCCCAGAAACAAGCCGTTGTGACTCATAATCAGGTGAACAGCTTTGATGATCTGATCAGTGATATTGGCTTGGGCAACCGGATGGCCTACCTGGTCGCACGCCAGCTGGTTACGGGTGCTGATAGTGCAGAGTCCAGTGAGTCTGCGAAGAATATTCAAGGTGGAGATGATGCCCCTGTAACCATCCAGGGAACCGAGGGCATGCTGGTGCACTTTGCTACCTGCTGCAAACCGATCCCGGGGGACCCGGTTGTCGGGGTGATGGGTTCTGGCAATGGCATGGTCATCCATTCAGACACCTGCTCTCGCCTGCCGGAAGATAATGAGGGTCGGTCCCGCCTGACCAATCTTACCTGGGCCAAGGATATTACCGATGAGTTCTCCGTGGAGCTGCGCGTTGAACTGGAGCGCCAGCGCGGCGTGATTGCAGAAATTGCCAACGCAGTCGCTATGGCAGATGGCAATATTGAGCGTATTAATGTGGACGAGCAGGACGCCCGTTTCGGCGTGGTCAGCCTGATCGTCAAGGTCCACGGGCGCAAGCACCTTGCTCGCGTAATGCGCAGGGTTCGCAACGTCAAGGCCGTCACGTCGATAAACCGGGTGAAATATTAAACCCGGCGAAGGGGTGTGGTTGACAGTTCCTGTGCCGAAGGGCGACGATTAGTGTTTTAGACGAGAGGAAGTTCAACGGTATGACCAACAAATCCGTAATCCAGACTGAAAATGCACCTCAGGCAATTGGTACCTACTCTCAGGCCGTAAAGGCAGGTGACACGGTCTATATCTCTGGTCAGATTCCGCTGGTCCCCGAGACCATGGAAGTGGTCGGAGGGGATTTCGCAGCCAAAACCCGCCAAGTGTTCGAAAACCTGAAAGCGGTATGTGAAGCGGCTGGCGGCGAGCTGAAGGATATCGTCAAGGTGAACATATATGTGACCGATCTGGCGAACTTTGCCACGGTCAACGAAATTATGGCGACGTATTTTCCGGAGCCTTATCCGGCACGGGCGGCTGTTGAGGTCTCAGCCCTGCCAAAGGGTGTTCCGGTAGAAATGGAAGCCGTGATGGTGCTGAGCTGATAGTGTTGGGTTGAGAGAGCGCAGAACCTCAAGGTTCGGAATAAAGGCGGCCCAGGCCGCCTTTATTTGTTCCGGGTCTGGCTATTATCAATCATTTCCCTGTATCCGGTCCGAAAATCCGGATAGCGAAAGGTAAACCCGGTTTGCAGCAGCCGCTGATTGTTACAGCGCTTGCTGCCAGCACGGCCACCCTTTCTGGCGCCTGCTACGGGCTCAGCGCAAGGGACCTGTTGGCGAACCCACTCAACAACCTCATCAAGGCGAATCGGCTCGCAATCGCTGGCCACATAACAGGTATCCAGCGGCTTTGCGGAAAGCGCCAGCCCGTTGAGCCAAGCCACAGCGGCAGCTGCATCTTCCTCGTGAATGCGATTGCTGAACGGCGCCGGTTTCAGCGGGTTCATGCGGCCCTCAATAACCTCCTCCAGAAAACGCCTCCTTGAAGGCCCGTAAATTCCGCTGAAACGGATAATGGTGGCGGGGTGGCCGCTGTCCAATGCTGTCTGTTCACCTGCCAGGATCTGTTGGCCGGTAACGCGGGCGGGAGAGGCAACGCTGGTTTCATCGACCAGGCTGTCATCATCCTGAGCGTAGACACTGGTACTGCTGATAAAAAACAGCCGTTTCAGCGGCTGATCACCCAGCGCCTCAAGCAGATTGGACAAACCGTTAACATACGCATCGCGATACCCCTGCTCGTCATAACTCGAGGGGGTCAGGCAGTAGATAACCGTATCCAGGTTATCAGGCAGCTTGCCAGCCAGAGATTTCGAGCGAGTAAGGTCTGCGCCTATACCCTCAACGCCTTCAGGTACTTTTTCCGGATTACGGCGTAATCCGTAAACCTGTGCAGACTCTTTGAGTATAACGGCGATGGCGCCACCGAGCTTGCCACAACCCGCTACGAGAATTCCCGGCATACTATTGCGATCAGCGATTGCCATAGACAATATCAATCCTTATCCTCTCATCCATTAATCAGTGAAACTTCGACCCGTATCCTTTTGACCGGAGATCACCATGACTCTTACCGAGTTACGATACGTCGTTACACTTGCCCGCGAAAGGCATTTTGGCCGCGCCGCCGAGCGCTGTCACGTAAGCCAGCCAACACTCAGCGTTGCGGTCAAAAAACTGGAAGACGAGCTGGGCGTGCCTCTGTTTGAGCGCAGCAAAAGCAGCATTCGCGTAACGGAAACCGGCCAGCGCATTGTAGAGCAGGCCCAGCGCGTTCTGGATCAGGTAGGTGTGATCCGTGATATGGCTCAGGATGGCAAAAATCAGCTGAATTCGCCACTCAAGGTCGGTGCCATTTACACCATAGGCCCTTATCTGTTTCCGCATCTTTTGCCGGGACTTCGCCGTGCAGCGCCGGAAATGCCGCTGTACATCGAAGAAAACTACACTGCAAATCTGCGTCAGAAGCTGCGCCAGTCTGAACTCGATGCCATTATCATCGCACTGCCGTTCGAAGAGGCGGAAGTGCTCACGCTGCCGTTATACGATGAGCCCTTTGTTGTGCTTCTGCCGGCTGGCCATCCGCTGGCAAAAAAAGAGCACATAACCGGCGCTGAGCTTGCTCGCGAGCAGTTGCTTCTGCTTGGCCCCGGACACTGCTTCCGGGATCAGGTGCTCGAATCCTGCCCGCCACTGGTGGAAGCCGTTACCCGCCGAGCGGATGCCGGATCGCCTTCACTGGTTACCGAAGGCAGTTCCCTGGAGACCATACGCCACATGGTTGCCTCCGGTTTGGGCATTACCGTATTGCCGCTCTCTGCGGCCACCGCCATGCAGTATCACAAGGATGTACTTGTGACCCGGCCTTTTGCCCCGCCGGTGCCTTCACGCACGGTGGCTCTGGCTTGGCGGGTAACCTTTCCACGGCCCAAAGCTATCGATGTCCTCTCGCTTGCAGCTGGCCAGTGCCGTGTAATCGAGAAAGCGAAAGCCGACACACCGGTTGTTGCCGAGACGGACTGATCTCTGCCATGGCCTCACTGGAAGATATCCCTGTCACTGAGCTTAAAGGCGTAGGGAGTGCTCTGGCTGAAAAACTCGCGCGGCTGGGTATCGCGTCCTTGCAGGATCTGCTGTTTCACCTTCCCCATCGTTATGAAGACCGTACACGCATCATCCCTATGGGCAGCCTGAGGATCGGCGATGTGGCCGTGGTTGAGGGGGAGGTGATGAAGGCGGACCTGGTGATGGGGCGCCGTCGTAGTTTGCAGGTTACGCTGAAAGACAACAGCGGATTTTTGGTGATGCGTTTTTTTCACTTCAACGCAGCTCAAAAAAACCAGCTGGCAGAAGGCACGCTGGTTCGATGCTTCGGCGAAGTGCGCCCTGGACGTGCGGGTTACGAGTTTTACCATCCGGAATATCAGATTAATCCGCCGCCTATGCCTGCAGTCGGGCGGGCAACCCTTACACCGGTTTACCCGCTGACTGAAGGCATTCAGCAGCCCCGGGTCAGAGGGCTGTGTCAGCAGGCCCTGGGGTACCTTCAGCGACACCCCATACGAGACTGGTTGCCAACGGAGCTGTTGGCGGGCTATCAGCTGCCAGGAATTACGGAAGCCATCCAGACCGTGCATTCTCCGCCGGCCAGCGCGCCTGTCCATCTGCTGATGGAGGGTCGGCATCCGGCACAGCAACGATTGGTTATGGAGGAGCTGCTCGCCCATCAGCTGAGCATGTTGCAGGTGCGGGAGCAGATTCAGGCGCGCAAAGCGCTGCCATTGCTGCCTTCCGGGAATCTGGCCGAGCGCTTTCTTGAAGAGTTGCCATTTTCACTGACAGGCGCGCAGCGCCACGTTGTGAGTGATATCCGGCAGGACCTCAGCCAGCCACTGCCCATGCTCAGATTGGTTCAGGGTGACGTGGGTTCAGGTAAAACTGTGGTGGCAGCACTGGCGGCAATTCAGACCATAGGTGCGGGTGCCCAGGTGGCGTTTATGGCACCGACAGAAATACTCGCTGAGCAGCATTATCAGAACTTCTGTGGCTGGCTTGAGCCCCTCGGTATTCAGTTGGCCTGGCTCTCTGGCAAGGTGAAAGGAAAGGCCCGTAAAGAGGCGCTGGAAGCTGTCCATTCTGGTACCGCCAGCGTGGTAATAGGTACCCATGCGCTGTTTCAGGATGATGTCCTGTTTCACCGTTTGGCTCTGGTTATCGTGGATGAGCAACACCGGTTTGGCGTGCATCAACGCCTGGCGCTGCGGGAGAAAGGTGTTGGCGGAACACTGGCGCCGCACCAACTGATCATGACCGCTACGCCCATTCCGCGTACTTTGGCAATGAGCGCGTATGCAGACCTTGATACCTCGGTGATTGACGAGCTACCCCCGGGCCGCAAGCCTGTTGAAACGATTGTTATCCCTGATAGTCGGCGGGAAGATGTGATTGAGCGTGTGCGCAGCGCCTGCACTGATGGCCGTCAGGCCTATTGGGTCTGTACCCTGATTGAAGAATCAGAAGCGTTGCAGTGCAAGGCAGCTGAAGTATCAGCGCAAGAGTTGGCTGAGCGTTTGCCGGGTCTGAAGGTCGGGCTGGTTCATGGTCGGCTCAAGTCGGCAGAAAAAGTCGAGGTTATGAATCGCTTCAAGCAGGGTGAGCTGGATCTTCTGGTTGCTACAACCGTGATTGAAGTAGGTGTGGATGTGCCCAGCGCTTCCCTGATCATTATTGAAAACCCGGAGCGTCTGGGTCTCGCTCAGCTTCATCAGCTCCGTGGCAGGGTAGGACGAGGAGAGCAGGCCAGTTTCTGTGTGCTCATGTACCACCCGCCCCTGTCGGCAAACGGCAAGGCACGGTTGCAGGCCCTGCGTGACAGCCAGGATGGATTTGTTATTGCCGAGAAAGACCTGGAGATACGCGGGCCGGGAGAAGTGCTGGGCACTCGCCAGACTGGCATGATGCAGTTCCGGCTGGCGGACTTTGAGCGAGATAAAGGCTGGATTGAGCCGGTGCGTGAGATGGCGCCGGGGCTTATGCAGCATCCGCAGCTGGTGCAGGCTCTGATCAGACGCTGGCTGGGCGAAAAATTACGTTATGGAGATGTGTAAACCAGTCTGATACGTTTGACAGGCCGTAAATGCATACGCATGGGCTGGTTCCGGATCAACGTCCAGACTCAAACCATGCCCTATACTGAAAACTCTTCGGCAGATTTTTAAGGCCAAATGGCAAGCGGCAAGACTCGGGAGATGACAATGGAATTACCTGTCACGGTTCAGCAGGCTCTGGGCGACGCAGCCAAGGGCGTGTCGCTGAGAGATGCACACCAGGCAAGCAGGCACGAGCTGTTGCGGATGGTGTTGCTCAACGACGGGCAAGACAACCTCCAGGCTATTTGTTGTAAAGAAGACCTGATTGATCTGGAACGACTGAACAAGGAGTTGGGGCGGGATTTTCGCCTAATGAAATCCCGTGATCAGGTTCGCGTGAAAGAACGTGCCGGGCTAAAGGAACTCCCGGCATTGCCCTCGCTCACAGGTTGGCCCACTATCGTCGATCGCCGGGTGGATGATTTGCCCTCGGTCGCTTTGGAGTTAGGAGAGCAAAACCTGGCGATGGTTATGCCCGCTGAAGATTTTCGCACGCTGACAGAAAATGCAGATCGTCGGTCGTTTACAGTGGCGTCGGAAAACATATCGGTAAACCTGGATGATCCGGATAGCGACCGTGCCCAACTGGCGTTCGCCCTCAAGAAATTCACCAGCCTGCGCATTCAGCAACGCCTGGAAGACACGCTGGAGCTTCCTCCGCTGCCGGAAACGGCGCAACGCATCATTCATTTGCGGGTGAACCCGAATGCTGTGATGGGGGATCTGGTGGATATTGTCGAGAGTGATCCCAGCCTGGCAGCTCAGGTTATCAGCTGGGCATCGTCTTCATTTTATGCAGCCGCCGGGCAGGTTCGTTCTGTACACGATGCCATATCAAGAGTGCTCGGGTTTGATATGGTCATGAACCTGGCCATGGGGTTGTCCCTTGGGCGTGCGCTCAGGCAGCCTCAGGATCATCCGGACGGGTACGTCGACTACTGGCAGCAAGCCATCTGGCAAGCCCAGTCGGCGGGTGTTCTGGCGAGTATGATGCCCCGTGGTGAGCGCCCCGTATTTGGGCTGGCTTATCTTGCAGGCCTGCTGCATAACTTAGGCTACCTTTTGCTGGCCCAGGTTTTTCCTCCCCATTTCAAGTTGGTATGCCGGTCTCTGGAGGTGAACACTGGTATCGATTCCTCGGTGTCAGAGCATTATCTTTTGGGCATTACCCGTGAACAGATTGCAGCCCAGCTTATGGAGAACTGGGGCATGCCGGATGAGGTCACTCTGGCTCTCAGGTATCAGAAAAACCGTAGTTATAGAGGCGCTAACTGTGTTTATGCCAGGGTTCTATGGTTAGGCAGGCAGTTGCTTACGGCTCGAGGTGTGGCTTTAGGCGCAAGCGAGCCCGTCGGACAGGAGGTTTATGACGAGCTGGGTCTGGATCGTGAACAGGTAGAAGAGCAGTTTGATGAACTGGTCGCCAGTAAAGACAACATTATGGCGATGGCCGGCATGATGAATCAGTAATAAAAAAGCCGGCCTTGAAAAAAAGGCCGGCAAGGCTTCCGCTCATAGCAGAGTCGTCCGAACGTATCAGGAGAAACAACGCGGGGCGGAAATCGATGCAATAAAAACTCACCGCCCTGCTTTTAATCTAGACAAGGTCTGAGAAAAGAAAAGGGAGGAGAGGAGGGAGGCTGAACCTGAGCCCTATGTCACTTTTCATATTTTGAGCAAGCTGCTGATATTGAATTGGTAAAATTCCCTTCTGCAATGCCGCAAGTTACAAAAAGTTACAAAATTAGAGCGGGTCAGAAAGCATGATTCCGGATGGCTGTTGCAGCCCGGCGTATTTCATCAGCGTGGCGCTCTTCTACCGCGAACCGCTCTTTGTCCATTTTCTCCACAAAACGCGCATCTGTATCCTGACGTGCCTGATGGGTGGGCATATGGCGAAGTTGCTCATAGACCTCCATAAACACCCGAAAAGGCGGCTTTTCCATAAGCTGGGGTGCGACATGATCAAGCAGGCCTTTGATACGCAGGCAGGCTTCTGAGTATTCGACCTGATCTTCCTCTATGGCCATAGCGATAACGCGGATACTGTCGATCATGTCCTGGCGCCGTTTCGCCTGAAAAGCTTCAGCTTTGTTCTGACGCTTTCGGCTTTCAGACAGCATAACCATTTGCCGCCGGATAAAGCCCAGCAGCGTAAGGATGGCGATAGTGCCGGCAATAATCAGGCTCCATTGCAGCCATTGAGGCATTCTTTTCTCCCTGTTTCGTTCAGGCCGGTATGCGTTGCTGTTCCGGCTGCCAGACTTTGACAGTAACCGGCTGACCATTCAATACGGATGTACCCGCCACCGGATCTGTATCCTGGTCACTCAACAGGTCGTTAATACTTGCACCGGCATGGGCGGAGGCTGTGGATTGCCGTGTGCCGTCGCGATCATGCCCCCAGCCATGAGGAATTGAAACCACGCCTGGCATCATGTCCTCAGTTATTTCCACAGACAGTATGACCTGACGATCGGCGACACTGATCTGCGCCTTGCTGCCTGCCTGAAGGCCGAGCCGGTTTGCATCATGCGTGTGTATCAGCAGTGTACAGCGGTCCTTGCCCTTCACCAGCCTTCGGCAGTTGTGCATCCATGAGTTGTTGCTCCGTGCATGGCGCCGTCCAATCAGCAGCAACCCACCGGATGGCTCTGGCGCAGAGAGTTGCCGGTGAAGGCGTTCAACATCTTCCAGGTAACGCCGGGGAGCCAGGTGTATCTTGCCGTCCCGAGTGAACAGACGGTTGGGCAGGGCGGGCCGCAGAGCGCCCAGGTCAATACCGCTGGGATGTTCCTTCAATCGCTTGAGTGAAAGTCCTTTAGGCAGATCTTGCCATTGTGGGTTGAGTGAACTCAGTTTAGCGAGACCGCGCAGGGGGTGATGTTTCGGGAGCAGGCTCATAATCATGCCTGTAGCAGGCTCCACCATCCCGCGAACTCGCCCGGTATCGGCGCCATAGGGCCCGGTACGAAGGAGTAGATCGATGATCGGATCAGGACCTGCCTGCCTGAACGCCCGCCAGCCCAACTCGGAGCGGATTGGCAGCGTCCCGCCTTTGCGCAGCTTCTCCAGCCTGTGTGCCAGCTCGAGCAGGATTTGCCAGTCATGTCGGCTGTCCGGGCCGGCATCAAACAGTGCCTCGCTGTATTTTGATACGTTACGTACTGCCAACATGTTAAAGATGATGTCGTAATGGCTGCGCTCAAGAGCGGCGGTCGGGGGCAGAATAATGTCTGCGTGGCGAGTGGTTTCATTGATGTAGTAATCCACTGACACCATAAAATCCAGCCCGCTCAGCGCCTCATCCAGCCGGCGCCCATTTGGGCTTGATAGCACCGGGTTGCCGGCTACGGTCACAAAGGCGCGGACTTGCCCCTCGCCCGGCGTGAGTATTTCATCCGCCATGGTGCTGGAAGGGTACTCACCGGCAAACTCCGGCAGCCCCTTCACACGGCTGTGGCGCTTGCCGAAATGCCCTTGCTGTCCGGACATGGCGCCCAGGGCGATCAAATCAATGGCCGGCTGAGTAAACATTACGCCGCCTACGGTATCCAGCTTCCCTGTCAGGATATTCAGGCAGTAAGCCAGCCAGGTAGCGATACTGCCAAACGTCTGGGTGCTGGTGCCCATGCGGGTATAGAGTGCTGCTTTGGGTGTGTTTGCAAGCTGGTGCGCCAGGTCACGGGTGGTCTCAGCGGAGATGCCGGTTCGCTTGGCAACGGCTTCAGGAGTGAAGGGCAGGGATGCCAGGCGCAAAAGATCCAGGTCTTTTATAAGGTCTTTTGCGGGACCTGGGTGGACTAACTCATCGGTAAACAGAGTATTCACCATCGCCATCAGTAGAAACGCATCGGTCCCGGGACGAACAAAATGAAATTCCTCGGCCAGCTTGGCGGTTTCCGTGCGTCGTGGATCCACCACAATCATCTTGCCGCCGCGTTGCTTCAGGGCTTTAAGCCGGCCACGAAAGTCCGGCACGGTCATCAGGCTGCCGTTGGACGCCATGGGGTTTCCGCCAATACAGATAAACAGATCCGTGTTGTCGATATCCGGAATAGGGAACAGGACTTGATGGCCGAACATTTCCAGGCTCGCAAGCATGTGTGGAAGCTGGTCATTCGAGGTTGCGGAGAAACGATTTTGCGTGCCGACGGCCCGCAGAAACGGCATGGTGGCGATGAGCGAACCGTGGTTGTGCACATTCGGGTTGCCAAGGTAAACACCAATGCTGTTGCGGCCGTGGGTGCTGCGAGTGCTGTGGAGCTTTTCGGCTACCGTTCTGAACGCTTCGTCCCACTCAATTTCTTGCCAGCCGGTAGGGGTTTTGCGAACCGGCTTGCGCAACCGTTCCGGGTCTTCGTGCAGATCCTGCAAGGCCACTGCCTTGGGGCAAATATGCCCCCGGCTTAGCGGATCCTTGTCGTCTCCGCGAATCGACGCAATGCTGCCCCCTTTCACTTCAACGGCAATGCCGCACATGGCTTCGCATAAATGACAGGTGCGGTAGTGGGTGCCGTTTTGCATGAAGATTGCTCCTGAGGCTTTTGTTATTGCAGGTTGGGTTTCGTTGTGCAACCAGATTAGCAGGAAAATAGCGGTGGTGGGAAACGGTGATTCGGCGCTTCCGGCATAAAAAAAGGCCAGTCCGGAGACTGGCCTGAAGAGGGGTGGAGAATCGATTTAGGTCCTGATTACTGCCCGTATTGTGCTGGTAGGTCTTTTACCGGGTTTGATATGAAGTTGAGATAGGTGCCTCCAACCGAGATTTCCAATGGTAGGCGTATTGTTGCCAGCCCTGCGTTTTCGATACCCAGCGCGTCAGCGGTAACCAACAACTCATCCTCTTCGCCTACCCGGTTGGTATTGCGTTGTTCGATTTGCATTCTGCCATCGTCAAAGAAGGTGATGTCACCCTCAAGTTCCAATGTGAATGGGCGCCCGTACAGGTCGTGAGTACCTCCCAATGGGATTTCCATGTCGGGTGCGTCGATTAACAACTCGGCCTCGGTTATGAAAACAGGCTGTCCCTGTTCACCTTCGGCGATCACGCCGGGAATCAGAGAATTACGGTCACAGTTGGTTTCACAAGTGGCGTCGTCTTTAGCGTACCGCATCCGCAAAATCTGAGTATTGGTCACGGTTTCCTCCTGAAGGAGAAGGCCCAGTACCTCGAGTTGGGTGAACACGTTAATTGAACTTGTGGTCAGCAGGGTTGGGTACAGATCAACTCTTATGCCTTCGATTTCATCACCGCTATTCGGCTCGTCAGGGGTAGGGTCATAGGTGCCCTGGCCAAGAACCTCGGTATTTAGCGCATAAGTTTGGTAGATGAACTTGTTGCGTGGGCAATCCGGATGCTCGTCGCCACGATTCAGGATGGAGCTTCCCGTGGTGCCGGCTGCGCATCCCACTCGCGCGTCAGGGTCAGCAAGAGGAATGCCAGTGTAGCCTGTATCGAATAAGCGAGCTGTAGCTTTCCCGCCAGTTACCGCAAGCTTTGTGGAGTTGGCCGAAGCATTCCAGCCAGCTTCATCACTACCGGTATGCGCAGCTTCAAACGGCTCAAGACAGTTTTCATCCTTGTTGTCATCGCAATCAACGATGAAGTTCGAGTTGGTATCACGAACGGGGAAGTTCCGAAGAGGCGTGAATACCGTCTCCAGTTTCTCTGTGCCTTTGAAATAGATGGTTAAATCGTCAGGGCCATTGTCGCCATCATTCATCCCTTCAAGAATATCGGTCTTGAGGGCCAGGCCGCTTGTGCTGCAAACGGAAGTTGGTGTTTCCAGGTTGCAGGTGTTCGGATCGACATCTTCAACAGATCGCATGGTGTAACGATAAAAATCACCGGGCTTCCAAGGGGCATCCGGGAAGAAGCGAATTCGCTGATTGTTGAGTTCCAATCGGCCCTTAACAATTTCCCCGGTGCCAATGTCTGACTCGTTTGGTTTGCCGTTACTGTCTACCGTCACCTTCTCGACTATGAATGTGCCGCTCTTGCCGAGGCTAATAGAACTTGGGTTCATCGACTGAGAAAATACGACGGTAATAGGACGGTCTGCTGGCATTGTGCTGACGGGCAAAAGGTCAACCCGGATAGCAGAAGCAGGTTGACCCTTATTGTGGCCAGGCTCTCTAATGGAATAACACTCGCCAACAGCGCCCTCTGGCAGGTTCATATTCGTGAAGTCTGTTTCACAAGGAAACCCGGGGTAGGTCGTAAGTGCCAGGGGCGGAGCCTTGGGCGTTGAGCCATCCCCGATTGGATCGAGTGTGAAGTTCAGTGGGGCAACGGTTGCCACATTGCCAGCCAAGTCGGTCAGTCCGTTTACCGTAATCCGGTAGTCTACGCCATGCTTTAAGCCGCCTACGGGATTTAAGCCAAGAGCTGTACCGTCGAGCCGTGTTCTCAGGTCGGTTACGGGGGTGCCGCTGGCTTCCAGGACGATACCCGTTGCAATTGATTTGGGATCCAATGGCTCATCAAAGAATAAAGTCACCGGATCACCAGGCCGTTGCATAGACTGTCGAGTCGCAGGAATTGCATCTTCGTCACCAGGCATCCAGCTAACCAGCTTGGGTGCCGTGCCGTCCAGTTCACGCAGCGTTTCGGCATCCAGAGCCGAGTCGACATCAGTGGCGGCTTGAAGGTGGAATGCGATGGTCGAGTCTGTGTATTCCTGCCCAAGCAAGTTGGGTTCAACCATGCCAATGGCATCAATCGTTAGCACACCGTTTTTCACGAGCGCTATGCCGCGCAGTTCCACGCCCATCAGATCCTGGGACAGGCCAGCGTTAGGCTGTGCTTCTTCTGTATTCATGGAAACATCCATGAACAAGGTGATCTGCCGGGGAACGTTGATGTCATCGGTGTACGGGTTCGGGCTCAGATAACCGGATGCATCGGATAGCATGGTCACCTTAATGTCACCGGTGGTCTGAAGGATACCGGTTGCAGCATCCAGAACTGGCACCTCTCCGCCGACCAATACGTCCAGACTGGTGCTGCGAAGAACGCTGCCTTTGGCGATACGCAAAGGGAGTGCTTCTGTCGCCTCGAATGACGGTGCGAATGCCAGCTCGGCAAACAGATCGCCGGTCTGCTGGGACGGCCCAGCAACACCCTGAAGCACGGAGTTCAGCGTAACGCCATTGATGATCTGGCCGTTAAGGATGGAACGGGTTGCATTCGCTTCCAGCTCGCCCGCGCCCAGTCCTGAATCCACCGCGCTCTGCTGCAAGACAACCGTGGGGCCAGTATCCCGGGGGGTAAAGCTGAAATTCCGGGTAAGCCGGTTATCTTCACCAGAGTCAGTCAGGCTTGCCAGATTGCTGAATTTGAGCGTGTAGGTATCGCCACTGTTAAGGACGTCCTGTTTGCTGCCACACTGCTGGGGGTCGGATGTCACACAGGGGTCAACCGTAATGCGGTTGCCTTTGACCAGGATGGTTGCAGGCACTGGCTGGCCGTCGCTATCAATCATTTCGATTGAACCGCCAAGCTCTTTCCAGTCCGGGTGTACTGGCTGAGTCATGGAAAAACGGAACGTGGAAAAGTTCAGAGTCTGAAAGCTCTTGTCGCTTTGGCCATCATCGGCAGGTACCTTCCAGGCAACACCAAAGCTATCCGCGGTGTTTGCCAGGCCAGCCGAACCGGAAAAGCTGGCCCGGGTCTGGAACTGAATACCGGGATCACCGATGCCATTGGGCGTGTCGATCACGCGCCCGCCTTCAGCTTGAAGCGGTTCGTTAAAGGCGACCGAGTAGGCAGATGCGCTGCTCAGTGCGCCGGCTACTGTCAATTTCAGGCTTCTGCCACCGTCGATCATTTCAACGCTGAACGGTATGGCTGTGCCGTCGGATTCAATGCTGATTTTTTTTGAAAGATCCGTTGGTTCTTCGGTTACCGCATGAGAAAACCGCAAAACAATGTCTGATTTCGGGCTGACATCCGCTTGTCCGTCTGCCGGGTATGAGTAGATCACCGAACCGGGTGTGGCTTTCTGGTTTACGGTCTGTTCATCCCCACCACAGGCTGCAAGCAACAGGGCGGGAATCAGTGCCAGGGTTTTATTGTACTTCATGGCAAGCCTCTCCTCAGAACTTCAGGGTAACTGATCCGCTGATAACGTGGACGTCGCCGTCTGCTGTTACGTCGGTTTCAGTGCCGTCAAAATCCACCAGGGTGAAGTCGCGTTCCTGCAACTGCTGGTACTGGTAACCCAGGTCGAAACGAATGGGGTAAGCGAGCAGACGAGTGCGGTCGTAGGTGGCGCTCAGGCCCAGGCCAACCACAATCTTATCGGTATCCAGGTAGTTGATTTCGGGATTGCGGGTAGACTTCAGCGGTGATTCCTCGTAAGCAATACCGCCGCGAACCGAAAAGTTTTTGTTGAGAGCAAACTCAGCCCCGATGCGTGGTATCAGGGTGTCGTCAAACTGAATGCGGCTGTCGGCTGCCACTGTTGACTGGTCCTTGATGGTGTCGCCGGCGAACTCCTTCGAGAGCTCAGACCAGTTTTGTTGTTCGATGCTGCCGCCAATACGCCAGTTTTCGCCTTTGTACTGTGCACCGAATCCGAATGTCTCCGGCTGGAAAGAGTCTATGGTGGAAACGGCAAGGCTGAGGCCTGGGTCCGGAATGGTCTGGGTCACGATAATATTGGAATCCACGGTCGTAGCCGCCGATGATTTGGTGCGATAAGTCAAAGCAGTCTCCCAGCCTTGTAAAAAACAGTTGCTTTCGGGGCAGAAAGTGCTTTCAAGATCGATCGTGGTACCAAGAATTGTTTTCAGTGAAGGCTCTGCATTAACTGCCAAGCGCTCCCGGCTTGTTTCACCGCCGAGAGTAGAGACTGCATTCAGGTTGGCGGTGGCCTCCAGGGTAATACGGGTAGATGCTCCGACCGAAATGCCCCGCCAGATCGGCGTTGCACCGCCGATGTTCAGAAACAAGGGTTCTTTACCATATTGCAGAAACTGGCCATTGGCTGAGGTCTGAGAATCGAAAGCCAGCATTTCCTTGCCGTATTTTTCCACGCCGGCAATGAATCCCAGATAAATCGGATGGTCAGAACGGGTAAGAGAGCCCAGATTGGTTTTCATGCCGATCAATACGTGCTGGCTGGGAGAACTGGAAACCACATCTCCACTGGCGTTCGGGTTTGCAGACCGCAGCTCCTGCTCAGCGTGCAACATGCCTGTTGTCAGCTCTCCGCGTTCATCCCGGGTCAGTGCTGCCGGGTTGTAATAGGTAGCGGAAACCTGATCATTGAACATGGAGAGCGACTGGGCGGTAGCGACGTCTATGGGCATAACCCCATAGGTTGTACCGATATTGCCCATGCTGGCTGACGCCGACATAGAGAGAATTGTAGATATTGCCGCAACCGCAAGGGTCAACGCCCGTACTGAAAATCGGGAGGTGGAAGCCATTGATTCACTCCATTATCTCGTTGTTTTTATACTCTGACCGTGTATTCAGTATCCCAAAACGAGGGAGCTGAACACGGCTGGTACCTTCGTTCATGGGGGAGTGTATGAGGCTTGTCCTTTCAGGACGTTGGCATTTTTGACACGATATCGTGTCGGAATGACCATGTGCGGCGATGATCAGTAAAAAACGCTTTTAATTCAACAGGTTGTGGAAGTGTTAAATTTGTATTTTGCGCAAGGATGTGCAAGCAGGAATTGCAGGTTTGGGCTGGCTTTAGCCGGCAGTGAGGAACAAACGGAGGAAGATATGAAGAAGGCATGCACCCCACAGGCACGTGCAGGGTGCGCTAAAACTCACGCGGCTCAGCTTGCCATAGAGGCCTCATAATCGCGGATCATTCCGTAAAGCTGATCTTTCAGGCTCAGCCGTTTCTTCTTCTGCTCTTCCAGGTACTCATCGGAAGTGGTCTCGACACCCTGTTCAATGCGGTGCACTTCTTGGTCAGTGTCATGATAGGTTTCGAACAGCTTCGCAAAATGCTGATCCGCCATTTTCAGTTCATGGATAGCGTCTTTAGACTCAGGTAGTTCACGTAGAAGATCGTGTTTTTCGAGTGGCATTCGTCGGTACTCCTGGGATGTGTCAGTGTATTCAGTTTAAGCCGTTTCACATTGACAGGCTTGATACTCGTCAATGTGCCTGAATTCAAGCGAGCGCTTTGCTTGCCTGACAGGGTTTTGCAGATCGAAGATGTGCGCGTGGGCGTGATCAACGGTAACCTGTTAAAAAAGGGGAGAGGGCTCTCCCCCTGCGGTTTTTCTGATGTGCGTCTTGACTCAGTTTTCCCGAGTTTCGATCTTGCCTTCTTTATCCGAGATGACAATCTCCACTCG
>TARA_R110002110_G_scaffold169465_1_pt1 | contig 18298 bp, 12 predicted proteins | sample TARA_R110002110 | Tara Oceans TARA_R110002110 (sample SAMEA4397330) | marine metagenome | biome: Polar Biome; feature: [SRF] surface water layer (ENVO:00010504); material: water (ENVO:00002006), including particulate matter (ENVO:01000060) such as... | depth 5 m
GTGGGCGTACTGTAGGTGCTGGTGTGGTAACTAAAATTTTAGACTAAGCACTACCAGCTAAGCGAATTTGCGGTTAAAGTAGATGGTTTACGCCATCTACTTTCCGTGTATAAACGGGCGTAGCTCAGTTGGTAGAGCACTGGTCTCCAAAACCAGGTGTCGGGAGTTCGAGTCTCTCCGCCCGTGCAAATAAATTAAACGAATAAGCATAATGGCTAAATTATTAGAAGTTTTTGACGGTGTAGTAAATGAGTTCAAAAAAGTAGCATGGCCTACTCAGAAAGAACTAATTGACAGCACTGTGATTGTTGTAGTTTTCTCGATAATTCTATCTGTTTTTGTATTTGGTGTTGATCAAGTATACAGTACTGCTTTAGAATACATTTACAATTAAGAATATGAGTGTTGAACTAGTACATGATTGGTACGTAGTGCGTTGTTTTTCCAGTCATGAAAACAAAGTAAAAGAATTTCTTGACCGTGAGATTGAAGAACAAGATTTAGGTGACAAGGTGAAAGAAGTTCTTGTTCCTACAGAAACTATTGTTGAGATCCGCGGAGGGAAAAAGAAAACCAGAGAAAAGAATTTTTTCCCCGGCTACATCTTGCTCAACACTCACTATGATGAAGAAGTAAATAATTTAGTGCAAAGTGCACCTTCCTGCTTAGGATTTTTAAAAGTAGGAAAGACACAAACTATTCCTCACCCATTGAAGAAACACGAAGTGGACAGAATTATTGGACGTGTTAGAGAAGGTGGAGAAGAGAATGCAAATATTGAGATTCCGTTTAGTGAAGGCGATCTCGTAAAAGTTATATCGGGGCCATTCAAAGATTTTGATGGAACCGTACAGGAAGTTAACACCGATAAATTAAAATTGAGAGTGATGGTTTCCATTTTTGGACGCCGAACCCCTGTAGAAGTAGATGTGAACCAAGTGGAATCCACTACTTAAAAAAAGAAACTAGTTGATGCTAGCTATTACGCAACCAAACAGAAGTTATTAATCATTTAGGATCCTGATAATCCATGGCTAAAAAAGTTGAAAGAATCCTGAAACTCCAAATTGTTGGTGGACAGGCAAACCCTGCTCCCCCGGTTGGACCGGCACTCGGTCAGGCTGGAATTAACATTATGGAGTTTTGCAAAGCCTTTAACGCTAAGACTCAGGAAAAAGCCGGAACTGTAATTCCAGTTGAGATTACTGTGTACGCTGACAAGTCTTTTACATTCAAAACAAAGACACCACCAGCGCCAGTATTACTCAAGAAAGCTGCGAAGATAAAGGCCGGCTCAGGCGAACCCAATCTAAAGAAGGTTGGAACGGTTACCTGGAGCCAATGCAAAGAAATAGCAACAGAAAAAATGGAAGACTTAAATGCGTTTGACGTTGAAGCTGGTGCTGAAATGATTGCTGGAACGGCTCGGAGTATGGGTCTAAGAGTAAATCGCGATAAATAAGGAATTGTGATTATGGCAAAAAAAGGAAAGAAATACGAACAAGCCGCGGCATTAGTTAATCCGGAGATTGAATATTCTCTGGAAGAAGCATGTGATCTGGTTAAAAAAACTTCAACCCGAAATTTTGACGCTTCAGTGGATATTGATATTCGCTTAGGTGTTGATCCACGACACGCCGATCAAATGGTACGTGGAACTGTGAGCTTGCCTCATGGTACAGGTAAAGAAGTTCGAGTTTTAGCTTTGGTAAACGAAGCAAAACAAGATGAAGCCAGAGAAGCAGGTGCCGACCATGTTGGTATGGACGAATACATCAAAAAAATTGAAGAAGGTTGGGCGGATATCGATGTGATAATCGCTACACCAGATGCAATGGGAAAACTCGGTAAACTAGGACGTTTCCTAGGGCCCCGTGGGCTTATGCCAAACCCCAAAAGTGGAACGGTTACAATGGATGTGGCTGATGCTGTTAAACAAGTTAAAGCAGGTCAGATTGATTTTCGAGTTGATAAATTCGGAATTCTACATACATCAGTAGCTAAAATAAGTTTTGACGCAACCGCAATTAAAGAAAATGCTGAAGCATTTCTTTCAACTGTGATGCGTTTGAGACCAGCTTCCACTAAAGGACTATACGTGAAATCAATTTTCATGAGTAGTACGATGGGACCAAGCATACCTATAAGTAGAACCGCAGTTACATCCCTATAAAATAGGAGGAATTAAATTATGCCTACTGCAGAAAAAAAAGCAGTCTTAGACGAAATCACAGAAAAGCTGAATAGTGCTAATGGTATTTATATCACAAAGTACACCGGTATGTCTGTGGCTGACGCTAACGAATTGCGCGGAGCATTCCGCAAAGGAGACATCTTCTTCAAAGTTTACAAGAATAAGCTGATGAAGCTTGCAATGGAAGAAGTTGGAGGTTACGATAAAGTACTCCCTTCTTTAATTGAGCAAAATGCATTTGCATTCGTTGAAGATGAATTGTCTGCACCAGCTAAAGTATTAAAAGAGTTTACTAAGGATAAGAAGAGTCCAGAATTCAAAGCCGCTTTTATAGATGGCGAATTCTACTCTGCTGATCAATTGGAAGCTCTCGCCGCAATGAAGTCTAAAAACGAAGTTATTGGCGATATACTTGGTCTGTTGATGTCACCTGTACAAAGTGTAGTAAGTGCGCTTACTGCCCAAGGGTCAAACCTTGTTGGTGCTGTTAAAACTATTGCCGAAAAAGGCGACGAATAATATTTATTAAACATGTCGAAAGACATTAAAAATTTTACTTAAAAAAATAACTGGAGATAAAAATGGCTGACGTTAATAAACTGGCTGAAGAGCTTGTCAACCTAACTATCAAAGAAGCAAACGAACTAGCAAAAGTTCTTGAACAAGAATACGATATCAAACCTGCAGCAGCAGCTGTTGCAGTTGCTGGACCAGCCGGAGGCGGAGACGCTGCTGCTGCTGAAGAGCAAACAGAATTTGATGTTGTTCTTGAAGCTGCTGGTGGAAAGAAAATCGCTGTGATCAAAGAAGTTCGCGGTATCACTGGTCTTGGGCTTAAAGAAGCTAAAGGATTAGTTGATGACGCACCTAACACTATTAAAGAAGGTGTTTCTAAGGCAGAAGCTGAAGAGATCAAAGCTAAGCTTGAAGAAGCTGGAGCTACAGTAGAGCTTAAATAAGCTTTTTTACAATATTCGCACTTAGCCGATATCGTGAAAACGGTATTGGCTATTGGCGTCTATATTACTTAACCCTGTTATTTATAGGGTTTTTACCGTTTAATTTACCTTCAACAAAAAGGAGAGGTTCCTTTTGAACAAGAAGATGCAAACTATTCCACATACGGATCGCCAATCTTTTGGGCGAACTAAAGAAGTTTTAGAGTATCCCGATTTTCTGGATATCCAATTAGAATCATTCGAAAAATTTGTTCAACTTGATATTGCACCGAACGAGCGTGTAAATCAAGGATTGCAGCGAATATTTCTGGAGAACTTTCCAATTCAGGATACCCGCGAAACGCACATACTTGAATTTTTATATTATAACGTTGACGTTCCAAGATATACCATCAAAGAATGTCAGGATCGTGGACTAACCTATTCAGTTCCATTGAAAGCAAAACTTCGACTTTCATCAGTTGATGATGGTGATGAAGCTAGTGAAACAATTGAGCAGGAAGTGTTTTTAGGCGATCTGCCATGGATGACAAATCGTGGAACGTTCATTATTAATGGCGCTGAGCGTGTGATTGTATCCCAGTTACACCGTTCGCCGGGTGTGTTTTTTGGACAATCTGTTCACCCGAATGGTACCCAGTTATATTCAGCTCGAGTGATTCCTTTTAAAGGATCATGGATTGAATTTACTACGGACATTCGTGACGTGCTTTGGGCTTACATCGATCGTAAGAAAAAGATTCCTGCAACTACGTTACTACGCGCACTTGGATTTTCTACCGATATGGATCTTTTGAGCTTGTTTGAGCTTTCAGAAGACTTGAAAGTTGGAACAAAAGCTAATTTCAAAAAGAATCTTGTTGGAAAACGACTTGCTCAAAACGTTATCGTTGAAGAGATGGAAGAAGTTGTTGATGATGAGACGGGTGAAGTTACAGAAGCATTGAATCGTAAAATCATTTTTGAACGTGATCATGAACTCACTGAAGACGACTTCGGTATGTTTGGAGAAATCGATCAGAAAACGGTTTTGGTTCAAAAAATCACTTCTGAAGAATCTGGGCGTTCAGTGATGATGAACACGTTACGTAAAGATCCAACCTGGGACGAAACTTCTGCACTTGGAGAAGTTTATCAGCAAATCAGATCGGGTGAAATGCCGGATCCTGAAACAGCTCGTTCTATCCTAGAAAGATTATTCTTTAGTGATAAGAAATATGATCTTGGAGAAGTAGGGCGATACAGATTGAACAAACGGCTTCGCTTAGAAGGTAATGAAGATATTCAGTATCTATTGAAAGAAGATATTGTAGCGATTATCACAGAAGTTATTCGTCTTAAAAATATGAAATCTCAGGTGGATGATATTGACCACTTGAGTAATAGACGTGTACGTACTGTTGGTGAACAACTTGGGCAGCAGTTTGCAGTTGGTCTTGCTAGAATGGCAAGAACAATTAAAGAGAGAATGAACTCTCGTGATGCTGAGCAGTTGACCCCACAAGATCTTGTGAATGCTCGCACTATTTCTAGTGTAATCAACACATTCTTTGGTACCAACCAGCTTTCACAGTTCATGGATCAAACTAATCCGCTTGCAGAATTGACGCACAAGCGTCGTATGTCTGCGCTTGGCCCTGGTGGTCTAACTCGTGAACGTGCCGGTTTTGAGGTTCGTGATGTTCACTACACGCACTATGGACGACTTTGCCCAATTGAAACTCCTGAAGGTCCAAACATTGGATTGATTTCATCACTATGTATTCATGCAAAAGTGAATGATTTTGGATTCATTGAAACACCTTATAGAAAGGTGAAGGATAAGAAAGTTTCTAAGAGTGTAGAATATTTAGCAGCTGAGCAGGAAGATGAAACAGTAATTGCACAGGCTAATGCTGAATTAGATGAAAACAATACTTTTGCAAACGATGCAGTTTTCTCTAGAATGCGTGAAGGTAACTACTTAGTTGCTAAGGCAGAAGAGATCGAATACATGGATGTGGCTACAAACCAAATCACATCACTTGCTGCTGCATTAATTCCATTTATCGAGCATGATGATGCAAACCGTGCCTTGATGGGCTCGAACATGCAACGCCAAGCTGTACCATTATTAAGACCAGAAGCCCCTGTTGTAGGCACCGGATTAGAGCACAGAGCGGCTCGTGATTCACGTGCTATTGTTACAGCTGATGCTAAAGGTGAAGTGGTATATGTAAGTTCTACTGAAGTTCGTATCAAATACGAAAGAGATGAATTAGATCAACATTGCTATTTCGATGGTGGAATTAAATCCTATGATTTAGAGAAGTTTACCCGAACAAATCAGGATACTTGTACTAACCAACGTTCTATTGTTAAAGTAGGCGACAGGGTTAAAAAAGGACAAGCTATTGTAGATGGTTGCTCAACGGACGGTGGAGAGCTGGCTCTTGGGCGTAATTTACTCGTGGCTTTCATGCCATGGAGAGGTTACAACTTTGAGGATGCGATTGTAGTTAGTGAGCGTATTGTTCAAGATGACATTTATACTTCTATTCACATTACGGAGTTCGAACAACAAGTTCGTGACACTAAACGTGGTGAAGAAGAGCTTACGCGTGAAATTCCAAACGTAAGTGAAGAAGCTACTCGTAACTTAAACGAGAAAGGCATTATCAGAGTTGGAGCGAAAATCAATCCGGGTGATATCTTGGTTGGTAAAATCACTCCAAAAGGTGAAACAGACCCAACTCCGGAAGAAAAACTTCTCCGTGCAATTTTCGGTGATAAAGCAGGTGATGTAAAAGATGCTTCTCTGAAAACTCCCCCGGGCGTTTCTGGAACAATCATCAATACCAAGCTTTTCAGCCGTAAGCGTGATGAGTTAATCTCAAGAAAAGAAGAGAAAAAAAGAGTAGAGCAAGAAAAAGAAAGACATGCTGAAAAACTTGCAGAATTGAATCAGCACTGGGCTGACAAAATGTACTCTCTTCTAAGAGATAAAACGTCTCCCGGAGTACTCAACTACAGTAATTATGAGTTGATTCCTAAGGGTGAGAAGTACAAAAAATCAGTATTTGAAGAATTAGATCCGGTAAATATTAATGAAAATATTGACTGGGCTACAGACAAGGAATTGGTAGAAAAAGTAAAACTACTATTTGCAAACTATCGTGATCTTCGACGTAAAATCGACAGTGAGGCAAAACGTCGTACGTTTGCAATTCAAGTAGGTGATGAACTACCTCCCGGGATCATCCAAAAAGCTAAAATCTATGTTGCTAAAAAGCGTAAGCTTCAGGTAGGTGATAAGATGGCGGGTCGTCACGGTAACAAAGGTGTTGTTGCTAAGATCGTACCGCAGGAAGACATGCCGTTTATGGCTGATGGTACTCCTGTTGATATCTGCTTGAACCCACTTGGTGTACCTTCGCGTATGAACCTTGGCCAGATCTACGAAACGATCCTTGGTTGGGCAGCAAAGGAACTTGGCGTAACATTTGCATCTCCGATTTTTGACGGAGCCAGCATGGATGACGTAAAAGGAAAATTACGAGAAGCAGGATTACCGGAAGATGCTCGTGTAAATCTATACGACGGTCGTACCGGTGAACCATTCTCACAAAAAACTACAGTGGGATACATCTACATGATTAAACTGAATCACTTGGTTCAAGATAAGATGCATTCACGTTCAATCGGGCCATATTCATTAATTACGCAACAGCCATTGGGTGGTAAAGCTCAATTTGGTGGTCAGCGACTTGGTGAGATGGAAGTTTGGGCACTGTACGCATATGGTGCTTCAAGCATCTTGAAAGAAATGCTCACTGTAAAAAGTGATGATGTTAAAGGGCGATCAAAAGTTTATGAAGCCATTGTTAAAGGTGAAAACCTTCCTGATGGAGATGTGCCCGAATCATTCAAAGTACTACTTCGAGAGCTTATGGGTCTCGGACTTGAAATACATATACAATAATCACTGTTAATTATTTAATGGAGGAATACCCTTGCCAATAACAAAAACATTAACAGTTACCAACGACTTTAACAGCATCGGAATATCACTTGCTTCGGCTGAGACAATATTGTCACGTTCACACGGTGAAGTCTTAACACCAGAAACGATAAACTACAGAACCTTTAAGCCGGAAATGGACGGTCTTTTTTGTGAAAAGATCTTCGGACCGGTTAAAGATTATGAGTGCCATTGTGGTAAATACAAGCGTATTCGCTACAAAGGTATTATCTGTGATCGTTGCGGTGTTGAAGTAACAAGAAAAGCTGTTCGCCGTGAGCGAATGGGTCATATTACCCTAACCGTTCCTGTTGTACACATTTGGTACTTCAAGTCTTTGCCAAACAAGATCGCATACCTGTTGGGTATGTCGTCTAAGAACTTAGATCGAATCGTATATTATGAAACTTTCGTGATTATTAATCCTGGTGTTGCTCGTGATTTGGGTTACGCTAAAGGTGATATGATCTCTGAAGAAGAGAAATACGATATCTTAGATCAACTTCCGGAAGATAACTACGAACTTGATCACGAAGACGAAGATAAGTTCATAGTAAAGGAAGGTGCTGATGCGCTAGCTTCAATGCTTGCCGATCTTGACCTTGATGAATTAGCTTATCAATTACGTTACGAAGTGAAGCATGAAACTTCACAAATGCGTAAGAAGAAGAAGCTTAAACGTCTTCAAGTTATAGAATCTTTCCGTGCTGCCTCTGTGCACACAGAAAACAAACCAGAATGGATGTGCCAGAGCGTAATTCCGGTGATTCCACCAGAATTAAGACCTCTTGTACCTCTTGAAGGTGGTAGATTCGCAACTTCTGATCTTAATGACTTATATAGAAGAGTGATCATCAGAAACAACCGTTTGAAGAGATTGCTGGACATTAAAGCTCCTGACGTGATTCTTCGAAACGAGAAGCGTATGCTTCAGGAAGCAGTTGACTCTCTGTACGACAACTCAAGAAAATCTAACGCTGTAAGAAACAACAATCGTCCGCTAAAATCTCTTAGCGACATGTTGAAAGGTAAAAGCGGTCGTTTCCGGCAAAACCTTCTTGGTAAGCGTGTTGATTATTCAGGCCGTTCTGTAATTGTAGTAGGCCCGGAACTCAAAATGCATGAGTGTGGTCTTCCAAAAGAAATGGCCGTAGAACTTTACAAACCTTTCATTATTCGTCGACTGATTGAACGCGGTTACGTTAAAACCGTGAAAAGTGCGAAGAAAGTAGTTGATCGCAGAGATCAGGTTGTTTGGGAAGTTCTTGAAAATGTAATTGATGGACATCCGGTAATGCTAAACCGTGCTCCAACTCTTCACCGTTTAGGTATTCAAGCGTTCCAGCCGGTGCTTATCGAAGAGAAAGCGATTCGCCTTCACCCATTAGCGTGTACGGCATTCAACGCCGATTTCGATGGTGACCAAATGGCGGTTCATTTACCACTTAGCCATGATGCAGTGCTAGAAGCTTCTGTATTGATGTTAGGTTCTCATAATATTATGAGCCCTGCAAGTGGTGGACCAATTGCGGTTCCTTCTCAGGATATGATCTTGGGTCTTTATTACTTAACTAAACCAGCTAATGGTAAGAAAGGCGAAGGCAAGGCTTTTGCAGATATGAATGAAGTGCTTGTTGCTTTTGATCAGGGAAAGATCGATCTGCATGCAAAAATTAACGTACGTGTTCAGGTTACAAACGAAGAAGGCGAAACGGTAAATGAAGAAGTTAAAACTTCGACAGGTCGCGTGATCTTTAATCAAATTGTACCGGAACAGATTGGATTCATGAATAAGACTCTTGGTAAAAAAGAGCTTCGTGTATTGATCGGTGATATCCATTCTATCGTTGGAACTACGCGTTGTGCTACTTTCCTGGACGATATGAAAAAGCTTGGTTATGAAAATGCTACTCTTGGTGGTCTTTCATTTAGTCTTGATGATATCATCATCCCAGATGCAAAAGCAAAATTAATTGATGGAGCCAAAGACGAAGTAAGGGACATTCAAGGTCGTTACGAGATGGGGTTCATTACAGATAATGAGCGCTACAATCAAGTAATTGATAAGTGGACAAGTACCACTAACCGTGTTTCTGAAACATTATTCAAGGCTCTACAAGAAGATCGTGATGGTTTCAACCCGGTTTATATGATGGCTGATTCCGGAGCCCGTGGTTCCAAAGAGCAGATTCGTCAGTTAGGTGGTATGCGTGGTTTGATGGCTAAGCCTCAAAAGAGTTCAATGCAACAAGGTAATGAAGTAATTGAGAATCCGATTCTTTCTTCTTTCAAAGAGGGATTATCTGTACTTGAGTACTTTATCTCTACTCACGGTGCTCGTAAAGGTCTTGCTGATACTGCACTTAAAACTGCTGATGCGGGTTACTTAACTCGTCGTTTAGTAGATGTTTCTCAAGATGTAATCATTACAGAAGATGACTGTGGCACACTTCGTGGTATCAAAATGTCAGCTCTTAAGGATAATGAAGATATTATTGAAAAATTGGAAGACCGTATCATTGGTCGGTTCTCTCTTCATGATATTCATGATCCAATCACTGATGATCTTATCTGCGAAGCAAACCAGATGATCGACGAAACGGTAGCAAAGAAAATTGCCGAAACTTCAATCGAAGAAGTAGATATCCGCTCAGTACTAACTTGCGAAACCGGCCGCGGTGTTTGTGCAAAATGCTATGGTCGTGATCTTGCTCGCGGAACAGTTGTTGAAAAAGGTGAGGCCGTTGGCGTTATCGCCGCTCAATCAATTGGCGAGCCAGGTACACAGCTTACCCTTCGTACATTCCACGTTGGTGGTACGGCTTCTCGTTTAGAGGCAGACTCACAGCATAAATCTAAATTCGATGGTAAAGTTGAGTTTGAGAATGTTCGTGTTGTAGCCTACGAAGATGGCGAAGAAGAGCGCAACATTGTGTTGAGCCGTGCAGGTGAACTTAAGATTATGAATGACGAAGGTCAGGTTCTTATCAGCTATAACGTGCCTTATGGCAGCGAAATGATGGTTGAAGAAGGTGATATGATTCCTAAAGGCGCACAGCTTTGTAAGTGGGATCCATACAACGCACTGATCTTTTCTGAAATTGACGGTACTGTTGAGTACAAAGATATTATCGATGGAGTTACTTCTACTGATGATACGGATGCTCAAACCGGTCACCGTGAAAAAGTTATTACTGACTCGAAAGATCGTACACTCGTTCCTACTTTAGTAGTTAAAGGGAAGAAAGACATTGTACGTGAAAGCACACTTCCGGTTGATACTCACGTTGCTATCGCTGATGGTGAGAAAGTATTTGCAGGCCAAGTAATTGCTAAGATTCCTAGAGCGGCATCTAAATCAAAAGATATTACAGCGGGTCTTCCTCGTGTGACTGAGCTTTTCGAAGCACGTTCACCAAGTGAGCCGGCAGTTGTTTCTGAGATTGATGGTATCGTTGAAATGGGTGGGCGTAAGCGTGGTTCGCAGGAAGTATTTGTAAAATCGAAAGATGGTACTGATGAGAAAAAGTATCTGATTTCTTTGAGCAAGCATATCTTGGTGCAAACCAATGATTTTGTGAAAGCAGGGCAATCACTTTCTGATGGAACGATACCGGCACAGGATATTCTAAATATTCTCGGACCATACGCTGTACAATCGTACTTAGTGAATGAGATTCAGGAAGTTTATCGTTTACAAGGTGTGAAAATCAATGATAAACACATCGAGGTTATTGTTAGCACGATGATGCAGAAAGTTGAGATCACTGACCCGGGCGATACCATGTTCCTGGAAGGCGACAGAGTTGATCGTTTTGAAGTGAATACTCGAAATGACGAATTGATTGGTAAGTTTGTTATTACTGAAGAAGGTGGCAGTGAACTTAAGAAAGGAAAAATCCTTGATCGTCGCCAAGTAAGAGATATCAACAACGAATTGATCAAAAAAGATAAAGAAGAAATCCAAACTCGTGAAGCTGAGCCTGCAATTTCTCGCCCAATTCTATTGGGTATTACGAGAGCTGCACTTTCTACTGAAAGTTGGTTATCAGCTGCTTCTTTTCAGGAAACAACGAAAGTACTTACTCAGGCTTCTATTGAAGCTAAGAAAGACTTCTTGCGTGGACTGAAAGAAAACGTAGTTGTTGGACACAAGGTGCCAGCCGGTACCGGTCTTCGTGAGTACAATGATCTAATCGTTGGGCCAATCGATGATGTTGATGAAAGCGATTCTGAAGTTGCAGAGGTTTTTGAAACTCTGGGTGGCAGTGATGAGGAAAAAGCAGAAGCTTAAATCCTAATTCATCTGATTTCTTTTAAGAAAATGAAACCCCGTGCATGAAGATGTGCGGGGTTTTTTGTATATAAAATAATCGAAATAACTCATACACACTTTTAGGGATACTACCCGAGTTTTTTTATAAAAAGAATAGTTAAGGACAAAACTAAAATAAAAATAGTTTGCTATAAGTAGTTAAAAAGTTAAATTTTATCAGCTATTTATTTCCCGCTTCCAAAATCTACCTCTTTACCATCTTTAAAAATGCGTAAGCCTTCCGGATTGCTTTTTGCACCATTCGGTCCAAATTCGGTAATACTTGCTGCCAGCTCTTCTTCCGTTCTGGGCTCACCAACTTGACGAGGTTCATCTTTATGGAAAGAATCCACATGCACCGTTTGCGTTGGGAAAGCGAATTCCACACCAACTTCTTTAGCTAGTTTCAGCACTTCTAAAAAGAAGTTATGTTTTTGCTGAAGCTCAGTACTCCAATCCGGAACTTTGAAGAATACATATATCATTACATCTAAAGAGTGAGCTCCAAAAGCATTAAAATGAACTTCGTAAAAATCTTGCCGGAAATGGGAGTTAGATTTTACAATCGCTTTTATTCCTTCAACAAAAGCTTCCATTTGCTCCGGCGATGTGGAATAGGTTAGATTCAAAGTTGTGAGTAATCGCCGATATTCTCGCATTCCTAAATTATCAACGTCATTATTTGAAATATTTGCGTTGGGAACACTAACCAAAGAGTTATAGAAAGTTCGGATTCTGGTCGAACGAAAACCCACTTCTTCGACTGTACCTTCCACACTGCCGACTTTAATCCAGTCTCCGATTCTAAATGGTTTGTCTACAAAAATAGTAATAGAACCGAAGAAATTAGCTAACGTATCTCTAGCCGCTAAAGCTACTGCTAAACCACCGATTCCTAATCCAGCGATAAGCGAAGCAACATTATATCCGTTATTCTGGAGGATGAGAATCACCCCCATTACCAGTACGAAGAAACGCATAGTTTTACGGATTAAGGGCACGAGCTGATCATCTAATTTCGTTTCTGTTTTAGATGTCAAAACTCCAAGATATTTCGAAACGACATTCGAAAGATTGTAGAAGAGCCAAATAAATCCAACAGAAACTGCAATCTCAAGAATCAGTGAGAGATAGTAATTTACGTTAACTGAAAGTTGGAGGTTAGTAAATGTAAGGAACCAAAAAACCATCAAAAAAATAAATCCGGTTGGTTTATCGAGTTCATCGATCAAATCATCATCCCATTCAAATTTGGTTTTTTTTGCTAAACGATGAATATAGTTATCTAAAATAAACTCGAAGATCTTCCTCAGAATTAAGCCAAGAAGCAGCCAAGCAAAAATGGCAAAATACTGCCATATTTCTAAGCCAAGCCAAATTTTTCGGGTAGATTCCGGAAGTTCACTAACAACAGCTTCAACAAGTGAAGAAAAAGTTTGGCGATACAGTACAGGTATTTGATCTATCGTTGCTTTTGAAAAAACCCATTCAGATCCTTGCTTTGTTAAATACACTTCCGGTAGCTCTTTAAATAAGATGTATTGCTGAAGACCAGACAAGCTATCTGTATATTCACGGGCATTTGGTATAGCATCATACTCAACAAGAAGGCCACGAGCATCAAGAACTTTTTTAAGTTCTCTGGCAAGTTCAATCTTTTCTTCTTTAGTGCCTGAATGCAACTTCATTGTAGTGGCAATTTTATCAAGATTCTGATGGCCCGTTTGTTGCCAGTACAAAAACGTATGAACAGCTTTTTGAGGAGTCGCCAAATCAGAGGTTCGATTTTCCTGAAAACCAAAAACAGATGCAGATGTGAATAATAATAAGAGAAGAAAAGCTCGAGAAAAATAATGTTGCAAATTCATAGAATAATCAGATTTTTATTGGGCTGGAAATTAAGAATGTTTAGCTGGCATTAAAAGATGAAGAAGTAAAGAAAACCGGTAACAAAAAAGCTAAAAAGCCGTAGCTTGAAAGATAATAATTTATAATAGATAAAAAGGGCGCATTAAGAGTGATAAACAGGAACTCTTATATACTAATATTGCTGGGTATTTTGGGATTTACAGGGTTTGTATTCTTACGACCTTATACAGATTTTTATGCGGGAGCTCCAATCGCAGAAAGTAGGCAACAGGTAGAGGGTAAGCTTGCCGATATTTCTCAAAATCTGGGATTTTCCTTAGACAGTCTTGAAGTATATACCGCAAGAAAACAGCACGGGAAATATTATTCTGATCTTCTTGATACCTTAAAGAATGATTTTACACCGTACGAATTAAATCAAAGAGATCGTCACTTTCAATCATGGGTTTCGGTAATAGGAAAGAAAGGGGGTGTTTCTGATATTATTATTAGTCAGGGATCACTTTTCGAGTCCTATGGCAGATTCAAAATTAGTTTTTCAAACTCGGGTAAGGTTATTAGAATGTCGCCAAGTGAGTTTGCGCCCAATCCTACGTTTCTAAAAGGAAACTCCCCCATCGAAATAGCTGAAACAGTGATAGGTACTGTTTTGGGATATGATTTAAACATGTATCAGTTCCAAAGCGATAATGAAGACAGTAGCACCATCATTTTGGATGAACAATCCGTTGAGGCTCCAAAACCGAATAGAGCAAGTATGTTGAGCTCGGGATTAGAGTTTAACTGGCTTCGTAAAGGGGATGATTACTCTCTTCCGGCAATGCTTTCCATTAATTTAGAGTCTGTTATCAAGGAAGATGATGAGCAGGATATTTTTAGAACAGAATTTGGATACAAGATCAATTCATTTGTTGCAAAGAATGAATTTGAGCCTGATCAATTAGATGCTGCGATTGTCTCTCAAGAGTCTAACACGTTTACTATTGTTTTCTTCGTGGCACTAATTCTTGTAGTGATATGTACATTTACAGTTGGTGTTAAGAATATTTTTAAAGGTAAAGTAGAATGGCGTAGACCTTTATTTATGTTCGCTTCAGTAGGTCTTGGAGTGTATGGCTGGCAAGCAATATTTGCGATGAGTTCATTTATGCCATTTTACGAGAATACGCTGCTGATTGGAGCTGCTTTAAATAATTTAGTATTTGGAATTGCAATCGGGATATATATGGCGTTGGCTTATGTAGCCTGGGAAGCGTTGGCGAGATCTCAAAAACACCAACAACTCGATGTTATTGACGCACTATGGCAAAGAAAATTCTTTGTAAGAGAAACAGGCTCCGGTCTTATTCATGGCTTTGCGCTAAGTGGTATGATTATTGGGTTATTTTCGGTCATGCTTTTTGCACTTGAACTTTATTTCTCACAGTCTGATAGCCAGTTTGGTTTTACCGAACCCGGTAGTAAGTTTCAGTTATTAACTATGAATATGAGTAGCTGGACTACAACCTGGCTGGTTGTGTTTGTACAAATCGGTTTTGTATATGGACTACTCCATCACTGGATTAGCAATAAATGGATTGCATTGATCTCAAGTATTGCCATCAGTGCTTTTTTTGTATCCACATTGGGTAGGTTGATTGAAACAAACGGTGATTTTTTTGAGGACTATTTGATCTTTTTCGTTATTTCAATTGTAACGATTATAGGGTATAAGAGATATGGAATACTAACTGTTTTAACAGCTTGGTGGGTGTTTGCTTCTGTTTATATGATTACACCATATTGGAATTCTACAAGCATCGAGGTAGCATATATTTCCTGGGCGCAAGCAGGAATAATAGCACTTCCCCTTGTTTATGGTTTAATTGCTTACCGATATGGAATACCACTTTCTGAAGTTGGGGATTACATTCCTGAGTACGAAGAAAAGATGACTCAACATCTAAGAGTGGAAAGAGAAATTGAGATTGCTCGGGAAAGTCAGTACAAATTAATGCCCGTAAATCCTCCTAAAGCTGATGGTTTTGATGTACATGGTTTTTTCTTACCCTCTTTTGAAGTAGGAGGAGATTATTTTGATTATGTACTAAGCAACAACAAAGACGGCTCTCCAAAAGCGTTAACAATGGTTGTTGTAGATGTTTCTGGGAAGGCAATGCGAGCAGCGATGCCCGCAATTTTTACGAGTGGATTATTGCTTTCGAGAATGAAAGAAGATTCGCCGGCACAAATTTTATCATCAGTTTCTGAGCCTATTTTCAATCGAACAGATAAAAGAACGTTCATCACTTGTGCTATGGCTCAGTACGATCTGGCTACAAAAACACTATCAGTAGCAAATGCAGGCCATTGCAAACCGATATTAAAGAGAAACGGCAAAGCAGATTTTATTCAAACTCCTGAACCAAGATATCCGCTTGGAATTAAACCTGAAGTGAAATATCAAAATTTAGAATTCAAGCTTAAGAAAGGTGATTTTTTCTTGTTATATTCCGATGGCTTACCCGAAGCAGCAAACGAAAAGGGTGAGTGGTTCGGGTTTGACGAAGTTCCAGCACTTATGGAACGGATTGACACAGATAACCTTTCTGCTAGTGAGATAGCACAAGAAATTAAACGAACGGTACAAAAATTCAGTAATTATCAACTTGTTGACGATACAACCGTAATTTGCTTAAAAATTATAACTTAAAAATAAAAGCCGAACATCATGGCTCAAGAAACAGATTTCTCATTCAACGTACCGCCGGAGTTTGAGAAAATCACAAAAAATATCCGAGTAATTATAGTCGGATTGATAGCGGTAGTTACCATTTTCTCCTCCTTTTTTACCGTAGAAACGGAAGAAGTTGGTGTAATAACTCGTTTTGGTAAATATATTGATGAAGCTCGTCCTGGACTGAACTTCAAAGTTCCATTTATTGACAAAGTTCAATATGTACCTGTTCAGCGACAATTAAAACAGGAATTTGGATACAGAACAAACTCTGCGGGTGTAAATTCTACGTACAGAAAAGCAGGTTACGGAGGCGAATCCTTAATGCTTACCGGAGACTTGAATTTAGCCGACGTTGAATGGGTAATACAGTTCAGAATTGACAATCCGTATAACTATTTGTTTAAAGTTCGTAACGCTGACGAAACACTACGTGATATTTCAGAAGCTGCTATGCGCCAAATTGTTGGCGACAGAACGGTAAACGAAGTACTTACTGTTGGGAGAGCTGAAGTTGCAAGCGAAGCAGAATTAATAATTCAAGCAATTGTGGATGAATATGAATTAGGAATAAAGATAGAACAAATGGTATTACAAGATGCCAATCCACCAGATCCTGTTAAACCTTCTTTTAACGGAGTAAATGAAGCCGAGCAACAAAGAGAGACACTTATTAATCAGGCAAGAGCTGATTACAACCGTGTGATTCCCCGTGCGGCAGGTGAAGCACAGCAAACTATTCAACAAGCAGAAGGTTACGCTCTTAATCGCGTGAACACTGCAGAAGGTGAAGTTTCTAAATTCAATGACCTGTACTCAGAGTATATAAAAGCTCCCGAAGTAACCAAGACACGAATTTTTTTGGAAACCATGGAAGAAATCCTCCCAAGAATGGGACAGAAAATCATTACGGATGAAAAAGGGAATAGTGTGATTCCATTATTGCAACTGCAGATGAACGGCGCTCAAGTTAAAAACCAACAAAACTAAGAGGATAATCATGAAAAATGTTAAAGGAATAGGATTATTGATTGTACTTGGAGTGGTTGGGTTTGTACTTCTTAATTCTGCGTTTATTGTAAATGAGAAAGAGCAAGTCATTATCACCCAATTTGGTGATCCAAAAGGAGAAGCTATTACAACTCCGGGATTAAAATTTAAAACGCCATTTTTACAAGTAGCCAATTTTTTCGAAAAGCGATATCTTGAATGGGATGGAGATCCAAATCAAGTGCCAACAAAGGATAAGGTATTTATTTTTGTAGATACCTATGCCAGATGGCAAATAACGGATCCGCTAAAGTATTTCGAGCGATTAGGAAATGAACGTGGTGCTCAATCAAGATTAGATGATATACTTGATGGCGAAACAAGAAATGCTGTTGCATCTCAGGATTTGGTGGAACTTATACGGTCATCCAATCGAGTAGCAGAAACGGAAGGGATAATCGCAGATATTGTGAATGATTCTTTAGAGAACATTCAAATTGGACGTGATCAAATCCAGGAACAGATTCAAGAATTAGCAAACCAAAGAACAGCAGATCTTGGAATCGCTATATTGGATTTTAGATTTAAGCGCATCAACTATGCCGAAGAAGTTCGACGTACGGTTTATGACAGAATGATTTCAGAGCGTAACAGGATTGCTGATAAATTCAGATCTGAAGGTCAAGGTGAAGCTTCCAGAATAAATGGTGAGAAAGAACGTGAACTAAAACGTATTCAATCCGAAGCTTTCCGTGAGGCCGAAACCATTCGAGGTAGAGCGGATGCCCGAGCAGCAGCCATTTATAACAGTGCGTATAATAAAACTCGCCAAGCTCGTGATTTATACTCTTTTGTGAAAAGTATGGAAGCTTATGGCAATACTATAGATAAGGAAACAACACTTATCATTTCAACAGATAGTGAGTTTTATAGATACCTGAATTCTATTGATTGACGAATGAGGGCGCAGTTTAATTAGAAAAGCGAAGTTTTAAGAGGCTTCGCTTTTTTTATGAGTCTAAATCAGAAAAGAAGAATAGGATCATCTCTGTAGATGTCAAGTAATTCGTTGGCAAAAAATGAACCGTATTTTAGCCAGCGTCTTCACTGACACCCCGGATTCAACTGCTACACGCAATTGAATCATCCCCTCTGTGAGAGGGGAATTGCTTCAGATACATTTTTAGTATTTTTTTCACAATGACACTAAAGTTCCCCTCTTTTAGAGGGGCTAATGAAGTCCGGGGCATACCGG
>TARA_R110002110_G_scaffold25867_17_pt1 | contig 18277 bp, 14 predicted proteins | sample TARA_R110002110 | Tara Oceans TARA_R110002110 (sample SAMEA4397330) | marine metagenome | biome: Polar Biome; feature: [SRF] surface water layer (ENVO:00010504); material: water (ENVO:00002006), including particulate matter (ENVO:01000060) such as... | depth 5 m
TGGCGGGATGGAACACAGAGCTGGTTGTCAGTCTTGTTGAAAGCACCGAACTGGCGACGCTTGGTGGTGCGGGCCTGCCCGACATGCTGGCCGGTGCCGGTATCGACTGGCAACATTTCCCGATCCGGGATTTCGACATTCCATCAAAGACGGCGCAGGTTGGTTGGGCCAGGCTGTCAACCCGGATTTCGGGCCTGCTGCGGCAAGGTGGCCGCGTCGTGCTGCACTGCCGGGGCGGCTGTGGGCGCACCGGCATGATGGCACTGCGCCTGATGGTCGAGCAGGGCGAAGACCCGGGGGCGGCCTTGCTGCGGCTGCGCGCGCTGCGGCCCTGCGCGGTCGAGACCGATGCTCAACAGGTCTGGGCCGAAGGCGCAACCGCTACTGGTGCGAACAGTTCGGGCGGGCGCAGCGCGGGCGCTGTCAGCACGGGTGGTGGTCGGCAAAGGTAAGAGGTTCGGGCCGGATCAGGCGTCATGGTTGCGGTCGCGGCGCCGACGCTTGTGGTTCATCGCGTCGCGCACCGTTTTGCCAAAGGCCTTGCCGCGCTGTCGTGCTTCGGGCGCGGTTTCGGCATAGTGCCGGTCTTCGCCCCGCAGCTTTCCCCAGCGGCGCAGGCGGTCGGGGTCAAGGGTGCCGGCTTTGATTGCGGCCGTCACGGCGCAACCGGGTTCGGCCTGGTGATTGCAATCGCTGAAACGGCAGGCGGCAGCAAGTTCGGCGATGTCGTCAAATACCGCGTTCACCCCGTCCTGTGCATCCGCCAGCCGCAGTTCGCGGATGCCCGGCGTATCGATCAGCCAGCCCCCGGCGGGCAGCGCGATCATCTGGCGGTTGGTGGTGGTGTGGCGGCCCTTGGCATCGTCTTCGCGAATTCCCCCTGTCGCTAGATCGGCACCCGACAGGGCATTGGCAAGTGTTGACTTGCCCACCCCGGACGACCCGAGAAGTGCCACCGTATGGCCGTTGCCGGCCCAGTCGGCCAGTACCCCGCGCACATCTTCGTGGCGCGCATCAAGAGCAATCACCACGAGGCCGCGCGACAGCGCCTGCGCTTGCGCGATATAGGTTTCGGGTGCCTCGCACTGATCCACCTTGGTCAGCAGGATGACTGGTTGCACCCCGGCGCTGACGGCCAGGGCCAGATATCGTTCCAGCCGTGCCGGGTTGAAATCGGCATTGCAGGAGGTGACGATAAACAGCGTGTCAAGGTTGGCGGCGATCAGTTGCAACTCGCCGCCATGCCCGGCGGCACGCCTGGCCAGGGTGCTGCGCCGCTCCAGCCGGCGCAAGACGCGCTGATCCTTCGTCAGAACCCAGTCGCCCACCGCGAGGTCGCCGACGGGCATATTGGGGTCCGCGGCGAAGCTGGCTTCTCCGGCCTCGCCCCGCGCCTCTATCCGGCTGCGGTGAAGGGCGGTGATGCGGTAAGGCGCCGTGTCTTCGATTTCGGAAAGGTCGAGTTGCTGCATGAAATCGGCGGACCAGCCGAGGCTGGCCAGAATTGCGGAGTTCAACAATGCCCTGTTCCCTGCAAGGAAAGAAATTCAGCGCCGCGCAGATGGCAGGTGGAAATCTTTCGGGAAAGGGCGGGGGGAGGCATCGCCGCCTAACAAACCCCGGCCCGGAGGGAACAAAGCACAGACATGATCTCTCCGTTCGGGGTTTTGATGTGGTGAGAGGCTGACAACGACCCAAGTGGGGCTCGTTTCGGCTGCTTCCTTCCGGACCTGACCGGGTTGGCGAGGCACCTGCCCGCGCCAACCTCTCACCATCAATATAATCGCCGGCGCTGCGATATGCAAGATACGTCAGGCAATGGATTCGTCGGGTTCAGGTTCAATCGGGCAGCAGTCCGATCTGGCGTGCGCCGGTCAGCAGGTCAGGGGCAACGAGCGTCGCATATCGGCCTGAAACGGGCAGGATGTCAGGCACCTGCACCACGGTCATGCCGGCTGCCTGGGCGGCCTCGGCACCCAACTCGCTGTCTTCGAACACAAGGCAGCGCGCCGGCGCGACACCCAAAAGCCGGGCAGAAAGCAGATAGGCGTCAGGCGCGGGTTTGGCGCGTTTCACGTCATTCACGGTCACGGTATGCAGAAAGAAGGGCAAAAGGCCGGTCAGAACCAGTTTATGGTCGGCTTGCTCGCGTGTCGAAGAAGTCGCAAGGGCTTTGGGCAGGTTGATCCGCGACAGCAGGGAAGATGCCCCGGGCTTGAGGGGAATCCCCGCTGCATAGTTGCGCATGACCGCGCCCGCCCAGCAGTCGCGAAAAGCGCGAATATCCAGCGTGGGAAACGTCGCGCGAACAAGCGTGGTGCTGGTTTCGTCATCCTGCCCGATCAACCGGTGCAAAAAGCTCGGTTCCACCGTGATACCATGCCGGGCAAAGGCTTCGGACCCGGCAGCCTGGTTGTGAGCTTCGGTGTCGATCAGGGTGCCGTCGAGATCAAAGATTACTGCGTCAAACATCGGTGGTATTTCCTGGGCCGGGCCAAGCGCCTTTGCTATGGGGTCATGCGGTCGGAAACAAGGAAAAACCGCGTTCAACCGGCAATCCGGAAGCGGGCAAACCCGTCAGGCCCGGCCCCGAGCGGTTCGATCCGCATGTCGGCCAGACCGGCGAGATGGCGCGATGCGGCCGGGCTGCTGTCAAAGATCAGCGAAGCGCCGGGCACCGGGGTCAGCCGCCAGTTCGGTGTCGTCATCAGGGGCAGAGGCCGGTGCGCTTTGATATAGCGCAGCAGGATATCGCGGTTTGTCACCGGCGCCTGATAGACGACGGCTTTGCTGTCTGGGTTCGAGAATGCGGCAGTTGTGCCAACCCGGTAGCTGTTGGTCGCCACGATGAATTCGGCCGCGGGGTCGATCGGTTCGCCCTGATGGCACAGGTTTCTGACCCGGCGTGCATCGGGGTCCGTGACTTCACCCGCTGCGGAATAGCGCGGGGGTTGTGACGGGTCGATTTCATAAGTGACGCCCATGATCACATCGAACTGATAACTGGGGAAATCGGCGTTCATCAGAGGCTGATCGTGCTGGTCCGGAATGATCCGGTTGAAGGCAGCGGCCGATTTTTCAAGCCAGTCCGCCACTTGCTGCCCGGTGATCCGCACGGCGCGGATGGTGTTCGGGAAAGCGTAGAGATCGGCGACATTGCGCAACTCCATCCGGCCGCGCGGCACGTCGGTATAATGCTCCGGCCCGGCGCGGCCCCCGGCCTTGAATGGGGCGGCGGCAGACAGCAGCGGCAACCCTTCATGCGCGGTTCCGATCAGCTTTTTTTCGACATGCCAGGCCTGCGCCCTGCACACCAGTTGCAGCGAGGGCGCGTCGGCGACAAGCGCGAAAAAACTGTGCAGATCCTGCGCTGTCTCACCGACCGAGCGGTGCATGAATTGCAGCGTCGCCTTGTGCGCGGCGTCCGAGGCGTCGTGGACCACCGTCGAATTGCTGTAGGCCGAGCGCAGGATGCCGTTGCTGTCGCGCCGCGCGACAGGTCGCGCCTCACTTTGCGACGCCAGCACTTTCCACCGTGATCCGTCACGCTCCAGCAGCAGATCAATCACCCCGAGATGCGACCCCCAGAACCCGGCCATGACCGCGGGCTTGCCCGCAATCGTGCCTTTGTCGACATCGACACACGCCAGGTTCGCGAAATCGGAGGAGGGGAAAACAAGGTGCGAATGCCCGCTTGCCACAACGTCGATGCCTGCTGTCAGTGCTAACGGGACCGAGGCATTTTCCATGCCGTCGATGGAATTGGCCGCGCCTATCCCGGAGTGTGCCAGTGCGATGATGAGATCGGCCCCCTGCTCTTTCATCTGCGGCACATAGGCACGGGCGGTGGCAACGATGTCGCGGGTCAGCAGGTTTCCGTGCAGGTGGTCACTATCCCAGTTGAGGGTCTGCGGTGGTAAAAAACCGATGATGCCGATCTTGATCGGGTGGCTTTCGCCTTTGCCGTCCTTGACCCGTCGGTCGAGGATCACATAGGGCGGCAGATAGGTCCGGTCCCGCAACGCGGATGACGCCAGCTTGCGGACAGCATTGGCGCAGACCACCGGAAAAGCGGCCCGTGCAAGCGTGTTTTCGAGGAATGTCAGGCCATAGTTGAACTCATGGTTGCCAAGGGTTGCCGCATCATAGCCCAGCAGGTTCATCGCGCCGATGATCGGGTGAAGATCACCGGGACTCAGGCCCTTGTGGTAGGCGACATAGTCGCCGATCGGACTGCCTTGCAGGAAATCACCGTTGTCCACCAGCACGCTGTTGGCGGCCTCGTCCCGGGCGTTGGCAATCAGGGTCGCGGTTCGCGCAAGGCCGAAATTCTCGGTCGGGTGATCATTGTAGTAATCATACGGAAAAATATGGACGTGCAGATCCGTCGTTTCCAATAGCCGCAAATGCGCCTGACAGGTGGTGGCATTGGCCGCAAAGGGGTGCAGACAGATCAACGTGACCGCGATTCGCAGGGAAACCGGGTGATCGAGGTGCAGAAGCTCATATATGCTGTCCGTTCGCAATTTTCCAGAACACAGGCCAGAACACAGGCCAGAACACAGGCCAGAACACCGGATAGAACACCTGAAAGGTAAAAAACAGAATTCACAGATATTCAGGTGAAAAATTTACACGCATAGGTTGCCAAAGCAACAGGTCGAGAGGAGCAATTGCCAGCGCGGGCACCCCGTGGCATCAAATGCGGCAACAGGATTGGAAACCAAATGACGCGCATCGCGAATTTCACCTTTGACGACTCTGGCCTGAACCGTGGCGCTGAATTTCGCGGTGATCCTGCGCGCCTGGCGGGGCTGTTGACAGGGGGTGGGAAGGTTCTGCCCCTCTGGCGCGGCAAACCGCTTGTTGTTGAAGGCGAGGCTCTCGGGTGGCTTCCTCACGATCATCCGGCGCTTGCCCATGGCGACGACCCGGTGTTTCTGGGGTTCGACGGGGGGGGCGACGGGAGAACGGACGGGAAGGCTGCGCGGTTCGCGCAAGATATCTCCGACTGGTCGCCCGAGGCCGGAGCCGAAGCGGTCGATGCCGGTTTTTTTGATGCCTCGACCCAATACCACCCCGGCCTGCCGCTGACCCATGCTTTTGTGGAACTGCGCGGAGTCATGGTGCAGTTGTCTGCGCGCGAGGCGGAACTTGTGGCGACGGCAAAGGCTGTGTTGAACTGGCACAAGAGTCATCGGTTTTGCGCAGTCTGCGGTGCACGGTCCGAAATGACAAACGCTGGCTGGCAACGCACTTGCCCGGTTTGTGGGGCACAGCATTTTCCGCGGACTGACCCAGTGGTCATCATGCTGATCACACGCGGAAATTCGCTGTTGATGGGGCGGTCCGCCGCCTGGCCCGAAGGCATGTATTCCTGCCTCGCCGGATTTGTGGAACCCGGCGAAACCGCCGAGGCGGCAGTGCGCCGTGAGGTGGCCGAGGAAACCGGCATCACGGTTGGCGCGGTGCGCTACATCGCGAGCCAACCCTGGCCATTCCCCGCGTCGCTGATGATGGGCTTTGAGGGCGAAGCGCTTGACGACAGGATCACGATCGATCCGGCGGAACTGGAAGACGCACTCTGGGTGACGCGCGAAGACATGATGGCCTCGGTCGCCGGTGAGAACCCGCGGATGAAACCGGCGCGCAAAGGCTCGATTGCCCATTTTCTGATCGTGAACTGGTTGGCCGATCGCCTGAAATAGCGACCATTGCGCCGCAGCGCGTCATTATTGTGGCGCGATCATTGCAGGCCAGGCAATCAGTTTGCATAGTGGCGCCGTATCGCGATGCCACGGGCGGGCAGGGCGGGCGGAAACAGCAGGCAGGACCGGAATGAAATTCACGACCAAAGAAGATATCGAGGCCCCTTTGGCTTACGTCTATGGCGCACTGAGCGACTTTGAGTATTGGGAGCGTGCCGCCATGCGGCGCGGGGCCGATATCGAACGGACCGACAGCCTGCGCACGCCAGGCGCCGGTATGGGCTGGAAGGTTGCGTTTGACTATCACGGCAAGCCTCGTGATCTGGAAGTTGAATTGCTGATGCTGGAACACGGGCAGCGGATAACATTTGACGCCACCGGAAACCCCGCAGGGGCCGGTCTGGACATCGAACTGGTTGAAATGGGCCCCAAGCGAACCCGCGTTTCAGTCGAGGTTGACATCAAGCCGAAATCCTTGGCCGCGCGGGTGTTCCTTCAGTCGCTGCGCCTCGCAAAAGCCAAGGTGCAGCGCAAATATGAAGTGCGCATCGCACAGGTCGCAGCCGAGATCGAAGATCGCTACCGCGCGCAGATGAAATCCTGAACCTAGGAGCCTGAACCCGCGCGCCTGACGCCGGGAGACATGTGCGTCAGACCCAGGGTCAAGGCTGATCCGCCGCCTGCTCTCGGCGAGGATCCGCCGGATAAACCCCCAGAATGTCACGCTGCGAGGTGAAATACCTCAACTCGTCCAGCGCAAGTTTCACATTGGCATCGTCAGGGTGCCCCTCGATGTCAGCATAAAATTCGGTCGCTGTAAACGAACCGCCGACCATATAGCTTTCCAGCTTGGTCATGTTAATGCCATTTGTGGCAAAGCCGCCCATCGCCTTGTAAAGCGCCGCCGGAATGTTGCGGACGCGGAAAGTGAAGGTTGTCATCATCTTGCCGCTGAGGCCCCGCCGGCTGTGATCTGCCTCTCGCGACATCACCAGAAAACGGGTGGTGTTGTTTGACTGATCCTCGATCTTGCGCTCCAGCACTTCCAACCCGTAAATCTCGCCCGCCAGTTCCGACGCCAGCGCCGCCATTTGCGGGTCGCCCTTTTCGGCGACGATCCTGGCGGAACCTGCGGTGTCGACCCCGGTGATCGCGCGCAGCGAATGTTCCTTGAGGAAGTCGCGGCACTGGCCCAGCAGCACGGTATGGCTCATCGCGGATTTCACCTGGTTCAGCGGGGTGCCCGGAACCACAAGCAGGTTGATGTGCACCCGGACAAAGGCCTCGTCCACGATCCGCAGGCCAGAGCCAGGCAACAGGCTGTGAATATCGGCCACCCGGCCGTAGGTCGAGTTTTCGACCGGCAACATCGCAAGCTCGGTTTCGCCAGAGCGGCACATCTCGATCGCGTCTTCGAAGGTGCGGCAGGCTACCGCCTCCAACCCGGGGCGGGCCTGGCGACAAGCCTGATGCGAATAGGCGCCCAATTCCCCCTGAAAGGCGATCCGACCTGTCATTTCCTGCTCTCTCCGTTCGAAAAACCCCGTCAGAGGCGTTTGATCGCGCTACTACACCTTGAAACCGGATGGGGGAAGCGGTTAGAAGCGGTCAAAGAGAACGCTGAAGCGAGGCGCGACATGTTCGACACGATGACGACGACCAAAGTTCTGGGAGCGGCCTGTGGCTCGCTTCTGGTATTCTTGTTGGGGGCATGGGCGGCAGATTCGCTTTATTCCACCGGCAGCGAGGGTGGTGGTGAGGGCAAGCAAGCCTACACCATCGACACCGGTGCTTCCGAGGCCCCTGTGGCAGCAGATGCAGGCCCCTCTTTTGCCGACCTTTATGCCGCAGCCAACGCCAGCGCTGGCGAGAAATTGTTCTCGAAGTGCAAGGCTTGCCACAAAGTTACCGGCAGCAATGCCACCGGCCCTTACCTGAACGGTGTTGTGGGGCGCCCGAAGGCATCCGTTGCGGGCTTTGGCTATTCGGCGACCCTGACCGGGATGACCGGTGACATCTGGTCGCCTGAAAACCTCGACAAGTTTTTGACCAACCCCAAATCCTATGCGCCAGGCACCAAGATGAGCTTTGCCGGCCTGCCAAAGGCGAGCGACCGTGCAAACCTGATCGCATGGCTTGCCACGCAGAATTGACTTGACATGATGATGTGCGATTGGCCGTCCCGCGGGGCGGCTTTTTGCGTTTGCGCCGCCGCAATACGGGCCCCGCCGCGGCCACATTGACCGCCCGCAGCAAAATTGTGCGCTTTTTCAGGCTATCACGCGCCAGATCACGGAATCGCAACTTGTAGCCCGGACAGCTTGCAATCTAGCATTGGCAAAACTGGTGATACGCGAAAATGGGCAGGGCAGCGATCGCCATGCCAGGCCCGCGCAAGGAGGATCGGCATGCAGGACGGAAAGAACTTATCAGCTCGGGTGCGCGTTGTTCGGGCAGACGTCAGGCTGCAAATTGGGTTTGTGGCGGGTCTGACGGTACTGGCCCTTGCCGCCCATGCCACAGCGGCCAAAGCGCAGGAGGTTGTTGTCTCGTACGGAATTTCCACCTTCGGAGAATTGAAGTATCCGGCGGGTTTCAAGTATCTCGACTATGTGAACCCCGACGCTCCCAAAGGCGGCGAAATCTCGGAGTGGACATCGGGAGGCTTTGACAGCATGAATCCCTATTCCATCAAGGGGCGTTCCGGTGCGCTGGCATCCATGCCGTTTGAAACGATTTTGGAAGGCACCAGCGACGAGATCGGCTCTGCCTACTGCCTGCTGTGCACGACGTTGGAGTATCCCACCGACCGCTCCTGGGTCATCTTCAACCTGCGCGACGATGTCACGTTCTCAGATGGTTCGCCGATGACCGCCGAAGACATTATTTTTTCGTATCAGACCTTTCTCGCCAAAGGTCTGACCGATTTTCGCATCATCTTTGCAACCAAGGTTGAAAAGGCCGAGGCGCTGGGCCCCTACAAGGTGAAGTTCACCTTCAAACCCGGCATCCCGACCCGCGATCTGCCACAGGATGTCGGCGGTCTGCCGATCCTGTCAAAGGCGCAGTACCTCGCCAACAATCTTGACCTCGAGGAAAGCAACCTGACGCCGTTTCTTGGCACCGGCCCCTATGTGCTGGACAGCATGCGCATCGGTGAATCCCTGACCTATCGCCGCAACCCCGACTATTGGGGCAAAGACCATCCGCTGCGGGTCGGCACCAATAATTTCGACAAGATCCGGATCGAGTATTTTGCCGATTATGATGCGGCCTTTGAAGGGTTCAAAGGCGGCAGCTACACCTTCCGCAACGAAGCCTCGTCGATCAAATGGGCGACGGGCTATGATTTTCCCGCCGTGGCTGCGGGCGATGTCATCAAGGCTGAACTGCCATCCGGCGCGAAATCGAACGGCCAGAGCTTTGCCTTCAACCTGCGGCGCGAAAAATTCCAGGACCCGCGCGTGCGTCAGGCGATCGGGCTGATGTTCAACTTCGAGTGGTCGAACGACACGCTGTTTTATGGCATCTATGATCGCATCACCTCGTACTGGGGCAACAGCTGGCTGGAGGCCAAAGGCGCACCAAGCCCCGAAGAACTGGCAATCTTGCAGCCGTTGGTCGATGATGGCTTGCTTGACGCGTCAATCCTGACCGACGATGCCGTGATGCCGCCGGTCTCGGGCAAGCGCCAGTTGGACCGTGGCAATCTGCGCAAGGCCTCGGCGCTGCTGGATGCGGCAGGCTGGCCGGTGAGCGATGACGGTATCCGCCGCAACGCGAGGGGCGAAGTGCTGCGCGTCGAGTTCCTCGAGGACAGCCCCAGCTTTGACCGGGTGATCAACCCCTTTGTCGAAAACCTGAAAACCCTCGGCATCGATGCCGTGCTGACCCGGGTCGACAACGCCCAGATGGAAGACCGCACCCGCCCACCGAAATATGACTTCGACATCACCAACCACTTCATGCAGACCGATTACTTTTCGGGCACCAACCTGAAGCAGTATTACGGCTCGCAGACCGCCGACGTTTCGGCCTTCAATGTCATGGGGCTGAAAGATCCGGCGATCGACCGGCTGATTGACGGGGTTATTGCGGCGGACAGCCTGCAAAACCTGACGGTCGCGACCAAGGCGCTCGACCGGGTGATGCGCACCCGTTATTTCGCCATTCCGCAATGGTTCAAGGGCAAGCACACCGTTGCCTATTACAATATGTTTGAGCACCCGGAAACGCTGCCGCCCTATGCACTGGGCGAGTTGTCGTTCTGGTGGTACAACGCCGAAAAAGCAGCGGCGTTGAAGGCAAGCGGCGCGCTGAAATAACAATAAAAGGCAGGCGGGAATTATGGGTGCCTATATCCTCAGGCGGTTGCTGCTGGTCATTCCGACGCTGATCGGCATCATGGTCATCAACTTCGTGCTGGTGCAGTTCGTGCCGGGCGGTCCGATCGAGCAGGTGCTGGCGCGGCTGGATGGCGGTGGCGATTCGCTTCAGGGGTTCTCGGGGGGCGGCGACGCCGGCATGCAGGACCAGGGAGCCGGGAATGAGCAGTATCGCGGCGCGCGCGGCCTGCCACCCGAGTTCATCGCCGATCTGGAGCGGCAGTTCGGGTTTGACAAGCCCCCCCTGCAACGCTTCCTCGACATGATGTGGAGCTATGCGCATTTTGACTTCGGCCAAAGCTACTTCCGCTCGATCTCGGTGCTTGATCTGGTGCTGGAAAAGATGCCGGTGTCGATCAGCCTCGGGCTGTGGTCAACGCTGATCGCCTATCTGGTGTCAATCCCGCTGGGCATCCGCAAGGCGGTGCGCGACGGGACGGCGTTCGACACCTGGACATCGGGGGCCATTATCGTCGCCTATTCCATTCCCGGCTTTCTGTTCGCGATCCTGCTGTTGGTGCTGTTTGCTGGCGGGTCCTACTGGAAGGTTTTCCCGCTGCGCGGTCTGACCTCGGACAATTTCGAAAGCCTCAGCCTGATAGGCAAGGCCGGTGACTACCTTTGGCACATCTCGCTGCCCGTGCTCGCCTCGACGATTTCATCCTTTGCCACGCTGACGCTGCTGACCAAGAACAGTTTTCTGGACGAGATCAAAAAGCAATATGTGATGACGGCCCGCGCCAAGGGGCTGACCGAACGCCGGGTGCTTTACGGCCATGTGTTTCGCAACGCCATGCTGATTGTGATCGCCAGCTTTCCGGCGGTGTTCGTGTCGGTGTTCTTTGGCGGCAGCCTGATCATCGAAACCATCTTCAGCCTCGACGGCCTCGGGCAACTTGGCTTCAAAGCGGCGGTTGAACGCGATTACCCGGTGATCTTCGGCACCCTGTTTGTCTTTGGTCTGTTGGGGCTGGTCGTCGGCATCCTGTCAGACCTGATGTATGTCTGGATTGATCCGCGCATTGATTTTGAAGGGAGGGGCTGACGCCATGGCCCTTTCTCCGCTGAACCAGCGCCGCCTGCGTAACTTTCGCGCCAACCGCCGTGCCGTATGGTCTCTGGTCCTGTTCTGCATCCTGTTCGGCCTCTCGTTGGGGGCCGAACTGCTGGCCAATGACAAGCCGCTGCTGGTCAGCTATCGCGGCGCGTTTTATACGCCCTTCCTGAACTTCTACCCCGAGGTGGCCTTTGGCGGCGATTTCCGCACCGAGGCGAAATACCGCGATCCCGTTGTGCGCTGTCTGATCCGTTCCGGCGGGGTCGAGGCTTGTCTGGACGATCCTGATGCGTCGCTTGCCGCGTTGGAGGCCGGTACATTGGAGGGTGCACAACCGGGGTGGGTGTTGTGGCCGCTGATCCCTTACAGCTACACGACGATCAACAACATCGGTCGGGCGGCCCCCAGCCCGCCCGACGCCGACCATTGGCTGGGCACCGACAACACCGCGCGCGACGTGCTGGCGCGGGTGATCTATGGCTTCCGGCTGTCGGTGTCCTTTGCGCTGATCGTGACATTTCTGACCTCTGTCATCGGCATCGCGGCAGGTGCCGTGCAGGGCTATTTCGGCGGGTTGATCGACCTGATCTTCCAGCGGGTGATCGAGCTTTGGGGCTCCACCCCCAGCCTCTATATCATCATCATCTTTGCCGCGCTCTGGCAGATGAGTTTCTGGCTGCTGGTCGGGCTGATGGTGCTGTTCGGCTGGACGGCGCTTGTGGGCGTGGTGCGGGCGGAGTTTCTGCGCGCACGGAACTTTGAATATGTGCGTGCGGCGCGGGCGCTCGGGGTGTCGGACCGGGTGATCATGTTTCGCCACGTTCTGCCGAACGCGATGGTTGCCACGCTGACCATGGTGCCCTTCATCATCACCGGCACCATCGGTTCGCTTGCCGCGCTGGATTTTCTCGGCTTCGGCCTGCCTGCCTCGGCCCCCTCGCTGGGCGAGTTGACGTTGCAGGCGAAACAGAACCTTCAGGCCCCCTGGCTCGCCTTTACCGCGTTCACGGTGTTCGCGCTGATGCTGTCGCTGCTGGTGTTTATCTTCGAGGGCGTCCGCGACGCCTTCGATCCGCGAAAGACCTTTCAATGAGCGTTGCAGGCGACACGGTTCTGAGCGTCGAAAACCTGAATATCGGCTTTCGCCAGGATGGGCTCACGACCCCGGCGGTGCGCAATGTGTCTTTCACCGTGGGGCGCGGCGAAACCGTGGCGCTGGTCGGCGAAAGCGGCTCCGGCAAGTCGGTCACGGCACTGTCGACGGTGTCGCTGCTGCCCGGAAGCGCGGAAATCAGCGGCTCGGTGATGTACAACGGCACCCAGATGATTGGCGCGGCAGAGCCTGATCTGCGCCGGGTGCGCGGCAATGACATCAGTTTCATCTTTCAGGAACCGATGACCAGCCTGAACCCGTTGCACACCATTGAGACGCAGCTTGCCGAAAGCCTCGAGACGCACAAGGGTATCCGCCCCCGGTCGGGCCTCAAGCGGTTCCTCGAGGGGCTGATGGGCCTCCGCACCCCCCCGTTTCTTGTCGGGCTGGCGGTGTTTTTCAGCGCGACGCTGACCTATGCCAACTTTGCCCGCAACGCGCCCGATGCGCCGTCCTGGGGGTATTTCCTGGTGTTTCTGACGCGCGACCTGGGGCTTGGCGTGGCTTTCGGCCTGTTGGCTGCTGCGATTGTCGGGCTGCCGGTGCTGGGCCTTGCGTTTCTTTTGCGCCGCCATGCCAGCGCGTGGATATTGCGCAGCGAGGGGCGCGCGCTGATTCTGGAACTGCTGGAAAAGGTGGGGATACGCGACGCCGAAAGCCGGCTTGGCGCCTATCCGCATCAGCTTTCCGGTGGCCAGCGCCAACGGATCATGATTGCCATGGCGCTGGCGAACGGTCCCGATCTGCTGATCGCGGACGAGCCGACAACCGCGCTGGATGTGACCATCCAGGCCCAGATACTTGATCTGCTGGCCGATCTGAAGCAGCGCGAGAATCTCAGCCTGCTGTTCATCACCCACGACCTGGGCGTCGTGCGCCGCATTGCCGACCGTGTCTGCGTGATGCAGGGCGGCGAGATTGTTGAGCAAGGCCCGACCGCGCAGATTTTCACTGACCCGCAACACGCCTATACCAAAAAACTACTGGCAGCAGAGCCTGCGGGCCGGCCGGACCCAGTTGCGGCAACCGCGCCCGAGATCATCCGTACCGAAAACCTGCGTGTCTGGTTCCCGATTCTGCACGGTTTCCTGCGCCGCACCGTCGGCCATGTGAAGGCAGTCAACGACGCGTCAATTTCGGTCAGGGCGGGCGAAACCCTGGGGATTGTGGGCGAAAGTGGCTCTGGCAAAACCACCCTGGCGCTGGGGATTTTGCGGCTGATCAAGTCGGAAGGCCCGATCGTTTTCGTGGGGCGCAATGTTCAGGATCAGTCCTCGAACCAGTTGCGCGACCTGCGGCGCGAAATGCAGGTGGTGTTCCAGGACCCGTTCGGCTCCCTGTCGCCGCGCATGACGATCGAGCAGATCATCGCCGAGGGTCTGGGGGTGCATGGCACGGCCCCCGGCAAGGACAAGCACCAGATGGTGACCGAGATCATGCGCGAGGTCGGCCTCGACCCCGCCTCAATGGGCCGCTACCCGCACGAGTTTTCGGGCGGTCAGCGTCAGCGCGTGGCCATCGCCCGCGCGATGATCCTGCGCCCGAAACTGGTTGTGCTGGACGAACCGACCTCGGCGCTGGACATGACGGTCCAGGTGCAGGTGGTGGATTTGCTGCGCGAGTTGCAGCGTCGGCACGGTCTGGCCTATATCTTTATCAGTCACGACTTGCGTGTTGTGCGGGCCCTGGCCCATAAGGTCATGGTGATGAAACAGGGCGACGTTGTCGAAGCGGGGGACCGCGATGCAATTTTCAGCGCGCCGCAAACCGAATACACCCGCACCCTGATGGCGGCTGCATTCGGGCCAGCAGGGCCAAACGGTTGAGCCGGGAAAGACTTTATGAAGATCCTTTTTGTGCACCAAAATTTTCCGGGGCAGTTCTTGCATCTCGCTCCGGCGCTGAAGGAACGCGGACACACGGTCCAGGTTCTGACGCACAAGGGCAACGCTTTTGACTCCGGACTGCCGACGCTGCGCTACACCCACGATGTGGCGAAACCCAAGCCCGAAGAAACCCGGCTGGGCCGGACCTTTACGCAGATGTCAGACCGGGGTGTCGATGTGGCGCGCGGCGCGCGCACCATGCGCGACAAATACAAATACAATCCCGATGTGATCTTCGGCCATTCCGGCTGGGGCGAGACGCTGTTCCTGAAAGAAATCTGGCCCGAAGCCAAGCTGTTGGTCTATGCCGAGTTTTACTATCGTGGCGTTGGTCGCGATGTCGGTTTCGACCCGGAATTCAAGGTCGATCGCTTCACACAACTGCTCAGCGCGCAGTCTCGCGGGGCATATCTTGCGCAATCCTTGCTGCATGCCGATGCCGGGTTGGCGCCGACAAAGTGGCAGGCGAGCACCCACCCTCCGCTGTTGCAATCGATGATCGAGGTGATCCACGACGGAGTGAAAACCGACATCGTAAAGCCCAATCCCAAGGCCAAAATTACCCTTGGCAACGGCAAGGTGCTGAAGGCTGGCGACGAGGTGTTGACCTTCGTCAACCGTAACCTGGAACCCTATCGCGGCTATCACAGCTTCATGCGCGCCCTGCCGGATGTGATGGTGGCGCGGCCCAACGCGGAAGTGGTGATTGTCGGCGGTGACGAGGTCAGCTATGGCGACCCGGCCCCGAAAGGGCAAAAGTGGAAAGACGTCTACCTCGATGAGGTCAAGGACCGACTGGATATGAGCCGGGTGCATTTCGTCGGCAAGATCGCCTATCCGCATTTTGTCGAGTTGATGCAGGTCAGCCGCGCCCATGTCTACCTGACCTATCCTTTCGTGTTGTCATGGTCGATGCTGGAGGCGATGTCGGCCGAAGCCCTGGTCATAGGGTCCCGCACGCCGCCGGTTGAAGAACTTATCACCCATGGCAAAAATGGGCTTCTGGTCGATTTCTTCGATATCAAAGGCTGGTCAGACACCATCATCAAGGCGCTGGCAAAGCCCGAAGATTACATGCCGCTGCGCCGCGCCGCCCGCGAAGACATCATCAAAAACTACGACCTGCAAAGTGTTTGCCTGCCGAGAATGCTTGATTTCGTCGAGCGTCACGGACCGAAAGACTGAACTGTCCGGGCGCTTCGCGGCTCAGATCGCCGCGGAGTGTTGTGCCTTGGCGCTGTCATAGGCGTCAAACGCGCGTGCGATCATCCGGGTCAGGGGGCGGGCGCGTTCAGGGATGTAAAGCCCGCTTGCATCCAGCACCAGCATCTCTTCGAAACGGTCTTTGGCGTGCTGAAGCAACGCGGAAACCCGGTCCGGTGTGACGTCGAAATCCGCCAGAAGCTCTGCACGCAACACCTTGAAGTCGCACATCAGCGCCTCGATGATCCGGGCGCGCAGCAGGTCTTCACCGCCAAAGACATGGCCCCGGTGCGTCGGGAAGTTGCCGGCGCGGATGGCTTTGGTGTAATCTGCCGTACCGCTGACATTCTGCGCAAACCCTTGCGGAAAGCGGGAAATGGAAGATGCACCAAGCCCGATCAGCGCCACGGCCGTGTCATCCGTATAACCCTGAAAATTACGGCGCAGACGCCCGGCTTTCTGCGCCACGGCCAGCCCGTCATCGGGGCGCGCGAAATGGTCAATCCCGATCCCCTCATAGCCGTCCCAGGCAAACAGTTGCTGTGCCACCTCGAACAACCCGAGGCGCTCCTGCGCGGCCGGCAATGCGTCGGACGGGATCATCTGCTGACGCCGCGACATCCACGGTACATGGGCGTAGCCGTAAAGCGCCACCCGGTCAGGTGAAAGTGTCAGGAGCTTTTGAACAGAGTCGGCAATACGTTCGTTGTTCTGATGTGGCAGCCCATAGAGGATGTCGGCGTTCAGACTGCGCACCCCCCGCTCGCGGATCATGTCGACGACCTGCTTGGTCAACTCGTAGCTTTGCTCGCGCCCGATTGCCGCCTGGATAAGCGGGTCAAAATCCTGCACCCCGATAGAGGCGCGGTTCATCCCGCTTTCGGCCAGCGCATCCAGCCGCTCGGCGTCTATTTCGTTCGGGTCGATCTCTACCGAAAACTCGCCACCCTCGGCCATCGGCGTCATGTCAAAAATGGTATCGGCCAGTTCCCGCATCATCTGCGCCGGGATGAACGTTGGTGTCCCGCCGCCAAAATGCAGCCGCGACAGCTTTACCCCCGGCGCCAGCCGCGCTTTCAGCAGCGCAAGTTCCTGCTTGAGGGTTTCGACATAGGCGCGCACCGGTGCGTCCGTCGACGTGCCCTGGGTCCGGCAGGCGCAAAACCAGCACAGTCGGCGGCAGAACGGCACATGGAGATACAGCGAAATCTCGGCTCCGGCAGGTATCTCGTCGATCCACTGCGCAAAATCTGTAGGGCCGACGGCAGAACCGAAGTGCGGTGCCGTAGGATAGCTGGTATAACGGGGGACGCGCGCGTCAAATAGTCCGAAGCGCTGGAGTTGCGATTCAATGTTCATATGTGTCAAATGGCCCCCGGGTCGGGTAAAGCGCTTTGATGCAGATCAAATGAGTGAGTAAAAATGAGTAAGATGGAAATCGCCAAGCATCCGCAATCGTGCGAGGGTTGTCCGATCCGACATCGCGCTGTCTGTGCGCGTTGCGAGGAGGATGAACTCGCTCAGCTTGAGCAGATCAAATATTACCGCAGCTATCAGGCCGGGCAGCCGATCATCTGGTCCGGCGATCAGATGGATTTTGTGGCCTCGGTGGTCTCGGGAATCGCGACGCTGACCCAGACACTCGAGGACGGTCGCCGCCAGATGGTCGGCCTTCTGCTGCCATCGGATTTTGTGGGCAGGCCGGGGCGGGCGACGGCGGCCTTCGACGTGACGGCCAGGACCGATGTCGTGATGTGCTGTTTCCGCAAGAAACCGTTTGAAGACATGATGGTCGCCGTTCCGCATATTGGCCAACGCCTGCTGGAAATGACCCTGGACGAACTGGACGCCGCGCGCGAATGGATGTTGCTGCTGGGCCGCAAGACCGCACGCGAGAAGATCGCCAGCCTGCTATCGATCATCGCGCGGCGTGATGCGGGGCTTCATCTGAAAGAGGCCAGCGGAAAGATCGTGTTTGATCTGCCTTTGACGCGCGAAGAAATGGCCGACTACCTCGGGTTGACGCTGGAAACCGTCAGCCGGCAGATATCCGCCTTGCGCAAGGACGGGGTCATCTCGCTCGACGGAAAACGCCATGTGACGGTGCCGAATTTTGGCGTGCTGCTGGAAGTGGCGGGCGATGACAGTGATGGCGGGATGCCGTCCTGACGGCCCGCCCCCGATCAGTCGGATCGGGATCAGTAGGGCCGGAACGCAATGATGCTTGAATTTCACACGATGGATGTCTTTACCGACACGCCCTTCAGCGGCAATCCACTGGCGGTGGTGATGGGCGCGGACGGGCTGAGCACAGCGCAGATGCAATGCCTCGCACGAGAGTTCAACCTGTCGGAAACGATCTTTGTACAGCGCCCCGCCGATCTGCGGAACACAGCAAGGGTGCGGATCTTCTTTCCGACCGCAGAAATTTCCTTTGCCGGGCATCCGACCATCGGTTGTGCCATCCTCATGGCCGTGGCTTCGATGCCGGAGGGTGATTTTGATACCCGTATCGTGCTTGAGCAAGAGGCAGGGCTTGTGCCCGTTGCCGTGACCCGTCGCGCGGGGGTGGTCCATGCAGAACTGACCGCGCCGGTGGTGCCGCACGCGGCCACGGCGCCGCCGTTGCCGCTCGACCTGCTGGCCAGTGCGACGGCACTTTCTTCAGGGGAAATCGGCTTTGGCAGCCACGTGCCCGGCGTCTGGAAAGGCGGCCCGGCGTTTCTCTATGTTCCGGTCCGCGACCTGACCGCGATGGCCAAGGCGGTGCCCTGTGAACCCTTTTGGTCGCAGTTGATGCAACTCGCAGGTGTCGACAGCGCCTATCTATACACGCCGGGGCGGGGAGCAGATTACCGGGCGCGGATGTTTTCACCAACGGCAGG
>TARA_R110002110_G_scaffold183269_9_pt1 | contig 18256 bp, 16 predicted proteins | sample TARA_R110002110 | Tara Oceans TARA_R110002110 (sample SAMEA4397330) | marine metagenome | biome: Polar Biome; feature: [SRF] surface water layer (ENVO:00010504); material: water (ENVO:00002006), including particulate matter (ENVO:01000060) such as... | depth 5 m
TAGATGGAAAGAGTCTGACACTTGGTCTGATAATAGAGGTCCCTGTATGTTGACAGAATGGGAAGACTTTGTCACTAACTTACACAATAATAGTGATAGAAAGATTTTCGATAAACCAATATACCAACTCATGTTAGACCAAAAATATTTTAACGGTATGGGTAACTACCTTAGAGCTGAGATTTTAGATAGAGCAAACCAAAACCCTTTTGTTTCAGCTAGAGAAGCAATTAAAAATAATGAGATGTTGTCTTTGTGTGACACTGTCGTTGAAGAGGCTTACCAATTAGGCGGTGGTCAATTATCACAATGGATAAACCCATACTTTAATGATAAGATAACCTTTAGACAATGGATGAAATGTTACACTAAAAAAGAAAAAATAAAAGACAAAAGTGGTAGAACTTTTTGGTTCGATTCAAAGCATAAAAAACCCCAACATAGTTAGGGTTTTTATTGTTTTTAATGAAGGAATCCTAAAATACGTGAATTGCTCTATCAAACCTCAATGATGCGTTAATATCAGCAACATCGGATGAACCATAGTCCAAATCATTAAAATTAACGTTTGTTAACATAGTCCCTTGTAGAATCCATTTTTCAATTACAACACCAGTAGGGTCTAGTAATTCTAACTCAACATCCTTTTTATAACCAGCCGCATAACCCATACGTCCTGTAACTGATTCCGCGTGTAAACGTACCCACTCCATTAGAGCTTGTGCTGCTGAAGGACCGATTGGGTCTCTGAAAGTAACATCTATCGCTTCCCAATTAAATCTACCTGCTACGTAAGTTTCGGTATTTAAAAATTGGATTGGAACCTCTTCAATTGAAATTGCTGGTCTTGAACCTGAAGCTACAAACCACTCTTGTATACCAAGAGGTGTAGGGAATCTAAATATAAACCTGTTCTTCTTCTTTGGCTCATAAGGAACGGGCATTCTCATTAACAAATCTGCCATAATTATTGTTTTTGTTTTTTAATTTTATTATCTTTAATTATAAATATGCGACAATTTTATTTTATTTCATTAATTGTCTAATTCTTATTATTTCTTCTTTAATACTTACTTTATCACCCATCATAAATTCGTAGTCATCGGACTTTGTTTTTTTATATTTTTTACTACTACCACCTTTACAACCATACTTTTTACAGAAATTTAAAACAGCTTCTTTATTGTAAGGTAGTTTAGAACCTTTGGCTCCATAATACATCATAGATAACATTTCCATAAACTGAGGTAAGTTTTTCATTAATAGTTTTTCATCAAAACCTGCTTGACTAGCTGAAGAACCCAAACTTAATTCATTTATCAAATCGTATCTACCATTTAACGACTCACCAGCTAAACCCATAGCTTTACCTCTTTGACCTGGTTTTGATACTTTAGCTTTTTTCCTTTCACCAATAGCGAAGTCTTCGGGAAAACTATTTTTAAGTTTAGAGAAGAAAGAACCAATCCCCTTCCTTGTGTTTCTAACCCATTTAATTAATGATTGATTTTGTTCTTGATTAACCTTTGACATCCAATCTTCAGAACTAATCTTACTATTAAATGAGTTATTTTTATTTAAATGGTTATAAAAGGCGTTTAAGTATTTTGATTTATCAACCTTACCTTGACCTAAAGAAGCGTCAAAAAATCCAGAAGGTAAAACAGTACCTTGTTTTAACCCTAATGTACCCCATAAACTTTTACCATTAGGTAAAAAGTTTTGTGATAAATAAACCAACTGCATGTTTCTATTACCTTGTAAAAAATCTGCTGGTATGTCTGGTGTTATTGGTGGGTTTTCATCCTCTTGTGGTTCATCTCCTTGAGGCTCATCGCCTTGTGGTTCATCTTCTAATGGGTCCAATTCTATTATTGGTGGGTTTTCTTCGGTTGGTTTAATGTCTTTTAAAGATTGTAATAAGTCGTCTAAAGTCTTAGCTCTAGATTGTCTTTGGCCTTTCTCCCTTAAAACTTTAACTGTAACACCAGCTAAAACTAAAGCCAAACCTATAGGACCTAATATGTTACCTAAACCTTTCGCTGTGTAATATGCTGCCCCTGTTTTAACAGCTGTCTTAGTTACAGATTTAGTTACTAGAACAGGTAAACTTTTGATTAAAATACTCCTAAGAGAAGTTCCTGCCTTTACCCCATATAAAGTTGTATCCATACCACTATCAGGGTCAACTAACTTACCAGTACCAGAAGCACCAGCTTTAAAAAACTCACCCATATTATCAACACCTTGTGGGTTATCTACTAACGTGTGTAAACCTTTAGCGGCATCCGAAGGTCTCATCATAACACCACCATCTGCACAAAGTAAATCAATACCTTTATGAGCATCACCACCACCAATCTGTTCTAATTGTGAAATAAACCCTTGTGGTGTAGAGTTAGCGTCTACAGGAATACCTGTAGTTGTGTTTAATAATTTATAAACACCGTCACCAGGTTTAACAGCAGTTAACATTTCACTTTTAGTTTCTACAACTTCCCTAACTTGTTCTGTGTCTGTATATGAAATATTTTCTTGAAATAGACTTTTAAACCATTCTGTGTTAGCTAACCAAGAGTAAGCACCCATAGCACCACCAACCATATTAAGTAAAATAGGTAATCTATTACTAGCTAAACCTTTTTTCCCCATCCTATCCGATTCAAACTCACCACTACCAGAGGTTTTACCCATTTTAGCGGACTGTCCTGAACCACCTCTACTAGGTTTATCAGAACCTTTTTTAGCCCCGAAAGCTTTATCCATTACTTTGTCTTTGGCTTTTGAAATAGCCCCAGTTACTTTACCAACACCCTTACCAACAGCTCCAGCAGCTTTCTTTAAAAAGTTTTTTTCATCTAACATTTGAACCTCTTCTTCAGTTAAAACATCCCATTTTAAAGTTTCTACATCTTCTTCTGTTAATACATTTTCTTTACCCTCTTTTGATTCCATTGTGGTATAAACACCCGCCAAGTCAACGTCTAATGATTTTTTTACATATTCCCTCATATCAGAAATAATTTCATTAGCCGCATCAATAGGTAGATATCCCTCCTCACCCTCTTTTTTATTGGTAGCAGAAACAATAGAATCGTATAAAGTACCAATAGTTATAATACCCCGTAAAAAAGACATTCTTTTTTTATCGTTTGGGAATTCAGGTGAAACTTTTGAAACCTCCGAATCTAAACCACGTAATAATTTATTAGATTCTTTATTCAATATAGCTCTAATTTTTTCTTGTGCGGCTTTTGTAGTCTTGTTTTTACCTAGTAGTTTACCACCAGCTTTATACCTACCTAATTTAGATAAACCATATTTAATAGTTTCCCAAGCACCCTCATCTAACCTATCTTTATCCTCTAAATATTTAAAAGAATCGTGTAGTTTAGTAATTGCGTTATCGTAATCTAGTTTCATTTATTTTATTAAGTTAATGGGTCAAAAGTGAGTGTAAATGTATCCTCTGAACCAATTGCTGGGGTAAATCTTTGACCACTAACCAATACTTCATTAAGTTGAAATATAGTCGACCATATTAATGCTCCCTTTACATCAGATAATTTTTGAACCATACACGCCCATGTTCCTACAGCTCCCTTTACCCCTTTTTTCGGTGGTAGGGTGAACCATTTAATGCGGACAGTATCACTAATAGTGATTAATTGATTACCCAACGATGTACTATTAAATTTTAAACCATTGACATCAATTGATGAATCCGATGTGATAGTGTAAGTTATTGGTGCAAAACAAAGACTTTCAGTGGGTAAAATTAAGTCATTTAACTGTTTACTACAATAAGATAGTTGTGTTGCGTATTTGGATAATAAAGTTTTTAAATTCACACTATCACTAGGTGTTGCGGTTTTATTGTAGAAGACACTAAAGTCTTTTGGGTATAATAAACTTAGGTTATGTAAAAATGGTTCATAAAAACCATTTTTTACGTTGTATTTAACATTATTATCTATTGTATTTTGGTTAGATAAAGCTTCATTTTCTGATTTATATATCAAACCATCAGTTGTTCTGTATCCTGTACTTTCTTTTACTTGTGTTGCCATATTTTATATTATTTATTTTTAATTTTATCTCTACTTTGGTTCATAGTTTTTAACCTCGAAAGAAACTATTACCCACTATAACTCATAAAACAAGTTTTACCATAATAGACACTACCGATATCAGAAATATTTTCCATCTCTGTTGAAGCGGTAAAATCTCTTCCATTAACACCGAGAACACTACACAAAAAAATAGTTTTGCTGCCAGTAGCAAGCGGTAGTAGTGACCTATCATTTTTTCTTACTTGGTAAACAGGTAGATTGTAACCCCATTCAGTGGTACGACCAGATAGGTTACCTATCACACCTTGTTGTGGACTAGCTGGGTCGAATGTTGTTCCAAGGTGTGGTTGGACTAAAGCTATTGCCCACTCACCATCAGTACTATTAGTTGTGAATCGATAATTGATTGGGGAAGTTGGGGAAATTTTTGCTGTGTTAAAGTGTATGGGTGTTGTTGTAAAAGAACCCTCCAAGATTACCGTGGTAGGTGGTAGAATCGCTGGGTAAAATAGGTTAGTTCCCTTAAAGGCTGAATCATAAGTTTTTAATGTCACATCTGCGTCATCTAAAAAATAACTATCAAAAGCTGTATAAGCTGGGGTGTCTTCATAACTAGAATCAGAATTAGTTATCATACCAAAAAAAGGATATTTATACCATATCCTATCACTGGTATTAATAATAGAACGTTCAAGTATGTTAGTTTCCTTATTAGTGACTGTCACTGTTTGTAAACGGTCTTCATATTGTTGAGCTTCTTCCTCGGTTAAAAACTCTGAACCATCGTTAGTTACCCATATCTGCACTTTTACTATATCACTCATATATTTTTTTTTAATTTGACTTATTACTTATTTATAAATATTATTAAATAAATAAAAAAACATAAATTTATGAATGATTTTGAAAAATATACTAAAAAACATTTACACATTAATAACGGCATCATAGAAAGCTACCAAAAAGTACAATCTATATTGCCTAATATTAGTTCATCGGTAACACCAACTATTATTGAAGAAAGACAATTAAATGTGGCCGCGATGTCAGTGTTCGATAGATTGATGATGGATAGAATTATATGGTGTGCTGGTCCAGTTGATGATAGAATGGCAATAACGGTTCAGGCACAACTGCTTTTTTTGTCACAAAAAGAACCAAAAAAAACAATTACAATGCACATAGATTCACCAGGTGGGTCTGTTAAAGCTGGTTTATCTATGATAGATGTAATGAGTTATATAGAATCCCCAATCCAAACTATTAATACAGGTATGGCGGCTTCAATGGGTTCTTTGTTGTTAGGTGCGGGGACTAAAGGTATGAGAAGTTCACTTAAGCACTCAAGAACAATGTTACACCAATCGAGTGGTGGAGCTGGAGGTAATATTCAAGATGCACGTATCATGTTTGATGAATGGGAAAAAATTAATAAAGAACTTTTTGAATTGTTAGGTGGTTACTGTGGTAAAACAGCTAAAAGGGTTGAAAAAGACGCCCAAAGAGATTTGTGGTTAAGTTCTAGTGAAGCTTTAGATTATGGTATTATTGATGAGGTGATAATTAAAAAATAAAATAAGGGACTTAAGGGTCCCTTTTTTTATGATATATTTATTTTGGTTTTATATTCTACACCTGCTTCGTCAAAATAAGTGACCCTCCAGTCTTCTATTGTTGCGTCATCACCGTCATAACTATCCCACTCTAAAATACCTATATCACGCAACTCTTCATACAACCATTCTTGTAACATATCTATTTTATCGTCATCGTCAAGACCATCTTGATTAGCTAATTCCCTTTCAAGCTCATTATCAGCAATATAATCATGATAACCCGTTAGATATAATTCAGCTAGTTTATTCACACTAAGACGACCACTAGCATTAAAACCGTTTTGTAATATTTTAACATATCTTGTTAAATTATTAATTCCTTGATTATCGTTCTTAAAGGTATTCCAATTATTAGCCCATGTACCATTATCTTCACCAAAACCATTAGTCCAATGTAACCTAAACGAATTTTTTGGGTTTCTTTGAGTAACAGGTTCGGTAATTTTAATAAAAGAAGGTACTTCTTTTATCCAATCAAAATCTGATTCTTTTAATACTTTTCTTATTATCTGTTCCATCTTATAGGTCTACTTTGTTCTCTATATCTTTCTAAATTTCCTTCAGTCCATTTTTTATAGTTAGGGCCAATATAATACTTAAGTACACCATAGGGACCTTTTTCCGTTCTAAGTATGCCTGAGTCTTTAATACTACCCCACAATTGAGTATTGTAACCTGGGTAATAATCAAAATTATGAACTTTTTTATAGTATTCTCTTGCTGTTGTACCAGGATTCTTTTTAATATAATTAATAAGTTTATTAACTGTTGAATTTTCTTTTTGTGGGTATTTAAATGTAAAAGTAGAAGAACTGTTACTCGGAACCCAAAAAACTTTATCTCCTGAATCAAAGTAAGTTTGTTCACCTTTATCCCACTTACGTTTCCAAGAGTAGGCAACAAGCATACTAATTATTTTTCCGTACAAGTAATCGACTAGTTTTTTCTTATCTAAACCTACAAATAAATTTTTTCTAGAAGCGACATTACGTTTAAAATTTTCATATTCTTGTGGAAAACCTCTCATTATACCCCTACCATATAAATTGTAAAAATTACGAAAATCCATCATAACCTCATTATAATCTACTTGGTTATCGTTTTCATCATTAAGTTGTATTTCAATAAGCTGTTCTTCACCCGACATTTGACGACCCCCGAAGATATAACCACTAAAAAGAGGGTTGTCCATAAATTCATCATGTTCCTCATCTATATAATCATAACCAGTGAAGTTATTTAAAGAAAACCAAAATGAATTTGTATCAGGCATAACTTCCAAATCAGATAAACCACCGTTCAACCTAACGACCTGTTCATTTGGTAAATCTCTTTGTATTTTTGCCATTAAATCTCTAACCACACCATTTTCAACCCATTCTTCTTGTAACTTTGTAAAAACCAAATCATCCTCTACTTCATTAGATTTTAATATTTCATTTTCTTTATTAATAGCGTTAGCGTAGTAAGTTCTAATTTTCATTACCATTTCTTCAGGTAATAAAGGCAACACATGGTTTATGTTTACCGTCCTATCACTAGAATCGTAAAGTGTAGCGTCTTCTATTCTTTTTGCTAAAAATCTATTTGTTTTGTTGTTCCATCTAAAAAACCAATTTAAAGCTACCTTATACATAACATTCTCATCGTATGTTTGGGAAGTTTTATCTATTAAATAAAACAATATAGCGTCAGTGGTATATTGTTTAAAATTTGAATCGTCATTTTTTGTGGTGGTACACCATTTGGTTCCCGACCCATAAGCACATGAAGCTTGGTGAGACTTTGGTACCACTACACGCCATTTTGGGCCATCATATATGATATCTTTTTGTCCCTTTAATTTTTTGTCCTGTTCCTTTGTTAACTCTAATTCGGTAGCTTTTTCTACAACGTCATATAAATCTGATAAATCAACATAGTTACTACCTTCAGGTGTTTTATATTCTTTAGAATAAATGTCTTTATTTTTTATAAGATTTCTTTCAGCTAATCTATGAAAACTTTGAACTAAAGATAAAAGTGGTTCAGGGTCAGCACCATAACCACCACAGCACATACTACTCAAAACAAACTCTAAGTATTTTGGGTGTGGTAATTGACTTTCTACCCACTCCAAGACCTCTTCAAAATCGTCCGATGTAACACCACCCACTGTAACAGGGTTATCTATGAAACTATCCTCTAAACGCTCACGATATTGTTCTATAGTTTTTACCCTACGAGACTCAAATATTAATTCTTCTAGTATGTAATTTAATTTACTCATTAATCTATATTAAATTTTGTCCCATCTTGAACGTGTAATGGTTTCTTTTCTTTTCGCATTTTATCTAACCAATTACTAAAAACATCTAACACCTCTAAAATTGTTAAGTTATGCTTATTAGCGTAATTGTCAAACATGCTATAAGCGTTAGAAATTTGGTTTGCAGCGTCTTCAAAAATACTTTTACCACCCAAAAAACTACTAGGTCTTACAAAATTTTTAACCTCATTAGATAGTCTATGATATTGGTTATTTCCAGTAGCTCTAGGTTTAGATAAATCTTTAACCATATCTAATAAATCCTCGGCATCCTCAACCAAGTTAAGATGAGCACGATAAGTATCTTCAATCCAATTCCTCCACCAATTATTATCCCTAGCTATATATCGACCTGGTGTAGCTAAAGCAATATTATAATCACCCTTACCATAAAAATAATTACCAAAGTCATCTAAAGGTTCTATTTCTTTTGCCCAATCAAAATCACTTTCCTCTTTTAATATTTTATATATTAAATTTTTCATTCTTTCTCTATTACCATTTTACGCTTACCCTTATTTGATGTGTCATAAACAACAAAATGTATTTCTGGGTACATAATTTTTAATTCATCCTCTATAAACTCTTCAGCTGCTTTTACGTTACCCAAGTCATCGTCAGAAAAACCTATTGAGAACTTTTTATAATCACCGTTAACCAACTTTTCAATATTGTTAAACACCTTTTTTGTAAAATGTTCGATAGCGACCTTCTTAGCGTGTTCGGGACTAGCCGCATTACTAGTTGTGTCTAAACCAAACCTTTCACCAAATGATTCTGATGAAACTGGGTAATATTCACCCATATCATCTAAATAAAAATCTATAGTTTGTGTGTCATTTAGTTTTTTTGTTTTATTTAAAATTTTTTTAATGTTATCGACCATCTCAGATTTTTCCTCATCAGTAAAAACCATGTCAATAAAAAGTCTAACACCATCTCTAATTATTTCAGGTTTATGACCTCTCGCTGTATTAATACCAAAAGGGTTAGCATGAATTAAAGCTTCTTTAAATTTATCAGCACTTGGTGCGAAATCGTTATTGTGTATAGCTTTTTTAATATCTTGTGTAAATGGTTTTGATTCCCTAAAATCAATAAAGGCTAATTTTGGGTCACCCCCCCTTAACCTATAACTTGAATCACTCCTTAAGTTTACAAAATCCTCAGTTGAGACATCTATAGGTGACCAGTCTTTACCAACCTTTTTATCCATTTTAATTGTTGTTGGCATGTATAATATATTGTCGTCCCAATCAAATATATAAGTTCTAAGGCTTATTTCTAGTAAACTAACTTTTAATTTACTATATTGTGATTCATTTAAAATGTATTTTTTCATATATTTATCGTATATTGATAAATATTAGGTTATTGATTAAAAAAAAAAGTTATGTCAAAATTAAAAGAATTTTTTAAAGAAGATGTTTGGTGTGAGAATTCCATGGTTACAAACATAAGCACAAAAGTATTTGTAATTAATGGGTTATCAGAAAAAATTAATAAAGGAATACAACATAGTTTATTTAATTTATTGTTTTTAGTTTTATCTTTTTTTATTGGAGTCCACATGTTTGTAACTATTTTATTTGGTGTTACATTTATTATTTCTTTTTTATATTCTAGTGGAGCACATAAAAAAAGAAAAGAGGAGATAGAGGAGTATTGGTGGTTTATAGCTAAATACAAAGAGAAAGAAGTGTTAACAAAATATAATATAAATAAAATAGATAAGTTTAAAATAAATGAGTTTTGGATTGATGGTTAATTTTGCCAAATGAAACATTATTACTATATTTATATATGGAAAAAATGATGAATAACAAAAACATAGAAAAAAAGAAAAAAAATATAATTAGACACTGTTACGGACTGTTAAGTCTAAACTTTTTTTGTTTTTTAATTTACCAAGATTACCACTTTTTAACATTCTTTATTTTAAATTATATATTATTTATTATTATGGGATGGCAGAAATATGACCTTAATGAGTCAGATGATTAAATTTTTAGCATAAAAAAACCCCACTATTGTGAAGTTTTTTATTTTTAATTAACTACTAGTACCTAATATCACCAGTTTTATCTCTCATTCTTTTATTAGAAGCCGTACCACCCGTAACAACTGAAGGTACTAATACAGCTAACATTATCATAACAACCAAACCAACTGGTAAACCAAGTGTATAAAAACCAGCTCCCGCTGCAGCTTTTAACAGAACACCCACAGCAGTTACAAAGGCTGCACCAGCAGTACCCCATCCACTAATTTCTTTAATTCTGTTTACCGTTCTATCTATTTTGGACATTTTACCCTTTTCGTCAGCTTCATTTAACATATTACCCATTCTAATAATAGACTCCATTACGTTAATATCTTCAATGTTTGAAGGGATATCTTCAGAGTCAACTTTTTTAGCCATACCCTTTACTGTAGCTAAAGCTTTTTGTACTGCTGGGTCATCAGATTGCTCCAACTTATCTAACCAACTTTCTATTTTAGACTTAAACTTATTTTTAAGTTTGTCAAACATACCTTCTGACATTTGTTTTTTAACATGCTTTTTAGCTTCAGGTGCTTGTTTAGTTCTTTTACCCCATTTACCATAAGAATCATCTCTACGACCCTTCATAGATTGTTTTTTTGTGGACTCCTTACCTGTTCTCGTCCCCAAAGACTCATCTTCTTTATCGTTAAAACCTTGTTTTTTAACATGCTTTTTAGCTTCAGACGCTTGTTCTTTTAAATTGTTTTGTTTAACAAATGACTCTACAACCATTTCTAATTGGTCTTTTCTTATTTTATATCTCATTTTATTTATTTTTTATAGTTTATAATTTTATTAAAGAAATCCATATCTTCTTTTAGGAATTCTTTTTTAGTTGTGTTAGAAACTGATTCAGCTAATTCAGTAACAGAAACCTGTGTAGAATCTTCAGTACTTTCGAACCTAGTACCTTTCTCATCTCTATCCTCATGGTTTTCATCATAATCCATATCATCCTTAAGTGCGTCCATATGACCTTTACTCATATGACCTTTTTTTAATCTTTTCGCGTCTTGACCTTCATCCTCACCATAATTGTAAGTTTCTTCACCTTCACTATCCTCACCTAGTCTTTGGTCTTTAATATCTGAATCAACACCAATAACTTTTGATTTTCTACCATCGAATTCATCTCTATCCTCATGGTCTACTTTTTTATAAGTCTCTTCCATCGGTTCAACTTTATAAGTCTTACCATCTACAGTAAATGTAGATTCACCCTCTTTTCTAGCGTCGGATAATTCTTTAGTAAATTCATTACCTTCATCCATGTCAGATTCAGACATACCACTACATCCTTCACATATACCCTCAACCATGGTTCCACCACACTCATTACATGCTGATTCTTTTTTCATATCATCACCCATATCATTCATATAGTCACCTTCTTTCATTTCATCTTCGTAAGAAAGACTAACATTATCATCACACTCACACTTACCATCTTTATGTAACATGTCCATCTGTTCTTTAGATACAACAACACAATCCATTTTTTCTGAAGCTAATTTTTGTAAAAGTTCTGACATTTTTTTGTCATCACCTTTGATATCTTCGGTATAAACAATACACTTATCATCACACATACAATGACCTTCTTTATGAAGTTCATCCATTTGTGATTTACTTAAGTTAAGTTCACTTTTATTTTCCATCATATAATCAGCTTCTTTTATGGAATTCTCCATAACTAAATCTAGCTGTTTTTTTGTTATAATTTTTGACATAATTTTCTTTTTATATTATATAAATATGTTAAAGATGGTGAAGTTTCGTAACAACACCATCTTTTTATTTTTTAATTAAACATCATCGAAAGAAGCTCCAGTTGGTGTCACGTTAAATTCTAATATAATGAATTCTAGTGTTGGTACTGGTTTTAGGAAAATCTTACCTCTCATTTCGTTTCTATCTATTTCTTCAGGGTCACTAGAAAGTTGAACTCTAAAGTCAGCTAAACCTCTTTCTCTTCTAATATTGTCTAAGATTGGGTTAACTAAATTTAAGAATTGGTTTCTAACTATTTGGTCATTTTGTTCAAATAACAATCTAACCGCTACTGCTGAAATTAACTTTCTTGTTTGTAATAACAATCTTCTAATGTTTAACCTGTCAAGAGCTGAGTCCTTAACTTGTAGGTTTTTATTACCCCAAATTAAAACACCTTCATCTGAAAAGAAAGCCATTGGGTTAATTCTACCTTCATAGAGTGTATCCCTCATGTCTTCGGTTAATTTAGTTCTTGGTTGAATCGCTACAGTTCTACCTCTTGTGTAACCCGCTGTTGCGTACCATGGGAAAGCTATATTATCCGTAAGTGCTATATCTTTTACAACTTCTAATGTTGGTGGTAAAAAGATGTTAACACTATTTTCAGTATCTTTCATCTGAATCCACGGCCAGTAAGTGGCTGTATAGTTGGAGTCAATGTCAGCGTCATCTAGTAAATCAACAATTGCTGTTGGTGTTAATTTATCTATGGTACTAAAACCTAAACCAGCTAAGTCAAAAGTAGAGTCATCAGTAACCGCTCCATCAGGTGAGGTTAATATGTAAATTGAATCAGCTCTTTCGTCCTCAACCATATCTATTGTCTCATCAACTAAACTTAGGTTTGATTGATAATCAATACCAGGTGTTGTTAATACATTTATATTAACACTTTCTGGATTTTGGAAAGTTTGTATAGCTTCTGAGTAAGCGTAATAGTCAGAAGTACCTAAAGTGGTACCTATTTGTGTAAATTCACCACTCGATAGTCCAGCCGTAAATCCTGCTTTACCAACTTTATATGTGTCTGTATTTGTTCTAGGTATTCCACTAGACTCTCTATGACAATTCCAACCATCAAAACCTAAGTAAGGTACTAATGTGAATTTTCTAGCGTTTACACTTTCATAAACTGTTCCTGCTATCGCTAAAGCGTTTGTAAACGGACAACAACCTACAATAAAGTTACCGGCTGTAGTAGCTGAAATATCCATATGGAAACCTTTTGTTGTTGCGGTCCAAGGTGTCGGTGTTGCTTCGTTTGTATAACCTTTCCAATTAAACATGTTTTGGTCAATACCAACAGTATTTGAAATACCTAAATAAACCCTTCTTATTTTATCAACTGTTAAGTTATAAGAACTTTTATATTCTAATTCTGGTGCGTTAGCAACAACAGATGTTGTTGACACATAATCTCTAACTCTATACCCTTCAAAACCTGATGGGAAAGAATCTATTGGTGCGTCTGGATTTAAAACCAACATGATATATTGACTTCTAAGTGGGTACTCACCGTCAGCGGTACCAATTCTTTCACCAACAAAAGAGTTATCTGATGAGTCCAAACTACAATTAGAGAACCTCTCTAGAATTTGTGGTCTTGCATCTGTATCTAAAAATTCTCTAACAATAACATCAAAAGTCTTTGTTTCTAAATTAATTCTAGCGATAGATATTTTTATTTCTTTATTTGCTCCATTACCATCAGATATAGTAACACACTTAAATAATTTCTCAACTTTATTACCACGTAATTCAGAAACTAACCACGGTGTCTCCGGTGTTTGCCATCTTTGTTGGTAGTTATCAAAAGTGTTAAAGTGTAGTAATTGTGATTTTAAACCTAATATTTGTTGGTTAGTTTGTAAGTCGGCCAACATACTAGGGTAAATCTCCTCAACCCAAATAGGTGTTTCTCTATCCGAACAAGTACTACCTAAAACTCTAGGTAAGTAATTTCTTGCACTACTATCTAGTGAAACGTCAAACACTGTTGTATTTGTAAAACCTGAAGTAGAAGCGGAGAGAGTGAAGTTTGCTAAAGGATTTTCTAAAGCCGAACTAAAGTCACCAACTAAACCAGCCGCTGATTGTTCATTTTTCCAATAAAGTACATTACTAACAACGTCAGCTCTAGACCTAACCATGGCTAAAACTTTATTTTCATATTGTGTATAAGCTGAAGCGGTATAGGTAAACACATTACCACTAACAGTACCCGTTAAAGCCACACTATCTTGTGAAGTAACCTCACCTACTGTAGTTGCCCCAGTAAAATCAGTACCTACTTTATCCCATAGAACTGTATTTACACTTGGTAAAGCGAAATCAGTACCTACACCAGTATATGGATTTACATTAATACCAGAGTTTAAGTCTATTAAATATTCTGCTTGTCCAGAACCAGCACCAACAAAATTAAAGAAATCAATAGTCGAAACGGAACCTGAGAATTCAGCAGTAAAGGTTGTTGATGTTGCTGATAAAACTGTTGCTGGGTCGTAGTTTGCGTCAGCAACTATACACCAAGCAGCTCCAGCGTCATATCCAGTTAAACCAAGAATTCTAGTAACGAATAATTGGTTAGATTCTGTTAAGTATTGTCTAGCAATATAAGAAGCTTCATACTTAGGTTTACCATTTGCCCATAGTTTAGGGTTTAGACCACCAAAAATAGTTGAGTACTCTCCATAGTTAGTTATGAATATTGGTTCAAAGGCTGGACCTTTGACAGTTTCACCAACAATACCCAATGTGGTAACCCCTACCTGTTGTGCTATAAAGGTTAAATCTTTCTCAGATGTAAACACACCTGGCGATACATATATCTTATCGTTTGCCATTTAATTTGTTTTTTTCTTTTATTAGTTATTTTATTAATAAATATTATGGAAATAACCAAAAAATTAATTTTGTAGTTTGTAATACAGAATTAGTATGAAAAAAAAGATACTTTTGTCATACTTTTTGTTTTATTGTCTATTTATATTATATATGGACACCAAAATCACATACATTTATGGTTTGACAGACGGTACTATAGTTAGGTATGTAGGAAAAAGTGATAATCCCATAAAAAGAAGGGGAGAACATATTAAAGAATCTAATATTAACCTGAAGACACATAAACATAATTGGATTAATAAGATGAAAAAATTAAAAAAAGAGGTTGGTATTAAAATTTTAGAAATAACTCCACATAATAATTGGCAAGACCGAGAAATGTTCTGGATTAGACATTACGGAATAGAGAATTTGGTCAATGGGACTATCGGTGGAGATGGTAGAAAATATAGGGAAGATATGAAAAGGGACAAAAACTTAAAAATAACACCACAAACACATAAACTATTAAAAGAATATTGTGAAGAAAATGGATTAAAGATGTTTGCTTTTGTAGAAAAACTTATAAAAGAAAAATGTAAAACTAAGACTGATATATATGGTGATGATGTAAATTAAAATTATTCTCGTATTAAAAATTGTAAATCCGTAACTATAATATCATCTCCACTTGTGATATTCTCAACGTATATTTCTATGTAATCATTTTGAGTCATCAAAGTACCATACGTCATAGAGGTGCTTCCAATATTTGTTTGATTTTGTGTTGGTTCTATTGTTGTTTGACTTTGTGGTAAAAGAATACCATTTTTATAAAAATAGAAATTAAATGTGTCTGTACCATTCTGTTGTTTGTCATAAGATAAAGTTGAGTGTAGAGATACATAAACTTGTTTTGTACCATTATAAGTGGCTCTACCACCCGTTGAAACGGTATATCTAACAGACGATTGAGCAACTGCAAGACCATCTGTTTCAATAGCCATTGGAACATTTTGAATTATATCCGTATCATTTGTATTACCTATAAAAGTCATTAGAGCACCACTTGTAGAATTTAATAAGCCTTGATTTGAAAATATATCGTATTTTACTGTTGAGGTTAGGGAGTAATCAGGTAAATTGGCAACGTTTTGGGGTAAGAATACTTTACCAGTTGTGAGTCCAACATTAATAAAAGCATTAGCAGCAATTGTCCCAAAACCTGTTGTAGACCCAGTTCCTATATCAATCCCATTTTGTGTTTGTTGTGGGTGGATAATACATCCATTTATATTAACTGCTCCAAAAGAAGCTAAATTATTGTTTTGTAATTCAACCATTGATACTGTAGAGTACCCACTTGGTGTTGGAATAGTGGATTCATCGAACCATCTAATTAATTCACAAGATGACAACTCAACTTTAGATGTGTCTCTAAACCTTAAACCAAAATTTGTTGCTTTAACATAAAAAAACAATGTGTTATTTATGTCTACAAGGTCATAACCGTTAACATCCATCACATCATATGTTCCTCTAAATTGACAATTTACAAATGCAAGAACCTTTAATCTACCATTATTATACCCTGAAGCTGCCACATTGGTTGCACTTAAAATAGAGTTACCTGATACAAGACTAGAGAATTTCATTTTCTCAAAATCAAAATTACAATCTGTTAAAGTTAAAAACGCACCAGTCCCCGACCATATAACACCATCATTCTCTCTGTTTGAACCTATAAATTCAACACCGTCAACATTACAAGTTATGTTGTTTGTCATAGTTGTTTCACCATTAAATATATAAGTAGTGTTAGTAACTAAGGTTGTAGGTAAATCTGAGGGTTGGTTAATTTCTTTATATGTTCTACCATTAACAACACGTATTTCTGAACCACCTGAAAATGTTAAAGTATCAGATATTGTTACAACCCTATTTGTACCAATAGTACCGTCTTGTGTGTATAGATTAGTACTCGATACATTAGTTAACCCACTACCATTACCATAAAAAGTTGTACCCGATATCGTTGTGGCGGATATCGTTGTTGAGTCAATAGTAGTAGCGTTTAAGGTTGTCACATCTATCGTTGTCGCACTAATTGTACTAGCGGTAAGACCATTTTCTGAAAGTATGTTAGATGTTATAAAAGTTCCCATATATTATATAATTATTGTTCACTGTGTTTTATTGTAGCCCAATCAACAAAATCAGTGAATGAACTATTAGCGTTAGTATTTATCACAAAACCCGCACTAGTTTTACTTTCAAAAGTATAACTTCTATTAGACTCACCAGTAATATTAATACTATAGAAAATACTACTATATGGGGTTGTGAATGTTACTATATATGTCTTTGGGTTTCCTGTAAATTGGGGACCCCTAACTGTTCCCGCCTTTATACCTAAATCTAAGTCAATCTTTATTTGATTTGTAGATGGACTAGATAGTACTACATTTTCTGTACCACCAGAGAGTTTAAATATCTCAGTACCATCATTTCTAGTTAATGTGGCTTGATTACTACCGAATGTTGTTCCCGATGTATATGTATCTTCAAAAGGTAATGTCCTTGGTGTTCCATCAGAATTTTTATATAATAACCCTATACTAGCCGAATTTGTATCATCAGTAGCTGGTAAGTTAATAGTCCCACCAGTAACATACGTATCCAAACTTTCTATTATGGTTAGTAAATTTGTACCCCCACTTAATATTGTGTCCCCATCTAATGTCGTTGCGGATAAGGTTCCATTTATGTCATAATCACCTGTGAGTGTTTTACTATAATCCCATACAGTTGTTGCGGAATTGTATACTATTAAATCACCATTTGTTGCCCCAGTTGTTTGAACGTCACTAATATTCCCTAATTTAGTTGATAAATGTCTATCTACAAATATAGAACCATTACCAACATTTGAAAATAATACAACACCCATTTCTAAAATTTGATTTGGGGCTTGTGGTTCTACATTAGTTAATCCACCAGGTATTGTTGATGATACGTATAAGACATCCCCATCTGACCAACTTTCACCATACAGAGAACCTGTAGTGTTAAGTTTCCTAACAACCCCAAATTCAGTCACTAGTCCATCTGAACCATTAAGGATATCTTCAGTTGCGATACCTAAAGTTTTTGCGAATGGATAAGTACCATCTGCAATCATATATTCACCTAATATTCTTCCCGATGCTCCAACGGAACCAGCGTTCCTTACCACACTACCGTTTGATATTGTTGCCCCACTTTGGTTTTTAACTCTATAATATATTTCTTGTCCAATCTGTTGGGTAACGTTTCCACCACCCATACCTAAGTCTAAAGTAGCGTCAGTGGAATTCCAAGACAACCTACCTTCAGCAGTTGTACCAGTATAGTTTAAATCAAAATCAATTGTAGTAGCAGTAACCGCATTTAAGTTAGATGTCCCTACTACCGTTATATCACCATTAACCGTCAATCCACTTACTTGATTTATAGAAGCGGTAAACGATGAACCTAAATTATCGTTTATTGTAAATGTATTATTATCGTTGTATGTAAATCCTGTTACAAATGTGTTTGAACCCGAAGCACCACTAAATGTTGATGCGTCTCT
>TARA_R110002110_G_scaffold35929_7_pt1 | contig 18253 bp, 13 predicted proteins | sample TARA_R110002110 | Tara Oceans TARA_R110002110 (sample SAMEA4397330) | marine metagenome | biome: Polar Biome; feature: [SRF] surface water layer (ENVO:00010504); material: water (ENVO:00002006), including particulate matter (ENVO:01000060) such as... | depth 5 m
GGTTGTGATATGAATTCACTGTGTCTTCATTTCCGTATAGCGGTTGCCAGCATGGTGCGAACGATACCCGGTGAGGCCGGGCGACATGCCCCTTGATCCCCACCGTCGTGCCGCCAAAGTGGCGGTTGACGAACTGAAGCCCCCGGCAAATTCCGAGGACCGGAATACCGCGCCGGAGCGCGATATCGAACAGTTCGGTTTCTGCCCTGTCCCTGTCCGGCGTCGCGCCCAGGTCGTCGCCGCCGGTCATCAAAAGCAGGTCGGGTACCAACCCGTCGATATAGGACGCGGCGTCTTTCAGCAAGTTCGGCACCGGGTACGGCACCATGTCCCATTCGCGCAATCGATTCAGCCAGTCGTGGCTGATGCTGTCGCGCGGTTCCACATACCCCGCGGCTTCGGTGATGCGCATGCTGAGCGCGACTTTCATTCGGAACGCCCCACCGGCCGGATCGTCCGTGCAGCACAGTTCAGCTCTATTGCAGGCGCCCGCAACAGATCGTTGAACGTTTTTTCGCCGCAGCCGATAGCTGCGGGCAGTCCGAATTCCGCGCACCGGATCGCCATATGCGAATTGGCCCCACCGAACTTCGTGACCAGCGCCGCGATCCGGTGCGAAAATATCCAGTCATAACCGGGGTCGGCGCTTTCGATCAGCACAATCATCCCGTCCAGTTTCGGCGCGGCGCCGGCGTCGATCAGCAGCGATCGTGCGGTGACGGACTCGCCGGTAATATATGTCGCCTTGCCCCGCAGCAGGCGAATGACATCGATATCGTCGGGTTCGACAATCAGGTGCGGCAGATAAATGGCACGTGTCACGTCGTAGCGCGCGCGGCGCTGTTCGGCCGCCGCAAGGATGCGCGCCGGGTCGGGATCCGGCGCCAGAAGATCGCCGATTTCCGCGAAGGACAGCATCTCCCGCGACACGCCCGTCCCGTTTCCCCATGCGACCAGCGCCGCCAGCGCATCGCTTATGCCGCGGGTAAACGCGAATTTCGCCTGCTCCCGGGCCGCGATCGAGGATACGATATAGTCGAGCAGCTCTTCGGCACCGATATCGTAACGGCATTCCGCAAGACACCGCTCGAGGGCGGCGCTCTGTTGCGGCGAAAATTCAAAATCCAGGGTTTCCGGAGCCGTCCGGGCATCATGACCGAGATACAGGTCCGGCCGTTCGTCATACCGCCACGAAAGAATATCGTAGGTGCCGGGCCGGAGGTGGCCGTAGCGGGCAAGAAAATCGTCTTCCGACTTTTCGCCGCTGGCGACCAACGACATGTCCGCCACAAGATCCGTTGCCACCGTATGCACGCTGCGCATGAACTGATCGGCATCGGCAACGGTCAGCACCCCGCGGCGAACCATGGATTTCAGCAAGGACGCACCGATAAAAGCATGTCGCGCCAGCATGGAAAACGGCAGCGTACCGTCGCGCCGGGTGCTGTCGAGAAGCGTTCTTGCCCGGTCCAGCGGCGCGACGGGCAAGGCGCGATCCTGATCGAGCAGCGAATCCGTCAATGCGAGCAGGCGCCGAATACCGTCCCCCCCGGATTTCAGCGCATCGAGTGTGAGCCTGCCCAGCGCGCCCGCAAGCGCCTCGGTATCGGACAAGCTGAAACCGGCTGCGCGAAGTCTATCCATCTGCGCGGCATTGTCGAAATCGAGACACGTAATCGCCAGTTCGAATTCGATCTTGTCGTGAAGATCCGGCTGGTCTGCAAGTCCGGTGAGCTGATGATCGACAAGGCGGTTCGCGAGATCCGCCGGGAGATCGGCCGGCAGAAAGGAATTGAAACTCAGACGCGTGTCGATATAGGGCCGACCGGCAAAATCGACCATCAGCGGACGATCGACGTTGCGGTAGCCCATCCGAGCCCTGGCATCCGACCAGACGCGATCGGTAATCAGGCTTCGGTAAAGCGAGAGCGCCAGCGGCCGCGGCGAGTTTCCGATCATTTCGGCCGGATTCCAGTCCGGCATTTCACCGAAGATCGTGGTACCGCCGGATAGTTCCCGTTCCGGTTTCATGCGATCCGACAGTTCGTCGCGGATATCGCGAACCACGCTATCGATATCGCCGTCGCGGAGGTTTTTCCAGCGCCGTTGCGCGGCAAGCGGACGAACCTGGAGGATATAGAGTTCCACGTTTTCAGTGATGCAGAATTCGATATCGAGCTCTGCGCGGCCGCAGATAATTTCCAGCTCACGGGCGGTTGAGATGATCGCCTGCATCCTGGGCGAGTGCAGGGCGCCGGGGTTCGCCCGGTGCACCAGCACCGTCTTGCTCTCGGCACCGCCGGTTACCGTATCGGTCCGGCCACTGAAATCGTCGTAGTTAATCGAATAATACGGCCCGCCCGTATCGAGATCGCGGGTCAGCACGACGCCGGACAAGGCAACATCGGCCACCATTTCCTGAACGAGAACTTCCTGATCCCCGCTGTCGTCGCCGTAGGACGTGATAACGACATCGACCGCCCGGGTGATGGAGGCCGGATCGCATGCAACACCGGTGACGCTTTCAAACGCGCCGGCGTTCGAACTTTCCGCGTGATCTTCGGCATCGGAGCTCGACCGGACCACAAGATCCCTGCCACGGAAGTGGCGGAGTATTTCATCGACTTTCCTGTCGGGCGCACGCTTCCAGTCGTCGGTCGTGATAACCAACTGATCGCAGAGCAGCGCGGTGCTGAGCCGGCCGGCCAGCCGCGCCAGCGTTTGCGCCTTGGTCCCGAAGCGGAAATCGGAATGGGGAATAGCGATCGTTGCGCCGGTTGTCATAAGACGCACGCCCGTTTCAGCAGTTCGTCGGCGATCGGTCCCAGGTCATCAAGGTCCGCGGAATTATCGATCACCCAATCGGCGGAAAGCGGGGGCGCAAACGGTATATCGACGCCGACGACGTTGCGTTCTTCGCCGTTGAGCGCGCGCTGATACAGGTTTTTATTGTCCCGCCGGTAAAGCGTTTCCATCGGCAGGTCGATATAGACTTCGAAGTAACGCGAATAGAGTTGCCGATTCCGTTCGTGAATTTCCGGAAACAGCGAAATGGTGCAGCACACGACATTGATATCCTGGGCATCGAGCCATTCGCAGAGCTGAACGATGCGATGCGCGACGTCGCGCCGGGCCTCTATGGTGTAAAGCGCAGCCTCGCCGTCGAGCCCGAAAAGGCGGCGGACGTCATCGCCATCGACGAGAACGGTGTTCGGGCTGGCGGCTTTCCATTGCTCGTATACCAACGAGCCGATAGTCGATTTCCCGCTGCCCGACAGCCCCGTTATCCATATGATCATCGAAAGGCGCTCACGCGAATTGTTGCTGGTGGAGTTCGGCGAAACTGCCACCGCGGGACATGAGTTCGTCGAAACCGCCGGATTCCACGATGTCGCCGTCTACCAGAACATGGATCGTATCCGCCCGTCTTACCGTGGACAGGCGGTGCGCAACGACAACGACGGTGAAATCGGCGGCAATCTGTTCGATCGCCTGCTGAACGAGCCGCTCGGATTCATTGTCGAGAGAGCTGGTTGCCTCGTCCAGCAACAGCAGTTCCGGACGGCCAATGATCGCCCGCGCCAATGCCAGGCGCTGGCGCTGACCGCCGGAAAGGCGGGCGCCTTCCTCGCCGAGCATGGTGTCGAGACCGTCGGGAAGCTGGCCGACAAGATCGTCGAGACAGACGGATTCCAGGCATTCGAGTATCTGGGCATCGCTTGCGTCCGGGCAGGTAAAGGCAACATTGTGACGCAGGGTGTCGTTGAACACGTTTACATCCTGGGTCACGTAACCGATTGCATTGCGCCAACTGGCCAGATTGATATCGCCGAGGTCTCTATCGTCGACCAGCACACGGCCGGCATCGGGTGTCCGCAACCCGGCAATAACATCGATCACGGTCGATTTGCCACCGCCCGACTGGCCGACCAGCGCGGTCATTTTGCCGCGCGGTATCTTCAGGCTGATATTGCGCAGTGCCGGCCTATCGCGGGTGGGATACTGATAAGAGACGTTTTCAATTGAAATGCCGCGCTCGAGCCGCGTGAAACGATGTGCGTTTTCACGCATGTCCTCGGAATGTGTCTCAGCGGCGGCGATCATTTTCTCGACCACCTGCAGCCCCGGGCTCGCGACGTTATATCCCTGATGATACTGCTGGAACTGTGCAAGCCTTGGCGCGATCCGGGCGAGGATCAGCAGAAATACGAGCGTCATGGAGGTGCCGAGTCCCAGGACCCCGTGCGCCATGGCGATAAGTGCGCCGAGCAGGATCACCGGCAGCGCCTGCACCAGAAAATAGATCTGTACGGCGTTGAGTTCCGACCTGTAGGTGGCGCCGAAAAAGGCACCGATATGATTTCCCAAATGGCCCAGAACAACGCCTTCCGAGGCGGTCGACTTGATCAGCTTGGCAGATTTCAGAAAATCGACGATGTAGAAACTCAGGTTCCGGTTCACCTCCGTCGTTTCCGTGCCAAGGGCCCTGGCCCGTTTCTGGAACGGCCGGACGATAAAAAAGACGAACCCGCAGAATCCAAGCGTGACCAGCGTCAGTTGCCACGATATCGCCATTGAAACCGCGAGGTAGATCAGGATCTGGATAATGTTGCCGAGCGCGAGCAGTTCATATTGCAGTGACAGGGAGCCGCGATTGCATTCGGGCACGAATTCGTTGACGGCCTCGCCGTGGGATTTTTCCGATATGTACCACCAGCCCGCCCGGAACAGCGACGCGGCATATCTCTCCCGCGTGGTGCGCGCAAACCCGTGCCGCAAACGAATGATCATGCGACGCTGCAGATACGCCAGGGCCAGCGAGGAGAGGATCAGAAATATGACGGTGGCCAGCATGGTATAGAGCGTTACCGGAACGCCGACATAGGCGAACGCATCTATAATCCGGTCGAACGGCCAGCTCATTTCCTGCGTGCCCGTCTTCGACAGTATTTCGAGCAATGGCACAAACAATGCCATGCCGAAACCTTCGGCCGACCCGGCAATCACGATCAGCGCCATCGCCTGCCAGGTCCGCGGCAGCCTGCCGAATGTCGACATGAATCTCATATTGCGATCCAGCCGCCGCGATGCGGCGAACGTGTCAGGGTCGCGAATGGCTGTCGAACTGTGTTAGTCATGATTTAAAATGAAACTCTCTCGCCCGGCGACGGCACAAGCTGTCGGCAAGACGAATGAACCTGGAGAAATTTGCTGGCAATGAATAATCGCCCATCCCTGGAAGCGGCGAGCGACCGCAACAATCTGGCGCATAACCCTCCTGCGCCGATCGGCTCTTTTTTCGATGCAAAACGCCGCGACATCGCCTTCAACCGGTTTCCCCTGAAACACGGGTGGGACGCGCTGGCACTCGGAAGGGTTCTGGCGCGACGCGACATAACCAACGAACAGCGGCTCGCCTGCCTGAAATTCTACCGGACGGGCAACGGCATTCAGAACCTGTTTGCCTCGCTTACCCGCTCCGGTTCGCACTGGTCGATCCTTGGCATATCTCTCGCCCTCGACCTGGCGGCGGGTGGCGACGGCGAATACCTTTTTGACGGCGGCTGGTATCCCAGTTCGGGATACCGCTATCTGAAGCTCGACTGGCGCGCGCCACTGGGTGAAAAGGCCCTTGGACGCCCGTCGGTAAACCCCGTTCTGTTCCACACTCACCATCCCTATTACCGCGTTCGCTGCGCGCGATTGAAATCCATGAACATTGCGATCGTTCTGCGCAGCATTCTGGAAAGCATGGAATCCAAATTCTTCAAGCTCGCCGAAATCCCGGACGACCCGACAAATGACGATGACACTAATTTCGCCTGGGAAAAACTCGTCGATGACGCGATCGAATTTTACAACAGCTGGGGCGATGTGATCCGCTGGCATCCGAGCACACGAGTCTACAGATACGAAGACCTGCTTGCCGACCCCGTCGATGTTCACCAGCAGATGGCCGATTTTTTCGGGCTGAACATCCCGCGGGAATTTCTCGTAGAGGCGTTCGGGCGCATCACCAAGGAAAAAATGCGCGAGAAATTCACGCCCGAAGAACTCGAGCAGCAACGCAAAGTGTCGTACCGCGACAAGGATGCAAAGATTCCCGAAAAGCGGAAGGAAATGATTCTGGAACGGCTTGACCGCAAGCTCGTCTTCAATTTCGGATACGAGTTCAAGTTCAGCGATTAGTCAGAACAGTCAGTACTGCGGTCAATCGATCCGCGAGCGGACGAACGCGACCAGGTTGTCGACACAACTCTCCAGCGGTTCGCCGTCGGTGTGAAGAACGAGTTCGGCATCTTCGGGGGGCTCGAACGGCAGCCCGTCGGGCGAATAACCGATCATGTCGGTGATCTCTCCCTGGTCCGCGCGGGCATACAAACCCTTCACGTCGCGTCGCCTGACCGTCGGAATACCGGCATCGCAGTACACAAGATTATAGTGCTTGCCCAGCAGGGCCCGTGCTCTTTCCCGGCCTTCGCGAAGCGGCGAGATCACCGGCACCAGGATCACGTCATACGCACTGCGCTGATCGTCGCATAGCCGCGCGATCCCCATATTGTTTTCCAGAACGTCTTCGCGCGTGAACCCGAGACTGGTATGGAGAAGTTCGCGAATGACGTCCCCGTCCAGATTCAGCACAGAAAACCCGGCATTTTCGAGACGCTCTCCGGCGGCTTCGGCGATCGTCGACTTCCCGGCGCCCGACAACCCGCACAACCAGAAAACGGCACCGCCATCCTTCGCGTCAGCCCCCATCGTCGCTATTCTTCGTAGAACAGCGGGCGATCGCTGGCCACGTAGTCAAGCAGGACTTCCTGGACGATATCGCGCATGAACCATTCGGGAAGTTCCCGGCCGCTTTTCAGGGTGTCCCGGACTTCGGTACCGCTGATCGATTTGAGCGCCGCGCCGCCCGCACTTTCGTATTCCCCTGAAACGGGGTTGTATCCGACGGGGTCGAAGAATACGGGCTCGATTCCGATGTCGCCCATTGTGTCGAACAATTCCCGGTTGGCGTCGACGCTGTAATAGTCGCCCACGCCGGTATGATCCCGCCCGATAATGAAATGACTGCACCCCATATTCTTGCGGCAAAGAGCGGTAAACACCGCTTCGCGCGGACCGGCATAACGCGAATAGGTCGAAAAACTGCCAAGAACGACGCGTCCCTGCGGGTAACACCCGAAATCGAGCATCGCCTGGTAACTTTCCATGATCGGGTCGGGCAGGAAATCGCCGGGTTTCTTGGGGCCGATCACCGGGTTGATATAGAGCCCGTCGGCACCGGTGCGGTCCAAGGCCATACGCTGAATGGCTTCATGCCCCCTGTGCGGCGGGTTCCGCCCATGGAAAGCGACAACCTGCGTCCAGCCCAATTTTGTGAATATAAACCGGGTATGGGCCGGGGACAGTTGATAGTGCAGATAGGGCGAGGCGGGCGGACGAATCAACGTCACGTCCCCGCCGACCAGAACCGGACCGCCCGACAAGACCCGCGCAACGCCCGGGTGCCCGTCAGAGGCAGTGCCGAAAAATTCCTCGCACAGAGAATTCATATCCGGTTTGTAGATCTCGGTTATGTCGAGAAGTGCCGTCGGCTGTCCTTCGGCGGCAGCGAGCGCGACCCGTTGCCCCGTCGAAACCGTGGCCGCGGCATCGGCGTCGAGCTGAAGGACAATCGGCAACGACCACGGCGCGCCATCGGGCAGATGATTTTTTTTAAGCACCGACTTCAGCGTTTCCGAATCCATGAATCCCGTCAGCGGCGAATAGGTTCCGAAAGCGATCTGTTCGCAATCCATCAGGGTTGTCGCGGGGACGCGCAAGACATCGAGTGATGGCAGTTCGGCAAGGTCTTCCGCTGTCGCTTCCCGGTGGACCAGCCTGCCGCCATTCGGTTCCGCAAGCTGCGAAATCGGGTCCGCGGGATAATACGTACCATCTGAATCGGCACCGGCCTCGAAGCTTTGCATCATCTTGCCGATCATCGACGCGCAGGCGATGGGGTATTTGCCAATGGCGGTTTCCGCCGCCAGGACGAGCCCGTCGGCGCCATCGACCAGGGTGTTGTAAATGTCGTTTACCTCGGCCCGCGTCGGGGTCGGGGTAGAGACCATGGATTCGAGAAGATTCGTCGCAACGTAAACCGGTATCCCGACTTTCTTGGCACGCCGTAGAATCTGCTTCTGGGTTTTCGGAATCAGTTCAATCGGAATTTGCCGTGAAAGGTCGCCCCGATCGATAAGCAGGGCATTCGATTTAGCCGCGATTTCTTCGAGATTCAAAAGACCGTTCCGGGATTCGATCTTCGAAATCACGAACGCGTCGTCGCCGACGATCGTCCGGATATCATCGACATTTGCACCTTCATTCGCAAACGACAGCGCAAAATGACTGAGCCCCTCGTCGCGCCCGATTTTAAGCGCCGCACGGTCCTTGTCGGTCAGGGCGGGCAGTGGCAGATCGCGCTCGACCGTGACCGCCTTGTTCTGGCCGACGACGCCGCCATTGAGAACACGCATCACGACCGCATTTTTCTCGAGATCGATGACCTGCACCAGGACCGAATTGAAATCGATACTGATAAAGTCGCCGATCTCCAGGTTTTCGATGATATCCGCCGGATAGAAATTGAAATTGCGGTCGTCCCCGGGCACGCGGCGCTTGTGCGCGCGCACGATGGTATTTGCCCGCATGACGATTTCGCCGGTAACGAGGCTTCCCGTCCGGATCTGGGCCCCTTCGCTGTCCAGGCAGATCGGCACGTCGGTATGCTGCTGGATGGCGTGAATGGCATCGGCGACATCGTTCACGCGCGTATGCGAGAGATTTATTCTGAACAGGCTGGTGCCGCACTTTTCGAGGCGGCGAATAGTGGGGCCGTCCCAGGAAGCGGGGCCGAGAGTACACAATATTTTTTTAGCCATCTGACGCCAGTGTAAAGTTTTTCCAGGTTTGAGCCGCGGCATCGGGTATCTCATCGATGCTGGTGAAATGGTTGAGAATTTTCCACGGGTTTTCCGGCACGTCGCCCCGTTTCAGCGCGTCGATGATGTCGTCGGTTTCCCGGTAGATCGTCGAGTCGGGGAAATAGGCCGGGTCCGCTGAATCGGGCTTTAACATGGCCGGAAAATAGGGTTTGCCGGACGCCAGAACCTCCAGCATCGCGCCTGAATGAACCGGGCCGATAACGACGTCCGCCCACTTGACGAACGTTTCGAACGCGCCTTGCTCGACCACGGTGCAGCTAAGTCCGAAAAAAGCAGCAATCCGGTTGTAGTATTCGATCTTCGGGACCTTGGGATGGATTTTTACGCATATTTCCTCGAACCCGAGAGCCTTCAATTCACGCACGATCCTCACGTAATACTCGTATTCATTCGACGTCAGCGCGGCAAAATTGTTGTACGGCACGGCATACTGAAGCACGAGGGCGCGCTTCGGTTTCGCACCCGGCGCCTGCGCGGGCAATGCCATCTTGCGGTACTTGCCGGAAATAAGATTGCCCGTCCGGATCTGCTCGCATTTTGCGCCGATGGAATCGAGCCATTTTTCATGCACCCGCCCCCAGGTCAGACACCGCGTCACGACCGGCGGCACTCGCGGATCGCAGCCGAAAATTTCGATCTTTGTCGGCTGGATAAACTGACCGTGCAGCGTCGAATTCGTCCTTAGACCCCTGAGGGTTGCGACCTCGAGAACCGTTTTTACCATCGGGTTGGTCAGCGCGTCGGAAAACACCTCATCGGGCCGGTGCGTCTCCAGCAGCGCCTCTGCCCACTTTACCTCTTTCGCGCGCTCGGCAAGCCGGCCCGGCAGAAGAACGTTGTCGAGCACGTAGTCGCGAAGAACTTTTTCCTGGGCCGAGGTTTTGGTTTTCCAGCATTTTTCAAAATAGGCCCGGATTTCATCAAGCCGGTTCCGCTCGGCCGCGGTAAGTTTTTGCGGCCCGGTATGAACCAGCAATACGCCTTTGCGCAAAGCGGACAGGACCGAGCGCAGGTCGGATTTATTCGGAAACCAGTCGGCCAGAAGCATCGGCCGGACATGCTTTCCGTCATAAGACTGCAAAAGCGGCGTGGTGTTCAGATGCGTGCTGAGCATCAGGACAATATTCCGGCGTTCGCCGACGCGCCTCAGAACACGGCTTGCCGAATTGGCGAGGAACCCGAACCCGCTCCGCACCATTGTCCGGATACGGTCGCGGGTCGACGGAACTTCCTGCATCAATCCGGCAAAGCGGTTTATCGGCATCTCGCGGATATTGGCCTCGCCCGCATCGGATCCGTCGATAAACGCCACGTTGCAGTCTTCGCAGATATGCCTGATCAGCGAGACCCGGTATGCCTGACCGAGATATCCGGTGTCGGTCTTGCAATCGAGATATTCGATTTCCTGCGGGCCGAAGCGCTCGATCAGTTGCCGGAAGATACGATCCAGCCGGGCGACGTCGGCGATGACGAACGATATCTCCTTGGCGAATTTGCGCCCCAGCGAAATATCTCGGAACAGGGTCTGGTCGGCCCCGTTATCGTAGACCCAGTCATAAGCCTTGAGCCACAGGTTTTGATCGAGGTCCTCGGTATCCCAGTCGACCAGCCCGAGATGGGTGTGGACGCAATGTTCGCCGCGCGCGAGCGCTTCCTGCCAGAGCAGCCAGTTCGCCGACACGATCAAAGTATCGGCATCGCGCGCATCGATACGTTCGAGATGCCTGTCGCGGGTAACGAAAACCAGGCGCCGATAGCGCTGGTTCAGGTATACCGGCAAGTCGCGAATACTCGCAGGTGTGGGAAAATCTGTCTGAAGCATTTCTATATGGGTCACCGTGCCGCTAATAGCCTGAACGGCACATTCGCCGGGAACCGGGCGAGGACGGAAAAGACCGCCGGGCAGTTAACGCCCCGCGGTCTTTCATTGATTATTCGGCAGCCTGAACAACTTCCGTAATACTGGGCAGGAAGGAATGGTAACGACGGTCCCGGTATACGAACTGAATCGTCTGTGACCGGTCGTGGCCCATGGCAAGCGTATCGCGAATGGCCTTGATCTTCTTCTCGCTGAAGGAAAGTTCGTACTCGACGAGATCCGCACAATCCTCAAGGCGGAGATCGTGATTATCCGCCCACCGTTCCAGATTGTAGTCGAACTGGATGCGGGTCTTTTCCCCGGCAACCGGCAGAACATCGAAGTATTTCGAGAAATCGAACTTCATCAGAATGAAGCGTTCGAGATTGTCACAGATACGCGTGGCCTCTGCGACAGCCACACCATCCTCGATGAGGATATCGCGCGCCGCATTGGTGACCAGTTCTCCCCAGGCCTGCATGTCGGTACCGAATTCGACCGTGTACTTGTTCATCAGATTGTCGCCACGCTCGCCGGAAAGAAGCTTGTCGTAATTTTCCTCGGCAAATTTCTGCATCGCTTCGAGCGTCGGATACAGTTCGTCCTGCGCTTCTTCGGTGTACCGGCGAAGCATGTCGCCGACCGAGCCGCTGTCTTTTTCGGCATCTGCGAGAACGCGCTGGATCCACAGCCAGGGGTCGATCCCGTTTTCGACCAGGGCGCGGCGAACCACGTTGAAATGGTCGGCGTTAAAGACGACCTGGAGGATCAGCTGAAGCTTTCTCAGATACATATGATCCTCGAAACTCATCGTGCTGTTTTCGATCACGACCTCTTCAGGCTCCAGCACCACCTTGCCTTCGTATTTTCCGAATGCGCGCGGGATGATGCGGTACATCGTCTTGAACTTGTAAAGCTCGCGGGTTTCCCGTGTCGCCAGCGGCGTGCCTTTGAGAAGCGACAGGGTCATGATGATGACGCGGTTCAAACCCATGTCGATGCATTTCCGTATGCCCGCTTCGAATGATTCGCGGGTTTCCATCGGCAGGTTGAAAATAAGCTCGGAATACGAATCTTCGCCGTCATGGGTCCCTTCGGAAACCGACTGCGTCATCGCATCGATCGAAATATTGTCACGGTCGATGGCTTTCAGGGTCGCCGGGTTGAAAGACTGGACCGACATCGTCAGATGCATGCCCCACTTCAGCGTCTTCGACACTTCGATAATGCGGTGCTTGGCATTCTTGCCCATGCTGGCGGCGATATAGCGCGGCCAGTCGTATTCGTCCTGGACGCGACGCATTTCCTTGGCGGCATCCAGGCTCTGCGGGTACATGCCGAAATTACTGTCGGCGAGATACAAACGCATTCCGTGCTTGCCGGCATATTTTTCAGCGCAGTAATCCAGTTCACGTGCAACTTTTTCATTCGTGCCGAAGCGGACCTTCTGGTGCATCTTCAGGGACTGCCGGCAGAAACTGCACCGATAGGGGCACCCGCGGGACGTTTCGATGAACGGCATCAGCGATTGTTCGAAAAATTCGTCAAAAAGACCCGTCAGATACGGGCTCGGGATCACGTCCAGCGACGGCAGCTTGGGACGCTGCGGATGTTCCGCATAGCTGTCGTCATCGCGCCGCAGAAATGTGCCTTCGATGACGTCGACGCTACGCGGATCGATGCCGTCGACACGGTACTGGACGATTTCGCGGAATGTATCTTCGCCCTCACCGGCGACACAGATATCGATATGCGGGTTGGCCCGGACGAATTCCTCGCGGTCCGTGCTGTCCATATCGATCTCGGGGCCCCCGAGAACGGTCAGGCAATCGGGATTGAGTTCTTTCGCGCGGCCCAGTGTGAACAGGGTCAGGTTGCGCGCCCAGCCATAGAATGCGCCACCGACGACATCGGGTTTCCATTCCTCGAGATCTGCAAGGATTTTCTCGACCTGGTAATAAAGCCGGATATCGACTTCCGCTCCCTCGATATTCTCGACGGCGTAGGCGCCGATCTGACCGATCCCGATCGGCATCTGCGACGCATGCAGGCCCCGCGTCGAATGCCGCAGATCGCAGAGTGCTATTTTGATTGTCTTGGCAGTCATAATGCTAAACCGTTCGTTTGTTCATATGCGAAGTTAGAGCGCCCATGTGAATTAAGACGCGGGTCAGTTATTTCAATCAACCTGTCAATTACCTGTGAGCAAGAAGAGCAAATCAGAGCGAACCCGCCAATGCTGATGTAAAGCCCCATTTTTCCTCGTAGGATTTTGCCACACCCAATAACTGTTCAACCAAGTCCTGCGATCCGTGCCTTTCTATCAAAGCGAGGCTTTCAGACAAGGTTTTTGATTGCATCGTCTTGGGCAGGTTTTCACGATTGCACACCTGGTCGATCGTATTTCCCGGGCGGACGCCGAGAAAGCCGGAAATTTCGCCGATCATTGCATCCGTTTCACAGATCAGCCGTTCATACGGCACGAACAGGATGCTGTCCCGCTGCGGGCCGGTAAGACCAGCAACGCCGTCATCGCATGCCCGGATAAGTTCAAGCACCGAACGCAGCACCCGGTCCATCGGAGCTCCCTCGAGAAATTCATCCGCCCAGTCGAGCGCAAACCACGGAATGGCATGTCCGCCGCGATCCGCCATAACGGTGAAAACCCGCGGATCCGTGCTCCAGCGCTCGCCCCAGCCGCGGCGATACCAGGATGCCGCGAGTGTCACCGGATGACGCACGACCTCTAGCACCTTGAGATTTGCCGCTATGTCGAAAAACAAGGACATAAAGGGCATCGCCTGGTGCGTGAAAAAGAACGGCACAAGGCCGGATTCGAGAAATTGCGCAAGCGCGGCCGCGTCGCTCGGCTCTTCGGCGCGTCGGGTAAATTCGGCCAGATCCGGCGCGTTCAGCAGGGTCGTGCCATCCGATACCCGCAGGTTCAGATTCCGGCCGATAGCACGATCATGAATTGCCACATCCAGCTGCATCCGGAGGAACGCCCCCGCAGACGCGGCATCGAACTGACCCAGACCATACAGCATGGGCACCTGGTCGACCGGCTCCCGCACCTGGATGAACTCGATCCCTTCCATATGGGACACCAGCTTCGAGGTCACCATCTTGCCCGCGCGCGCGAGCCCGTCGACAAGCAACAGGTCTTCCGTCAGAGCGGTTTTGAGAAACAGTTTTTCGGTCATGCGCCGGGCGCCAGATGGGGTATGCGCATTTCTGGAATTGTCAGTTTTTGATAAGGAAGCAGGGTGTTTGCGCGAAGGGAAGCTTTTGAATCTTTTCCGACAACCCGTTTTCGGCCAGAAACTCGTCAACCGCCTTGGTCGCACCGGGGAAGCCATAGGCATAATCATCAAGAATGATCACGCCGCCGGAGGAAACCCGTGGATATAATACGGCGAGCGCTTCCTTGATCGGTTCATACAGATCGAGGTCGATGTTCACGATCGCGATCTTTCGCGCATTCGAAGCGTCGTAGTGCTCTTTGAGCGTGGTTCTGACGTCGCCTTTCACGAAGCTGACATTCTCGGAAAGCCCCTGCGCCTCCAGCAGGTCCATCAGGTCTTTCTCAGAGGCGCTCTCGTGGCCGCCATGGTCTTTGAGTGTGCCGCGCTTGTCGCTGTCCGGTTTGAAATCAGCGTCGGGGAATTCCCCAAACGTATCGAACCCGATGAACTGGCGCGAATAATCCGGGTGGAACAATCTCGCGAGTTTCCGGAAGCGGAAGAAAGACGCTCCCTTGAAAACGCCGACCTCTACGAAATCGCCCGGCAGGTTGAGCGACATTTCGTATAGCTGCGCGTGGGCAAGAAATTTTCCGAAGCGGCGTGGGTCGCTGTGGAGATAAAAATCGTTTTCGGATTCGTGAAAAATCATTCCTGGCTTCTTTTCTCAGGCAATTTTTGGGAACGACACGGATATGGCTGGTGTCGGGCGGGCTGAAAGAGCGGCGGGGTCAAACCACGCATAGTGGAAAGTCCCCCATTCCCGGTCGCTATGCGACCTTCGTACTCTTTTTCTTCACCGGGTCCTCGAAAATCGTCGATGGGGCGCCGTCCGGGATGTTGTGGTTAGCCCGCCAGATTTTTTCGTACATGTCGATCTGGCGGTGATCGCTCTTGACCATCATTTCGCGAAGACCGGCAAGTTCCACGGCATTGAAGTTGTGCGAGATAATGACCGAGATGTCGCTCGCATCGCCAAGGTCCATGATATAGGCCTCAAGATCCCCGTCATACTGTTCCATGATCCAGTCGCGGTAGACCGTAAACCATTCCGACCCCGGGTACGGCGTTGCGAAATGGGGCTTAACGTTGATCCCGTATTTGTCCCAGGCGTCGATATTGGCGCGCAGGGAATCGAAATCCTCGTTGGGGAAACCGATGATCAGGTTCGGGATCGGGCGGATACCGGCCTCCAGCGTCCAGAAAAAACTGCGGACATTGTGCTTCAGGGTCGCGCCCTTGCCGATGGTTTTCAACACATGCGGCGCAAACGATTCATACCCGTAGACGAGATGCGAACATCCCGCGGCGCGCATCGTCTTGAGTATTTCCTGCGAGCACAGGGACGCATGACTGGTGCCGCCCCAGTGAACGCCTTCCCAGGTGCCGTCGTCTTTCTGAACCGGCGCAAGCCCGTTTTCATGCCAGAGCCTGCAGATTTCCGTCAGCCAGGTTTCCCTGGAATAACGGTGCATCGTCATGAGGTTCTCGTCGAGGAAAGTGACGAAATTGATCTGGTACTTGTCGTACATATGCCGGACCATCTTCACGATGTATTCCGGGCTGTGATACCGGACGGTCCGCGTATAGTTTCCGGGCTGGTCGAACGCGACCTGCATATCGCCGTTGTCATCTGCTTCGTAGCGCATGTCGCCGGCGATACCCAGATGATAGCAGTATCGGCAGATCATCGAGCAGCCGTAACTGGCATTGATATCCAGCCGCCGGGTCGCCAGCATGCCTTCCTCGGAATAAAGCGACATGCTGTTTGGCAGATAAACCTCTTCGATCGGAAAGAGGTCCCACGCCGGATAAGGCAACGAGTCGAGGTCCATCAACAGATCGCGCGGCGGGCTGAAGCTGATCTCGCCGCCCGGCTTGCGGTATATCAGACCGTTGATCGTTGCCCAGTTGTCTTCTCCGCGGTCGATCATGGCCAATAGTTCGGGGAATGTGATAAATGCCTCGCCAACAACCCCGATATCGACTTCGGGCAACCAGGTCAGCATTTCGCGGGGCAGCGACGTGATAATCCCGCCGCCAAGCACGATTTTTGCATCGGGGCTGACTTCCCGGGCGATGCGAACAATGCTTTTTACCGAGTTATAGGCCGTCGTGATTCCACCGAGTGCGATCACATCCCAGTCTTCGGCGTCAAAGACCTCGCGCAGCGTATCTTCCCCGAGCCGCCAGGCATTCTCGTCGTACACCTGGACCTGATGGCCATGGTCCATCGCAATCGCCGCCAAAAGGGCAATTCCATAGGGCACATGCTTGGGATCGTCTTCCTGACGCACCATGGGATTCACGAGAAGAAGTTTTGTCATGATGTCACTCTAGGCCTTTCATCCGCTCCGGCAGTGGCAGCGGACCTGTTGATTCCCTGTCAGCGATCAGCCGGCAGCGTGTTGATGGAGAAATTCCCGCAACGGGACAACCGTGACGGCATCGCCGAAAAGGATACCGCCTTCCGTGCAGTTGAAAGTTTCGCAGTCGGCATCCCGGGCCATTTCGAGGAAGCATTCGCGATACCAGAGATAGGCCGGGTCTGTGTAAAACCAGGCATCTTCGAACGGGTTGTGGATACGCACATACAAAGCATCCAGATTCTCTTCGCCCACAAGCTCTACGGCTTCGTAATAGTACTGTGTATTGAAGTAAGGCGTGTCGTCGTAATAGGCAAAATCGATCCCCGTGAGGGCAACCCGTTTCTTTTCGAGCAGGACATCCGCCATCATCCACGACGCCGTGCCGACATTGCCGCCCGCATTGATCGTGGGAAAACCGTTTTCCTGCATCAACTTCGCGGCAACGCTTTCGTCCCCGTCGGGATCATCGAGCATCGGGTTCCACCAGAAGATGTTCATGCCGGAGTCGAGCACCCTGTTCACCAGAGCTTCCGATGCCATTGTCGATAGGGCAATGTTGATATCCTTGCCATGCCTGTTCACCAGTTCGAGAATTTCGTCGTTGGCGCGCATCTCCGATGCGAATGCATCGTCCTGGTCCTGACGGGAAAAGTAATCGTCCGCCTTTAGTTTCTCCTCCGTCAGATCGGGGTCACCGAGCCAGCGAACGACACGCGTCGCATGTGGATCGATCGTCACCGCCAGGTGCGGAATTATTCCGTTCCGAAGGCTGTAAGAGATCGCGGATTCGGTGGCGATGACCGTTCCACGATAGTTCGTTTCGCGCAGCGCGCCTGCGGGGTCTTTTCTTTTCACCGACGGCCCGGCCGCAATAACGACCGCGCTGTCGCCCTCGCCGAGCGGCGCGCCCCGCAGGGCGGCAAGCGATTCGCCACGATGAAAGTGTGCGGCGTTTCTCCGCGCATTGTCGAGCGCCATCTGACCGTGCCGATCCCAGGTCATCTGCCCCTGGATGTCCAGCAGTTTATAAGCCAGTTCGCCGGCTTTTTCCGGTATATCGGGCATAGGCGTTTATGCGAAAGCGGTCGGAGTTGCCGAATGCGGAAGTGTCAGGACTTGTCCTCGTCGGCCCATTTGACCTTTTTCTTGGACACGAACGAAATCGATCCGCCGAGTTTCTTGAGCACTTCGCGCTCGAACCGGTCTTCGAGACTTTCCTCTTCGTCGGACTTCACGACATCTTTCCGGGTTTTGAAATTTCCCTTCAATACGCTTGGCATATTCGTTCTCCTTGGTTTGCAGTGATTACCATGCCGTCCAGCCGCCATCGACGATGACTTCCTGCCCGGTCATGTAGCTTGATGCATCGGACGCCAGAAACACCACGGCTCCCACCATCTCGTCGCGATGCGCCATCCGGCCGAGCGGCACCCGGCTGGCGTAGTTGGCCTTGAACGTCTCGTTCTGGCCGCTTTCAATCCCGCCGGGCACCAGTGTGTTCACACGGATACCATGCGGCGCCCAATAAGTGGCGAGGTATTTGGTCAGGCCGACAACGGCGGCCTTGGACGCGGCATAGACCGGCGGCGTATTGATCTGATGACCGAGATATTCCGATCCCTCATAAATCCGCGGGTCCGGGCCGACCAGACCGTAAGTCGAAGACGTCTGGATGATACTTCCGCCCCGACCGCGGTCGATCATGGATTTTCCCACCGACTGGGCGACAAGGAACAATCCGTCCAGGTTGACCGACATGATGTCGCGCCACACCGAGAATTTGAGATCCTC
>TARA_R110002110_G_scaffold165930_9_pt1 | contig 18248 bp, 19 predicted proteins | sample TARA_R110002110 | Tara Oceans TARA_R110002110 (sample SAMEA4397330) | marine metagenome | biome: Polar Biome; feature: [SRF] surface water layer (ENVO:00010504); material: water (ENVO:00002006), including particulate matter (ENVO:01000060) such as... | depth 5 m
AGGCCGGCCTCTGGACCGAGGTGAAGGATCGCCTCGATCAGCCTGGCACCGGCCTTTCCGGCGGTCAGCAGCAACGTCTTTGCATTGCCCGCGCCATCGCCGTGAAGCCTGAGGTAATCTTGATGGACGAGCCGTGCTCGGCGCTCGATCCGATTGCAACGGCAAGGATCGAGGAGCTTATGGATGAACTTCGGCAGGATTATTCCATCGTCATCGTGACGCATTCCATGCAGCAGGCAGCGCGTGTGTCGCAGCGCACGGCATTCTTTCATCTCGGCACGCTGGTCGAGGAAGGAGAGACGGAGCGCATGTTCACCAATCCGGTGGACCAGCGCACACAAGACTATATCACCGGCCGCTTCGGCTGATGTCCCCGCGGGCGCGAAGCGCCGGCCAAAAGGAGAAACGGGCGTGACCCAGAGCCGACACACCGTAAAGTCTTTCCAGGAAGAACTCGACTTGCTGGCAGCGAACATCGCACAGATGGGCGGGCTCGCGGAGGCGCAGCTTTCGGCCGCCCTCGATGCCGTGGCGCGCCGCGATATGCAGCTCGCGGAGCGCACGATCCTCGAAGATCGGCGTATCGACGCGCTCGAAACCGGGATCGAAGACCATGCCATTCGCATGATCGCGCTTCGTCAGCCGATGGCGGCCGATCTGCGCGAGGCGGTGGTGGCGATCAAGATTTCGACCGACCTCGAACGGATCGGCGATCTGGCGAAGAACATCGCCAAGCGGACGATGGTGCTGCGGAACGATTTCGAAGGCGCGAACCGGCTCATCCGGGGCATTTCGCGAATGGGCCACCTCGCGCAGCGCCAGCTCAAGCAGGTTCTCGATGCCTATTCGGGACGCGACGTGCGGATCGCGATGGATGTATGGCGTGACGATGAGGAAATCGACGCCATGTACAATTCGATCTTCCGCGAATTGTTGACCTACATGATGGAAGACCCCCGCACGATCGGCGTCTCCACCCATCTTCTGTTCATCGCGAAGAACATCGAACGGATCGGCGATCACGCGACCAATATCGCCGAGACCATCCTCTATCTCGTAACCGGGGAGCGGGTGAGCGATGCGCGGCCGAAAGGCGATACGACCAGCACCACGGCAGTGAAACCGGACAGTTAGAGGAGGCGTAGCGGATATGGCGATAATGCTTGCCCGTCGCGGCGAACAGGGTCAGGCTTCCATGAAAATTGAAGCCGCCTTGCCACACTCCGGACAGTCCCAATCCAGACGGCCCAAACCCGGCCGGTCCACGAAAAGCCAATTCGAACGCGGAATGAAACCAACCGTAATGATCGTCGAGGACGAGGAGGCGCTCTCCACGCTCCTCGAATACAACCTCGGCAAGGAAGGCTACACGATCGTCACCGCCTCCGACGGCGAGGAGGCGGCATTGCTCATTCGCGAATCCGCGCCCGACCTTGTTCTGCTCGACTGGATGCTGCCCGGTCTTTCCGGCATCGAGCTGTGCCGCCAGCTGCGCGGACGGCCCGAAACGCGCAACATGCCGATCATCATAATCACCGCGCGCGGCGAGGAAGCGGATCGCATCCGCGGCCTCGACACCGGTGCCGACGACTACGTGACCAAACCGTTTTCGGTAACCGAACTGCTGGCGCGCATCCGTGCCGTCCTGCGGCGCATCCGCCCCGCACTGACGGAGGAACGGGTCACCTTCGGCGATATCGTGATCGACCGGGTGGCACACCGGGTCCGGCGCGGCGGGCGGGAGGTTCATCTCGGCCCCACCGAATACCGCCTGCTCGAGCATCTGATCCAGCATCCCGGCCGCGTCTTCAGCCGCGAGCAGTTGCTCGACGCCGTCTGGGGGGCCGACGTTTATGTTGAAGCCCGCACCGTCGATGTCCATGTCGGGCGTCTCCGCCGGGCACTCACCGGGACCGGTGAAAAAGATCCCATTCGCACGGTACGCTCGGCCGGCTATTCGCTCGACGAACAGTTCGACCGCCCGGCCGGGCCGTCGTCGTAGCGCCCGGCGCGCCCGGCGCGTGTTGGAGGCGGGAGGGGAGCCAGGAGGCATGAAAAAGCCGGCATCCAGATTGATGGATACCGGCTTTCCTCGCTTCCCCCTCGGTGCCCCGTCAGGGAAATTGTTTCAATGCGCCGCGATCAACTGACCAGACGGTCTTTGCGCATCCGGTCGCGCTCCCGGTTCCGGCGCGCCTGAACGGGCTGGTAGGCAAGCCGCGCATGCTCGACGCAATAAGGCGCATTCTGGTCGGCGCCGCGCCCGCAGAAATGGAAGCCCGGCCGGCCCGGATCGCCGATCGGCCATTTGCAGGTATGTTCCGTGAGCGTCAGCACCGTCGTCCGCTCGGCCGGTTCCAGCCCGCGCTCTTCATCGGCGTCCGCCGTCTCCGCGCCAGCGTCGCGCACCCGCTTCTCGCTCGCCGTCTCGGTGGTGAGCGGGTCGGGGTGGCCGCGCACCAAGGTGCGGGGTGTCTGGGGGCGCGCACGGGCCGGACGGCTGGGTGTGGCACGGCCCGAAAGGCCGAGGCGATGCACCTTGCCGATCACGGCGTTACGGGTCACGCCGCCAAGCTGCTTGGCCACCTGGCTGGCGCTCAGGCCCTCGCCCCAGAGCTTCTTCAGCAGTTCCACGCGTTCATCGGTCCACATGATGTTATCTTCCCCTTCGGGGCCCGACGCGGGCCGGTTGGATGCGGGCCGCGACAAAGCCTGCATCTGCCCTGAAATCCGGTTCGGGCCAGCCACAAAGAGGCAAAACGGCCCTGGATCACACCACTAGATTTCGTAGGCGTTAACAAACAATATACAATATAGAGGGATCGGCTCGCAACAGGCGCGGCCGCGCGGCGGCTTCTTATCCACAGAAAAGAGCATATATAACGGGCTTTTTGGCCCTTTCTTCGGGGGTTGCCACTTGTCTGTGCGGGCGCCGGCGATCACAGGGCCGGTGGCGGCGCTCATGCCGTCGCTCATGTCATCCCGTTTGCCGCGCCATTTGCCCGCTCTGCCGCCTTCGCGTATCCATCGGGTGCCGCCCGCCGGACACAAGACCCCGACACAAGACCCCCGCAAGGGGTAAGCCCGGAAAGCCATTTGGAGAAAAAGCCCATGAGCCTCACCCCCTATCCGCCGGAAGGCGCCCGCCGTTTCGGCATGGTGAACTGGCTCGGCGTCTGGACGCTCTATGTGAAGGAAGTGCGGCGTTTCTGGAAGGTGATGACGCAGACCGTGGCGGCGCCTGTCATCACCACCCTTCTCTATCTGGCGATCTTCGCGCTTGCCATCGGCAAGTTCCGGCCGGATGTGCACGGGATACCCTTCATCGAATTTCTGGCGCCGGGTCTGGTCATGATGACGATGATCCAGAATGCCTTCGCCAACACTTCCTCGTCGATCCTGATTTCGAAGATCCAGGGCAATATCGTCGATGTGCTGATGCCGCCGCTGTCGCCCGGCGAACTCAATTTCGGCATTGCGATGGCGGGCGTCACCCGCGGCGTCGTCTGTGGGCTGGTGACGGCGGTCGCCATGCTCCCCTTCGTCCATATCGGCATTGCACATCCCTGGGCGGTGGTCTTCTTTGCCGTGGGGGCGTCGCTGATGCTGTCGCTGCTCGGCATGCTGGGCGGCATCTGGTCGGAGAAATTCGATCACCTGCAAGCGGTGACGAATTTCGTCGTCCTGCCGCTCACCTTCCTGTCGGGCACGTTCTATTCGGTGACGCAATTGCCCGGCTTCGCCCACACCGCGACGATGTGGAACCCGATCTTCTATCTGATCGACGGCTTCCGCTACGGCATCACCGGCCATGCCGACGGTTCGCTGGCGATAGGTGTCGCCATCGTGCTCGTCGTGAACGCCGTCCTCTGGGCGGTCTGCCATCTGCTCTTCCACACCGGCTACCGCCTGAAGGCGTAAGCGGGCGGACGAACGGCCGCCCGCCCTCCCGAGATTGACAGCGCCGGTTCGCCGCCCTAATACTTCTTTTCTTCTCGAACTGCCGCCCCTTGCAGGCGGCTTTTTCTATTGGGCGTCCGGTCCGGGACCGGCGGGAAGCCCCGAAAAGGGCCTTGAAGGACTATTCGCCATGTCCGTGAGCGGGAAACGACGAGGCTGATCGCGAGAGGACCGCAGCCGCTAGGTGCGGTTTGCAGGAAACCGCTGGTCTTGCCCGGCCTGCCCCGAGCCCGCCTGGAGCCCGCCCGGAACCCGCCCGCCATGCAGGATGCGCGGTGCGCTCCCGGCCAGTTCAGCGAACCCGGGCCAGCGAACCCAGTCCAGCAAATAACGTCGTTCAAGAAGAAGATATGAGAAGGACCGATTCCCGTGATTACGCCCGTTCTGCCGACATATGCGCGGACCGATCTTGAATTCGAGCGGGGCGAAGGCCCCTATCTGATGACCGCCGGGGGCGAGCGCTATCTCGACTTCGGCGCCGGCATCGCCGTCAACGCCTTCGGCCATGCGCATCCAGCCCTCATTGCCGCGCTCACCGATCAGGCCGGCAAGGTCTGGCACACCTCGAACATCTATCGCATACCGGGTCAGGAACAGCTTGCCCGCCGCCTCGTCGGGGCAACCTTCGCCGACACCGTCTTTTTCACCAATTCCGGTGCCGAGGCGCTCGAATGCGCGATCAAGATGGCGCGCAAATATCATGCGGCGGGCGGCGCGCCCGAACGCTATGAACTCATCACGATGGAAGGCGCCTTCCACGGCCGCACACTTGCGACCATCGCCGCCGGCGGCCAGCGGAAATATCTCGAAGGCTTCGGCCCCGCCATGCCGGGTTTCCCGCAAGTGCCGTTTGGCGACCTCAAGGCGCTGAAGGCGGCGATCGGTCCGGCCACGGCCGGCATCCTGATCGAGCCGATCCAGGGCGAGGGCGGCATTCGCGTGCTGCCCTTCGAGGATATGCGGCGCATCCGCGCGATCTGCGACGAGGCCGGCATCCTGCTCGTGCTGGATGAAGTGCAGACCGGCATCGGGCGCACCGGCAAGCTCTTCGCGCATGAACTGTCGGGGATCGCGCCCGACATCATGGCCATCGCGAAAGCGCTGGGCGGCGGCTTTCCGGTCGGCGCCTGCCTTGCGAGCGAGGTGGCCGCGCGCGGCATGACGGCGGGCACGCATGCCTCGACCTTCGGCGGCAATCCGCTGGCGATGGCGGTCGCGGGCGCGGCGATGGAGCTGGCGCTCAACGAAGACTTCCTGCCGCATGTCCGGATGCTTGGCCTCAAGCTTCGCCAGAAGCTTGCCATGCTGGCGGACCGGTTCCCGCGCATCGTCGAAACCGTGCGCGGCGAGGGCCTGATGATTGGCATCAAATGCCGTGTGCCCAACACCGATCTCGTGGCCGCCGCGCGCGAGCAAAAACTGCTGACGGTCGGCGCCGGCGACAATGTCGTCCGCCTGTTGCCGCCTCTCATCATCGAAGAAAGCCATCTCGACGAGGCGATGGAAAAACTGGAAGCCGCATGCGGTGCGCTCGACGCCGGCCTCGACGCAAGCGCCACGGCAGCGGGGACAAAACCATGAGCGCGCGGCATTTCCTCGATCTCGGCGGCGTGAGCCCGGCCGGTCTTCGCGCCATTCTCGAAAACGCGAAGACGCGGAAAAAAGCGCGCGCCGGGTTCGGTCAGGTCGTGGCCGATGCCGACCGGCCGCTCGATGGCCGACTTCTCGCCATGCTTTTCGAAAAGCCCTCCACCCGCACGCGCGTCTCCTTCGATGTCGCCATGCGCCAGCTTGGCGGCGAGACATTGCTGTTGAACGGCAACGACACCCAGCTTGGCCGTGGCGAGACGATCGCCGACACGGCTCGCGTCCTCTCGCGCTATGTCGATGCGATCATGATCCGCACCAGCGATCACAACCACCTGCTGGAACTTGCCGAATATGCCTCCGTGCCGGTCATCAACGGCCTCACCGATCGCTCCCATCCCTGCCAGTTGATGGCCGATGTGATGACCTTCGAAGAGCATAAGGGAGAGATCGCGGGCCGCCGTGTCGCCTGGGTCGGCGACGGCAACAACATGGCGAATTCATGGATCGAGGCGGCGGCACAGTTCGCGTTCGAATTGCGTATCGCCTGTCCGCCCGAACTTGCCCCCTCTCCCGAAGCGCTTGAATGGGCGAAGGGGAAGGGCGCCGCCATCCTTGTGACGACGGACCCCTTCGAGGCCGTGGACGGTGCCGACTGCATCAATGCCGACACCTGGGTTTCGATGGGAGACAGCGAGGAAACGGCTGCCCGCCGCCACAACCTGCTCGCGCCTTATCAGGTCAATACGCGGCTGATGGCGGCAGCGGCCGAGGGCGCGATCTTCATGCACTGCCTGCCCGCGCATCGCGGTGAGGAAGCGACAGCGGAGATCATCGACGGCCCCGCATCCGTCGTTTTCGACGAAGCGGAAAACCGCCTGCATGCCCAGAAAGGCGTGCTGGCCTGGTGTTTTGAATGATCCACGGGGAAACGGCCGGGCGCGCGCGGTGAGTAACAGCAATGATTTCGGCATCGACGATCTGGTTCAGCCCTTCCAGATCGAGGGCCTGGGCATTCGCGGCCGCGTCGTGCGTCTCGGTCCGCTTGTCGACCGTGTGCTCACCACCCACGCCTATCCCGAGCCCGTGTCGCGGCTTCTGGGCGAAACGCTGGCGCTGACCGCCCTGATCGGCTCGGCGCTCAAATTCGATGGCCGCTTCATTCTGCAAACGCAGAGCAACGGCCCGGTCGCCATGCTGGTTGCCGACTACGAAGCCCCCGGCAAGCTGCGCGGCTATGCCCGCATGAACGAGGCGCGCGTGGCGGACGCGATCCGCGAAGGACGCACCGCACCCGCCGACCTGATGGGCGAGGGCCACCTCGCCCTGACCATCGATCAGGGCGCGGACATGGCGCCCTATCAGGGCATCGTGGCGCTCCACCCCGACGGCCTCAGCCACAGCGCGCATGAATATTTCGCCAGCTCCGAACAGGTGGCAACGCGCATCCGCCTCGCCGCCGGGCCCTTCTATCACCGCGAAGCCACGGGGCCGGAAAAGAACTGGCGCGCCGGCGCGATCATGATCCAGCACATCGCGCGCGACGGCGGCCTCACCGGCTACCGCGAAGACGAGGTTGAACGCCCCCTCACCGGCGAGGAGGAAAACTGGAACCGTGCCTCGATCCTGCTCGAGACCGTCGAGGATCACGAATTGCTCGACCCTGAGCTTGAGCCGAACCGGCTTTTGTTCCGGCTTTTCCATGAAGATGGCGTGCGTGCCTTTGAGCCGGCGCGGATGGCGTTTTCCTGCCATTGCTCGCGCGAGAGAATGAGTTCGGTGCTCCGTGCCTTCGGCCGCCACGAAATAGACGAAATGGTGCGCGACGGTGTCGTCACCGCGACCTGCGAATTTTGCAACGAGGTTTATGTCTTCGAGCCCGCCGAATTGAAGCAAGGGCTGAACTGAAAGAGGCCCTGACGTGACCAGCATCGAACCGGCGGCCCTGGCGTTTTTCCGCCGTACCGGCGTCTTCCTCCTGCTCGGGTTTCTGGCCGCTTGCGCCGGCAATCCGCCGCCGCCCGCCCAGCCGGCGGCCGTCTCCTTCGAGGCCCGTCCGGCGATCCGCCTCGACATCGCCTCGGTCGCGAGCGATGCGCGCTTCGTCTCATCGGGCCGCGCGCCCAATGTCGAACATCTCCACGCCGTCACACCATCGAGCATTGCCCGTGGCTGGGCGCGCGCCCGTCTCGTCGCGGTTGGCGGGCGGGGAACGGCGGTGCTGACCGTTCTCGATGGCGCGGTGATCGCTGAGCCTCTGGAGAAGAAAGGCGGTCTCACCGGTGTTTTCGGCGACCAGCTCGACACCCGTCTGAAGGCGCGGCTCAAAGCGCGGCTCACGGTTGCGCGTCCCGGACCGAACCCCGGCGATACGCGAACATGGACAGCCGAAGTCGATGCCAACGCGGAGCGCACCATCCTCGAAAGCGCCAGCCTCAACGAGCGCGACGCGGCCTATACGGCCTTGATGGAGGCACTGGCGGCGCGGTTCGACGATGCGCTCACCGCCGAGATTGACCGCGGCATGGGTCCGGTCCTGCGCTAGCTCTTTTTTTCCCGCGCTAAAGCGGCCGGCCCGAGACGTAATCGGCCAGCCGCGCCATGAAACGCTCGCATTCCGCGATCTGCGAAAGCGCCACGAACTCATCGGGCTTGTGGGCCTGTGCGATGTCGCCCGGCCCGCAAACCACGGTCGGAATATCGGCAAGCTGGAAAAGCCCCGCTTCGGTGCCGTAGGACACGGCTTCGGCGCTGTTGCATTGCGCCAGTTTCATCACCAGCGTTTCGCCGGGCGAGCCTTCGTCCGGCACAAGGCCCGGTGCCTGCGCGCGAACGGTTGTTTCGATATTCGCACCTGGATACACCGCGCGCATGCGCGCCAGCACATGTTGTTCCGCATGGGCGTTGAAGCGGGTGATGATTTCGTCCGGGTCGAGGTCCGGCAGCGCGCGGTATTCCCACAGAAACGAGCATGTCTTCGGGATGATGTTGAGCGCCGTGCCGCCCTTGATCGGGCCGACATTGACGCTCGTGAAGGGCGGCTGGAAGCGGCCGGAGGCGTCGCCCCGTTCCCGCATCTCATCTGCGATCCCGGCCAGGAAGCCGATCAGTTCGGCGGCATGGATGACGGCGTTGACGCCCTTGTCCGTGGCGCTCGAATGGCCTTCGAGTCCGGTCACGACGGTCCGGTAGGACTGGATCGACTTATGGGCGTTGACGACCTTCATCGATGACGGCTCGCCCACCACCACGACCTGCGGACGCGGCATCGAGCGGACAATGCCCTCGATCATCGGGCGCACGCCGAGACATCCGACTTCCTCATCATAGGACAGCGCGAAATGCACCGGCACTTTCGGCCGCTCCTTAAGAAATTCGGGCACGAAGGCAAGCGCCACCGCGATGAAGCTCTTCATGTCGCTGGTGCCCCGCCCGAACAGCTTTCCGTCGCGCTCGATTGTGCTGAACGGGTCGCTCGACCAGTCCTGTCCTTCGACCGGCACCACATCGGTGTGGCCCGACAGAACGATGCCACCCGCCCGGTCGCCGGGTCCGAGCGTTGCGAAGAGATTGGCCTTGCTGCCATCCTCGTTCATCACGCGCTGCGAGCGGACGCCGTGGCCGGCCAGATAGGTTTCAACGAAGCCGATCAGGTCGAGATTGGAGAGATGGCTCGTCGTATCGAAAGAAACGAGCTTTTCGATCATCTCGCGGGATGTGAAGCGCTGCGGCGCGGGCATGGATATGAGCTTCCGGCAGGGGGGCTGAGGGCGACGGGCGTGAGGGCGTCATTCTAAACCGGAAGAGCGCGCGGAAGCGAGACGCCGCTGCATTCGGTGAAAATTCAGTGCAGCATCCGGCTTGCATGCGGGCTGTCGAGGGAGAAGGCGGGAATGTCCACCTCGAAGGTCTCGCCGCTATCGGTTTCCATCTGGTAATTGCCGAACATGATGCCGGATGGAGCGCCGAGCGGCGTGCCGCTGGTATATTCGAATGTTTCGCCGGGCCGCAACAGAGGCTGCTCGCCGACGACACCGGGGCCGCGGACTTCATGCACATGGCCCGCCGCATCCGTGATCTTCCAGTAGCGTGCGCGCAGCCGCACCGTCTCCCGCCCCTGGTTCTTGATGGTCACATGATAGGCCCAGACATAATAATCCTGCTCCGGCTCCGACTGATCGTCGAGATAAGTCGGTTCGACCAGAATATTGATGGACCGGGTCATGGCGCTGTACATCGGGCGATCCTTGCGCGAAAGCGTCGGTGAATGGCGAAAGCGCCGATGCCGTTCTGGCAAGCGCCTGCGAGAGATATATTCCGCCAGAAGGGTTTGGCAAGCCATCTGGCATGTTATCCCCCGGAGATTGAACCTAGCGGCTACCCTCTAAATTCCTCTTAACGGCGGCATTTTCAGGGCCGGACAATCCCTTACTGTGTGAGTGCGCGTTCCAGATCCTCAATGAGGTCGGCGGGATCCTCGAGCCCGACGGAGAGCCGCACCAGTCCCTCGCCGATGCCGAGTTCCGCGCGCGTCTCCGGTGTCAGCCGCTGGTGCGTGGTCGTCGCGGGGTGAGTGATGAGGCTTTTGGCATCGCCCAGATTGTTGGAAATCCGGATCACGCGCAGCGCATTGGCAAAGCGGAAGGCGTCCGGTTTGCCGCCCTTGACCTCGAACGAGACGATCGTGCCGCCCGCCTCCATCTGACGCCCCGCCAGATCGTGCTGCGGGTGGCTCGCGAGCCCCGGATAATAGACGCGCCCGACGCGCCCGTGACCTTCGAGGAGGCGCGCCACGCTGTCGGCGCCGCGCGTATGTTCGCGCACCCGCAGGTCGAGCGTCTCCAGGCTCTTCAGCATCACCCAGGCATTGAACGGGCTTAGGCTCGGGCCGGTCTGGCGCAGGAAATTGGCCAGATAATCGGTGATGAACGGCTGGTCCGCCAGCACCGCGCCGCCGAGGCACCGCCCTTGACCGTCGATATGTTTCGTCGCCGAATAAACCACGATGTCGGCGCCCAGTTCCATCGGCCGTTGCAGCACCGGCGTCGCGAAGACATTGTCGACAATGAGCTTCGCGCCGGCATCATGCGCGATCTCCGCGACCGCTTTGATGTCGATGAGTTCGAGCGTCGGATTGGACGGCGTTTCCAGAAAGAACATTCTGGTATTGGGCCGCACCGCGCCTTTCCAGGCATCGAGGTCGCGCCCGTCGACCAGCGTCGAGGTAATGCCGAAGCGCGGCAGCAGGTCTTCCACGATATAGCGGCAGGACCCGAAAAGGGCACGCGAGGAGAGCACATGGTCGCCCGCCTTGAGATAGCACAGGAACGCGGACGTGACGGCCGCCATGCCCGTGGCAGTGGCGCGGGCATCTTCCGCGCCTTCGATCCGCGCCATCCGCTCCTCGAACATCCGCACCGTCGGATTGGAGAAGCGGCTGTAGACGAAGCCCGGTTCCTCGTTCTTGAAGCGCCGTTCGGCGGCCTCCATCGTCTCATAGACATAGCCCGAAGTGAGAAACATGGCTTCGCTGGTCTCGCCGAACGGCGTCCGGCTGGTACCGCCGTGAACGGCCCGCGTCCGGGGCCGCACCGTCCACTCGTTGCGTGTTGTCTCGCTCATCTGCGCCATCCCAATAAAAAAACCCCGACCGTTCAGGATCGGGGCTCGCGTCCCGACCTTTTAGCGAATTGTTTAACGTGGCCGCAAGCCGGTCGGCTCAAATTACCACGGGTTCCGGTGCATTTAAGGGAGCGCTCCTCCTCGCGTCAAGGCACGATTGCCGTGCAGGGCGGCCGAAAGCGGCCGCACCGGGCTTTCCCCGCCCTCGCCCGCCAACTATAAACAGGCTGGAAAACGCGGCAGGCAGCCACGCGGCGGCCGCACCAGGGCGAGGGATTTCATGACCAAGGCGGCGGACGACCTCTTCCCCCATCACAGCGATGAACCGCGCCGCCCCGGCCCCGGCCAGCGCCACGCGACGGGCATCCTGCCCTCTCACGGCATTCAGGCGCTGATCCGGGAGAAGGAAATCTGGGCCGGTGTCGAGATCGAGCCGGGCCAGATACAGCCCGCCAGCCTCGATCTGCGCCTCGGGACAACGGCCTACCGGCTGCGCGCCTCCTTTCTGCCGGGGCCGGGCAGGGGCGTGATGGAGCGTGTCGAAGAGCTGATGCTCCACAAGATCGACCTGAGCGACGGCGCGGTTCTGGAGACGGGCTGCGTTTATCTCGTGCCGCTGGTCGAGGCGCTGGCATTGCCGGAGCGGACATCGGCCGCCGCCAATCCGAAAAGCTCGACCGGCCGCCTCGACGTCTTTACCCGCCTCATCACCGATTTCGCCACCGAGTTCGATCAGGTGGCGGCGGGCTATAAGGGTCATCTTTATCTGGAGATTTCACCCCGCACTTTCCCGATCCTCGTCCGCCCCGGCTCGCGCCTCGCGCAAATCCGTTTCCGCCGCGGCACGCATATGAGCACGGATGCCGAGATGAAGCGCCTGCATGACGAGTTGCAATTGGTCGATGGCGAGGCGGATATCGATGGCGGCATCGCGCTGACCGTCAATCTTGCGACCACGAGCGAGGATGAGGTTGTCGGCTACCGTGCCAAGCGTCATTCCGGCGTGATCGATGTCGACCGGACGAATGCCTACGACATCCGCGATTTCTGGGACCGCGTCCATGTCCGCCCCGGCAAGGGACTTATTCTTGACCCGGACGAATTCTATATTCTCGCCTCGCGCGAGGCGCTGCACATCCCCGCGACCCATGCAGCGGAAATGGTGCCCTACAACCCGCTTGTCGGTGAATTTCGCGTCCATTATGCGGGCTTCTTCGATCCCGGTTTCGGCGCGCGCGAGGCCGGCGGAACCGGCAGCCGCATCGTCCTCGAAGTGCGCTCGCACGAAGTGCCCTTCATCCTGGAGCACGGACAGATCATCGGCCGCTTCGTGCTGGAGCGCCTGACGGACCGCCCAACGGTGCTGTATGGCGAGGGCCTTGGCTCGAATTATCAGCGCCAGGGTCTGAAACTTTCCAAGCATTTCCGCGCGACCTGACATGCGCCTCTCGCTCAATCTCGCGCTCGCCTTTCTCCTGCTCGTCGCCTGCGACAGCGCAGGAAAACTTCTCGTTCATTTCGCGGCGCTGCCGGTGCCCGGCACCGTGGTCGGCATTCTGATCCTGCTTGCCGGGCTCGGCATTGTCCGCCGCGTGCCCGCACCGCTCCTCAAGGTTGCCGAATTCCTGCTGATGCATCTCAATCTTTTCTACGTGCCGGCAGGCGTCGGCGTGATCGCCTATCTGACGCTTCTCGCCGATGATGTCTGGCCGATTGTCGTCGCGCTTTTTGTCAGCACCTTCTTCGCCATGCTGGCGGCAGGTTTCGTTTTCCAGTGGGTGGCGCGCGCAACGCATAATGGAAGCCCGGACCCGTGAGCGAGGCAGGCATCGCCTTGGGTGATTGGGCGTCTGTGCCGGAGGGTGCGGGCTGGATTTTGCTGACGCTCGCGCTCTATCTGGCCGCGCGTCTCGTGCAGCGCCGTGCCGGCGGCAGTCCGCTTGCAAACACGGTGCTGCTCGCCGCTCTGCCGATCATCGCGCTGCTATGGTTCGCCGATATTGGCGTCGACCGCTACCGGACCGGCGGGCAGGTGCTGCTCTGGCTGCTTGGACCGGCAACCGTCGCCATCGCCGTGCCGCTTTATCTGAATTTCGCCCGCGTGCGCACCACGCTGCTGCCGATGGCGGCCTCACTCGCCGCGGGCTCGCTGGCCGCGGTGGTCTCCGCGGTGACGATCGGTGCCGCGATGGGCGCCAGCATCGAGACGATACGCTCGCTCGCACCGAAATCCGTCACCACGCCGATCGCGATGGGCATCTCCGCGGAAATCGGCGGGCTGCCCTCGCTCACCGCCGCCTTCGTCATTATCACGGGAATTTTGGGCGCGGTCTTCGGCGCCGCCTTCTTCAACATGCTTCATATCCGGGATGCGCGCGCGCGCGGCTTTGCAATGGGTGTCGCCGCGCATGGCATCGGAACCGCTCGGGCCTTTCAGGAAAACGAAATCGCCGGCACGTTTTCCGGCATCGCAATGGCGCTGAACGCCATCGTGACGGCTTTGGCGCTGCCGCTGCTCTGGTTCTTGTTTGCATAGCCGGCGAGGCGGGGAAAAGGGGAGGGACATCATGCAACATGAATTGACACCCGGCGATCTTCTGGATGCCGATGGCGCGCTTTGCGAAGCGGGCTGGGCGCGCGGCGAAATGCGACGCTACCGGCGCGCCGCGATCCGCGCACCCTGGTTCCGCATCAAGGAATGGGATTACTACTGCGTCCTCACGGAGCGCTACGGCCTGTCCTGCGTCGTTGCCGATAACGGGTATATGGGGCTCCTCGGTGTCACCTGGCTCGATTTCGAGGCACCGGACGCGGTGGAAGAAAGCATCGTCACCCTGTTGCCGCGCGGCCGCATGGCGCTGCCCGAAAGCGCGGACACAGGCGACATCGTTCAGCATCATCCGAAGATCGACATCGCCTTTCGCCATGAGAAGCGCGGCCGCCGCCTCACACTCGATTGTCCCGGCTTTGCGAAAGGGCGCGGGCTGGCTGCTGAGATTTTTCTGCACCAGCCGCCGATGGACCGCATGGTGATCGCCACCCCGTTTGCGAATGCGCCGCGCGCCTTCTACTACAACCAGAAAATCAACTGCATGCCGGCCGAAGGCGCGCTCACCATTGGCGAAACGACGCATCGCTTCGAGCCGTCCGCCGCTTTCGGTGTACTCGACTGGGGCCGGGGCGTGTGGACCTATGACAATATCTGGTATTGGGGCTCGGCCTCGGGGCTCGTCGAGGGCAAGCCCTTCGGCTTCAATATCGGCTATGGCTTCGGCGACACCTCGGCGGCATCCGAAAACATGGTCTTTATCGACGGCACGGCACATAAGCTCGACCGCGTGACCTTCCATATTCCCACTGACACCTATGATGGCGCGCCGTGGCGCTTCACCGGCAATGATGGCCGTTTTGACATGAATTTCGAGCCCGTCATCGACCGGGCGAGCACGGTCGATATCAAGATCCTCCGTTCGATCCAGCATCAGGTTTTCGGCCGTTTTTCGGGCGTGGTCGTTCTGGATGACGGCCGCCGCGTCGAGGTGGCAAACCTCCTGGGCTTCGCGGAAGAGGTCCGGAACCGCTGGTAGCCCCGCCTCGTTTTCTTCCCTGGGCCTTGCGGAATTCCCGCCAAACCCCTACTTAATCCGGCGGTGCGCGGGTGTAGCTCAATGGCAGAGCAGAAGCTTCCCAAGCTTACGACGAGGGTTCGATTCCCTTCACCCGCTCCAATACCGGGAAAACAAATACCGGACGGCCCGTCACTCTCCTTTTCTCGTCTCTGCCCGCGCTCACCCTTTCGACGCGCGCTTCGGCTTCCCCTTGCGCTTCGTCGACGCCATGTCCTCAAGCTCTTTTTTGCTCATCGAACGCATCATGGATTTCGATGCGCCTTTCAATTCACTTTTCTTCTTCTCGCCGCGCTTTGCCGCAAGGGCGGCTCCGGCGGCCATCTGTTGCGATTTCGATTTCGCGGGCATGGAACATCTCCTCTCCGGCTGGAACATGGGTGCGTGTCACTCGTTTTCACAACGCCGGAAAACAGAAAATGTTCTGGGCCTCTCGTGCCGAATGTTAAAAAACGACGGGCATAAAGTCTCTATTGCGGCATTCCGGAGAATGCGCCGCCGATCATGGCCGGCAGTCCGGCGGGCATCGCCATCGGCGTCACGCCGTCCGGCAGCCGGAACAGCGAGGGGTCTTGTTCGCCTCGCTCCAGGTCTTTCAGAACCATTGTGAACGGGCCTCCCATGCTTTTGCCTTCCGCCCTGATCGGAATGCCGTCATCGGTGAGCCACACAATCATGTCGGCATTGCCGTTATCCGCATTTGGCGCCACCCGGTACCGGGTGGTTTTCTCGCCCTCGATTGTTTCGCTGCCGGCTTCCTCCGCGTCCACGCCGTCGAACAGCCGGTCGAGACCAAAGCCGCCGGCCTGATCGCGGCCCAGTTCCATCGCCATCTTCATGTCGGGCATATAGAGGAGGATTTTGCTCTCATTGAAGCGGAGGATGGAAATCCGGCGCATGCCCTGCATCACCGTTTCCCATCGCTCATTGCCGCTGTCGGAATAGACCTTGCCGGAAATCTCCGTCCCCGCCGCATTGACGATCCGCATCGCGCTATAGCCGGCATCGGGTGGCGTCAGCGTTGTGGCGATGGCGGGTTGCAGGCTGGCGGCGGCAAATAACAGGGCAAATATCGAAAGCGCGCGCATGAGGGCCTCCCGGCGATAAGCGGCAATTGGCGAAAGCCCGAGCCTATCCCGGTCACTGCGGCAAAAGAATGTCCATGCAAACCCGGCCGGGGTCGCGGGGTTGGCCCTGCGCGCCGGCTATGCGATGCTGCCGCCTAAATCACATAATCCATCTCGTCCCGCATGGCGATCTTCTTCGCCGTTCTCACTTTTTTGCATCTCGTCATTGTCCGAAGGGAGGCCGGTCATGGCCGACAAGGAAACCGGCGGAAAGAAGCCTCGCCTTTTCCAGGCAAATGCGCCCGTATTCTTGGGTTCGGCCGCTCTCATTTTCATCGTCCTTGCCTTCGCCGTGCGCGATCCGCAGGACGCATCGGCCATCTTTGCCGGGGTCCAGAACTGGATCGTGCATGAGATGGGCTGGCTTTATGTCGGCGCCGTCGCGACATTCCTCGTTTTCGCCGTCGGCGTTGCCGCCAGTTCGATGGGCAATATCAAGCTCGGCCCGGACGATTCGGAGCCCGATTTTTCCACCGCATCCTGGTTTGCCATGCTCTTCAGCGCCGGCATGGGCATCGGCATCATGTTTTACGGCGTTGCCGAGCCGGTGCTTCACTTCGCCTCGCCGCCGGTCGGCGAGGGTGGAACCGTCGCCGCCGCGCGCAATGCGATGCAGTTTACCTTCTTCCACTGGGGTCTTCATGCCTGGGCCATCTATGCGGTTATGGGAATGGCGCTCGCCTATTTCTCGTTCCGCCAGGGGCTGCCGCTCACCGTGCGCTCCGCGCTTTATCCGCTGATCGGCGATCGCATCTATGGCTGGGTCGGTCATCTCGTCGATATTTTCGCCGTCTTCGGCACCATGTTCGGTGTCGCGACGTCGCTCGGCCTCGGCGTGATGCAGGTGAATGCCGGATTGAATTATCTTTTCGGCGTAAGCGTGGACGTCAAGGTGCAACTTGCCCTGATAGCCGTCATCACGCTGCTTGCGACGGCCTCGGTCGCCTCCGGCCTCAATGCGGGCATCCGGCGCCTGTCGGAACTCAATCTCGGTCTGGCGCTCCTGCTCATGCTGTTCGTGTTTGTCGTTGGGCCGACCGTCTTCCTGCTACAGGCGGTCATGCAGAATACCGGCACCTATCTCAGCACCATTATCGGCAAGACGTTCACACTCTATGCCTATCAGCCGAACGAGTGGATCGGCAACTGGACGCTCTTCTATTGGGGCTGGTGGATTTCCTGGTCGCCTTTTGTCGGCATGTTCATTGCGCGCATCTCGCGCGGCCGCACGATCCGCGAATTCGTCATCGGTGTACTGCTGGTGCCCTCGGCCTTCACCTTCATCTGGTTCACGATCTTCGGCAACACGGCGCTGGCAATGCAGCTCGACGGCACGGCCGACATGGTTGATGCGGTGCAGGCCGATGTTGCCGTCGCGCTCTTTCAGTTCCTCGGGCATCTGCCATTCTCCTATATTTCGATGACAATCGCGACCATCCTCGTCATCACTTTTTTCGTTACGTCGTCGGATTCCGGCAGCCTCGTCATCGACATCATCACCTCGGGCGGCAAGGCGGAGCCCCCTGTCTGGCAGCGTATATTCTGGGCAGTGATGGAGGGCGTGGTGGCCGCCGTCCTTTTGCTGGCAGGTGGGCTCGGTGCGTTGCAAACCGGCGCCATAGCAAGTGCGCTTCCACTCGCCATCATCCTGCTGCTGGTTTGCTACGGCCTGTTCACGGCGCTTCGCCGCGAGACGCAGCGCCAAAACAGCCTGCAATCGGTGACGCCGCCAACCGGCCACCCGCCCATGCCGTGGCGCCAGCGCCTCGGTGTCCTGCTTCAGCAGCCGACGCGCGAACGCGCCTTTTCATTCATGCGCGAAACAGTCGTCCCGGCCCTGCAGGAGGTCGCGCAGGAAATCCGGGAACGCGGTCTTGAGCCGGAGGTGATAACGGGCGACGAACGCGAGATCAGTCTCGTGATCGATGCGGGCAGCGACTATGAATTCTGCTACGGCGTTGCGCTCCGCAGCGTGCCTGTGCCGAGCTTTGCCGTCACCATGCTCGAGGGCGAGTGCGAAGGGCCCGAACGCACCTGGCGCGCGGAGGTCGCGCTGCGCGAGGGTGGCCAGCGTTACGACATCATGGGATATACGAAAGAGCAGGTGATCGCCGATCTGCTTGGTCAGTATGAGCGTCACATGCACTACCTGCATTTGCATATGGCGGGCTAGGCGGCGGGTGACGCGCGCACCTGCGCCGCGCTATAAGGGTCGGGCCATCGAAACAACGGCACCTCATGAGCCAGTCTCTTTACACCCTGATCGAAGCCTCTTTCCCCGACGACCGCGCCGCCATCGCGCTTGAGGCGCCCGGCCGCGCGCGCG
>TARA_R110002110_G_scaffold26099_3_pt1 | contig 18229 bp, 8 predicted proteins | sample TARA_R110002110 | Tara Oceans TARA_R110002110 (sample SAMEA4397330) | marine metagenome | biome: Polar Biome; feature: [SRF] surface water layer (ENVO:00010504); material: water (ENVO:00002006), including particulate matter (ENVO:01000060) such as... | depth 5 m
CAATAAATAATAATAATGACCAAATAAATGTAGCTTTAGAAAATTCTGAGAATATCAATCTTTCAACAAATGAATCTAGTTTACAAGGACAAATATCAGAATCTAATCAAATAGCTTCTGCTAAGAATTATGGAGTTGACAGAAGTAATCTAGAATTAAAAGATGGTAATTGGGTTCCAAAAGAGGGAGCTACAAGTGTTTATGGTGATACTTGGGATTCTAGTATAGGAGGATGGAGAGATGATGCTCTTACTGAATCATCTGTATATTCAGATAAAAAACTAAGTAGATTATCAAATAAAATAAATCAGGGAGAATCAGAGTTAAATAATTTAATAGAAGAAGGTAAAGGTTTAGAAGTAGGAACTAGAGAATATAAACAAAATATAAGAAAAAGAGATAAATTAAAAAATAAGCTTAAAAATTTAGAGGAAAAATTAATAAAAGGAGAAGAATCTGAAGGTATATCAACTCAATCTGGAATTGATGATACAATAATTGAAAGTGCAGAACAAGCTCAAGACATGGGATACAAAGTAGAAGAAACTGACAATTTACAAAGAGAAATCACTAAAGAAATGATAAGTGGTGGATATTCAGGAAAAGGAACATATAATTTAAGTTCAGGAAGTCCTGATGTAGTTGGAACAGATGAGGTGTTAGAAGGAACTTTTAAAGATGGTGAATTAGTAGAAGGGGAAATGAGACATCCTGAGTGGACTCGTACTGGTAATTTTGGTACAAATGGAGAGTTAATTGAAGGTAAAGGTACAACTAAAGATGGAACTACTTATGAAGGTGTTTTTGATGGAGTTAGCAAAGTTACAAGAACAGATTCAGATGGAACAGTTACTACAGGAACAATGAGAGATGTAGGGAGAAGGGAAGAGATTGGGGAAAAATTTAAAGAAAAGGAATTTACAGATGATACTAAGGAAGTTACTATAGGAGATTCTGAAAAAGAAACATCTACTACAACAATACCTACTACATCTAATCAATCAACTCTTAAAACAGAGATAGGTAAAGTAGAACAGATGCAAGAAGATTTTACAAATGATGGAACAATACCAAAATATAGAGAATTTAAAAAAGCATGGAAAGAACAAAATCCTAATAAAGATGTACCAAGGAAAAAAGAATTTAAAAAAATGTTTACAGAGAAAGGTATGGCTGATTTAAAAATAAAACAAGAGAAAGAACTAAGGATTTCAAAAAGAATAGAAGAAGATAAAAAAACGGAAAATAAATATAAAGAACATGTTAAAAGTCTACTTGAACTTGAGGGTTCCAATAGTATTGAAGAAATAAACAAGATGATGGCGAGTAGTCGTATTATAATGAATGAAGATGGCGAATCAATTACTATGTATAAAAATAATAGTGATTTTGAGAATAAAGAAAATGGAGAAATAGTAACAATAAAAGAATTACTAGAAACACCAGGAAAAGAGCGTGTAGATAGAATATTAGGTAGGCAGCAGAAAAAATATAGATGGGGAAGTGATGAGGATAATAGTAGAAGAAGAAATTATGTTCATGCATATGGTACTAGAGAAAAGGTATTTAATGAAGATGGTTCAGTCACTGAAACTATAACTATAACAGCTAAGAATCATCCATTATATGGGAAAACATATATTAGAAAAGCTGTAAAGAATCCTGAATATAAGGATAAGAAGGTAATTAAGGAAGCTGCGTCTTTATTAACAGAATATACTACTAGTGGAGGTTCTCCTATAGGTGTTACTATGTTCCATAAAGGGTTTCGCGATTTTGATATAGAACATATTACAGGTTATATTAATGATTTTTTTAAAAATAAAGATGGTTCTCCTATTTCTGATGAAGATAAAAAGAGATTAATAAAGGAGATGGAAAAGTTATATGGTAGATTTGACTCTTCTGATATAATGACAGTAACACAACAATAATAAAATAAAATGGCACAAGACCCTTTAGCAAGTGTATATGGTGGACAGATAGGTCAAGGACAAGCACAAGTCTTTGATACATCTGGTTTAGCAAAACAAGTAGTTCTTCAACAGAAAGAAAAAGATAAAGCATTTTTAGACTCTATTATAGACCTTGACACATCTAAGGTATGGAGTCAAGATTTACCTGGGTATAATGAGATGTGGAATAAATACAGAAATTATGTATCTGACAATTACAAAGCCTTATCTAACCCTTCTAGAAATGTGGATAAGTGGTCTGAAAAGAAAAGAATGGAGCAAGAGATGCTTAATTATGTTGCTACTTCTAACTCACAACATAAAGAACATCTTGAATTTACTAAATCAACAAGAGATACAGATAAATGGGTGCAAACTCTGGATGAGAATGAGTTATTACCAAATGGAGAGAATAATCCTAATTATGGTAGAGCTCTTTCTGATATATGGGCAACCACACCTTTAGCGGATAGGGGTAATCTTTGGGATACAAGAACTAAGAAACCTAAAGGTATGTTACATTGGACAGGCATAACAACAAAATCCGCTAATGCATCTGGGCTAGCTCCAGTTACAATACCTCAATATAATCAATTTGGTGATGTGATAGGGTCATCCACTAAACAGGAATATTCAGATATGTATCTTAAAGTAGGAGATATACTTGACCCAGATGGAGTTCCAGATTCTGGAGATGAACAAGAAGTGTATAATGAAAGAGAAGTTCTAAATCCAAATGCTGGTCAGTTATATTATGATAGATGGATGGCTGATTTTGATACAAGTGAACAAGTTAGAGCAACTGTTGAATATGAATATAATCAATCAGGAGGAGATGGGAATTTAGAAAGTAACTATGATGATATTAGAGAGTTTTGGCATAGTCAAGCTTCTTTAAATGTAAAAGGTATGGGAGTAAAAGAGGTGAGATATAAAAAAACAAAACCAATAAGTGTTAATATTAAGAATATAATACAAAAAAAAGTAGATAACTGGGATATTGCAGGAACATCTGATACTTATACTTCTCAAAATAGTTCTTATGTTAAAGCTAATAATGGGGTAGGAGTAACTGTATTTCCTATGAGATATAGTGGTTCAACTGCTCCTTTTATGTCTACTGGTTCAGAATTTAAAGGTAAAATAATATCTAATTTTGGTGGAGATTTCTCAGGAGCTACAATGCCTTCAAATGCTAAATTTGATGGATTCTATAAAGATGATAATGGGGAAATTGGATTCTCAGTTTCTATGCCATCTACTGTTATAGAAGGTCAGCTCTCTGATAAAAAGAAAGATAAGAATAGCCTACAAAGTCAATTAGATAAAGTTAAAAAAGATAATCCTCAAACAATAGTCAATGCTCAACTTGTAGATAATCCTAAAATATCTGAATTAGAATCTAAAATATATAAATTAAATAAAGAGATTGATGTGTTAAATACATCTAAAGGGCAAGCTCAAAGACTAATGGTTCCAGTAGAAGATGAAAATGGGGACCCTATTAATTTATCTATCTTAGATGTTAATTCCTTACCATCCACTATAGAAGATATTGAAAAAGTAGTAGGAGGCAGAGGTAAGAAAAAACCTAATGCTAATGAGCTTGGAATTAATTAATATTATAATATGGCAATAATCCCAAATATTGAAACTTTAACACCTCCTACAGCAGATACAGATATTCTTAATCCTGAAGAAACTGATGTGCTTAAAAAAGAAGAGTCTAATGTAATTGAAGAGGTTGAGGCGGTTGAAGAGACTAAAATAGTTGAAGATGATGAATATATCGCTAAAGTATATAAGGCTCTTGGTGTTTCAATTAATGGATTTACTAAATCAGAAGAAGATTTTTATAATGAAATTACTACTAATAAAGAATACGCTACAAAAATATATAATGTTCTTTCTGAACATGTTGATGGTTTTACTAAATCAGAAGAAGATTTCTACGAGTTAGTTTTAAAAAAAAAAGATATTTCCGAGATTTCTTCAGAAGTTTCTTCAGAAGTGCAAGAAGTTTCTTCAGAAGTGCAAGAAGTTCCTTCGGAAGTGCAAGAAGTTCCTTCGGAAGATGATTCAAAAATAGATTACGAAGCTCTAGAAATTACAGAAGAAGAATTTGATGAGCCTGATTTCTCTGCAAATATTCCAGAAATACAATCTGATGATGATTTACAAACTATGCTTTCAGATTATGAACTTAATTATTCAGATTTTTCTAGTAATTTCAAACTACCATATAAAGGGATTTTAGGAGGTAAATCAAAAGATGTTAAAAATAGTTCTTTTGCTATAAGTGAGGGCGGTTTATTATATCAAAAGAAAAAAGATTCTGATTTATTTGAACTTTCTGATTATCAAAGAGATTCAAAAAGTCATAAAGATGTAGATATATATAAATCTCTTATTAAAGAACTGAGAACAAATACTTCAGGACAGATTGATAAAGTGGATTTAAAAACTACTATAGAAAATCCATATGAGCTAAATGAATCTGATATAAACCTATTAGAAAGTCTATATGACTCTTCTTCTGAGGAAGTTTCAGAATTTACAAATATAATTCCTAAAGGATTTATGTGGAGAGATACTAAACTTTCGGATGAAATAAAAGAAAGTTATCTTACTAGAAAAGTATCTCAATATAATTACTCTGTTTATCCCAAAAAATTTGTAGAAGAAAATGGTAGTATAACTACATTAAACGATAAAGCCGCATATAAAAGAGCTGTTAAAGAAGGTTCAGTATTTCAGTTTAAAAATAAAGAAGGTAGTGAAAATTTTATATATGGAAATTGGAGAAAGGAGTTATACGGACTTTCAGAAGAAGATAAATATACATACTTCCATAACATGCAATCTCCTCCAGACTTAGCTAGAGCGGCTGTTGAATCAACAGCTCAAGGAACTCTTGAGTCTGAAACAGCGCCTACAGGTCAACTTGAAGAGGGACAAATGGTTTTTACTGTAGAGGGACAAATAGTTCCTTTTGAAAATTTAAGTACCGAACAATTAACTGAGTTAATTGCTAATAGTGCCCATTATACATCAGAAATACAAACAGGTCAGCTTCCACAAGTAGAAATAGGAGCGACTAATGTAGAGACTGCAGCTATAACAGATTTAAGAAATCAAGCTATTAAATTATGGGATATTACACCAGGCCCTGGTGCTAGTGTATCAAGAGGAGGGTCATCTGGAGAGATGCTTTATCATCCTCAAAATAAATTTACTTCAGAATTATCTTTTTCAATTAAAGTTGATGGTGTATGGTATACCTCTCAAGGAGGTACGTTTGATAGAGACCGAAATTGGACAGGAAGTAAAAGTGGTGGAAACCTACTAACTCTATTAGGTTCAGTATTAGGTGGAGAACAATGGGAAATAACATCTAATCATACGACAAAGCTAGATGGCAATAGAATAAGTCCAAGGGCAGTTTATACAGATTCTAAATCATTTGAGGATTTAAAAGAAAGTAACATAAAGTCTATTACAACAATAGAAACTATGATAAAAGAATCAGGTGCCAATATGACTACAGATGATTTATATAGACCTCATATAGAGTTATATAAAGATATAGACAATCAATTTAATGAACTTATATGGCCTTTATCATACACTCAACCAACAGAGGGATGGAATAGAAAGGGAGAAATAACGTATACTGGTGGAGGTTGGTCGTTAGGTAGTCCTGGCCAGGGAATGTTGGATGTTGAAACTTTATATAGAATGCGTTTTATTGAAGAGGATAATGAGATTTTAGAGCCTTATATAGAAAAATTAAAGGAAAGACTTCTAGAAAATGTTAATGAACATTCTATTAATTATGATGCAGATGACCATGATGAAACAGATATGAATGGGGTATATACAGAACAGGCTATAGATGAAATGATTGATAAGTATATAAAAACTAAATATGATGAGTTAAAAGATGTACAAATTAAAGAAATAAAATCTACACCAAATTTACTAAAAACTTTTGTTCGTGATTCAGAGATACGAGGTGTTGATTTAGTTAGTAGTTTTTGGACAAAAAATACGGATGAGGTAAGAACTAGGATGGATAATGTTGATGAGCTAACTAAATTATATATTGAACAAGATAAAAAAGGAGAATTATCAGAAAAAGATTATGATAGATTATATGAACTACAGAATATATTATCAAATGATGGTTTTCAAGATTTACTAGATTTAGATGACAGAGAATCTGATTGGGATGATGCTAAGGAGGCTATAGTTCAAAAAAGTATGGAGCAGTTTATTCAACAAGCTTTATATAGTACAGATAATGTAACTGGACAAACTACAGAGGAGCATGACCCAAAAACAACTTACGAAAGGTTAAAATCAATGTATTTTCAAAAGTTTTTAGCTTTTAAAGATGCTGAGAGTGTTGAAAATAAATATGTAAGTGATTGGGTAGGTACAGGGCTATCTCATCAAGTAGTAAATGATGATGCACATGATAATGCTGAATCTGAATTAGAAAACGCAAAGCTTGAGTTTATGGCAATATTTAGATTGTTTAAATTAAACCAACATCCTGAATCATTACGAGGGTCAGGAAGTCAAGTAGGAACATTTTTTGATGGATTACTTGGGGGAATAGATGAAACATTTGGCATGGTAAGTAGTTATGATGAAACTTCTGTATATAAAAATGTATTAAGTGAAGCAAATATAACTCTATCTGATGAAGAATGGAAAACTGTTCTACCTTCAGGAGAAGACTTACTTCATGGAACAGGTAATTTCATTAATTTTATAGGAAAATTATATCTTTTAAGAAAAATTCCTGGAGTAAAAGAATTAGAGGGAATGATTACAACTTACGCTAGTAGTGCGTTGAGAGCTAAAAAGATTACAGCTGGAACTGCATCACAATATAATGCTTCAAAACTTATAACAGCAGAACAAGCGATAGCTAGAGGATTAGCTCCATCTGGTAGCACAGGTACTTTTCTTACATATACAGATAAAGCAGTAAAAACAAAAGCTTTACTAATGGGGATGGTGATGGAAGGCTCTTTATTTCATTCAGCAGAATCACTACCTATTCTATCTGAAGGTGATGCAGATGGAGCTTTTGGTACAGGAGCTTCTTTTAAATGGACTTTACATCAACTTAATAGATTAGGAACAAAATTCCCTATATTAAATTTATTGACTAATAGTAGATATGCAAGTTCTCCTCGCTTTCAAAAATTAATAAAAAGAGTTGTAACTGAACCATCTTCTTTTGTTGCTGCTGGTGAGATAGTGGGAATAATGGAAGCTGCGGAATCTGCTATGTTTGATGACTATGATATGACGGATAGATTTTGGCTAGAGATGGATAATCTTTATCCAAATTTAGGAGAGACATCTAAGAGATTATTAACCTCTTATTTTCATGGGATGTTGTTATCAGGAGGAGGAATGTATAAAGATATGCAACATGGTATATATGCAAAAGATGCTATAAAATTAAAGCATACTATAAGAAAATTAAGAGAAAAAGACCCTGAAAATCCATTAATTAATGAGTTAGAAGGATATGCCGCTAGAGTAGAACAATATTACGGTCATGATAATACTGTAAAACAGATTAATGAATTAATAGATAAAAATGGACATGTAACTAAAGAAGATTTATTTGATATAGCTAAAGAAAGATTATTAATATATAGAGGAAAAGAAGCAAAAATAACAGAAAAAGATGTTATGCAAGAAATGTCTGACTTGTATGAAATCTTTGGTATGGAGCACACTAAAATAAAATCAAAAGAAACAAAAACAGAAACTAAAACAGAAACAGAAACTAAAGATGTAAAAGAAGAAAGAATAAAATCTAATCAATTAAAATCAGAAGAACTTGCACAAAGATTATATGAGGAAGGTTTAATGGATAGCCAGGGAAATTTTAAATATCAAAGTATTGAAGAATTAACTACAAATCAACTACAGGTATTTAGAGAAGTTATGGCAGAATTTGATATTATGAAAACAGAAAATACTGTTTTAAATAATTTTGGCAAAGGAGATAATTTTATTGTTAAAAATCCAAATACAAATTTAAGAAAAGAAATAACTATAAAAAATAAACATAAACATGAAGAGATAATAAAGAAAAATGACAAGGAAAATGAATTGCTTGAAAATTCAAATAATAGTATAGATGATTTAATAAAAGAAAATAATCTAAAAGAAACAGAAGGTAAAAAAGAAGAAGATATAGATTATGATGTAGAGATATCAAAGTTAAAAAAGAAAATAAAGAAAACAAAGAATAAAAAGAAAAAAGAAACATTAACAAATGAATTAAACGACTTAATAAGTAAACGCGAAATAGAAAAAACTGAAGAAAGTTCTAGTACTGGAGATAAAGATTTAGACAATACATTAGATAAAATTGGAGCAGAGAAGAAAGAGGATGAAAGTATAATAGATAACGCTAATGAGATAATAAAGAATACTTTTGAAGATATAAATGAAGGAAAAGAGTCAGGAACTGTAGGAAAGGAAAAGAAGGTAACAGAATATGAAAATATATTAGATGAATTATCTAATGCTAATACTTCTATGCCTATAGAGTATCTTGAAGGATTACATAAATCACTTGTAGAAGGTGGTCATACTACTGAAGCTAAAGGATTAGAAAATACAATAAACAACATAAAAAAAGGTAAGATAGAGAAAGCTGAAAGTAAATTAGAACAAGTTCAGGTATTAGTGAATAAGAAACAAACTAATATAAAAATATGGAAAAAACAAGCTTTAGAAGGAGAGTCATATGCTCAAGAACAATTAGATAAACTTGGTATTGATTGGAGGGTAAAAGAAAAAGAATCAGGAAAAGAAGTAACTAAAGTAGAAGAAACTACAATAGAAGAAATACCCCCTACTTATAAACAGAAGATGAATATTTATAAGAAAAGTGATTTAGGAGGTGGTGAAGGAGGTAAAGGAACAGAAAAAAGTGATTTAGTTAAAGAGGCTGAAACTTCAGAAGGTAAAGAATATGTAAAAAAAGAAGTAGATAAATTAGAAAAAAATGAAGATGGCACTATAACAGTTTATAGAGTAGGTAATCTTAATGAAGGTCATAATCCTACAACTACTAGTAAAAAGACAGCTGAGGTAATAGCTAAAGAGAGAAAGGTTGAAGGATTAAGTTCTCAAATAATAGAAACTAAAGTAAAACCAGAAGATATCTCTGTTGTTGTTCCTGGTGTAGAAGCTGAGCTTTTTGTAAATGTAAATAAAAATAATAAGAGTAGAATTAATGAAAATAGTACTACTATACAAGAATCTCAATCAGTAGAATCCTTACAACAAAGGATAGATAAATTACAAAAAGCTGTTAATAAAACAGAAAAAGATTTAAAAAGTGGAAAGATAAAAGGAAATATTTATACTAACAGTGTAAAAAAGAAAAAGACAGAGATAAGTAATCTTGAAAAACAAATTGAGAATAAAAAATCTAAAGTAGAAACTAAAGAGGTTGTAAAAGATAAAGAGATTGTAGAAGAAACTAAAGTAGAAGAGTTAACTAAAACAACAGAAGAATTATCAAATCTTTTAGATAAAAAAGAAAATATTAGTGAGGAGAGTGCGAGTGTAAGAGATGAATTAGATGTTTTGAATGAAAAATTAAAATCTACAAAACGGATAAAAATAAAAGAAAGAAGAGAGATAAAAAAACAAATAAAAGAGAAAGAGGTAGAGTTAGAATCTATTGATTCAAAATATAATAAATTAAATGATATATATAATGAAAAAATAGATAATCTCCAAGGGGAAATAGGTTTACCAGAAGGAATCCGTATAGATAAAATGAGATTTAGTAGTGACAAATACAGCATTAATACTATTTCTAGTAAGGGAGAGAAATTACTTAAAGAGTTAGGTATAGAGACAACAGATTCAAGAGGATATGTAAAAGAATATACATTATCTGAGATTTCTAATTTATTATCTAAAACAACTAAAGAAGTAAAAGTAACCCCAGAGAAGGTAGAAACTACTGAGGTTCCAGAAGGAGAATTTGCTGAACATACATTTGGGAAAACATCATCTGCAAGTAGAAAAGGTAAAACATTTAGAGTAGTTGATGATGGTTCTACTATGGGAAAAATATATGAAGTTGGTAAAGACGGGGAAATAATTAGAGAGATAACAGGTAAAGAAAAAGATTCATTATATAATGCTCTAAAAATATCTAAAGGAGCTGGTCAGTTTTATAAAGAAATACAAACAACAAAAGTAAAAGAGGGGGAACAAAAAGAATTAGAAATAGTTGAAGAAACTGCTGGTGATAGGGAGACTATAACTAAGTTAACAAGAGATAGAGAATATATAGACCCTAACGATAAAAGTCTTGGCAAAAAACCTTTAACTTTCCAAGAACAAAGAGATTTAGCTAATTCTAGAAGAAATATAGATGAGATAAATAAACAACAATTAAAAGAAGAATTAGAAAGAATAGATATTGCAGAAAAAGAATCATTAAAAACTACCGAAGAAATTACAATAGAAGAAACTCCTGTTTCAACAGCTTCTGTTTCTGAAAAGGTTGATTTAAAAACAGTAACTAAAAAAGGAAAAGAAAAAAAGAAAAATGTTGCAACTATTAAAGATGGAGAATTTATTGGAGAAAAAAGAACTGAAGAAGGAGGGTTTTTTACTACAGAAAAACAAGCTTTAGTTGAAGGAAAAGATATAGGATATAGTATAGTAAAAACAGAAAAGAAGAGTGGTAAAAACTATAGAACAATTAAAAATGGTTATAGCGTTAAAATTAATGGTAAGTCTTTACCAGAAAACTTTAAAACTATAGAAGATGCTAAAGAATTTATATATAATAGAAATCAAAATATTCAAGCTACATCTAGTAATATTAAAGGGGAGAAAAATATTATAGAAGCTATAAATAATTTAGATAATCAACAATTAAATTTAACTTCTTCTATAAATAACATTAAAAATCCTAAGACAAAAGATAAGCTTAATAAATTATATATTAAGAAATTAACAGAGATAAATAAAGAAGTAGAAGGTATTTTAGGTAAAGATATAAATATTGAAGTCAAAATAGATAAAGTAGATGGTAAAAATAAAGTAGTATTAACAACTACAGTAAAAAATAAAAAAGGAGAAGAGGTTACTATTACTGAATATGCAAATAATAAAATAGAAGCAGCTAAGAAGTTAAAAGAAAAAATTGAATTAACTAAAAAATCAGAAGGAAAAAAGGTAGAGACTCCTTTAGAAAAAGCAGAAAGAGAAGTTTTAGAGAAATTAGAGGTTATTGAAAAGGGAGATAAGAAAAAAAATAGAGATAAAATAATAGAAAAGCTTGACCAATGGGAAAAAGATATAGATGCTAATTTATATTCTTTGCCTCCTGGGATAAATCTAGCTCCTGGGGTATTAAAGTTATCTATTAAATCCGCTAAACTAGCTATTAAAGCTACAGGAAAACTCAAAGATGGTGTTGTTGCTGCAATGAATTATCTAAAATCTTACATGTCTAAAGCTGATTGGAAGAAAGTAGATAAAAAATTATTAGAACAACATCTTACTGAACAGATGAATATAAAACCTTCTATACCTACTTCTAAAATGTTTAGTGAAGAGGTAATTAATTACGTCAGTGTTCTTGCTGAATCTAAAGGATTAGATATAAAAGCTTTTCTTAAAGAAGCTAAAACAAATGGTTTGCTATCTGAATTTAGTAAACAAGAAATAGAATCTTTATATAATAAAGGTGTAGAAAATATAAAATCTAATCCTGAAAGATATGAATCTTTTATAAAAAAAATTCAAGAAAATACTAATCTAACTAAAACTCAAATTAAAAAAGATTTGAATAAAGTTAAAACAATAACAGAAGATGCAGATGTTAAATTATCATCTACAAGATTTAATGATTTTGCTACTGAAATACAAACTAGAGTAGATAATATAGAGAGAGGTGTAAAAATAGGTGAGACACAAAAAGAAAATGAATATAAGAATATAAGAGAAGAATTTAATACTTTTTTAAGTACTCAACCATTAAATCTTGGGATAGGTAATAATAGAGCTACTTTAAGAATTATAAATAATATAAAAAGTGAATCTACATTACAACAAGCGATTGAAAGAGTAAATAAAATTGTTAATGATAAAAAGTTTAGAGACTCTGAAATTTTAAAACAGAAAACATCAGATAAAATTCTAAAAATATCTGATGTAACTACTACAAAATCAGGAAGAAAAATAGCTAAAAAATCTTATAAAGCTACAGGAGGGAGTGCAGCTGATATAGTTACTAGATTAGATGATATAAATAAACATATAAAAGCTTCTAACAATCCAAAAACAGGATTTGATTATGTTATAAAATCAGCAGAAAGAATAGAAGAATTGCGTAGTGAAATATTAGAAATAGAAAATAATAAAGAGTATTCGTTAAAAGAAAGAGAAAATGAAATTGAAAAAAGAAAGAAAGAATTAGAGGTATTACGATTTTCTCAATTAAACAATATGTCTCAGTCTCAATTAAATCAAGCTTTAAAAGATATAACAGAACTTAGCGAGAAAGGTAGAACAAAAAGAGAAGAAGTAAGTGCGGAGAGGTATAAAAACTATAAAGAAAGAAACGATATAGTTATAAGTATTATTACTGGAGGGAAGGGTATTAAAACAGGTATTTCAAAATTAATATCTGGTAAAGATAAAAAAGGTGGTTTTACAGTATTTGATAATAATTTAAAAACTGTATTAAGAAAATTATCCCTAAAAGATAAATCAGGAGGAAAAGAGATGTTTGGAGATTATTTAATGAAAGAGATATATATAAAAAATGTTAAGGTTTCGGAAGATAACGCTTCTAAGAGTCATAGAACACATTATGAAAAATTTAGTAAGGATGTTTCTGAAATATTAAATACTAAAGAGAGAAATCTACCTGTTAAACTTGAGAAATTGAGAATTACAAAAAAAACTGGAATAAAAGTAACTGATGTAGATGGTGTAACAACGGAATTAAATTTAAGTAAACTTAATGCGATAGAAAAAATAATGCAATGGAAAGATATAACTCTTAGAAATAACTTTGAGACTATGGGTTATACTGAGAAAACAATAAAGGATTTAGAGAATTATGTAGGCCCTGAAGGATTAAAAGTAGGAGATTATTTATTTACACAATATCAAAAATTCTATGAAACATATAATTCTACATATAGAGAAATATTTGGTGTTGATATGCCTTCTATGGGAGAGTTTTATTCTCCTATTAAAATTGAAGGTAAGGCGGGGGAAAAAAGTCATATGGAGATAGGAGATTTTACAGATTTTCATAAAATAATTAGTAATAGTCATATGATGCGAAGAACAAAGAATAATGAGAGGTTAGAGTATGGAGATGCTTTAGATACATATTTTAATTATTTTGAATCTATGGAGAGGTTTCAAAATTACTCTAAAACTGTTAAAGAAATGAACTCTGTATTTGGTGATAAAAATGTAAGGGAAGCTATAAGACAGAACTATGGGTCAAATTATCTTAAAGTATTAGATTATTATACAGAAGTATTTTCTGGTAGACAACAAAGGTTACAATATTCGGGAGTTAGTACCGTTGTTAATAATTTAACAGGAGGTATATTAATGATGAAGCCATCTATTATGCTTAAGCAGTTTTTCTCTACTGCAGTATATGGTAGTCAAATGCCAGGACCCCAAGGTAAGGCTGAATTTCTAATAGGTTTATTAAAAGGAGGTCAAGGAGGTACAGTAGATATAAGTCAAAGTGAATTTGTGAAATCTAGAGATAAAGCTTTTTTAGATTTTTCACAAAGTATAAAACGAGGTAATGTGTATAGTAGAAGTCAGTGGGATAATTGGCTTAGCAAAACAGGAGATAAAACTAATTTAAGAAATGTTACTGATAAAATAGTAATGGGAGGAGCAAGGTGGAAAAATATATTTAGAAATGTAGTTCAACCTGTGCAATCTGTAATGTTAAGATATGGAGATAAAGCGGGTATATCTTGGGGAGGACAAGTATATGCTGATTTTAGATATAAACAATATATAAAAGAAGGTAAATCAAAAGAACAGGCTCATGAATTGGCTTTAAGAGATTTTGAACTTTTAGCAGAAGCGTCTCAGCAATCACAAAGAGCGTCAAATATATCGTATGTAAGAGGTAAAGGAGGGGACTTTGCAAAACCATTTACAATGTTTACTTCAAGTATGATTCAATTACATCAACTATCTGCAATGTCTGCGAAGGAAATAGCAAATAATAAAAATGTTGGAAGAAATACAGCTACTATTCTAGCTGCCCATGTTCTATTAGGTCAGGTATTTACTTTAGCAGGAAACTCCTTTAAATGGGATGATGAGAAACAAACATGGGGTCTTATATTAGGTAATTCTGAAGGAATATTTGCAGTAGGGAAGGTTATTACATTGATAAAAAATAGCATAATAGGAGATTATGATTCTGGTGTAAGTCCTATACTTGACCATATACAAGGGATATTATCAAGTACAACATCTATAAATGATGCTAAAGCAAAAAAAGAGGAAGCTGATTATAAGTATTTTCATACTCAAGAAATAACAGAAAAACAATATCAAAAAATATTAGTAGATACAAAAGAAGTAATTGAAAAGCACTCAAACAAAATCAATAAAAAGCTTTTTAATTTAACTGGAGTAGGTGTAGAGGGGGCTCTTAATTTATATGAAGATATAGGTACTGTATATAGAGGTGAAACAGATAATCCTATTAGAGAAGCATTAGGATTTGAAAATGACTGGACAGTAGGTAGAGAATTATATCAAATATTTAGTGATGACCCAACATTACCAGAAAGAAGACCTTCGGATGCAGATATGGAACATCATAAATTAACTAGAGAAACTGCAAGATTAAAAACCATATTATTTGATATAGACGCTTCAAATAAACTGTCTGAAACAGAATTGCGGATTAAAAAAGATACTTATTTTGATAATTTAAATAAAATAAAAGAAATAGAAATAAATAAATTACAAGACAAAGAAGATGTAAAAGAGTATATAAAAAATCATGAAAAGATTATTAGAGATTATGAAAGAATATTATTAACACCAAAGAAAATAGATTAACCTAGTGTGAGCTAGGATATAAAGAGAAAATTTCGTATTTTTGTAAACAAATTAAAAAAATAAAATTATGTCACAATTAGATTATTTATCAGTAGGAATGGGAGGTCCTACAATTTTAATGTCAGAATTAGACGTTGCTAACAATATTAGAGGGTATGCTTTACAAGCTTTAGAGGACTGTGTATTTTCTCAAATTGATTTAGATATGAGTCCTTCATGTGGTATTGAAGAAAAACTTCAAATTATATCTACTAATCACGGCACAGAAGAATTTGGGTTATCTGCGGCAAATATAGCAAAACTTTCAGTAGGAGATAAAGTCTTTTTAAATTGGGGAGGTGTAGCTATGCCTGAAGGTACTGTTCAGGACACTGAAGAGAGAGCAACTGAATTAAAAGATAAATCAATTTACTTTATACAAGCTATTGATACTGCTAGTAATGAGGTTATATTAGAAGAAACTAAAGGAGCTGGAGCTATCACTTTTGAATCTGCGGGAACTTTATATGGAGCAAATACTTGGATAGGAAAGGTTTCAGACCAAGATTTTTCATACGGAACATTCACAAGGGGCGCATCTGGTTCTAATGATAGAACTCATGAAATAGTAGGTAATGTAGATGGTCGTATTTTTAAAACATATGATGATTCTGGTTTACAGGTTAATATGTTTGATACTACAGGTACAGCAACGGTAGGAGATGTTACGATTCCTAGAGGAATGACTGTTTATCTTCCTATTACGGATGTTACGCTCACTACAGGAGTCTGTATAATATATACAAAATAATATGGCAGGCTCAATAGGGTTAGGGTTAAATCTAGGAGCGGGGCCATCTGGAGGTGGAGCTCCAGGTTATCTTGCAGCTTCGTTTACAGGGGGAACTGGGGCTTGCTTTTTTGAGCTTCATGGGGCTTCTGGTGAGTTAAAACCATTTGAACCAGGAGCTATAGTAGATTTCAATACGGTATGGGACTTAGATGGAACAGATTATACCCCTCAAGAGACACCAGTTACTGATTGTAATTGGGATGTTAGTGGGTCTCCTGGAAGTTATGAGTTAACACCAAAAGATGTTTAATATGATAGTGATTAATAAATAAAAAATAAGATATGGCAACACCAAATATAATACCTAGAGCTGATAGTCAGGGTAAAATAGGAACAACATCTAAAAGATGGCTTGAAGGAAATTTTGATACAGTAAAATGTGATGGGGCGGTAACTGGATTAAATTACAGAACAATATATGTAGATGCTGGTTCAATGGTTCCTTCGGTTACAAATGGAGCTCAAGCTGGAACAGAAGAATCAGCAGCTAACAAAGTTACTGTTGATTATTTTGCTTTTGATGCAAGTACAGATGAATATACACAATTTAAAATAGTTATGCCAGAACAATGGGATAGAGGAGCTGTTAGAGCAAGATATTATTGGAAAACATCAAATACAGATACAGGTACTGTTGTTTGGGCTTTAGAAGGGTTAACTTATACACATTCTGATGATTTTTTTGGGGGAACTTTTGGAACTCCAGCAGCAGCAGACCCGCAAGCAGGTACTGGAACAGATAATGATTTACATATAACACTTATAACAGGAACAGGCGCGTGTACCGTTCAAGGTACACACGCAGAAGATAATTTAGTACTTTTTAGAATAACTAGAGATATAAGTGCTGATAGTTATAATACTGACGCTCACTTATTAGGAGTGTCAATACAATATAGAGAAAGTTCATCAGCAGAGGCAGTTTGGTCATAAATAATAAATATGCTAACAGGAAGAAATAGGAGAAAAACACATGCAGGTATACCTCATGGTAGCACTTGTAATTTAGGTACTAGGTTACAAATATATTATCAGTATAATAGTGGTGAAAGTGCAGAATTATGGAGTGACCAAAGTGTTAATAATAATGATGCAGTGCAGGAAGTTGCAGATAATCAACCTGTAGCAGTCACTGGTGGTGGATTAGACTTTGAAGATACTGATGAAGCTTCTACAGCTAGTTCTATGCAGTTTACTAATTTTAGTATTCCTGTAGACACCGATTTTTTAGCATTTATAGCCTGTAACCTAGAAACCTCTGCACTAAATGGATTAAATTGTTATTTATCTGATAGTGGAGGTGAGGTTTTGGAATTTGTATCTCATACAAAGCATCAGTTAAAAACAGGTGAGGCTAATACAAATCTAATTCATAATGCTGTTTTTACCATTAACCCAGCCGAAAAAACTGTTTTTGTACTACATAGAACAAATGGTGCTACAGGAACTTTGAAAATGTATAAAAGTGGATTACTTTGTAATGGAAATAATAATACTGGGAGCACAAACGCTGGCAACTTAGATTTACAAAACTTAGGTGTAAAAAATAATCCATCTAGTGAAAGTCACTGGTTTGATGGCATTATGTATGACGTAGGGGTTATCACAGGAAATGCTGCTTCAGATATAAATAGAGAGATAATAACTGATTACTTATTAGGTAAACATGGAATGGAAAGATTAGGTTAATAATTAAAAATAAAAAAATGAATTGGATAAATAGTTACAAATCTACAAATAAGAATGAAAAATATTTAGTAGAAATTAGAATTGGAACAATGACAGTTTTAGAAATTAAACTTTGTTTATGTGATGCAAAAAAATGTGCTAGGTTTAGATTAATGATATTTAACTTAGGATTTGAGTTCTAATATGAAAATGACAAACGAACAATTACATGCTGAGTTATTGGAACTTAAGCAAGATATCAGGGAAATTAAAAGAAGATTATTAGACCCTGATGACGGAACAATTGCTCGTATTAATAAAAATACATCCTTTAGAAAGACTGCAAGAATTTGGCTTGGAGTCTTTTTTACATCTATAATAGGAATAATAACTAAAATATTATTTGACAACTAATGGCAAAAGAATTAAATGAAGATACTAGTTTTAAATTAAGTGTTAAAACAATGGGTATTATAGCTGTAGGAATAGCTACTTTAGTTGGTGGGTGGTATTCTATTATGGCAGAAATACAGGAAGCTAAAGAACAACCTGTACAGATAGATGTTAATATTCTTAAGGATGAGATTTTAAAAGAAATTCCAGAGGCTGAAATATCAAGAATGGAGTTTGA